>Ga0207693_10000011_pt1 | contig 160684 bp, 123 predicted proteins | sample LARL81metaG_FD_184347 | JGI IMG/M metagenome (GOLD analysis project Ga0207693, IMG submission 184347) | Corn, switchgrass and miscanthus rhizosphere microbial communities from Kellogg Biological Station, Michigan, USA - LAR L8-1 metaG... | ecosystem: Host-associated > Plants > Roots >...
TGGATGGGTAGTACCGCGCTGGATGGCTTCGGAGATCAGGCAATTGGCTATAGTCTTTCGCCCACGCAAATTACTGGTCATCCTGGGCCCATGATTGCAATCACCGGGCGCACACCGGACGACCCGCCTAACGCCATGGAGAGTGAGTCAATTGTGCTTACCAACAACTTTTACCAGAACAGCGGTCTTACTCGTTGGGGTGATTACAGCTCCATGCAAGTCGACCCTGTCGACGACTGCACGTTTTGGTATACCGGCGAGTACGTTAAAGAAACCGGACCAGGAGGTTGGGGCACTCACGTCGTGACCTTCAAATTTCCGAATTGCCAGTAGCTTCCTGATCAAGAAATCGTTAAGGTTCCAAGCCGATTTATCACGAGCGAATAAACAGCAAAAAACCAGGGGGTCTACCAGGGGGTCAAATGACCCCGAAAACTTGGGTCCAGTTTAGGTCCAGATAGCGCCGAACACCCCCCAAAACCCCACTACAAGACGCAGAACCGTGCTAAGCGAATCAACAGGTTAGACAACCGGAACCGCTTCGGGACCAGGGGGTCGGAGGTTCAAATCCTCTCTCCCCGACCAATCCTAAAGTGTCCGTTCCGGCGACATAGGTAACAGAACGTTCCGGAGACATAGGTTACACTTTCGGCCCGAAGGGGTTCTGCAAGGGCTGCAAAGTTTTCTCCTCCAGATCAATATAGCCGAGATCGTAATCCATAAGACTGACCAACCAGATGCCGTGGTCTCTTTGAGTCCGACGGCCCAGCCAGCGAGAGATACGCTGAGGTTGGTCTTGTTGTTGTACATTCACATGCGCCCGCAGCTGGTAACGATGACCGTGCGGTCGTGGAACGGGTAGTAAAGTTCGGGGCTGCCTTGACCCGAGAACGAGTGCGACTCTCCTCTGCAGCAGCCCAATCCGTAAATCATCGAAGGATACTCATCTGCGATAGGCACCCACACTCTCATCCCAGGCGTGCGATTGCTTCAGCCTGTTTCAAGATGCGAGCCTTCCGGTATCGAGCGTAGAATCACCGAGATTCGGTTTATTATCGTGGGGATATTTGTCGTGACGCTAGAGGTCGCGTCCCACGATAAGGCGCTTCACGCAACGTCGAAACGCGAGGAAGTTGGGAGCGTGAAGACTTGGACACTGCACGGTCAGTCTGAGTCAGTTCGGGGTTGCCGACCGGTCGCTGCAAATGATGACGAAAATTTGTGACTGCTGAGATCAGGCGAATTACACACCTTCCCGACACGAGCACCCATGAGATGGGAAGTTTTTTAACTAATGCGAGGCAATTACTGCCAAACTTGTGCATCAGAGTGATGTAACATGCCGCCGTCAGAAACGGATGGACTCTCGAGCGTAGTACGCAGAAAACGCCAGAGTTTTCCTTGTCGGATCCTGAAACATCTAGCGATCCCCGTCCATCTAAGCGTGGTTGTTGTAATTGCGTCGATTACCATCGCGTGTGGTTCTCGATCAACCCCGTCGAAAGTAGATGCGTCCGAGCGAAGCCAGGCATCCTCACGCCCCGATCGCGTTCGAGTTACGGGAACGACTGAAGCTGTTCGTATGCGTACGATCGGCGCGCCAATGCTTGAGGGTCAGCAGTTCGGTACCCTTACCATTACAAAACTCGCTTCCAGCGGAACCCACGTGCAGAAGGGTGAAGTTTTGGTCGATTTCGACCGTCAGGCCCAGATGCGCAACTTCATCGATAAGCAGGATGAATATCAAAAGCTTGCCAATCAGGCGATTCAGGAGCAGGCGAAAGACGACGCCGCCCGCGCGAAAGATGAGACCGAGATCCAGCACGCCGAAAGCGACCTGAGCAAAGCGCAGCTTGAGATGCAAAAGGTTGAATTGCTTTCTCGCATTGACGCCGAAAAGGCGCAGCAGACGCTGGATGAAGCCAATGCCACCCTTCAGCAGCTTCGCACATCATTCGACCTCAAGCGCAAGTCCGGTCATTCCGCCGTGCGCTTACTCGAAATTCAGCGTGACCGCGCCCAGCAAGTCATGGAGCACGCTCGCGCCAATACGGAAATAATGGAGATCAAGTCTCCGATCGACGGTGTGGTCGTCCTGAACACGATTTGGAAACAAGGCAAGATGGGGCAGGTGCAGGAAGGCGACCAGGTTCAAGCGGGCGTTACATTTATGCAGGTGGTCGATCCGGCTTCTATGCAGGTTCGCGCATTCGTGAACCAGGAGGACTTTCTGACGCTGCGATTTGGGGATACTGCCCAGATTCACCTCGACGCCTATCCCGAATTGGTGTTTTCGGGCAAGCTCGTAGAGATGGCCCCCATTGCACGCAGCGGCGATTTTTCCAACAAACTTCGCTCCTGCGCAGTGGTGTTTTCGATTGGCGGTAATGATCCCAAGCTGATGCCGGATCTCTCCGCCGCTGTCGATGTAAACCTCTCAACGCAAGTTGGGGGCGTGGCCGCGTTCCAGTAAGCAAGTACTCGAACGTATGATTGGCAAAATCAAAACGTTACTGATGGAGCGCAAAATCGCGGCGGCGGCAATGGTCATGCTTGCCTGCGGTGTGGTTTTTGGCGCCGTCCATTACAGTCGCCGGTCACCATCTGTTCCGACCATTGAGGTCAAGCGTACAGAATTCCTCGACTCGGTTCAGTTTCGCGGCGAATGCGCGGCCCTCAAATCACTGAGTATTACCGCTCCCGCCGAGGCTGGGGACCTCCAGATCTTGAACATGGCCGCCGATGGCGCCAAGGTGAAGCTGGGAGACATGATTGTCGAATTCGATAAGACGAAGACCGAGCAAGAACTCGCGCAGCACCGCTCAACATTGAAGTACACCGCGGCCGATATCGATCAAACGCGCGCCCAATCTCGCATCACCGAAGAGCAGGACCTCACTTCGATCTCAAAGGCCCGTTTCGACCTCGAATCCGCCAAACTCGACGCCGGCAAACAGGAAATCGTCTCCAAGATCGAAGGAGAGGAAGCGAAACTCAAGGTTAGCAACGCCGAGCAGGCGCTACGTGAAGCCGAACAGAAATTAAATTCTGATCGCGCATCAGCTAGAGCGAGTATTCAAGGCAAGATCGAGACTAGCCGCAAAGCTGCCTTTGACGTGCAGCGTGCCGAAACTGCCCTGTCGAAAATGACGCTGAAAGCGCCAGCCGCAGGCATGGTCAGTCTGGTACCGGTGTGGCATCCAGAGGGTCGTTCACCCTTCAAGCCGGGCGACCGCGCCTGGCCCGGCGCCCCAATTGCTGAACTGCCCGATGCGGACTCGCTGCGCATCTCCGCGCACGTGGATGAGACCGAACGAGGACGCCTGGCACCGAAACAGCTGGTCACCCTTCATCTCGATGCCATTCCTGACCGCCAGTTCACCGGTACGATCGAGGAGATCAGCACCCTCGCCAGTGAAGACTTTTCCGCGGGATGGCCGATTCCGCGCAATTTTGACGTACGCATCATTCTCGATCAATCTGATCCTCGGCTGAAACCAGGGATGACGGCGCAGGTGACAGTCATTGTCGATCGTGTTCGGGACGCTCTCTCGATTCCCGTCGAGGGATCCTTTCAGAAAGAAGGAGAGACGCTGGCTTACGTTTGGAGTGGCTCCAAGTTTCGACCTCAGGCTATTGAAATCAGCCGCAGGAGTGGCGACCGCATTCTCGTCGCCAAGGGATTGCAGCCGGGAGATCGCATCGCTTTGCAGGATCCCACAGCAGGGAAGAGCGAGTGATCATAATGCGCCGCCGTTCCATCATCGCGCTTTCGGTAGCTGTCGTGTTGATAGCCGGCATTGTCGCAAGTCGAGCGGCGCGCAACACTCCTCTCACTAGTTCCGCGGATGATATCCCCGTCGCAAATGTCAAGCGTGGCGAACTTGATCTTCGCGTCTACACAAGCGGCGAACTCGAAGCCAAAAATTCTGTGACCCTCAGCGCTCCTCCGGTGGCCGGGGCTTCTTTGCGGATCACCCATCTACTCCACACTGGCACCATAGTCAAAAGGGGCGACGTGGTGATCGAGTTCGATCCGACCGAGCAGCATTACGTTCTCGAACAAAGCCGCTCCGAGTTGCTCCAGGCCGAGCAGGACATCTTGAAATCCAAGTCGGATGCCGCGGTTCAGAAGGCACAGGACGATGTCGCTCTACTGAAAGCCGGCTTCGACGTCCGCAAAGCCGAACTCGAAGTACAGAAGAACGAACTGGTCAGCTCCATAGACTCCCAGAAAAACAAGCTCGCCCTTGATCATGCCAAGCGCGCACTTGCCGAATTGGAGCAGGACATCAAGTCTCACGCGACTACGGGCCAGACCGGCATCGACCTGGCGCAAGAGAAATGGAACAAAGCTAAGCTCTCCTTGGATGTCGCCCGGCAGAACATCGACAAAATGCGGGTCACCGCTATCACTGACGGTTTGGTCTCTATAGAGAAGAACATGACTGGCGACTTCTTCTTCAGTGGCATGGCCTTACCTGACTTCCACGAAGGCGACCAGGTGCAGCCCGGTACTGGCATTGCACGTGTCATCGTTTCTGCGGAAATGCAGCTCTCCGCCAAAGTCAGCGAGCTCGAACGGGCAAATATCAGTGTGGGCGAGTCGGCTGAGGTCGAGTTCGACGCCCTTCCCGGTCGAACGTTCCACGGGTCAGTGAAGTCAGCGGGCGGCATGGTGCAGCGTGCGTTCTGGGAAACCGATTCGACTGGAAAGTTCGATATCTCTATTCATCTGACCGACGGTGATCCCTCTCTTCGCCCGGGCCTTACGGCGCAAATCATTGTCCTCGGCCCCAGAAATCCAAATACGTTGTATGTGCCGCGTATTGCCGTGTTTCAAAAAGACGGGAAGCAGACGGTCTATCTCAAGAAAGCTTCCGGCTTCGAACAGCTACAAGTCGAAGTGGGCTCGCAAAACGAGAGCCGCACCGAGATCAAGGGCCTGAAAGAAGGAGACCAAGTCGCTCTGATTGACCCGACCGCGCCACGTAAATCTTCGAGCTCCGGTTCATCGTCGCCGCTCGGGGGAGGCAGTCTCTGATGCCTGTCCTCACCGCGCCCTCCATCAATCGCGCAATCAGCGGCTATAAGCAGTGGCTCCCCGATCTGCGTTTGGGCCTGCAGAACCTGCTCGCCAACCGCATGCGGTCGCTGCTCACGATGCTGGGCATGATATTCGGCGTCGCTGCAGTTGTGTCTATGCTTTCCATCGGAGCAGGAGCTCGACAAAAAGTTATGGCTCTCATCGAACAGATGGGTGTGCACAACCTGATCGTAGAAGCCAAAGAGACTATCGAGTGGCAGGCTCACGACAAGATCCGCCGGATTTCTCCTGGGCTTACAGTTCAGGATTACCGCGTCATCCTCGACGATGTTGCTGAGGTCGCTGCTGCGACGCCGCGTAAACGGTTTATGCCTACTAAGACAATCCCGAAGGCGCAACAGGATCCGCCGGTTGTCTACGGCGTTCGCGCCAACTACACCCAAATTGCCGGGCTCCATCTCATCCAGGGCCGTTTCTTCAACCCGGACGAGGAGAGCCATGCGAGTTCAATCTGCGTTTTGGGTGCCGGCGCGAAGTCGAATCTGTTCGGTGCTGCCGATCCTATCGGTCAATATGTGAAGCTCAATCAGCAGTGGTTCCAGGTCCTGGGTGTCGCGAGCCCCCAACTCAGCTCTCAGACCGAAGTGGCTGGGGTTCCGACGCAGGACCTAAATAATGTCGTCTACGTTCCTCTGAAGGCAGCCGTCTTGCGCCTCGAAGACAGCTACAGCAATGTCCGGGACGAAATCGACGGCATCTATCTTCACCTCAACGATACAGCTGATGTTCCACGGGTCGCACAGGTCGTGCGCGCTATCTTGGATTGGAGTCATCACTCAGCCGGCGACTTTAGCGTGATCGTGCCGGCGGAGCTGTTGGCCGAGCAGCGCCGGACCGAGCGCCTGTTCAACGCCGTTATGGTCGCCATCGCCTCCATCTCCCTTCTAGTCGGAGGCATCGGGATCATGAACATCATGCTGGCAAGCATTCTCGAGCGCACTCGCGAAATTGGTGTACGCCGCGCCGTTGGCGCACGCCAGTTCGATATTGTCCGCCAGTTCGTCGTCGAGGCAACGATCATCTCCTTCGTCGGCGGAAGCTTCGGCATTATCTTCGGTATCTTCATGTCGCGCCTCATCGCCTGGCTGGCAGGCTGGTCCACAATCGTGACGACCTTCTCGATCATCCTAGCTTTCGTCGTCTCTATCAGTGTCGGATTGATCTTTGGCATTTATCCGGCAATGAAGGCTGCCCGTCTCGACCCAGTTGAAGCCATTCGGTACGAATGACCTTACCCGTAGCTGGTAAGTGGACCCAGATCAGATCTTTTCGGGAGGAAGAATGAGACTTCGTTTGATCCATTTGGTTTTGTTCGCAACATCCCTCATTGCTTCGGCGCAATCGAACGAGACGTATCGAGGACTGCTCACGCAGCAGGTGCGTTCCGACAAGACGAGTACGCCAAAGCACCTGCACGACTTTGTGGTTGACGGCAAGGTGAAACTGAGTCTGCACGACGCGATCGTCCTTGTACTCGAGAACAACAGCGCCATCCGCGTCCAGGAATCTTCGGTCGAGACCGCCAAATTCAGCCTGCTGCGCACTTTCCAGCCTTTTGATCCTAAGCTGCAAACGGTCCTTAATGTTACCCGCAGTTCATATCCAGGCTTTAGCCAGATTCAGGGTGCCGGTACATTCAACGATCTGTCGCAAGCGGCGCAATTCAACTACACGCAGACGCTGCAAACCGGCACTGCTTTTCAGATTGGAGTCAATAGTTTTCGGGATTCGAACAATAGTGCTTTCAATTTCCTCAACCCTAACTACCAATCAGCTCTGAATGTTCAAATCACGCAGCCACTTCTCCGGAATCGTTGGCGTTTCGCTAACACAGCGCCGGTAGTCATCGCTCGTGCCAACCTCCAACAGTCACGCGCCACATTCCAAGCGCAAGTAAATCTCGCTTTGCTCCAGGCGATCACGCGTTATTGGGATCTCGTCCGAGCCCATAACAACCTGGAGGTTGCGCGCAAGTCGCAGGATGCAGCCGAAGCGACGTATCAGCACGACAAGCGCGCTCTGGAACTCGGTGCTCTGCCGCCGCTGGATATCTACCGCTCTGAGTCTGAAGTCGCATCCCGGCGCCTGCAGGTTATCCAGGCTGAATACGGAGTGAAACAGGCCGAAGAAAATCTTCGTCTCACCATCGGAGCCAATCAGGATCCGTACATCGAAGCACTCGACATCGACGCCACCGAGACGCCCGAACCGCAAGGTGACCTGCTAAGTGTCGATACTGCCACGGCACTGCAGCAGGCGCTCGACCAGCGGCCAGAATTGGTGGAGTGGCAGCGAGCGCTCGCCGCCGACGATACCAGCATCCGCCTCGCGCACAATCAGACATTGCCCGACCTAGAGTTGCAGGCGTTCTATCAGGGAAGAGGAGTAGGTGGAAACTCCAATTTTGGTGGAGTGGTGACCCGTGGTGGACTGGGAACCTCGTTCAACCAGGTCTTCGACTTCGGATTTCCAGGCTATGGCGCAACCCTTACCCTGAATCTCCCGATCAAGAACCGGGCTGCGCAGGCCGACCTAGGAAGTGCACTGGTCAACCGCCACCGCGATCTGTATTCGGCGCAGCAGGCTCGGGAGCAAATTAAACAAGAAGTTGCTAATTCTGTTCACCAACTGGAACAAGCGAAACTTTCGATGGCAGCTGGGAAAACCGCGCTCGACCTCGCCCAGAAGATGCTTGTGGCGGAGCAGCGCAAAGCCCAACTGGGCGCCGAAAACGTGTTCTTCGTTCTCGATGCTCAAACTCGTGTTGCCAATGCTGAAGCAACTCTCTTGCAAGCGGAAGTGGATTATCAGACCGCCGTAGCGTCCTTGCACAACGCAACTGGGAGCTTGCTACAAGACTTCAGTGTTCAGATCTCGCAGTTCACGAAGTGAATAGGATCCACAAGTGTTTGAACGTTGACTGGAGCAGCATTTCGCGTACGACTTCATTCACTTCTGACATGAGCGCGTTAGCATGGGAACTTTCAGGAAGCCGGCTAATCGATACGCAGGGCTTAGTCGCAAACCAGCTTTAAGAAGCGCTGCGCAATGGACCCGAACAATGTTTCTGCGACTCTACTCCTCGGTCGAATGTATGTCCTGCAGCAGAAAGCTGCAGACGGCATTCCTCTACTGCAAAAGGCCGCGCTGCGTCCAGATGCGATCGATCCACATCGGCTTCTGGCGGATGCGTACGCACAGTTGGGTCAGGATGACAAGGCAGGCGCCGAACGTTCGGAGGCTGAGCACGTTCAGAGTCAGGGAGGGTCGAGGCTGGGTACTCCGGCGGAAGATTCCAATAGTCAGTTAAGGTGATGCCCGCTGCGCTCCGCTTGACAAACGATCAAAGAGACATTCATCGCTTGTCGTTCGAACGATCCTTCCAAACTATCGTCGCCGCTCCGATCAAGCCTGCATCGGCCCCGAGTTCGGCATGAATGATTGGCAAGTTCCGTGAAACATCCGACCAGATGTGCTTGCGAGTCGAAGCTACAAATGAGTCCCAATACAGTCCGTCGGCAAGACCCAGGCCACCGCCAACGACTAATGCTTGCGGGTCGAGCACGTTAATAAGAAATCCAACGCTGTTGCCCAAGGCAGCCCCGGCCGAAAGGACAATTTCCTGCGCAACTGGATCGCCGGATTCGGCGGCTGCAGTTACTGCTTGTCCGCTACCTAGTTGTCCGCCCGCTCGTTGATTATAGCGAGCCACCAGAGAGGGGCCGGCGGCGAATTCTTCCAGGACTTGGTCCTGAACTGCGCCGCACTTCTTGCATTCTGAAGTGAATGCACCACTCGCGACCATAATGGCATGACCGTGCGCTCCGGCATAAGGCTGGCCATCGAGTACGAGGCAATAACTGATGCCCGTACCTATCGTGAGATACACAAAATTGGTGAACGGCCTTCCTGCGCCAAACAATGCTTCGGCTAAAGCCGGTGCTCTGGCATCAGATTCGAATTGTGTCGGAGAGGTCTGAGAGAGTTGCTCCTTCGCGGGAAGGCCGCGCCATTTGATGAGATATTCGCTGGTAATTTCACCTTGGAGATTCACGAGTTCGGCGATTCCCACGCCAATGCCTTTGACCTGATGCCCGTGGTCATCGGCGTGCGCCTTCAAGCGTTGCGCGAGCGACATGCAGTCAGCCAAAACCGCCTCGCCTCCACGGGCGGGCAAAGTCGGGATCGTTTCCTTATGCCAGAGCTTGCCCGAGGGAAAAGACACAATTCCCGCGGCAATCTTGGTTCCCCCCACATCGATGCCGATCGCGTGAATCTCGCCAACCGAGTTGCGGATTGAGTCAGCAGGCATGAGATGAAACTATTTTATTCGCGCTTCGCGTCATGAACGCGGTGGGCTGCTTCTGCCTCGCGATGAGACCCTGGTCTCGACTCAATTGCAAACGTACTCTTGATTTCCTGCGCCCTTCCATTTCTTCCGGAAGCCTGCGCTGCAAGCATGATCTCCAGAACATGGTACGCATGTTCTGGAGTGACGAGCGGGTGCTCTTGCTTTCGAATGCAGTCGATGAGGTGTGGCAATCCAGCTGTCCATCGCCACTGCGGATCGGTTTCGTAATACGTCTGCCAGGCGCCAATACGGTTCTGCCAAAGTTCGTAGCCTTCCGGACCCCAGTCGTCGCCGAGCATCTGAATGGTGCCTTCGGTTCCATACAGTTCCAATCCCGGCGAGCGATACTTCTGCATGGTGAACCCCGAGGTGATCGTCGCGAAAACGGCATCGCCAAAGTCCAGGATAATCTGGGCATTGTCTTCTACTTCGACGCTAATCTCTTGTCCGTTCACGACACGTTTAGGTTGCGCTGTTCCAGTCATAGCCATGACGCGCTTGGCCGGCCCGAGGATTCCCGTAAGGCTCGTGATGTTGTACACGGCAAGATCAAAGATAGGGCCGCCGCCGGCTTTGTAGAACCAGTCGGACCAGTCGGGCCCAGACCATCCGTAGCGGCCGCGCGCTAGGCAGACCTTTCCGATGTCGCCAGAAAGGACGCGATCGCGAATGATTTGAAACGTTGGACTCAGAATGACGAAAGGAGCGCTTACGAGATAGCCTGCAGATTTGTGGGACTCAGCGACAAGTTGCTCGGCTTCCTGCAGGGAGACGGCCATTGGTTTTTCGACGAACACGTGCTTGCCGGCGCGCAGCGCCTCCAGCGAAATGTCGCCGTGCAGATTCATGGAGGTAAGAACCAGCACCAGGTCCACATCGGCGGCGCGACAGAGGGAGCGATAGTCCGGCAAATACTTCGGGATTGACCACCTTTCTAACACAGATTGGCAACGATCTCGGCTGGTGTGGGATGCTCCGACAATCTCGACCAATCCCTGGTGTCGGAACTTCTCGAGAAGGGGCATGTATGCGCTATCCATGACGTTGCCGCAGCCGACGATGCCGACGCGAATTGGACGTTCGCCTGAACGCGAAATGACGGAGTGCGCGGTCGCTGGCTGTCGCTTTTGCTTCGCGGACTTCGATTGAGCTTTTGTCATGGAGTTCCATCAACTGGCGAGCAAGAATATCGCACCCAACCCGCATACGATACCGATCCCTTGCAAGGCTGAGATATGTTCGTGCAAGAGTAGCGGGGCGACCAGGCAAACAACACTGGGATAAACGGCGGTGAGAGGCACCACCACCGAAGCCTTGCCACCGCATTTCATGGCGGCCAAGATTGCCCAACTGCCAAGGGCATTGCACACTCCGGCGCCGAAGACAAACGCGATGTTGCGTGCGGAATAGTGCAGCAACGAGCGTCCCGGATAGAGAAACGGCTGAAGCAAAAGAAACCCTACGATCAGCCACACAAGAGCCGATTCGGCCGAGACTAGGTCGGTGGAGAGCTTTTGCAGCAAGCCCACAACTCCAAAACAAACGAGGGCCAGAATTGTGAACATCAGCCACGCAGTGAGGTGCATTGTCTATGTTCCTAGAGTGAAAACAACACGATCGAAATGGTGGCCAGGAAGAGGCCGCAAATCTGGAGCCCAGTCAATTTTTCTCGGAGCAACGGCACTGCCAGAGCGAAAGTTACCAGCGGGTACAACGAAGTCGTTACGGCAACCACTGAAGTATTTCCGCCGCTTCTGTACGCCCCAAGAAGGCACAGAATTCCGATTCCTGTGATGATGCCGTTCAGCAGCGAGTAGACGATGCCCAACTTACTCTGAGAACCTCGCGACGAGCCGGCTACGACCAATATCAGCGCTAGGGGAATCATGCCCGTCGTTTGGAGGAAAAGCGACGGCTCGCTGGGAATTTCCTCAGACCCGATCTTGAGCAGAAGAGCCCATCCCGCCCAACCAAGGATGGTGAGAACCGAGTACCAGAACCAGCGCTGCTTCAGCGTGTGGGACAGTTCCAGCATATTCGTTCAGCGTCAATGCGCGTCCCTTAAGAGATTCGTGGACTCACGCGCGTTTGTGCAGTCCTTTGCGGAAGTTCTCCAGCATGTGATCGCAAGTGCGCATGGTGAAGGCAACGATCGGCATCGTCGTGGTCTTGTCGGTGCAGTTGGGAAAGATGCTGGCGTCGCAAATGTACAAATTAGGCACGTCGTGGGTTTGGGCCCATTTGTTGGTAACGAATTTCTTTGGATCATTTCCGAAACGGCAGACTCCAGTTTCATGCAGGCTTGTGCCGGGACGGTTCGGAACGCTATCGGCGCCCCAAATCTCGCCGCCGGCAGCTTTGAAGAGATCGATCATCACCTGCTTCGAGTGCTCCCACATCAGCAACTCGTTCTCACCCCATTGAAAATGGAAGCGAAGCTGGGGAATGCCGAAGATATCTTTTTTCTCCGGATCGATATCAACGTAATTTGTTGGGCTCGGCAATGTCGGAGCCTGAATCAGCCCGCCGACAGTCGCCGGATAATATCGCTTGATATCACGCTTGAACTGTTTGCCGAAGCCTTCCAGCTGGTGGTAGTGTCCCGGAAACTCCCCGCACCCGCCACCCATGTACACAGAATATCCGCGGATAAACTTCTCTTCGCGTGGATTCTTCAGATTCTGCCATCGCGGCATCCATGAAACTGTGGAATCGGCAATGTTGTCAGGCGTGGGCGGTTGCCCTACCAGCTGCGGAAGGTATCCATAACCCGGGCATCCGTAAAGATGTTCGCAAAGGTTCCGACCGAGCTGGCCGCTGGAGTTTGCGATGCCAGTTGGCCAGTGTTGCGATTTTGAGTTCAGCATGATGTGCGCAGTTTCCACGCACGAGGCGGCCATCACCACCACGCTGGCGTATAACTCGACTTCACGCTTCGTGGTGCGATCGACGTAAGCCACACCTTTAGCATGTCCGTCTTCATCGACCAGCACCGCTCGGACCAGGGCATTCGTCAGGAGCGTCAGGCGCTTGGTCGCCTCGGCATCGGGAATGGTGAACCATGTTGGTGAGAAGAATGAGCCAACATCGCAACCGCGCGAACAGTTTCCGCAGTAATGGCAGGCAGGATGGTCGTTGTGTTCGACCGTCAACTGCGCGCAACGATCGGGCAAGTACGGAACGCCAATCTTTTCGCACGCCTTTTGCAGGATGTAGTCGAAGCAACGGAACGGCATGGGCGGCAGATATTCGCCGTCAGGGTTGCTGGGGCGATTTTGTACGGTGCTGGCGACTCCCATGTAGCGCTCGGCCTTCGAGAACCAGGGAGAAATTTCCGCATAGTCCACGGGCCAGTTCTCGCCGAAGCCATCAAGGTCCGTTGCTTTGAAATCGATGTTGCCAAAACGGGCGGACGAACGTCCCCAGAAATTCGCTTTTCCGCCAGTCGCTTTGCAACGTTTCCAGTACCAGTCGGTGCCGGGAGAATTGGAATATTCGATATCATGCTCAAATAAATCGTGGCCCTCGCTGTACTCCGATTCCTCGACGGAATAAGGCTCCTGGTGCGGTTTTCCGGCGAAGCGGAGCGGATCTCCGTATCCTCGATATTTGAGGTCGTAGACCTGACGGTGTCCGCGATAGTCATCTTCGGGAACTATGCGGGGACCGGAATTCACCGCGCAGACGTTCAGGCCGGCTTCGCAAAGTACCTTCAACGCAGTGCTTCCTCCGGCTCCAGTCCCTACGACAATCACGTCAAATGTATTCGCGGGCAACGTGGTTCCCCTATTTCGGTGTACCGAGGTGACGATGTTCAGGATCGTTGAGATGGGTGCAGCCTGGCATCTTCGGCCAGACCGAGCGCAGTCCTGGATAACCGAGACTCTCCAGGCCGACCTTGCTGGTGTAGTAGCCAACGACTGTGTAGTCACGCATCAACTGAAAGAATTCGCGTCCGGTCTCGGTTGTGGGCTTGAACTTTGCTTTGTAGGCGAGTTCTTCCACGAGGCTGGTCTGCTGCTCGCTGGTGAGATCGAGAAAGAGTTTTCCGAATTCTGATTTGCTGCGCGAGTTGATCCAATCGATGCCGCCAACAAATTGCACTTGTGCATCGTCGCCCTGGCGTATCGCATCCGCGGTGGACCGGATTTCGCTTCGCGCGCTCACAGCAACCCGGTTCGCCACCATAAAGTCAATGAATTCAGCCACGCCGGCGTCCTTCGCTCCGGGGGTGTCATCCGCGGGCAAAATCATCTCAGCGATGTGCTCAACGAGGCGGTATTGCTCGGGAGAAAAGAAAAGCGGCTTGTATGACGAGTCCGCGGCCGGAACGGTATGAACGTGCGATGGGTCAGCGGGACAGGCAAAACTCCAGCGGCTAAACCCAGGAAACGTAGCGGCGACTGAGGCGATCCCTATATATCGAAGAATCTCGCGGCGCTCGACTCCCTGTCCACCCATTCTCACCCGCCAAAAGATACAATCATGAAACCGGTTGCAGTGTTCGCAGATTCTAGGTGCATGAGAATCGAGTGTCAAGCTGAAACGGCGTTGCAGACGAACGAGGCCGGAACCGGAATCGACTCGTGCTGGTTATGCCTAGCCATGAATGCACTCAATCGCAATCCGCTCGGATTTTGGTCGGTAACAAGCATACTCCTGCTGACTTTGCTCGTGAGCCCGCTCGTCGCTCAAAGCGAACGACGGGCCCTGTTTAACGGCAGAAATCTCGATGGATGGGAACATGTTGGGCCCGGCTCTTTTGTGGTAGAGGGCGGATTGCTGAAAACCAGAGGAGGAATGGGTCTGCTCTGGTATACGCACGAGAAGATTGAACGGGCGACAGTGAGGGTGGTTTTTAGACTGATGGCGAAAGATGCAGATTCCGGGTTGTTCATTCGAATCCCTGAAAAACCGACCGAGCCTTGGATGCCGGTAAATCGCGGATACGAAGCTGAGATTGGGGATTGGCCCGACGAATACTCGCGGGCTGGAGTCCTGTACAGCTTCACCCAAACGCAGTCACATCCGCTCAAACCGTTGGGAGAATGGAACACCATGGAGGTCACCATCGACGGCCCGCATACCATTATTATTGTGAACGGTGAAAAGATCACCGATTTCCACGAAGGCGACACAGTTCCTGACAAGAAGGAGTCGAGCGATCCAGAGCGTGGGCCTAGACCGGATTCCGGTTATATCGGCTTGCAGAACGAACCCGGCCCGGAGGTGGATTTCAAGGAAGTTTCCCTACTGCTTCTGCCGAGGTAGCGGTTTCGTTTCTGGTGGACGCAGCCAAGCCACGTGCCGCCGAGCGAATATACGCGGCGTTGCATCCGCAACATCCGCCGACGTATCGAACGCCTTCCGAATCGGCTCGCATCGCAAACTGCTCGAAAGAACTGCGAGGCAACTGGATCTGCTCCATTCCGTCAGGAAATTCGGGCAATTTGGTAAAACATGGCATAGCATCGGTTGTGCGAAAAGCTGCCGGCTGCGCCGCAAGCGGAGCGCTGACCGCGCTTCGCATCTCGCGCAGGATCGAGATCATTCGTTCCGGCTCCTGCTCACAGTTCGCCCCTACCGCGTGCGCACCCGAATCGACCATCGCCCGGGCGCATTCAGCGGGAGAATGGCCGTCAGTGCACTCCGTTAGCTTTGGGCGGAACGTCATGGTGGCAATCACCGGCAGGCGCGTGTCGCGCGCGCACTCAAGACCTATGAGCATTTCCTCCAGATGGAAGAATGTTTCCATGATCAGGAAGTCCACTCCGGCGCTGGTGACGAGAGCAATCTGCTCCTTCAGCAGATCGCGTACGTGTGAAGCGGCGCCGCTTCCCTCACGCTCGAAGAGTTGGGTCCGGGAGATCGACGCCGCCACGTAAGCTCTGTCTCCCGCGATCTCACGTGCGATCCGCACGGCCGCATCATTAATCGCTTCCGTTTGCGCGCCATATCCCGCACGCCCTAATTTCTCACGCGTTCCGAAGAAGGTCAGCGCCTGCAGCACTTCTGAACCTGCACACAGAAACTCGCGATGCAATTCGCGAAGTGAGTCGGGATGCTCCACGGCGACCTCGGGCGTAAACTGCCCGCTACCCTTGCCGGTACCAACCTTCTCGCGCCCTGATCCGCTGTCGACCCATCCCCGGCGCTCGAGTTCAAGCAGGTAACCTCCATCCCCCAACACGGGGCGCCCGTTTCGCATTCGTTGCAGAATATTCTCAGTTTTCTTTCCCGACACAGAGCCTCTCTTATCGAACTGCAATGAAAACCTTAACGTTACGCGCCGTTACGACTGCCATTCTTTCCCAGGAGACCATCGTCATCCTCAACGATGTAGGAACACACCCTGAAAGAATCGCAGTCGACGCCCGATCGATGCGACAACTCTTCCGCAGCTAGCTGCATGGGAATGATATCCACGACGAACTGCCATGCCGGCGGTACTTTTGGAATAGCAAACGCGAGGTCAGATGAGTCCTCGGGGAGTTGTTGTCCGATTAGCCCGACCATGGCGCCGAGTTTCTGCAGATCTCTCGCAACCGAAAGATCTTGCGCCCGCATGGTCGCCGAATCGATCCACATGCAAAAGCGCATTCCAGGAGTCACAATCTCTTGCGGTCCATGTCGGAATGAGCTGGTCGTCATCGCCGTCGCCGGGGTTTTGGCGCCTTCCTCCCATAGCAACCGCGATTCGTAGGCGCTCGCCAGGCTTGGGCCACGGGCGAGAAAGTAGCAGGCCCCACGAGGAACGAGCCAATCCGAAGCTAAAATCGCCTCGCTCCACGTGCGTATGTTGTCCGGTAACTGCGTCAGGGTGAGTAGGAATGCCTCGCAGATGTTCTGAAAATCGTCGTTGTCGCAAGTAGCCAGAACGGCTGCGGCCAAAGCGAGCGTTGAATAAGTATTCACAGAAATCGCATGATCGAGGGCGATAGGAAGAACCAACGCTACCGCAGACTCGTTCGCCAGCGGACTATCAGGCGAGTTGGTGATTCCTACGAGGCGAGCTCCGGCATCTTGGATCTTTGACGCCAATTGAATAATTTCGATGCTGCGACCTGTACGCGACAAAGCAATGACGACTGCGCCAGGTGGAATCGAAGCAAAATGTAGGAGTTCCGCTGCTTCTAGGAGGCAAACCTGTCGTCCCTGTTGGTTGAAGAGAGCGCCGGCGCCCATCGCCGCATGCCAACTTGCCCCAATGCCGGTCAGGAAAACATGCTTGGACTGCCGCACCAGTATCGCAGCCTGCCGCAATTGATCCTGTAGGGCCCCGGTCAGCAGCGTCAACGTGCGGTCGAGTTCCAAGGGCTGACGCAAGATATCGCGTTCAAAGCAGGTTGTCGAATTCATGATGTGGGAATCCTGCACAGGCAGCTCTCAAGCGAAAAAAGAATCTGGTGGGAACGGTTCCACAACCGCAGCTTCTTTTATCATTCCCTCAGCCTAATGTCAAAGCGTTTCCAATGGCAACCTACGCTATATTTGCATTGATGGAATCGGTTTCATTGAGCCCCTCCTGTAGAGCGACAAAGCTTGACACTGCAGAATGGTGCTGGCTAACATTCCTTCGCGGCGCACTCCATCCACTTGGCTCGACGTTGGGGATCCGGCAAGACGACAAGCGCTGATCCATGGGCAAATCCTTCCTATTTCGGGTGCACTGTTTCCAGTCGGTCGCTATCAATACGATCGTTGCCTTGGGGATTATTTTCATAAGCGGGGCCGCTTGCTCGCAATTGCCCTTTCTTTCGCGATGGTCCGGCCGTTCTGTAGACTTCAGCCGCGACATTCGACCCATCCTCAATCAGAACTGCAGTTCGTGTCACGGCGGGGTGCGGCAGAAAAGCGGAGTGTCGTTCTCCTTTCGCGAAGAGGCGCTGGGAAAAGGCAAGTCCGGGCGACCCACGGTTGTGCCAGGAGATCCCGACGGCTCGGAACTAATCAAGCGCGTTACTTCTCAGGATCCTGAAACGCGAATGCCGTACCACGCCGCTCCGCTCTCCACGGAGCAGATTTCGCTGCTTCGCCGCTGGATCAAGGAAGGAGCAAAGTGGTCGGACTATTGGGCATTTGTGCCTCCGCGGCCTCGAGCGCTGCCTGCAGTGAAGGACGAGAAATGGATTCATCGGCCTTTGGACCGGTTCATCCTGGCTCGTCTGGAGCGCGAGACGCTGCAACCATCACCTGAAGCTGAAAAAGCTCCACTGTTGCGGCGCGTTTCCCTGGACCTCACCGGGCTTCCGCCGACCGTGGAAGAGGAATCTGGATTTCTCGCCGACACATCGCCGGATGCGTATGAGAAGCAGGTGGACCGGCTTCTCGCGTCTCCCGCGTACGGGGAACGCTGGGCGTCGATGTGGCTCGATCTCGCCCGCTATGCCGATTCGTATGGGTACGAAGCCGACAATCTTCGACTGGGTGTCTGGGCCTATCGCGACTGGGTTGTGGACGCATTCAACCGCAACTTGCCTTACGACGAGTTCGTCACCAAACAATTGGCAGGTGATCTCCTGCCTAATGCAACGTTCGAAGACAGGATTGCCACTTCGTTCCATCGGCAGACCCCCAATAACCAAGAAGGTGGCACTGACGATGAAGAATTTCGTCTCGTCGCCGTTATGGATCGCGTGGCGACTACATGGTCTGTGCTGAATGGCATCACGATGAATTGCGTGCAGTGTCATTCGCACCCGTATGACCCAATTCGCCACGCTGAGTATTACAAGTCCCTGGCGTTCTTCAACACTTCGGATGACGCCGATCGCGACGACGACTTCCCGAACCTTAAGGTTCCGAAAGAGAAGGCCAAGTATGCCGCAGCCGCCCAGATGCAGCAAGAGATCGCACCACTACTGCGGAGGCTTGTCGACGCCGATCGGAAGTTGGTGGAGAGCGGAGACTGGACGGCAGCCCCGATTCAATCGGCCGGTGCGGACGAAGCCCCGGCGTTGCTCGCCGCGCTCCCGGATGCCGAAAAGTACCTCGACGAACTGAAGAAGGACAAAGATCCGCCCGCGATCAAGAAAATGGATATTGACAATCAACTGGAAGCCATCCGGGTGATCAAATCCAGACTCGCCGCCGCCAGATCTCGAGGAGGACCAGTCCGCACATTCCAGCTCCGAGGTGGGGAGGCATTCGCCGATCCCACCACTCCGGCGAAGTCGGTTTATGAATTGGACGCGAGCGCTGCGCCCGTGATCACGGCGATTCGAGTGGAAGTTTCTCCGATCGACGGTGAGAAGGCGCGGCATACGCCAGAAGATGGATTCATTGTTGACCGGGTGCAGGCGTTTCTCGTGCATCCTGGTGGCACGAAGGAACGACTTGCGTTCAGCAGATTTTTGCATGACTCAACAGAAAATCTGGGGACATCCGTCGCGCCGAGGGAAGATGACAAGCACAAGTCCCGTACAAATACTCCAAAACCAGTTGAAGACGGATTTTCCGCCATACCCAAGTTGTTTCGCACGCGCTGGGTCGTTGGGGTGTTGGCCGAGCCCCTGCATGCTGCTGCGAATGACCGAATCGAAATTACGCTGAAGCAGACTCGGGAGATTGATTACAAGCCCGTGCAGATCAAACGCGTGCGCCTCGCGTTAAGCGGTGATCCCCGGCTTACGTCCCGAATTCAAGATCCCGGGCGGGTGAGGGACATCGCGCGCCTTTCGGAGCTAGAAGCGGGTCTCGCCAAAATCCCCAGCGTGAACGTTCCGGTTATGTCAGAAGAAGAACCGTACGAGAGGCGAGTGACCCTCGAGTTTGAGCGCGGAAACTTCCTGAATAAAATTGGACCGGATCTCGCTCCGGATGTGCCGGGAATTTTCCCGAAACTTCCCGATGGCGCCCCGCGTGACCGGCTCATGCTGGCGAACTGGTTTTTCTCTGCTGGTCAGCCTCTTACTGCGCGAGTCGCGGTCAACCGGTACTGGGAGCAACTGTTCGGAACCGGGCTGGTCGAAACTCTTGAGAATTTCGGCAGCGTGGGCGATGCGCCCAGTCATCCAGAACTGCTCGACTGGCTCGCGTTGCATTTTCAGAACGATCTCCACTGGGACATGAAGGCATTGCTGCGCGAGTTGGTAACGAGCGCTACATACCGGCAGCGATCGGTAACGACTCCCGAATTGCAAGAAAGAGATCCGCGCAATCGTCTTCTGGCGCGAGGTCCACAGCAAAGACTTACAGCGGAGATGGTGCGTGATCAGGCATTGGTGGCCAGCGGTCTTCTAAACCGCACGATGGGCGGCAAGCCGGTCATGCCCCCACAGCCCCCCGGCATATGGAACTCCGTCTATAACCGAGACAAGTGGATTGATGCCAAGGGGCCGAATCGCTACCGACGCGCGATCTACACGTTCGTGAAGCGGACGAGCGGATATCCGAGTTTTATGATCTTCGATGGCTCCGATCGCGCCACCAGCTTGCCGCGGCGCATTCCGACAAACACTCCCCTGCAAGCGCTGGTAACGCTGAATGATCCAGTCTACGACGAGGCTGCTGCGGCTCTGGCTGCGCGCGCGATTAAAGAAGTTGCTCCCACAGGCCACTCGCTCGACGATCGTCTTCGTCATGAGGCGCGACTTGTTCTTTCTCGTGAGCCTAGCGGCCAGGAGCTGAGTGTCCTGCGCGAGCTTTTCCAGAAGACGCTCGGCTCGTCGGAGAGAGCGGTCCTGAAACCAGCCAGTTTCAATTCATTCGAAGATTCTGTCGCGACAACCAACATCTCGCGCAAAGAGTTTGAGGCTTACAAGACGGTTGCCAGCGTTCTGATGAACCTCGATGCAGCTCTGACCAGGTAAGGATATGAACGATTTTGATTTGTCGAATCCGCTGCATTCTGAAAGGCAATTCGCGAGCCTTCAGGCACAGACTCGCCGCCATTTCCTACGCTCTTTGACGGGCGGATTGGGAACAGTTTTTCTGGGAACGATGACGGCGGGCCGGCTTTTGGGGCAAGCCGCCGATGAGTCGAACGCTTATACACAGCCCCTCGATCTGACCCGCGATTCTAAGCATCCACTTTCGGCGCTGCCTCCGCAGTTTGCCGCCCGCGTGAAGCGCGTGATCTTTATGCACATGGCGGGCGCTCCGAGCCAGCTTGAGCTGTTCGAATACAAGCCGCAGTTGGTGCGGCTCGATGGACAGGATTGTCCCGCGTCGCTGTTAGCTGGGAAACGGTTTGCCTTTATAACGGGCGTCCCCAAGTTGATGGGACCACAGTATCCATTTCATCAGGTGGGGGAGAGCGGCCACTGGATCTCCGATCGCTTGCCGCATCTCGAGAAGCATCTTGACGATCTTTGTTTTGTCAGGTCGATGCGCACCGACCAGTTCAATCACGCCCCCGCGCAATTGCTCGTCCAGACCGGCAATCCGCGATTGGGATATCCCTCGCTAGGTTCCTGGGTCGTGTACGGACTCGGCACGGAGAATCAGAATCTCCCAGGATTCATCGTCCTGATTTCGGGTGGAAATACGCCAGACGGTGGCAAGCAGCTTTGGGGCAGCGGCTTTCTGCCCAGTGTCTACCAAGGTGTGCAGTGCCGGTCTCACGGTGAGCCGGTGCTGTATCTGGATAGCCCGCCCGAAGTGAGCGTTTCCAAACGACGGAACATGCTCGATGCAATCGACGAGCTCAACCAGCAGAACTATTCCGCGTTCGGAAACCCGGAAACCATCACGCGAATCGCGCAGTATGAGATGTCATTTCGCATGCAGATGGACGCGACCGACGCGATGGACATTCACAAGGAGCCGGAGGCTGTCCGCGCGAAGTACGGCTCCAAAATCGGAGAATCCAGTTTCGCCAACAATTGCCTGGTCGCGCGCCGTCTTGCAGAGCGCGGAGTGCGGTTCATCCAGCTCTATCACTGGGGTTGGGACAGCCACGGCTCCAATGCCGGCGACTCCCTCAACATCGGATTCGTCAAACGCTGTCTCGAAGTGGATCAACCGATCGCTGCGTTGCTGTCGGATCTGAAGGAACGCGGCATGCTCGAAGACACGCTGATCGTCTGGGGAGGAGAATTCGGACGCACCTCGATGCGCGAGAATCGCAGCGGACAGGTCACGAAATTTACCGGGCGAGATCACAATCCCGGGGCGTTTACGATTTGGCTCGCGGGCGGCGGAGTCAAGCCGGGATTCACCCACGGCGAAACTGACGACTTGGGATACGAAGTTGCCAAGGATCCAGTGGAGATTCGCGATCTACACGCCACAATTCTGTATTTACTCGGATTCGACCACCGCAAACTCAACTATCCGTTTCAGGGACTCGATCAGAAGCTAACCAGCGTGAAACCTTCGCGAGTTGTCGCCGAGATACTGGCATGAACCAGGGCTGCTCTTTTTCCTTGCGGAGTGCGCGAGTTTGATACCCTCGCCGCGTCGTGCCTCCTCTACAACTCTATTCGGAATTGTCACCCTTGTTTCGATTTCGGTGGTTGTATCCCTTTCGCTATTCGCACCACCAGACGGGTATGAGCGCGCAACGCTTATGCAGTTTTTCGGCCGGATGCATTTACTGGCCGTGCACTTGCCCATTGCTCTTTTAATCCTCGTTCCCCTTCTCGAGTTGGCCGCAAGAACCAGGCGATTTTCGTACGTGGCACCAGCATCCGGCTTCGTGCTCGGCGTGGCAACCGTCGGCTCGATTGTGGCAGCGGCACTGGGTTGGTGCCTTGCGCGCAGCGGCGGATATTCAGGGAGGCTGGTCACGCAGCACATGTGGGCCGCCGTGGCGGCAGCTGTCTTGGCGTGGCTGTGTTGGACATTGCGCGTTTACGCTGAAACAACCTATGGGAATCGGGCATATGCAGTGGCTCTGTTCGCAGCCGTCGCAACCGTGTCAGTGACCGGTTATCGCGGCGGCCAAGTCTCGCAGGGCGAGAATCACCTGACCGAATACATGCCGGCTCCCATGGCGGATTTGTTGGGTGTATCTGTCGGAGTCGAGGCGCCCCCGACTTCGCCCTACGGAGGGCCCGGGACTTTTTATGGCGCTCGCATTCAGCCAATCTTTGCCCAACACTGCGTCACTTGCCACGGCCGGAGCAAGCATAAAGGTAACCTGCGCCTCGATAGCTTTGAAGGGGCCATGCACGGTGGCAAGCATGGGTTGGTGATCAAAGGCGGAGATCCGAAGAGCAGCGAGCTTTTACGCCGCATCAGGTTGACTCCTGCGGACGCCGATTTCATGCCAGCCGAAAGGCGTCCGCTTTCCGAGTCGGAAATAAAGTTGATCACTCAGTGGATTTCTACGGGAGCTTCCGGGACGATACCATCCGACGCGGTTTCAATTGGCAGTACTACGGCTGCGGCGGAGATCACGTTCCCGGATGCCGACCCAGCAGCCGTTGCCCGACAAAGAGCAGAAATTGCGGCGGCAGTAACGCAGTTTCAGCAACGATTTCCGAATGTGCTGGACTACCAATCGCGCGGCTCCGCCGACCTGGTGCTGAACGCGGCGTGGATGCAGTCCAAGTTTGGCGACAACGACCTGAGTGCCCTCTCCGCGCTCGCTGACCACATCGTCAGCGCAGACCTTTCCAACACCTCGATCACGGACAAATCGGCGGTTGCGATCGGGACGATGAAGCGTTTGCGCATCTTGCGGCTCATGCATACTCACATCACGGATACGACCCTCCAATCATTCGGATCACTGCAGGAACTGGAGACTCTCAGCCTCTTCGATACTCAAGTCACGCCGCGAGCTTTGCCAGCGCTGACTCGCCTGCCGAGGCTACAACACATTTATGTAGGAGCGACGAAGGTCTCAGCAGTCGATCGCGTCCCGGCGGAAATCGCGCACAAACTAGTGTTCTGAGATTCGAGTGTGATCGAGTGGATCAGTCAGGAGATCATCGATGTGCAAGTCGGGTAAACTCTCACGACGTTCGCTTCTCAGGAGCACTCCAGCCAACGACTGCATGGTGACGATGTTTATATGGGTTCGGCTGGGTCGCTTTACGTGCCGCAATGCTGGTCAAATCAGGCTTACCCAATGAGACTCGAGTTGGTTAGTGGGGCCTAGCTGTCGGAGAGATCATTTCCATTAGTTCGCGTCGGGTTTCCTTGGCATAATACCGTCGAAGCCGAACCTGACTGCAGTTATTCCATACCCGAGATTGCTCACTGTGGCTTATCGAATTCGAGATGTCGCGCAACAGGCGGGGGTTTCTAAGTCAACCGTCTCCCGAGTGTTTAACCGATCGAATCTGGTCGATTCGCAAACACGGCGCCGTGTCTTGGAGACCGCGCGCAAGCTCGACTACCATCCCAACGCCAGCGCCAAGCAACTGGCACGTGGTGGGCGCAGCGATTTCTTTGCGCTTCTGATTTCCGACATCGAGAACCCATTTTTTCCGGAAATGATCAAAGGATTTGAAACCGCCGCGGCAGCCAAGGGGTTCGATCTTTTTCTCTGCACAACCGATTACCATGCCGAACGCGCCCAGGCCGCGGTGCGCAAGATGATTGAAAACGGAGTCCGGGGAGTGGCCATCATGACATCGTCGCTGACCGAGCAGATTGCCATTCCGTTGGCAGGACGTGACATCCCGGTGGTGATGCTCGATTTGCAGGAAACGCGCCGTCATATCAGCAGTATTGCGATTGACTACAGCCAGGGAGTCTCTGAAGCGATTGAGCATCTGGCGCAGTTAGGACATCAGCAGGTCGCATTTCTCGCAGGATCCGATGAGCGCCGATCTTCGCGTCGATACCGTGAGGCTATACTCAAGACTCTTCACGAGCGTGGATTAGGCCTGCAACAAATGGTCGAATGCGATCAAACCCTCGAAGGGGGAAGAGCCGCCGTGTGGAAGCTCGCCACCACAACGCCCGCCCCAACAGCGCTGGTTTGCGTGAACGATATGACCGCGATCGGGGCCGTCGCAGCTCTACGCGAGATGGGGATTAGTGTTCCCCGGCAAGTGTCGGTACTCGGATGCGAAGACATCTACATGACCCGTTTCGTGGATCCGCCCCTCACTACGATTCGATTTGACCGCAAGTCTCTCGGAGGGTTGGCTCTGGAGACGCTGGAGAAGATGTCCAACTCAAAACCGCGGAAAGGCACTCGACAACAGGTTGAAACAAAGTTGATTGTGCGCAGCTCGACCGCCGCGAAATATTCTGCCTTACCTTGCTGGAGGCAAGACCTGCGGTGACACAGACTGTGTCAAGGGCTTTTCGTCATTTACTCCGGACGTGGGCCATCAAGGCGGGATTCGTGGTGACCGCATCCTTGCCTTTCCTCTTCGCTGTTCAGGCTACGGAAGCACAACTTGCCAATGCGTCTCAAACCGATGATGCGCGCGGTTATTCTGTCCGCGGCATCTCCCTCGCAAGAGCGGGCAACTTGCCTCAGGCCCAACAGGAGCTAGAGAACGCGGTAAAAATGGCTCCTGAAGTTGCCCTATATCGCGCTCAGTTGGCGTCAATATTCGGGCTACAAAACAAATGGCAGGCTGCGCTCGAGGCTTTTCAGAAGGCAATTGACCTCGCCCCTGACAATCTCGATTTTCGACGGGAGGCCGCAGCCGTGCAGTGGCAGCTTGGCCTGATGCCGGCAGCCGAGCAGAATCTTCAATTCGTTTTGACGCGTCAGCCGCAGGACCCGGGGGCGATTCTGTTGCTGGGTCTACTCAAGGAAAAAACGGGAGACTATCCGCAAGCTGCCGAGCTGCTGGATTCGCAGTTCGCATTGGTCAGTTCTCAGGGCGATCGCGTTGCCGCCATGTTTCATTCAGTCGCCGAGAGCGGCCAGTCCACGAAGATCCCAAAGATCATTGAAGTCCTGACTCAGCATTCGGCAGATCCGCAGTGGACGAGTGCCATTAGCCGCTGCACGCAAATCGCAGCAGCGAACGGAGATGCGCAAACCGCCGCAACATTGTTTACCCTGCTTTCCGATAACGATGCCGCTTACATCCCGGCTGCGTTGCAGATGGCAAAACTCTTTTACGAACACGCGCGCGTGCCTGAGGCGCGACAACTCCTCTTGAAACTGGAAGCGAATGGCGTCGTGAGCGCCTCTCTACAGGCTCTCCTTGGAAACTGTTACGAGTCGGAGCGACAGCCCGGCCTAGCGCTCCAGGCCTACCACCGCGCGCTCGAGGCAGATCCAACCCGCATCGATTATTACGAGGATTTGATTGCTCTGCTCTTGTATCTTCGTAAGACTGACGAAGCACTAGCCGAGGTCAATCGGGCCATCGGAGTTGCTCCCAATGATGCCCGCCCGTGGGTATGGAAGGGAAATGTGGAGCTGCGCAGAAACTCTGCCAAGGATGCAATGGATAGCTATCAGCGCGCGGCCAAGTTAGACAGCTCAAATGCTGATGCCGCGCTGGGCATTGCCACCATCTATTTCGTAACCGGTCAGAGTGATGAAGCGATCGCACAGTACAAGGCCGGAATCTCCCGCTTTCCCGGCGATGCCCGCTTTTACGTCGCGTGTGCCGAGATGTTCGTAGGGTCTCCTGACTCGCTCAAGTTACAGGCGCAAGCAGAGAGCTTGTTACGACAAGCGATCAAACTTACGCCGCAATCGGCGGAGGCTCACTATCTATTGGGTCAATTGGCTCTGCAGGAGGGCCGATTGCAGGAATCGCTTGACGAACTGACGCGATCGGTTCGGTTAGATCCTGACCGCAGCAAGTCGCACTTTGCGTTAGCGGGTCTCTATAGAAGGATGGGGCGAGCTGACGACGCGGCGAAAGAATTCACGTTTTATCAGACCCTGAAGCAGGACGAAGAAAATACAACGCCATCTGCGATGGGTTTGAGGACGCCTTGACGCCGGCAATACAGCGCACCAACGTTTGCGCAGACCGCCGGGTGGCTCGGGGTATTTGGCAATGACTTTGTCGCGACGGAACTTTCTTGTCGGTCTATCAGTGGCCGCAGCGGGCTCGATTGTTCCTCTTGGGTTCTCTTCGGAGGCGATAGATCGGAAAGAAGTATTCCTCGATGTGACGGATGCCGCCGGTCTCAACTGGAAGCAATTCAGCGGATTTTCTCCGGACCGCTATCTGATCGAGATCATGGGCGGGGGGGTCGGCCTGTTCGATTTCGATAATGATGGATGGCTCGACATTTTTCTGCTGAATGGAGGGGAGACGCCGCACGGTAAAAGTGAAAAGCCCCTGCAAAACGCCCTGTACCGCAATCTGGGTAACGGAAGATTTGCTGACGTGGCTCGGGAGGCGGGACTGCATCAGCTCAAGAATTACGGCATGGGTGTAGCCATTGCGGACTTCGACAATGACGGCCACCAGGACATTTTCGTTACCGGCTTTCCAAACTGCACTCTCTATCGCAACAACGGTGATGGCACTTTCACGGACATCACCGCCGACGCCGGCCTGTCAAATCCAGGAAGATGGGCAGCGGGAGCTGCCTGGTTTGACTACGACCGCGATGGTTTTCTCGATCTGGTCGTTTGCAATTATGCGAATTTGTCATTTACAGGTGCGGCTCCGAACTGTGAATACGCAAAAGTGCGGACGTATTGTGAGCAACGCATGTATCAGGGCATGCCTCTCACCATCTATCACAACAATCGCAACGGCACTTTTAGTGATGTCAGCCGCTCGGCCGGTCTCGATCAGTTTGTGGGTCGGGCTCTCGGAGTCGTTGCGATTGATTTTGATGATGACGGTTGGCCCGATCTGTTCGTGGCGCGCGATGCGTCACCAAACCTGCTGCTGCTGAACAAACATGACGGTACCTTTGCGGATGCCGGCGTAGAGGCCGAAGTCGCGTTCGATGCCAATGGCAATGCCAAGGCCGGTATGGGCGTGGATGCGGGCGATGTCAATGGCGACGGGCGCCCGGATTTGGTAGTAACGAATTTCAGCCTCGAGTACCACTCACTGTTTCTCAATCGAAGTACTTTTCCTTTTGAAGATGCTTCTCGAACTTCCGGGCTTGCAGCTGTCACGCGAACTTCGGTCGGCTGGGGAACTCATCTTCTTGACTACGACAACGATGGAAACCTAGACATTATGACGGTGAATGGCCATGTGATTGAAGTGATCGCGTCCTTGCAGCCACAGGTGACATTCAAGGAGCGGCCTCTGCTGTTGCGTAATACTGGCAGTGGTGCATTTGAAGATGTCAGTTCGAAAGCAGGCCCCGCCTTCGCTAGGAATTACCTAGCCCGCGGATTAGCCGTCGGCGACTGGGACAACGACGGTGCGCCCGATGCCATTTTCACCTGCATCGGAGATCGCGCTGTGCTTCTCCGTAACAATGCTGCGGCGGGCAGTTCTTGGATAGGAATCCAACTCATTGGAACGAAGAGCAACCGTGACGCAATCGGGGCAAAGGTCACGCTCCACTTGTCCGATCGCAAGTTGGTTCGCTGGGTCACCGGGGGCTCAAGCTATCTCTCATCGCATGACCGTCGTCTACTTTTTGGGCTAGGAACCCAGCCCTCAAATCGAAAGGTGGCCGCTGAAATTCAGTGGCCGAGTGGACGGCATCAACTGGTCGAGGGACTGGCGTCAAACCGGTACCATCGGATCAATGAGTCAACGGAGCAGAAAAATATCTAAACCGGCTGCGATTCTGATCTTATGAAAACGGTACCACAATAAGCGATCCAGCCCGTCCCTCTTACCTAAGTCTATCCGCTCCAATGGTTTTCTGTAGTTGACACTCCGCGTCTTCCAATGATACAAGTCCTAGCCAATGAAATCGCTACCACCGTTTTGAAATGGTGACCGCGGGGCGTGGGGCTCCGCTGCTGTGTCAGTTCCCAACACGTTTCGTCAGGATCTGGAGGTGGGTATGTTTCGCAGCGCGTACCGGCTCGCCATCTGTGCGCTTTTCTTCACGGTCCCCTCATTGTCTCCGCTTTACGCGCAGAGCAGTAATGCGTCGATTGACGGTGTGATTACTGACCCGAACGGGGCTGTAGTGCAAGGAGCAAAGGTGGTTTTAACGTCCAAGGATACCCACGAGACCTCCACCTTCGTCTCCGACGGCAACGGACTCTACGTTTTCCGCAACGTTCCTCCAGGCAACTACAGACTAAGTGTATCCGCGCAAAGCTTCGGTCAGTATGTTCAGGAGGGCCTCCTTGTCCGCGTTGGCTATCCGATTCGCCAGAACGTCCAACTCAAGGTGCAGTCCTCCGTTCAGCAAGTGGAAGTCGCTGCGGATGCCTCGCCGCTCAACTTTGAAAATGCCGAGCTTCGAGGCAGCATTGATCCCCAGGTCATTGAGGAAATCCCGCTCCTCGTATCCGGTTCGCTTCGGTCGGCCGCCAACTTCGCGTCTCTGTTGCCCGGTGTGGTACGCGGAAGCGGAGATGTCTCCGGGGCGCACGTGAATGGCGGCCAGTCCCAGACCGGACTCACGATCCTCGACGGGATTTCCCTATACAACGCTTCAGGTACGCCGGGTCTCACTGGTGCCGTTCTTGACTTCCCCCAGTCTCCGGACGTCATCAGTGAATTTCAGGTGCTGACGTCGAACTATGACGCGCGGTACGGCAGCGCTGCCGGCGTCACCGTCGAGAACGTCAGATCAGGAACGAGTACGTTTCACGGAACGGCCTATGAATACCACCGAGACTCAGGGCTCAACGCAAACCAGTGGGATCCAAGTCACAGTGGAAAGGCACTCGACGTCGAAAATGATTTTGGAGGCAATTTCGGCGGTCCTTTGAAGCTCCCCTTCTTTAAGGGCAGAGACTACCGAACATTCTTCTTTGCTAATTTTGAGGGCTTCAGGATCAGGGGCGGGGTCAATCGGCCGGCTAAGGTTTCCATACCCTCGCTTGCAGAGCGAAGTGGCGACTTCAGCGACTGGATTGACCTGCAATCGGGTAATCTGATCCCGATCTACGATCCCGCCACGCATCAGCAGTTCATGGGTTGTGATGGGAACACGCCAAACGTGATTTGTTCCACTGACCCCCGCTTGCAGAATTCCCTCGCCAAACAGTGGTTCCAGTATCTTCCACAGCCGACTTCTCCGGGCGCTCAGAACAACTACCTTCCTGCCGCTCAACCGGTGTTTTTAGGTTCCGATGCGTACAGCGTGACCGAGAAGATTGACCAATACATCGGATCTAAAGATCACATCTCGGAAATGTTCTACTACAAGTACCTGCCGAGAACGAGCTTCACGACTCTCCCAGCGGTTATCAGCAGCTCCGGCACGTCGTACAAGCGAACATCGGTGTTGCGAGTCAATTGGGACCACACTATCACTTCCAAACTGCTCAATCACTTGGCGTTCGGGTTTCAAGATGATAAGTACTATGGCGGCGGCATTGACGGCCCTTACGCGAGCAAACTACCCCAGATTCCAGGAGTAGCAGGTCATGACTACCCGCCACAGATCCAGTTTGGTGATGATTTCCAGTGGTTTGGTACGGGCTTGGGAGACCCCACTCTTCAACCGTGGCTGGCGCCATCCTGGATCGTCAACGATGCCGTTTCGATGACCCGGGGCAAGCACACGATTTCCTTCGGTGGTGAGCTAAAATTCTCACACAACTCTTTCAGAAATGTCGGGAACCAAGCGGGCAATTTTAGTTTTGTGCGCGGCGAAACTGGTCTCAATGGGGTCGGCGGCAGCCCAATCGCGAGCTTCCTGCTGGAGCAGGTCGATTCGTCTCAGGTGACGTTCTATTCCACAAATGACAGCGACGCGCACAGCAAGAGCTACAGTTTGTTTGTTGGCGACACCTGGCGTGTAACCCCGAAACTAACGGTTTCCCCCGGAGTTCACTGGGAAGTGGATCCTCCACCCTTTGAGGCGAATGACCATCTCTCGTACTTCGACCCAACGCTTGTCAATCCCGGGGCTGGGAATCGACCCGGCGCCCTTGCCTTCGCCGGAAGTGGTCCCGGCCACTCCGGCCGCAGAATTCCGGAAGACATCTGGCACGCGGGCGTCGCACCTCGCATCGGTATTGCCTATGCCGCGAATGACAGGACGGTTATCCGCGCCGGGTACGGGCTCTTCTATGACAGCGCCAACATGCCAGGCTGGGCGGGTGGAGTAACGCAGGAGGGTTACAACGCACAAGTGAATGTCGCCGGCTCACAGGACCAGACACAAGCCGCGTTCACGCTGAGCAGCGGCTTTCCACTAGCGCCGCCAACGCTGCCAACACTCTCATCCACATTCGACAACGGCGGAAACATGAATTCTGCTTATCGCCCGCGAACGGCGAACCGCCTCCCCTACGCCCAGCAGTGGAATCTGACCGTGGAGCATCAGTTCACTGCTCGGGATTATGTAACGGCGTCTTACGTGGGAACGAAAGGTACCCGCCTGCTGTCGAATATAGCTCCCATTAATGTCCTCGATCCGAAGTACCTTACTATGGGGGCCCAGCTCAACGACCTTTTTACGAGTGATTCGCCGGTCGATGGCGTACCAGCACCTTTCCCAGGTTTTGCCACAGCGATGACAGGATGCGATCCCTCGGTGGCGCAGGCCCTGTTGCCTTTCCCCCAGTACTGCAACCTCCTCAACGGCCTGAACGAGAACAGAGGAAGTTCGACCTATCACTCTTTCCAACTGAAGGCTGAGCATCGTGCCTCCAAAGGCTTGTGGCTGTTGCTCAGCTACACGAATTCGAAGTTACTGACTGACGCTGATATTGGCGAACCGCTGTCGTGGGCGTTGCCCAACTTCTTTTCGCCGTACCAAGTGCATCGTAATAAATCGCTGGCGATTGAAGATGTACCCCAAGTGTTGAGCATCGCTTACAGTTACGAACTCCCCTTCGGAAGAGGCAAGACATGGCTGAATAACAGCAGCCTCCTGAATGGGGTTGTGGGCGGCTGGAAGTTGAACGGTGTGTACCGCGTCCAGTCTGGCATTCCGTTCCAGATCAGCTCATCGGTCTGTCAGGTTCCACCGCAGGCTGTCAAGTATTGCTCGCCGGCGCTCCTGCCCGGGAAATCACCATTCCTGCAGTCGCCGAGCAACTTCGATCCCCTTCTGCCGGTCCTCGACGCTAACGCGTTCGAACCGGTCAGCAGCTTCTCCACGTCGGATCCCTATTACACGGGAGCGGGGCCGCGGGTTCAGAACTTCCGGCAACCGGGCTTTAGCGATTTTGACATGGGCTTGGGAAAGGTCTTCCACATATCGGAACGGCTCACGTTCGAGTTGCGTGGAGACGCGTTTAACCTCCTGAACGCGCATCATTTCAATAGCGTCGGAGTCGGTGTTCAGTCTTACGGAAACGGAAACTTTGGAAGTAGTGCCTTCAACACGGACATTGCAAGCGGAATCTTCGGGATGTGGACCGGCGGCGTAAGTTCACCTCGGAATATCCAAGTCTCAGGACGCATTTCCTTCTAGATTTGCCCTGAGGCCCGCAGATCGCGGATGCGCGCTTGCGCGCGCAATCCGGCTTCCCGGGCGATGTCGCTCACGGTCTTCCTGGAGATTGGGATTTCCCCTAAGTCGCCTAGAGAGATGAATGCCGCCCAAGTCATCGACTCTGTCCCTCTGTAGTCGTGAAAACATCAGACCTTCGTTCCAGATCATCGAATCTCTTCCGCTGCTCGTCATCGAGAATCTGAAAACTCCTCATTTTCCTAAACTGGAGCACGTTCAATGACCGCCGAGGGCATCCAGACCTGCAAGTGGAGTTGAGTAGCTGGGATTGTTCACGTCTGTGCTGCCGGAACTGTCGCCATTGTTGACAAGCGTCAGGCCATTCCAGACATAGATGGCATCCTGCAAGCCGGTGCCACCATTGAACCAGCCACCAGTAAGTCTGGGTATATTGACACCGGCCGGATTCCAGTATGCGATACCCATTCCCAGGTTATTGGGAATTGATTGTTGCACGGAATCGAGATCTTTGAGGAACTGAGCTTGTAAAGTCGCCGTGGGCGGAGCATACCAGGGATCGTTCGAGTCAAATCCGCTCTCGTAGTGTTCACCGGTTTCTAGAATAAGGATGGGCTTGCCAATATTGTTCGCCGCCGCGATCAATACGTTTTGCTCCGTTGGCTGATTGTTCGGATTGCTCTGTGAGGCCTGCGCCGCAGTTAGAGGTCCATGGAAAAACGGATAGTAGCTTTGGCAGATTGCGTCGTAAGGAATGTTGTTCTGATTGGCCAAGGTGAAGAACTGGGTAAGATCCCAGGCCGGAGTGATGTGGATGCAGGTCAGCGGAGCGGGAATCGCAGGTCCTAGTGAAGCATCGCTCGAAGCGTCTTGAATAGCCTGCATCGCCTGCATCTGGAGCGATGCAAAGCCGCTGAAATTATTCCCCGTCGGGCTGCCCAGGCTTCCCAGAAAGCCGGTGTCTACTTCGTTGCCGATTGAGATCAGGTCCGGCATCGTGCCAGCCTGCCGATAGGCCATGACTTCAGCTTTGACGTAGTTGTATATGTCGCTCCGCAGTTGAGACAACGAGTGCCCGGACCAAGCATCAGGAACGCTGCTCGAAGAGCCGCCGTCGAACAGCAGTGTTAGCTCGATGCTCATGCCCAGGTTCTTGGCGCGCTTGGCAAGATCGAGATCCTGAGAATCGGTTTCCGCGAAACAGGAATTTCCGGTACATCCAGGCTGTGAAGGGTTGGTGTAAGGCGGCACCGAACTCGGCCGCAGGCGCACCATGTCGACGCCATGATTTTTCAAGATTTGAAGAATGTCGGTCTCGACGCCATTCGTTTCTTTCCACCAGACGAGGCCGGTTGAAATACGCGCTGCTTCCTGTTTTTCGAGAAGGGCATTGTCTACGCCGCGGAAGTACGCCGGACGCAGGAGCCACTGCTGGCTCTGGGCAGCGCTCCCGGACAATGCGGTCTCCTCGAGAAGCGCTCCTGCAGTGGATGACGGTGCGTCCATAACTAGCCCTGTACTGCCGTTTGCAATCGTGTAGTAGCCATTCGTGGTGGCAGTCAGAGTCCATTGCTGGGTCGCACTCGCTGCGCAAGGATTCTGCACCACATAAATCACTCCCGCGTTGCTTGCCGTGTCGAAGCACAATCCATTGCGAACATTGCGGATCTGCCAAAGGCCGGCGGAAACTGCGTCGAAAATCCACCTCTGGCTTGTATTGGTGAAAGAGCGAGGCTCTTGTAAGAAGTGGTCGCCGGATACGGTCGAGTTGTTGTTTAAATCCGCTTGCAGGGCGCTCAATTGATTCACTACGTAATACGCTTGCCCGCTGATCGGTGTGACATCGGTGGGCTGCGCGGGTTGCTGACTCGTGCTGGAAGCCACAAGCAAGCCCGCTGAAGCTGTTTTTCCGCTTCCCGCCTCGTTTGATGTGACGGCGCTGGTCGTGTTGTTCAAGTTTCCGGAGGCTGCAGACGTGACATTGACGGTAAGCGAACAGGATGCGCTTGCAGGCAGGCTTGCGGCCGAAAGAATCACGCTGCCCGATCCAGCGTCTGCCGTGATCGTTCCGCTGCCGCAACTACCGCTTAGCCCATTGGGAGTTGCGACTGTCTGCCCGGTTGGCAGAGTGTCCGTAAAGCCAATTCCGCTCAGGGAGAGGCCCGCGTTGGGATTCGACAGACTGAATGTCAGTGTCGTGGTGCCGTTCAATGCCACGCTGCCGCTGCCGTATGCCTTGGCAATACTCGGAGGAATCACGGTGGGTGGCGGTTGTGTACCGGATGACCCTCCGCCGCAAGCCAGGCTCCAGAAGAAGCTCGTCGTAACGAGCAACAGTGCGCGCCGTGACGTCATTTGGAAAATACGATTTCTCAAATTCATCCGAGTCATCGGTTTTGCAGATTGGTATCTTGGCCGCGTTCTTCGTACGCCTCGGGTTTGGCGTAGCGATTCATCTGGTGAAACAGGGCTTGCACTTGATCCTTCATCTTCCTGATTTCCTGGGAAAGATGGAGTTCCTTTTCCGCCAACGCAGGCATTTGGACACGTTGGTACGCTCGCGCGAGTTGATAGTGCGCGGAGCCATTCAGAGGATCCGATTGCACGGCCAGGCGAAGGTATTTGATTGCCTCTTGCGGATTTTCCTGCATGGCGAGGCTCGCAAGGCCCATCTGTGCCTGAATCTCGTTCGGGTTGAGGCGGTAAGCGCGCTGATAATGTGCAAGGGCTCGGTCCGGCGCTGATTGCAATAAAGCGATTTCGGCGAGTTCACATTCCGTTTTGGCTGAATCGCCGTCGATGGCCAGCGCAGCTTCGAGTTCTTTTTGCGCTTCTGCTTGCGCGGCAGGGTCACTGCGATCCGATTCGAGAATGGCTTCCCCTAATTCATAGTGCACGCCGGAAAGGCGTGGATTGATTTGCAGGGCCTTGCGGTAGTGGTCAATGGCACCTTTAAGGTCGCCCGCGTTGATGAGTTTCTCGGCAATTGCTTGCTGCATGCGGGCAGATCCCGGCGCAACGACGGCGAGCTTGGTCAGCGTGTCATCTGCGAGGTCGGAATAAATGCGTTGCGCCGTGAACAGAACGTCGGGATTCTCAGGATCAAGTTGAACAAGTTGGCGCATCATAGATCCCGCGGCTTCGGCATCTCCTTGTTGCTCATACAAGCCGGCCAACTCCATACCCACCTGAACGCGCAATGGCGTCTCCTGGAGTTTCTGGAACGACTTCTCTAGAGAAACCGGCGCAGAGCGGTCCCCCAGCCGTTTCTGACAAATACCGAGAAGAGCCAGCGCTTTTGTGAATGAGGGCTGAGCCGTTAGCGCCGAGTGAAATTCATCATTCGCCGCACGCCAATCGCCGCGGCCCATTTCAACAATGCCGATGCCCGCGTGCGCCCCGGGATTCTTAGGGTCGAGGGCAAGCACAGCGCGAAATTCCTTTTCTGCTGAGGCTGAATCATTGGCCTGCAACGCTGTTTGAGCACGCTGAAGATGATCGCGGACTTGAGCATCCGGCCGAGAGCCTTGTGCCAAGGCGGAACCCACGATGCTCCCTACTAGCAAAGTCAAGATGACAGACCGTAGATTGCAAAGAAAGTTTGCGAGCATCAGAAACACCAGGCGAGAGAATTGGGTCGACATATTCCCGCTGATTCTAGCTTTACTTGGAGGAATGGCCGGGAAAAAACCGGCCCAAAACTCTTGCAAGGTTTTGGGCCACGAGTTTGTCGGAATGCGAGGATCCCCAATAGGATCTTCTCTCGCAGAAGTGTTTCGATTTAGAACGAAAGCTTGCCTCCGAGTTGCCATACACGCGGCGTATTGGCGATGTTAGTCGTGATGACCCGGCCCGCCGATCCACCGTCGATGGCGCTAACGGGGTTGCCGTAGTCGAGGTGGTTTAGCGCGTTATACGAATCCGCCCTGAACTCGAACTTGACTCGCTCGGTAATTGAGAACGTCTTCCCAACGCCAAGGTCCAGGTTGAAGAAGTGCGGTCCGTAGAGGCTATTCCGGAGGTTTTGGCCAAACGTGCCAGGCGCAGGAAGTGCGTACGCTGCCGGATTGAACCACTGACCCGGGGCGCTATGACTTACGCCGGAGTATGGGTCGCCAACGCGCACAGCGTAGAGCGTGCAACTCCAGCACGTGCTCAAGCCGGGGTCGAGCGGGGCACTTGAGGTGCCGTTGATATTGCAGGTCCCGTTGAACGCACACCCTTGTGAAATCTGCGGAGTAAATGGTAGACCGGTGTGCCATTGCATGATCGAGGAAACGCGCCAACCTCCGGCAATCGCATTAAGCAGGCCGTGCATACTGTACTGACGGCCCGCGCCAAAGGGCAGTTCGTAAACCACAGAGCCAACCAGGAATTGCCTTAGGTCGGTTGCCGACGCGGCATAATTGGCTCCGGGACTGTAAGAGTCCTGATAGGTATCGACTCCGCCCGAGCCCCAACCCCGTGAGGTGCCGGTGTCGAGAGATTTGGAGTAAGCATAGTTAGCCTGGAATTCAATCCCGTTGGACATCCTCTTCTGGACGCGCAGTTGGAGGGCGTTGTAATTGGACCAGCCATTGAAGATCATGCCGGCAATATACGGGAAGTTCTGGTTGGGATTGCAGGCCCACCAACCAGCGCTGCATCCCAGGTTGCTGGCTGTGACTGCGTTTATGTTCGTGGTGTAGTTGAGATTCGCACCGTGCGTAAAGACATAGCTCGTATCTAGCAGGACGGCATGCGGGAACTGATGCTGTACGCTCACAAGAAGCTGCTGGACGTAGGTCGTCGGGATATTGCGTGGGTAGAAGGCGATATATGTACCGTTCGCGACCTCTGGGGTTGCAGTCTGCAGCGTTGGGTATTGGACCCCCGAGCCCGCCGGCGGCCCCGAGTCCAGCGGGAAGGCCGGGGTGCTGCTGCTGAACCCCACATAGGGGCTGGTCGGATTGAGGCCCAATCCGAGCGTACCGCCGTTGCCTCCTCCGTAGACGTCGGCGCCACGAGGAGCGTCAAAAATTCCGTAACTGGTGCGGAAAACCCAGCTCGGACGGAACGCCCACGCGAGGCCGACGCGGGGCGCGAATTGGTTGTAATCGCCGTTCTCGATTGTGCTGAGATTGCTTACGCCGTAAGCCTTGTCGGTCTGGCCACCGAATAGAATTGCCCCTGGAAATTGGCCACTATTCCAGGAATTCGGGAGTTTCGGATCATAGATACCAAACAGATTATTCTTCACTGCCCAGCCAGAGACCATCTGCCAGCGAAGGCCGAGGTTGATCGTCACTTTCGAAGAGATCCGGAAATCGTCGTGGACAAACAGCGCAGACGTCCAGGAATGAATACTGGTAGGTACCGTCTGACCGACGTGCCAGGAGTACACGTCGCCCGCAAGAAAATCGGCATAGGGAACACCTGTGTAGGCTCCGCTGAACTCGAAATGACCGGAGTCCAGATCACCCCAGCTCGTGTAGTTCTGGTAGGAACGGTCATACTCCCCACCGATCTTCAGCGTATGGCGGCCATGGATCAGCGTGAGTACGTCCGAGACATTGTAGGTTCCGTCGCCGAGAACAGCGTCGATGTTTCCGTTGCCTGTACCGGCACCAAGGGCCGTACTTCCCTCCCCATTCGATCCGCTCTGGCTATCGATCGATACGTGTGGAAACACGTTGGCATTGGGAGGAACGTTCGTACCATAAGTAGGCAGCAAGCCGAGAGTGGTCGGAACATTCTTGCCCAGTGACCAAGGCTTGTACTTATCGAGTTCGCGCGCTGCCCCGATGCGAAACTCATTCAGAAGCGACGGAGTAATGGTGTAGACATGGGACAATTGGCCCGTGAGGTTGTAGTTGTGTCCTTGCGAGAATGCCGAGGCGTCATTGGGATAGAGCGGGTCCGGCGGTACAAAAGAAACGACGGTTGGGAAGTAGTTGAATGTGAACGAGAGTTTTTGAGCAGGGGAAATGGTGTAATCCGCTCTGCCGGTGTACCAAGTCGCCATGTTGGAACTGGTGCCACTGAATACATAGTTGTTGAGGGGAGAGCATGTCTGCGCGACTGTCGGCCCAGGGTTGACCGGGCCAGGGCACCCTGCAACCCACCCCGGAGCGCTGGCAGCGGGGAAGTACTTCTGCATATTCAAGGCGACTTGAGAATAGGTTCCTTGCAAGATCCCGTTCGCGTCGAAACCAGTTGTGCCATTCATGCCGTAGAAGTTACCGGCCTGCATCGCGGCCGTCGGGTAACTGTACGTACCGGTAGCTGGCGTAGCAGCTGGATTGCGCTGATAGGTGAAAAAGAAGAAGAGCTTGTTCTTGAGAACCGGTCCACTGACGCTGCCGCCGTACATGTTCCAATGCTCGACACTCTTTGGCGCCGGCGCCTGATTAAAGATGCTCCTAGCATTGAACACTGTGTTCTGAACGTATTCGAACAGGTCACCGTGCCAGGTGTTGGTGCCGCCCTTTGTGATGACGTTGATTGCGGCGAGTCCGTTGCCGTACTGGGCGGGCGCGTTACTGGAATTGATACTGACCTCGGAAATCGAATCCAAGGGCATATAGAAGTTGCTGCTGTTGTAATCCCGCGGCGCAGTGGCGGCCGAGCCGTCAATCATGAAGTTCATGTTGTACGCCTGCGTACCGTTGATACCGATTCCCTGACCGCCGGCCTGAGCCCCCCCATTGAGCCCAGGGTTTACACCGGGAATCAATTGGGTCATTTCGCTTCGCCAGTCTGTGCCAGTAATGGGCGCATTGGCGATGGCTGTTGTACTGAGGTTCACGCGCTGGTCTGTCGTTTCCGTTTCGATAAGCGGCGTCGCGCCGCTCACCACGACCTCTTCGGTGGTAGTTCCCACCCGGAGTGTAATGCTGACTTGGATTGTCTCGATTTGGAGGACAATCCCCTCGCGGACGAAGTCCCTGAAGCCTTGCTTCGAGAACTTGATTCTGTAGCTGCCGGGCACCAGAAATGGGACGTCGTAAAGCCCAGACTCATTTGTTCTCGTTGTAGTGACAACATTCGTCTGGATGTTCGTTACAGTAACCGCCACATCCGACACAAAGGCCCCGGCGGGATCTGTTACGCCGCCTTTGATTTCTCCCGTATTCGCGTTTTGGGCGATGCCAAGGGTTGTGGAGAAAGTCAGGAAGAACGCAACCGCAAGACGAAGCAGACTGCAGGCATTTCTCAATCTCATCGCGGAGACCTCCAAGCAAACTTGGCGCGAACGCGTCGCTTCGCGTTCTGAAACACGCACGCACAGCTACCGGTAGCGAATGCTATGCCCCAACGGATAAACGCGAATCCGTCAAAAGTCGGAATGGTGATGAGAGATTTATCTTGACAACAGACAAGACGGTTTCGGAGGCGGAGGCGCGCTCCTAGGAAAACAACTCTCTTTATCGGCTAGAGATGTACTAAGCCTCGCTGTAACGCTGTGACAACTGCCTGTGTGCGATCGTCGACGTCAAGTCGTTGCAGAATCGTGCTGACGTGACTCTTGACCGTTGCCTCAGTGATCCCCAGGACGCTGGCGATTTGTTTGTTACTGTTACCGCCAACCATCAGGTGGAGCACCTCCTTTTCCCGGGTGCTGAGATCTGAGTCGGGTGCGCGCGAGGCCAATGCGCGCGCCACCGGCGGAGGCAGGAAACGCCCTCCGCTATAGACCCTGAGTAACGCATCAATCAAAGTCTGATATGGCATTCCCTTAATGATGTAACCCTGGGCTCCGGCTTCGAGAGCGCGGTGAATGTCTTCGTCGCCGTCGTACGTGGTGACCACGATAAACCGGGCATTATGCTCGATGCTTCGGATGGCTGCAATCGCATCCACTCCGCTCATCGACCCGGGCAGACGCAAATCCATCAGCGTGATGTCTGGTTTTTCCTGACGGAACAGTTGGACGGATTCTTCGCCCGTGCCAGCTTGGGCGACCACGGTCATGTCTTTTCGTGCGTTGATAATGGCGGCAATGCCTACGCGCATCAGCGGGTGATCGTCGACGACCATGATCCCTATTTTCTTGGGATTGTTCATAACGTTATTTCTGAAACCGGAGTTGATGTCGCCGTCTTTCGCGGCACTTCAATCGTTATTTCTGTTCCCGTGCCAATGGTGCTGTGGAGAGTAAATTTACCTCCGATGCGCTCCACGCGCTCGCGAATGCCTAGCAGCCCATAGTGTTCGTCGGAGCCGTCGGAGAGTTTCTTCATCTCGAATCCGCGGCCATCGTCAGCAATCCTGAAGTTGCACTGATCCTCTTCGAACTCCACTGTGAGCCGAACCTCTTTCGACTGCGCGTGGCGAATCGCGTTGTAGAGCGCCTCGCGTGCGATCATGACCACTTCATGGGTGGTGAACTGATTCAGTGGAAACGGGCGCCCGGCAATAGAGCAATGCACCGGAATCGCAAATTCGCGGCTGAACTGCTGTGCGACTTTCGCCAACATGGGTCCGACTTCACTGGCTGACTCGGAAATCGAACGCAGTCCCCACACCGCCTGCCGCGCTTCTTCGAGAGTGGACCGTAGTTGGGTCCGGGCGCAGTCGAGCAGTTCATTGCCGCCTTCCAACTGCGTTTGCGACATGTGGGTATGGGCTTCAAGCAGCGCGGAGACACTGGCGCAACCCTGGATCAGCGTGTCATGCATTTCCCGTGCAAGCCGATTGCGTTCGCTCAGCACCGCCCGGAACCGAGCCCTCATTTGCCCGAGGCGGAACTGATAAACCCCCAAAACGCACCCCGCCAGCAACACGACAATCACCGCCAGGAACCACGAGGTGCGGTAAAAATGCGGACGCTGCACTATCCCGAGTGACGCCGATGCGACCTGCTCGGGATTGTTCATTTCGAACGCAGCAACCCGAAACCAGTAGTGGCCGGGCGGTACATTCGTATAGTAGGCCACCCGGGTTGGCGAAGCGTCACTCCACCCTTTATCAAATCCATCGAGCATGTAGCGGAAACGAATGCGCTCCTGCGAGCGCAACAGCACTACGCCGTAGTGAATTTCCAACTTCGCATTGTCAGGTCCGAGGGAGATGTCAGACGTGGCAGGAATCTCGAGGCCATCGGCAATGACCTGGTCGATCACGACCGGTGCCGGTTTCGACGGTATGGGCGAGCCGATGGACACGCGCACAGGTCCGCGGCTGCTGGGAAACCAGACCTCTCCCTGGCTGGTCAAGACTCCAGCCGGCTTCTCCCCACCGCACATCTGGATCGTCTCCAATCCATCCGAGACGCCGTATAGGTTTAATGCAACCGGTCGTTTCGGATGGTCAGCGATGTCATCCAGTTCCTTGCGGCTCACGGCTGAGATGCCGTTCGGGCCGCTAATCCAGAGATTGTTATTGTCGTCTTCAAGCAACTCATAAATGCCGTTGCTCGAAAGACCTTGCGCAGTCGTGTAATGAGTCAGGACGCCAGAGCGCCAACGATAGAGGCCCCCGGTACGAGTACCAAACCACAAGCCGCCGTCAGAATCCTCGTGAATCGCCCATATCTTTTCGGACTTCAACGCTTCCGTCGCGCCATCATGTTCGAAGGTATCGCCATGCAGACGGCTGAGGCCCTGGTCAGTGCCAATCCAAATGTCGCCACGGCGGTCTTCCAGCAAGGAACGGGTGCTGAAGTACGCTAATCCGTCGCCTACGCGATAGCTGGTTATGCCTCGATCACGCCAGCGGCTGACACCCTCATCGGTCGCGATCCAAACACTCCCGTCGCGGCCCTGCACAAATGCGCGCACAAAGTTGTTTACCAGGCCTTCCTGCGTTGAGTAGTGAATCGGTCTGGAACCCACGAAACGGTAAGCTCCTCGACCTTCGGTTCCGATCCACAGGGCGCCCTCACGGTCACGGAATACATTGCGAACGCGTACGCCGGAGGTACCGGGAAATGTATATTTCTCGGCGTTGCCATTGTGAACGCGAAAAAGGTCGACGGCAGCGACCCAAAGGTCACCATTCGTGTCTTGATAGATCGTTTCGGCATCGGAGTCGGAGGCGTCGGGCAAAGGGACCGTTCTCACCGGTGTCTTGATGAGCCGAACCATGCCACCCTGCGTGCCAATCCAGATGTTCCGTTCGATGTCTTCAAAAAGGTTCAGCACGGTGTTGCTGGGGAGTGGGTCGGACACGGCAACCCGAGAAAAGCCGCCATCGCGATACGTAAACAGCCCGTGACCGATCGTGCCAACCCAAAGTGTGCCGTCGGACGTTTGATGAAGAACACGAACTGTTCCCTGAACCTCAGATACTGTTCTGAACGAATGATCGCCTTCAGCTAGCTTCTCAAGGCCCGACACGGTTCCGACCCATATCGTTCCGTCGCGAGTCTGCGTGATCGATTTCACCCGGTTCTGGCTGGCCGCTCCACCAAGTACGAATTCCGTAGCTGAGTCTCCGCTGATGCGAAACAGTTTTGATCCGCCGATCCAAAGATGTCCCAGGCGATCCTCGTAGATCGCGTGAACTGCGATCGCAGGAATTTCTCCGCTTTTGTCTACACGACGCAGGCGATCGTTTTCGAAGCGGAACAGGCCATCGTCCGTACCCAACCAAAGTCGCCCTTGGCTATCCTCGCGAATCGCGCGCACGAACCCGTTCGTCAGCCCTTCTCGAGCGGAGAACTCTCGAAAGATTCCTTCGCGGTAACGAATTAGCCCGCCTCCTTCCATCCCGATCCATAGCGTGTGATCGCGCGAAACGGTGAGACTGAAGACGTTGTTCTCGCTGAACGCCGCTGTGTTATCGCGACTGAAAGTCTGGAATCGTTCTCCATCGAAACGGACCAGCCCGCCCGTCGTCCCGATCCACAGATAGCGGTCGGCCGTCTGCGCAAAAGCCTGAACGACCTGTTCGGGGAGCCCGTCCTGCATCTGCCACAGACGTTGCGTATAGGAGAACGGTGGGGTGTTTGTCGGAATCTTGGCGGTAACTAAAGAAGAGAAAATGAGGAGAGCACCGACCCAACTGCCTAGCAGTTGAAGAGAGCCTTCCGGTAGGAAGCGATGGACTCCATTCGACATACAGCGGATGGTCGCGTCTTGTCGTCTCGAACTGAGAACCATTCCGAACCACGGAAATCTATCACATCTCCGCCTACTTTCGGCTGAATCGGTCGAATACAGTGATGACGGGCAGTGCATTGTGTTGCTCATCGAAGAATCCCCGGCTGGTGAGAGGTCCGGCAACGGCTGGTTCCCACCAGAACACGCCTTTGCCCAGTGCATCGGGCGTTTGCATCACCACGCGATTTACTTCGTCTAAAAACTCACGTTGTCCTTCCGGCGACTCCGCAAACGGTGCCGGCTTCCCGACGTAGTTGCCGGGCTGCCAGTTGTACGCCGCTTCGACGACGATGATGTCTTTGTGGTATTCCCGAGCCATGAATTCCAGATTGCTGCGCAAGTCGTTCAGGCTGCCATGCCACCAGGGATAATAAGACTGCCCGATCACGTCATAAGGGATGTCATAGCTGTTGAGCTTATCGAGGAAGGACTTTGTGCCCTTCACGTCCGCCCCGCGATCAATGTGGATCATGATCCTCGGACGCCGCCCGTTTCCTCGCCCCGCGTCCACTCCATTGATTCCTGCGTACACGAGTTGCGCGAAGTTGTCCCAGTTCTCGGGCAGTTTTCCGTCAGGCCAGAGCATTCCATTGGTGATTTCGTTTCCGATCTGAACCATGTCGGGCAAGACGCCCGCATCGCGGAACGCTGCGATCGTATCTCTTGAGTACTGGAATACGGTATCGACCAACTCCTGATGCGTTTTGCCTTGCCAAGCCGTTGGTGTGGGCTGATGTCCCGGATCCGCCCAGGTGTCGGCATAGTGATAATCGAGGAGAAAATGAAAGCCCATGTTCTTGGCTTTCTTCGCCAGCGTGATTGTGTAGTTGAGGTTGTTAGGCAGCTCGGTGGGAGCATGAAAGAGTCGGAGCCGAATCCAGTTATAACCGTGATCTTTCAGAATCTGCAGTCCGGGCTTCGCGACGCCGGCGTCCTTGAATACTGTTCCCTGTTGTTCGGCTTGGGCCAGGAATGAGACGTCGGCTCCGATGGCGTACTGCTGGCAAAGTGCGGGACGAGAGGCAACAATTCCTGCGACTAAAACAAGGATAAGAATCATGAGGTGGCGTGAAGGCTTCATGATGATCCTGGTTCCTACTGGGCTCTTGCCTTGCCCGGATTGTTCGCGACGCTGCCCGCGCTCACTCCGTCAGCGTGCCAGTCGACGGAGGTTTCCGCGGCAACGGTACTCTCAAGCCGCAGCAGGCTTATGTGCAATTTCAGAACTCTGGATTGCGGTCCGGCGGGCAATTCGCCGGAGATCTCCTGCGGCGCCTTCAGGTCGCCGAATGCCTGTTCGCCAGTGGCAAGCAGCGTTCCGATCTCATCACTCACTTGCCAAATAATCCGGTAATGATGGAGCGGATAATACGGAAGACTTTCGAGGCTGTTCGGCGTGACAGTTGCCGTGAAGTGGGAGGGTGCAGCTCCGGAACTATTGTCCCACCGCGCGGTGATTGCTGCCGGCGCGTTGAGTTCTTTCCAGACATAGTAAGAGGGTTTGCGCTGACGGTATTCGTTGACGAGTCCATGCTCGACGAACCCCTCGTCCCATCCCGGGCGAAGTGTACGGCGAGACTTGTAGTCCTGATAGCACCAGAGAATCGCGCCCCCGATCCAGTCCCGTCGCGCCAGTTCGGGCATCTGCTTCCGAATGATGTCCACCCGCATGGGGTCGGCATCTTCCGGGTTCTTGGCGAAGATACCCGCGAGCCCGAATTCTGAGATGATGACCATCTTGTCGGAGAACATTCGCCCCACCCGGTCGAGTGATGCGGAAAGTTCGGTCTCTGGCCCGTGCCAGCTGCCGAAGTATTGATTCATCATTAGAAAATCAGCATCTTCCGCGGCGGAATCCTGTGCGCGTTCTAACTTCGGGAGCTTGTCATCGGCATACGTAACAAACCGGCCGGGATCCAGCTGTCGTATGTAATCGCGCATCGCGCGGAAATATGCGATTCCGCCTGCAGTCGCCGTGTCGCTCTCGTTACAGACGCTCCACGCAAAAATACTGGGGTGATTGCCGGATTCCTCGATCATCTCCCGCAGTTGCTGCTTGGCAAGTGCGATCACAGTCGGATTCTGTAGCTGGGCTTCGCTGAACTGCCACACCGGTATCTCAGGAATTAGAAGAATTCCGTGCCGGTCAGCGTAGTCCAGAATGAACGGATTCTGCGGGTAGTGAACAGGACGGGTCAAGGCAACATGCAGCGACTTCATATCGTCGTAGTCGTAGCGCATAGTTCCTGTGGTTTCCGCCAAGCCCTCGGAGACAGAATCTTCGTGACGCGCCACTCCCGTAAGGCGGACTCGTTCGCCGTTCAGAAGCAAGTGCCGATCGCGAATCTCGATGGTCCGAACTCCAAAAGTATCGCTGTGCTGATCCAGTAGATGCCGATCCGCATCTCGGACTTGCACCAGCATGCGATAGATATTGGGATGATCGATTCCCCAGAGTTCCGGATTCTGGATCGTTAGGGAAAACTCTATTGCAGTAGTGCCCGGCTCAAGCACTACGCTGCGCTCCTCGGTAGCCGCCGCTGTCCCCTGCGGAGAAAGCGCTGTCACCGAAACCCAGAACTGCTGTTTCCGCGGGAGATGATTCTCCAGAGTGATCTGGTCTTGCACTACGGCTGCGCCATCATTCAGGAGGTTTCGGATTGCCTGCCGGTCTACCTCAACGGGACCGCTCACCGTCAGCCAGACATCGCGCACAATGCCACCATAGTCCCACCAGTCGTACCAAGCCTTGGGGGCGCCTCTCTGCGCGAGTCCGGGGATCGTAGTCGCGTCGATGCGATTGTCGATCTCGACCGCGAGGAAGTTGTTCGCCTGAAGTTCTCGAGTGATGTCGAACGAATAAGCAGTGTAGCCACCCTCATGAGTTCCCAGTTCGACGCCATTGAGCCACACACGGGAAGAATAGAACGTTGCTCCGAAATGCAGCTTTACATGCAAGTCCGGCGACTGCATGGGCATAGTGAAGGTTTTCCAGTACCACGCCTTGCCGAGGTACCCGTCCTGTCGACCTAGGTTCCAGGTGTGCGGAAGGTTCACAGAGACGGTATCAACCGGCAGTTGACTTTGCCAATGCGCTTGCAGGCCCGTTGACTTCGGATCGGTACGAAACATCCATTCACGGTTCAGGTCAACGCGAGTCACGGCTAGCAAGGGAATGGAAAAGCTAAGCAGTACGATCGCGTTTAGGGGGAACCTGGTGCGGCGTCTTTGGCGGTATGAATACAAAGTTAGGGACACGGAACGGCACGCTCTCCGTATGCCGCCGAAAGTTCGCAGACATCTTACGTTCCAGCCGAGATCGGGGAATCCTCCAAAAGTAGGAAATGCAATAAGAGCGAGGCGCCGGAGGTCTAAATCTTCTCCCCCCGCCATTTAACCCAATTGCATTGATTGAATTGGCAAAGAATTAGTGAGATTCCGGCTTTTGAGATTCCATGTTTCGACTGGCCTGAGCGAGAGCTTCCTTTGGATCTCGGCCCGTCACTTCCTTGTACCAGGCGGGATGATGCGTCCAGGCCCAGGCTTCGCTGACTGTGCCGCGGGTCATTGCCTGCATCGTGCCGGGTTCGCCGATCGTGCTCAGGTAAATATGGATGAAGATTCCGGCCAGCATGATCAGCGCGGAAATATCGTGGATCACATAGCTAACGGCGACTGGCCAGCGTCCGAAAATTTCCGGGAACCACATGATCAGTCCAGTGATTACGTAAGCGATAGAGCCGCCAACGATCTCCCAGAACTGAGCCTTTTGTCCGGCATTGAAGAAGCCTACGTTTGGAGGTTCGATGCTGTCGCGATGCGTGACATAGCTTTTCAGCCGCTTCATCCACCGGGAGTCGCCCGGTCCCCAGGCCATTTCCGCGGCCCAGTTCAAAGCCTGCAGCCCAAAAAAGAAGACGAAGCCCAATCCGAACCACGGGTGCAGCAGGCGCGTCATGGCGCCTCCGCCAAACAGCGGAGTGAACCAGCGGAAGATCCAGGGCATGTAGATGCCGAACCCCGACAACAATGCGAGGAAGAAAAAGATTCCGTAGGCCCAATGCAAGAAACGCGTGTACGCGCGATGCCTCAGGAGTTCCCCGGCGTACACGACCGTGAGGCCGATCCGGTTGATGAAGTGATCGGGGCCACGACGAAGACGCTGTGCGGGAGTCGCCATCTAGTTCTCCTTCCTCGCTTCTCCGCCGTCGATTTCTTTTACGGGAGGCTGGGGTTGAACACGCCTGGGCCCTTCGGTGACGTAATGCAGGATCACTCCGGCAAAAGTCATCATCGAAGCAATCAATCCCAAAGGCTTGAACCAGTTCTTCCAGAGCGTGAAGCTCAACGGGATTTTTGGATTCTTCGGCAGGCCACCATACTTTTCGGGGTTCGTCGCATCGTGCAAGATGTACACAACCGAGGTCCCGCCGATGGACTGGGGATCGTAGACCCCGGCATCTTTGAGCCCAGCGTGCTGCTGGAGTTGGACGACCCGTTTGTTGGCGAGCTGCAGCATGTCGTCCTTCGTGCCGAAATGAAGGCATCCGGTGGGGCACGACTTGATGCAGGCCGGCTCCAATCCCTGACCGACACGGTCTGAGCAAAGTGTGCACTTGTAAACTTTCTTCGTCGACGGATTGAACTTTGGAACGTTGAACGGACACCCAGAGACGCAGAACTGGCAGCCGATGCAATTCTCCTCCTGGAAATCAACGATGCCGTTCCGATATTGCACAATCGCGGCATCAGCCGGGCAGGCGGCTAGGCATCCCGGATCGGCGCAATGCATGCACTGATGCTTTCGCATCAGCCACTGAAACGATCCGTCGTCGCTCGAAACCTCGTTGAACTTGATCAGGTTCCAGTAGTTCCAACTGGTGTCGGGCATCGTCTGATAGGTGTTGTCGAACATGGTGGGTTGAAACGGCATGTCGTTCCACTCCACACACGCAACCTCACACGCCTTGCAGCCGATGCACGTCGTCGTGTCGATCAGTTTGCAGAGAACTTCCTGCCGTTGCGTGCCTGCGCCGGGCACCGGGCCTGGATGGCCCGAGATCCTTTGAACTTGCAGCGTCTTGCGATCGCTCATCTCAGGCCTCTTCTAAACTCTTTCCAGCTTCACAAGGAAGCCTTTGAACTCAGGTGTGTAAGCGTTGGGATCGATCACCGCAGGCGACAAAAAGTTTGCGGGGATCCTTGCAGTCCTGCCTTCGTCCTCGGCGATGCCACGGAATCCCCAGTGAATGGGAATACCGATCTGATAAGTTTTCTTCCCGTCGATCATCATGCCCTTGATGCGCTTCGTAACCATCGCTTTCGCGATGTATTCGGCACGGGCGCTCGTGACTTTCACTTTCTCTCCGCCGCGCAGGCCCATCTCGTCGGCAAGTTCGGCGGGAATCTCCACGAATGGTTCAGGAACCAGCTGCACATTCATGGGATTGTTCTTCGTCCAGTAGTGATAGTGCTCGGTCAGGCGGTAGGTCGTGCAGATAATCTTGAATCCCTGTTCCACCGTACCGTACTTGTCCATATCCGATTTGAACCGCTTGGCGATCGGATTGTTCGACTGATTCGGATGCAACGGGTTTGCGATCGGGCTCTCAGTAGGTTCGTAGTGCTCGGGGAAGGGACCATCTGCGACCGCTCCGATCGGCACGAACAAGCGGCCGACTCCTTCCGGATTCATGATGAAGGGGCCCATGTGGGCCTTGGGATCGGCATCCACCTTGAAATCCGGAATATCGTTGCCCACCCATTTCTGTTTGGCTTCACTCCACCAGACCTGCTTGCGATCCGGATCCCACGGCTTGCCGTTCACATCGCACGATGCACGGTTGTAGAGAACGCGCCGATTTGCCGGCCACGACCAGGCCCAGTTAGGATGGATTCCGAGATTGGATGGATCACTCGGGTCGCGGCGCTGGGTCATGGCGCCTGCCTCGGTCCATGATCCGCAATAAATCCAGTTGCCCGACATCGTTGACCCGTCATCACGCAAGAAAGCAAATCCTGGAAGCTGCTGGTCGGCTTTGATCGTTGTGTTCGTCTTCTGATCGGTGACGTCGGCAAGCGCCTTGCCGTTGATCTCTTTCGCGACTTCAGACAGGGAAGGATTGCTGGGATTCGTGTAGTTCCATGAGACTTTTAGAACTGGGTCGGGGAACTTCCCGCTTTCTTTTTGATACTTCTCGCGAACCTTCAGGAAGATTCGGGAGAGTATCTCCTGATCGAGCTTGCAGTCCCCGGGAGGCGGTACCGCGGCCCACTTCCACTGCAACCAGCGGGCGGAGTTGACGAAGGTGCCGTCCTTTTCGGCGAAGCCCGCGCCAGGAAGCCGATAGACCGTGGTGTTGATTTTCTTGACTTCATCGGCGGTGATCCCCGGAGCGCGCCAAAATTCGCTGGTCTCGTCGGGATAGATCTCGCATACCACCAGGAAGTCGGCTTTCTTGAGCGCATCAATATTCTTCTTGGCATTCGGCCCGATCATCACGCCGTTCATGCCGAAGGCCATCATCCCTTTCACTTTGCCGGCGTACATGTCATCCCAGATTTCGGCCCACGAATACTTGCGGTCGATTTTTGGAAGCCAGTTGAAGCCGAAGTCGTTCTCTTTCGTAGCGGCGTCGCCATAGAGTGCTTTCAGGAATGACACCGTAAACGCGGGTGTGTTGGACCAGTAGTTGTAGGAGTCCCATTCTTTTGGCTTCGCGGCTTTGGGCGTCGTGCGAGTGAGATAGGCCTTTAGGTCGGTGTCGGCGGGAGTTGGCATTTTGAGATAGCCCGGGAGGATATCGAAAATCCCCGCCATGTCAGTCGCGCCTTGAATATTCGAGTGGCCGCGTAGAGCATTCACGCCACCCCCTGCGCGTCCCACGTTTCCGAGCAGCAACTGGATCATTGCTGCGGTGCGGATCGTCTGGGTGCCAGAGGAATGCTGGGTCCATCCGACGGCATAGATGATCGTGCCCACTTTCTTCATGTCGCCACTTTGGCGAATGGAGGTGAACGTATCCCACGCCTTCAGCGCCTGATCTTTCGGGATACCCGTGATGCGCTCCACCATCTCCGCCGTGTAACGCGAGTATTGGTGCTTCAGAAGTTGGAAAACGCAACGCGGATGCTGGAGGGAAAGGTCGTAGGCGACATTCGGCGGCAGCGCCGGAGGTGGAATCGGTCCACCGCCCATGCCTTTGGCTCCCGCAGGACCCTGAGCTTGATAACCTTGACCTTCCGAGTGGCTACTGGGACTGCGGCCGGTTTGCGCAGTCCCGGATGTGGGATGGGAAGCTGCGCCTGCAGCGGAAACCGCGCCACCTTCCTCATAGTTCCAGGTCGTCTTGTCGTAGGTCTTAGCGTTCTGATCGAACCCGGAGTACAAACCGTCTTCCGGCAGCTTGAAACCATCTTTCACGATGAAAGCGGCGTTGGTGTAGTTGACGAGATATTCCTCGTTGTAACGGTTGTTCTCAAGCGCGAAGTGAATCAGTCCGCCGAGGAATGCGATATCGGATCCGGCGCGGATTTGAAGGAACTGATCCGCCTGTGAGGCTGTGCGTGTAAAACGTGGATCTACGACGATGACTTTCGCGTTGCGGTTCCGCTTCGCTTCAACCACCCACTTGAATCCGCACGGATGATTCTCCGCCGGATTCCCACCCATGATCAACATCATGTCGGTGTTCTTGATGTCGACCCAGCCGTTGGTCATCGCCCCGCGTCCGAATGTTGGCCCCAAACTGGAGACCGTGGGTCCGTGTCAAACACGTGCCTGGTTTTCCAGGCACGTCACCCCCATCGAACGCATTGACTTCACAACCAGATAATTGAACTCGTTGGTATCGGTACACCCGCCGGCAAAAGCTAGGCTCTCCCATCGATTGACGGTCTTGCCATTTTTGTCCTGCTCGATGAAATCCGCGTCGCGAAGCGCTTTCGTCCGGGTCGCGATCTCATCGATCGCCTGATCCCACGAGATATCTTCCCAGTGATCCGATCCCGGTCGTCTCACTTGCGGCTTCACAAGGCGACGATCGTTCACGATGTCCTGCAGCAGGGATGCACCTTTCGGACAGAGCGTCCCGCGGTTGATCGGATGGTCGGGATCACCCTCGACGTGTACCACCTGCGGCGTGACGTTCTTTGCACCATCACCGATCGTGTGAATAATGACGCCGCAACTCACCGAACAGTAGGGGCACGTGCTGCGTGTTTGCGTCGTGCGGGAAATCTTCAACGCGGACGACTGCGCCTGTAGAGGTTGAAGATCGAAGCCGAGTGCGGAAAGCCCTACGGTCCCGGCTGCGCCTGCCTTGAGGAAGGAACGTCGCGAAAGATTCATTCGGGAGCTCCGGTGGTTCAGAACTTGCAGGGAAGCGCCGATCGAAATGCCTTAACGCGAACTACGATGCTGCGAATGGCCCGAAAGGTACACCGATTGAAATACCAGTGTCAATATCGCCCTCGAATGTTAATACAGTGTTAAAAACCGATCAGATTGCGCATTATCTTCACGTAGCCGTTCTCATTGGCCCATACGTCAAGAACGGTCGCGGTAACCTCGTCAACTACAGGAGATGCAATACCATTCACCGACAGATCCACCGCCTTCATATAGCGCTTGCAGGTGTCACAAGCTTCCACATGAACATGGACCCACTCATCCGAGGAATATCGCGGCAAACGTTCTTTATCTTCTTCGCCGCACCAGGCGCAAATGACGCGACGGTAGGGCCACTCACAGAAACAGAAAGAACACAAAAGCGAGCGCCCGGCCCCTTCTCCTTCGGGTCTCAAGACTGCCGCCTGAGGAAAGCCGCCGCAAACGGGGCAGATGCTTCCGATGTAATGAGCCTGCTTGACCATCTGTAGTTGCAGGTTTTCGGCAATCGGTTGCAGGCACGCACGTGGGAAAAAGTCCTGTACCGGTTCCAGCTTTGGAGTTGTGGATGACAGACTCGCCTGCAGTAAACGACGAAAGGTCTCTTCACCTGCCGCGGCGACCCGAACAGCTTCGGACCGCAGTAGTTCAGGGCCTTGACGCGCGCTAAGATCCAGAATCGAACGCATCGCCCCGCTGAGCCCTGCGATCTCGATCTGATCCCGCAAAGGCACGTCTCCCGCGATTGTTGGACAAGACCAACGCGCAACTCCAGCTTGAAACTCCAAGACTGCCTGATATAGCGAAAGTCCGGCCGAATCAGGAAACTGGCGGTTCAATTCTTGAGCCCGCGTCAGCCTTATTTTCCAGCGTTCTTCGCACTCACGCTTTGTGACAGGCATTTAGAAGGTACTAACAGGATGAATTATGCCGGTTCCTGCCAAGCTCCGGCACCCTGCGCAGCCGAGCAGACGTACACGTCAGGGGTAAGCCCGGTCCCGCGCTTGTACGAGTCCACGACCTTATCCCGAAAAGTCTCGACCGCGGCGGAATCAACCAGCGTGACCGTGCAACCCCCAAATCCTCCTCCGGTCATACGAGAGCCATATACGCCCTTACACGACGCCGCCATTTCCACCAGCAAGTCCAGTTCCCGGCAACTGACCTCGTAGTCGTCGCGCAAACTGTGGTGAGACTGGTACATGAGTTCTCCGAAGCGGTCGAGGTCCGACGAATGCAGCGCCTGCGCGGCGTCGAGGACACGCTGGTTTTCGGTGACCACGTGTCGACAACGGCGGAATATTTCGTCTGAAAAGATGCTACGGTGTTTCTCGAGATCTTCCATCGAAACATCACGTAGGGCCCGCACTTCAGGCCTGCTTTGGCGAAGGATTTTAACCGCTGCTTCGCAGTCCGCGCGTCGACGATTGTACTCACCCGACGCCAGGTCGTGTTTTACCATGCTGTTGCAGATCACCAATCGCGCGTCGCCGGGGATGGCGAAAGTCTGGTACTCCAGTGAGCGGCAATCGAGCATGAGAGCATGTCCGGCGCGTCCAAACACGGCAATGAACTGATCCATGATGCCGCAGCGTGTGCCCACATATTCGTGCTCGGCGCGCTGGCATGCCTTTACAAGATCCAGCGGTTCAAGCTTCGCGTCCGAGACTGACAGGAGCGCCAGTCCGATTGCCACCTCCAGCGATGCGGATGAGCTCAAGCCTGCCCCCATCGGCACCTGCCCGTGGATGATCAAGTTTGCGCCAGTCAGCGGCGTTCCTCTTTCTTTCAATATCGCCGCCACTCCGCGGACAAAATCGCTCCAGTGTTTCCGGGGCGGACCGCTCAACGCGTCCAGCTTCAGATCAAGAGTTTCCTCAAATTCCTCAGAACGAGCGTGCAAAACCCGATCGTCTCTGGGGTTTGCCGCGATCCAGGTGTAGAACCCGATGGCAACGGGCATAACGAAACCGTCGTTGTAATCCGTGTGTTCGCCAATCAAGTTGACGCGGCCCGGCGCCCGGAAAATCGCCGGAGCTTTCGCGTACGACCGCTCAAAATCCTGCCGCAATGATTCCGCGGTTGATTCGTAGCTGATTGGTGGACCCGCCATTTCGTTTTCTAGCCGCCGGTCTTTCGAACCCACTCCGCAAGCCGAACGGTCCCAAGCATTTAAGCCTTCGACTCCAATGCCGAATGGATACGGTTAATTCCGAATCTTAGCAGGAGTTGGGCTCAAGTTGATCCAACCAAAGGAGGTGTTTCGGGTTTAGAAACTTAATCACTAGGGTGGTTCATCGGATATTCGAATTTTCCCCGGCAGCTCCCTCTTACCCACTGGCATCCAACGATTTGTGACAGACCATCGCAACGGATCAATGTGCCTTTGGCGAACGCTCCCGTTCGCGCTGAGCCTTTCTTTGTCCGTCACTGCAGCAGCCCGGCAAGCTCCTGAATCCCGGTCGCCGGGTAACAACTCACCTCTCACACTGGATCAGATTCTTGGCAATCTGGAACTGCGCAACGCACAACGAGCCGCGGCGCTGGAGCAGTTCGAAGGAAAGCGCATCTATCGAATGCAGTATCACGGTTTTCCGGGCGACAAAGCAGCAGAGATGGTCGTAAAGGTCAGCTTTCACGCGCCCGACTCCAAGCAGTTCACTGTGATTTCCGAAACGGGCTCGAAATTCGTTATCGACCATGTATTGAAGAAACTGCTGGAAAGCGAACAGGACGCTTTCAAGGGCGACAATCAGCAGGCTATGGCCCTTACCCGCGACAACTATGACTTCCAACTCGCAGGCTATGAACCGGGTCCTGGCGGCGGTCAATACGTTTTGAAACTCCTGCCAAAAACGAAGAATAAATATCTTTATCGCGGAACGATCTGGATCGACGCGAAAGACTTTGCGGTCGCGCGGATCGAGGGCGAACCCGGCAAGAATCCGTCCATGTGGATAAAGAAAACCGACATTGCTCACCGCTATGCGAAGATCGGCGATTTCTGGCTTCCTGCTGAAAACCTTACTGAAAGTTCAACTCGCCTAGGCGGAAGAGCCACTCTTTCCATCCAATATCAGGATTACAAGATCATCAAGGCATCTCCTTCAAAAGCCGCGAAGATTGTGCTTCAACGCAACGCGCTCGTCGGCAGCGGTGTCGATGACTCTGCCCTCTGGATTAACCGCATTCCGCGGTCAGCAACCCACTAGCTCATTCGCGGGGCACCGGCCCCAGAAACCCACCTTGCCTTTCCAAGGCTAAGTCCATGCTCACCTGATAGATCGGGGTTCGGAAACAAATCACCCAGGATTCGCGTATCTATCTACGACAGCGTTGGAATGTTAATGCAGTGTTAAAAGCCGCTGTCCTAGGTCGGTTCCAACGGGTCTCAACCCCTTGCAGGCTCTACAATGTTGCGTTGCAGTGAGGTTCTAATGAACGTGAACCGGAGGCTGTCCGGCCCCTCTCTCCTCTACTGCCGTCCCAAAACCCCATCTGTCGTCATCATTTTGTTGTTGCTTCTTCTTCCTGCGTGCAAATCCAAGAGCTCCAGTTCTGAATTCGGATCCGATTCCGGAAACAAGGTCGAACTGGTCTTCACCTACGGCTCCGAGAAAGAGAAGTGGGTCAACGATGTCACTGCCGACTTCAATCGCGGAGAACACAAGACTGCGGGTGGGAAACGCGTCTTTGTGAAAGCAATTCCTATGGGATCGGGCGAGGCCATCGATGAAGTCATGGACGGACGCCGCCAGCCCGATTTGATTAGCCCTGCATCAGCGGCATTCATCAAATTGGGCAATGCTCAATCCCAAAGTAAATATGGCAAGGACCTGATCGCCTCGACCGACAATCTGTTGCTCTCGCCAGTCGTGATTGCCATGTGGAAGCCGATGGCGGAGGCGCTGGGTTGGGGCAAGAAGCCAATCGGCTGGTCGGAGATTTTGACCTTGGCCCGCAGTTCCAAAGGCTGGGAGCAGTACGGATATCCTCAATGGGGTACATTCAAATTCGGACATACGCACCCACAATTCAGCAATAGTGGCCTGATCTCTCTTTTTGCCGAAGTCTACGCAGCGTCAGGCAAGACTGCCGGTCTCACCCAGGCGGATGTACAAAAGCCACACACCGCCGAGTTTCTGAGCGGAATCGAAAAATCAGTCGTGCACTACGGCAGTTCCACGGGATTCTTTGGCCGCCAGATGTTCTCCACCGGACCCCAATACCTTTCTGCGGCCGTGCTTTACGAGAACATGGTGATCGAGTCCTATTCTCAGAATAATCTTCCGTTTCCGGTCGTGGCGATTTATCCCAAGGAGGGCACATTCTGGAGCGACCACCCCGTTGGCATCGTGGATCGGGACTGGGTGACGGCTGAACGCCGTGAAGCCGCGAAAATCTATATTCAATTCCTATTGCAGAAGCCGCAGCAGCAGAAGGCGATCGGCTATGGTTTCCGTCCTGGATCGGTTGATGTGGCGTTGGCTTCGCCTATCGACGAAGCACATGGAGTTGATCCGAAAGAGCCGCAAACCACCTTGGAAGTGCCGTCAGTCCCGGTGATGGACTCGATTTTGAATCTCTGGGAACAGAAGAAGAAATCCGCCAGTGTCGTCCTGGTGATGGATACTTCCGGCAGCATGAACGACAACGCAAAGATTCAAAATGCACGTGAGGGCGCCAAACAACTCGTCACGCTCCTCTCCGACAACGATCGACTTTCGCTGCTTCCGTTTAACAGTCATTATGCGTGGGCCAGCCAGAATCTGCCGATGAAGTCGGGCCGCGAGGAACTCGCCCGTACGATCGACTCTCTGTTCGCTCAACGAGGCACCGCGCTCTACGATTCCATTGATACGGCGTACCAATATCTGAGCAGCCAGTCACATGAAGGAGAAGCCGACAGCATTCTGTCGGTTGTAGTACTCACGGATGGTGAAGACACCGAGAGCAAGATGCACCTGAACGATCTCATGGATCACATCCATTACGATGGCGAATCCCACAAGATCCATGTCTTCACAATCGCCTATGGCAAGGATGCGCGCAAAGACATTCTGGCGAACATTGCAGACGCAACCCAGGCGAAATCGTACGAGGGAACACCCGAAAATATTGTCGGCGTATTTAAGGACATATCTACGTTCTTCTGAACTGGTCACTGAATGGCAAACACGAACTCTACAACCGATGGACCCCGGCTGACTCCGCTGGGCCGAGCTTTCATCTTCCTCTTCATCATCGGATGCATCGTAGGCGCCTACTACATCTTTCTGGGAAGGTCTCTGCAGGCGACCAAGGATGCGGCCACGTCATTCATCAGTGGAGGCCCGCCGGTTGAGATTGGCATTGCCTACGGGACCGAAAAACAACGCTGGATGGAATGGGCCGTCTCGGAATTCGCCAAAACATCGGAAGGCAAACGCATCAAGATCAACCTGATTCCGATGGGGTCGCTGGAAGGCGCCCACGCGATTCTCGGAGGCGATCAGAGGATCAACGTCTGGTCTCCCGCTAGCGCTGCCTACAAAGACATCTTCGTGCAGGAGTGGCAAGTAAAGTACAACAACAATCCCATCATTCGCGAAGAACCGATCGCCCTGACCCCCATGGTCTTTGTAGTCTGGGATGAGCGCTATCAGGCATTCATCCAGCGGTACAAAACCATGTCGCTTGACACCGTGAACCAGGCTCTGCAAGCCCGCGGTGGATGGGACGAGATCGCGCATCACCCGGAATGGGGTTTGTTCAAATTCGGCCACACGCATCCCAATCAATCGAATTCCGGCCTAATGACCATCATTCTGGCCGCCTATTCTTATCACCACAAAACGAAAGACCTCACGCTCAAAGATGTACTCGATGTGAATTTCCAGAAATGGTTGGAGGAACTCGAACGCGGTGCTTCCGGCATGTCGAATAGCACTGGGAATATGATGCGTGAGATGGTTCTGAAGGGGCCATCGTCCTATGATGGGCTGCTCGTTTACGAAAACGTAGCCATCGACTATCTCAAGAATGCCGAAGGGCGCTGGGGACAGCTCCGCGTCGCCTATCCCGAATACAACGCATGGAACGAAAATCCGTATTACATCATCAACGCTTCCTGGAGTAGCCAGGACCAACGCAAGGCTGCGGACGCTTTCTTGAATTTTCTACTGACTGAACCAATTCAAAAGGAATCTCTCAACCATGGATTCCGTCCTGCGAATCCGAACGTACCCGTCAAGTTCGCTGACAGTCCGTTCGTCGTCTATGCGAATAATGGAGTGCAGCTGGATTTGCAGAGGATTTGCGAACCACCAAAAGCCGAGGTCGTAAACAATCTCCTGGCAAGCTGGCAACGTACCCAGGGCAACCGATAAGGAGTAATCTGTAGGCGTAAATCGATTCGAGAAGGGGGCGTAAAACCTAATGTTTCGACGGCTCTCAAATTTAATTCGCGGGTTTTTCGGCTTGTTTGTTTCGGGACTGGAACGCCAGAATCCCGAGGCTCTGCTCGAAGTCGAGCAAGAGAATTTGCGAAAGCAGATCGGTCAGTACAACCAGGGACTCGCCTCGCATGCCGGATTATGCGAACGTCTCATCGCGCAAGTGCGCCAGCTTGAGAGTGAACAGCGCGATCTTCGAGCTAAAGCCACGGCCAATCTGCGTGCCGGAAATCGCGACGCCGCCGCACAATACGCCTTACGTCTGCAAACCGTCGAGCGAGAACTGGGAGAAAATCGTGCGCAGATGGAGCAGGCGGAAAAAACATACAAGGATCTTATTCGGGCTCGAGACGTTGCCATTACAGCGGCCCGCACCAAGATCGAGTCCCTCAAGTCCGGTATAACCGACCTCAAGATGAAACGAGCCATGGCTGAATTGACGGAAATGGCTTCGGGAATGATCACAAACATTGGCAGTTCCGGCGAGACTCTGGATCGCCTCACCAACATCGTCGAGGAGGAGCGGTCAAAAGCCGCCGGACGAGTACGCGTCGCTCGCGACACGATGGATACTTCCGGATTAGTGGTGAAGGAAGCGGAACAGAAGGCCTTGGCCGATCAGGCCCTCGCTGATTTTGCGGCCAAAGAGGGCCTCTCCCTGGATGCTTCGGCCGGAACTGTAGAGACAAAAGCCGCAGAGAGCACGACCAAAAGCATGGGGCCGGCCGGAATGGAGAAGGCCTAAACCCGAACTCGGCCTAATTTCGCGTGTGGCGCTACCTCAAGTCCGCGTTCTTTGTAACCGTGAATGTCCCGGGTCTTGGCCGTATTCCGGTCAATTTCCTCGCCGTCGCGGCGTTCGTAATTCTGGGACTCGCGCAGCCGGCTTTCTGGTTCCTGGGCCTTGCGTTTGAAGCGGCTCTGATTACCGGCTTGGCCTTCAATCCGCGTTTCCAGAAAGTGGTCGAAGCGCAATCATTAACCAAGCCCGAAGTAGACATCGAGAAACAACGGAATGTCCTAGTTCAACTGCTCGAAGCGGGCGCGCAACGCCGGCTTTGGCAGATGGCCACGAAATGCAATCAGGTGCTTCAGGTGTATCGAACCCAGCAGGCGGAAGATTACATCATCCAAACGAACGAGCACACTTTGAAGAACCTCGAGTGGCTTTATCTAAAGCTCTTGGTTGCGCGCCATCATTTGCTGACGCCCACCAGCGAAACTGAACAGACTCTTGAGAAGAAGATTGAAGATCTCGACAAAGACATCCAGGATGGCGAGGAAACCGAATCGCTAATGCAGTCGAAAGTCGCCACTCTCGAAATCCTCAAGCAGCGTCTCACAACCTTCCGGAAGAAGCAGCAGACGCTTGCGGAGATCGAAGTTGACCTGACGCGCATCGACAATCAGGTCGACTTGGTCTTGGAAAAGGCAACAGTGCAAGGTAAACCCCAGACCATCTCAGCCGACATCGAACTGGCTAGCGATCTCTTTAACGGATCGATTTTTGGAAGCCAGGAGTCCGCAATTTCCGCCATTGAGCAGACTTATGGGCAACACAAAGCGACAGCCCGGAAAGAGACTGCTTGATGGCGACCTCGGAGACCATAACTTCCGAACACGCCACTACGCCGAAGTTGCCGCAGTGGGCGCTTGATGCCATTCAGCTATACGAGAGCAGTGCAGCCAATCAGTTCATCATCTACGGAAATGTGAATGATCAGATGGTGGTGCCGTCGCCCAATGTGCATCTCGGCGGCCTGACCGATTTTCTGATGCAGGTTCTTCTGGCGCGATTCGATGTCGTTCTCAGCTATGACATCGGCAACGGAATCCGTGTCGAAAAAGGAGGAGATATCTTCTCGAAATGGCCGGCACTGAAAGAGGATGCCAACCTTCCGAAGGCGCCTCGTCCTGCCATTGAGGCGCTAACCCGCTATTTCCGTTTTACCGCCAATCTTGGGCGTCTCAGTCGCGAGCGGGCGATTCAGGTTGGGTGCATTATCAAAAGTGCGGACCTGCTTGCTCCCACGCTGCAGGGAGGCTTCGACTACGACCTGAATGCTCTCGCAAGTCTCATCCGTGACTGGTCGAGCGAAACCCTGCTGGCGGGGCATTCGCTGGCAACATTTCTGGTCGCAGAAAATCTCAACGATCTTCATCCGCTGATCGTTAACAATCCTCGCGCGGCTCGCATCAAGATCGCTCTTCCTTCGGCGGACGAACTTACGCAAGCCTTTGAGATGCTCAGTGCCTGCTATCCCTCGGCCTTGCAGAAATTCTCCGGGAAATTGGACCAGGTCGCCCAGCAGCTTTCGGGTTCCACTCTTGGCGCGATCGAGACCTTGTTGAAGACTCGCGAACATGGCAAGAAGAGTCTCGAGGGGACCGACCTGGTCAAGCTCAAGAAGCAACTCGTCGAGAACGACTGCAACGGCCTGATCGAGTTCATCGAATCCAGCCGAACTTTAGACGACATTCACGGGCAGGAAAAGGTCAAGACCTGGCTGCGGCAGGACATCGCGCTATGGCAACAAAGTGATCTCGCTGCCATGCCGAAGGGCTACCTTTTGTGCGGGCCAGTCGGAACAGGCAAGACGTTTATGGTGGAGTGCCTCGCCGGAGAGGCCCGGGTTCCCGTCGTCAAGTTCAAGAACTTCCGCGACAAATGGGTGGGCAGCACAGAGGGCAACCTTGAGCGGATCTTTCGTTTGCTGCAGGCTCTCGGACGTTGTTACGTCTTTGTCGATGAAGCGGACCAGGCCATCGGACGCCGCGATTCCGCCAGCGGCGACTCGGGCGTCGGCGGCCGTATCTATTCCATGCTCGCTGAAGAGATGGGCAGCAGCACCAGCCGTGGAAAGCTGATCTGGATCCTCGCTTCGAGCCGTCCTGACCTGATCGAAGTGGATCTCAAGCGGCCCGGGCGAATTGATGTGAAGATTCCCTTGTTCCCGACCACGACCGCCGAAGAAAGCTGCAGCCTGATCCGGATGCTCTGCCAGAAGCGCGGGATCAACCTGCAGGATTCCGATTTTTCAACGCTCCAATCTCTGACTCCTCTTCTGCTTACGCCTGGAGCCGCTGAGACTCTCGCCGTTAAGATTTACCGGCTGGTCCGCACTTCCGGTTGCAGCCCGGTTGAAGCCGTTCGCACCTGCCTCACCGATTATCAGAACCCCGTTCCGCTCGAGACCATGGAATTCCAGATTCGGATTGCAGTGAACGAAACCAGTGATCTGGAATTTGTGCCTCCCGGGTTGCGAGGCCCGCGGGTTCCTTCTGTTGCGAAGTCCGTCTAGCCTTGAAGGCAGGTTTCAGGCTAATTCCTCTCGCGTTACTGCCTGGCTCTGCGTTCTCTGCGGCCTTTCTGAGCGATCTCAGCGGTTTAGAATATGGGACTCTATTGATGTTTTCCCCGCACAATCTTGACCGGTCTCGCCACCGATGTTAGGTTCGCGTTACACGTGACCTCCCAGGAGACACAGCTCTGAGTCGGATCAGGCAGCGGACTGAGCTCGATGCCGGGCGACGGGAATTTCTGCTCCGCTTCTGTCAGGGCGCCGGTGCGACGCTGGTTCCAAAAAGCCTCTGGGGCTTAGGATTTGTTCCAGCTCTGCCGCGCACGACATCCCCGAATTCACCCGATCGTCCCGGGTTTTACTTGCACCCACACTACCGATCCGAGCGCCCACTCGATGCAACTCTGCTCAAAACACAGGCGGGATCCGATGAGTTCATCACCGAAAAATATGCGGATCAACTGGGAGGAATTCTGCAGCGCTGGAGCGCAAGTCTGTTGCGCTCCCCACGCGACGTCGATGCGCTGGCCAATAGCTTAGGAGAGGTTTTTGCTGGAACTTCTCTCCAGCCAACGGAATCGCGTGCCGTACGCACAGCTCCTCCCATTGAAGTTCGCCAAAGCAAATTTCCGGGTGCAACTGGGCTCGGTCGGGAAGCCTTTCTTCGTGACTGGCAGTCTTCCTTTAGGACGTTTTCAAAGATCGATACTGCCGAGTTTCAGATCACACGAATTGAGGCCTCTACGGCCGTCCCCACGCGTCTGACAACTCAGATTCGATACGAAGTCGCCGGCTCACGAGAAGGGAGTCGAGATCAACGAGTTGGGAATTGGGAACTTAATTGGCAAAGCTCAGACAAGGGCGAGTTCCAGGTTACGAACTGGCGCGCGCTCGATGAAACGCAAGCACGCGCCACGGCACCTATTTTTGCCGACGTTACCGCAGCCGCTCTCGGGAGTACCGAATCTTATTCGGCGCAACTGCTGCACGGCATGGACTACTGGCGAACGTTAATCGACGGTGCTGCCGGCGTGGACGTCTACGGCCATAACGGCGTCTCAGTCGCCGATATTGATAACGACGGTTTTGACGATCTGTACATTTGCCAACCGGCTGGACTTCCCAATCGACTCTACCGCAATCGCGGTGACGGCACGTTCGAGGACATCACAGAGTCTTCAGGTTTGGGCCTGCTCGAAAACACCGTCTGCGCACTTTTCGCAGACTTCAACAACGATGGCATGCAGGATGTGATTCTCGTCCGCATCAACGGCCCGCTACTGTTTGTCAATGAAGGCAACGGCAAGTTTCGCGAGCACCCAGATTCATTTCAGTTCACAAATCCTCCGCAAGGCGCGTTTACCGGAGCAGCAATCGCGGACTACGATCGCGACGGATGGCTCGACATCTACTTTTGCCTCTACTCGTACTACCAGGGCACCGGGCAATATCGATATCCGCTTCCATACCATGACGCGAACAATGGGCCGCCCAATTTCCTGATGCGCAACCAGCGCGACGGCACATTTCGCGACATGACTGCCGAGTCAGGTCTCGACAAGAACAATACCCGTTACAGCTTCTGTTGCGGATGGAGCGACTACAACCGTGACGGCTGGCCCGATCTGTATGTCGTCAACGATTTCGGCCGCAAGAATCTCTACCGCAACAATGGCAATGGAACCTTCACTGATGTTGCCCCGGATGCAGCAGCCGAAGATGTCGGCGCGGGAATGAGCGTCTGCTGGTTCGACCACAACAACGACGCTGCCGAGGACCTCTATGTCGCCAACATGTGGACCGCCGCTGGCCTGCGCGTATCCATGCAAGAGATCTTCAAGAAAGATTCACCACCTCCGGTTCGGTCGCTCTACCAGAAGCACGCCATGGGCAACTCGTTGTTGACGAATGGCGGGGCCAGATTCGAGGACACGACGGCTCAGTCTCGCCTCGGCGTGGGCCGATGGGCGTGGTCCGCCGATTCCATCGACTTTGATCACGACGGCTTTCCCGATATCTATGTGGTGAACGGAATGGTTTCTGGAGCGTCGAGTTCCGATCTCAACAGCTTTTTCTGGCGACAGGTCGTCGCGAATTCTCCGGACGATGCCACTTCAAACAAAGACTATGAGCAGGGATGGAACGCTATCAATGAGCTGATCCGAGCTGATGGCACCTGGAGCGGCTACGAACGCAACGTCTTCTATGCCAACAATCGCGACGGAACATTCAGCGATATATCCGCCGTTGCCGGCCTCGATTTCCTGGAAGATGGGCGCTCGCTCTCGTTCTGCGACATCGATCAGGATGGAAGGCTCGAAATCATTCTGAAGAGCCGCAGCGCTCCGCAGCTTCGAATACTCAAGAACGTCATCGTTGATTTGCCTCCGTCAATTTCGTTTCGGTTGAAGGGAACCAAGAGCAATCGAGATGCGATCGGCGCGTCGGTCACGATTGAAGTCGGCAAGCTGAGCCAGACTCGGATGTTGCAGGCCGGCTCAGCGTTTCTTTCACAGCACACGAAAGATCTTCTTTTCGGCCTTGGATCCGCTATAGGACCCATTCGTGCCAAGATTCATTGGCCTAGCGGTTTGGTGCAAGAGCTGCGAAATCTTCCCACGAATCACAGAATCTGGGTCGACGAAGGCGCGGAGCCTTCGCGTGTCGAACCGTTCCAGCCTGTTGGAGCGCTACAGCCTTCGACTCCAGTCTCCGCAGGCGAACCCATTCCGACGAACGCGGAAACATGGCTCCTGGCGCCTGTTCCCGCGCCGGATTTCTCGCTCGTAGATCTGGGAGGCCAGAAGCAGACGCTATCGGGCGCCCGAGGCAGACCGGTCCTGCTCAATTTCTGGACGACGATGTCGCCGGACTGCGTTGATGTTCTCGCCACACTCGAGAAGCATCACTCGCACTGGTCCGTACAGGGACTTCAGACATTCGCGATTAACGTTGATGACTCGCCCGTTTCCGGCGCCGGCCAAGAAGCAACTGCTTCCGACAAGTTCCGCGACTTTACCCGCCAGTATCGATTCACCTTCTCGTTGATTCGCGGATCGGAAGACATTGCGGCCATCTACAACATCCTCTTCCGTCAGTTATTCGATCGCCACCGTGACATGAGCTTACCTACATCTTTCCTGATTAATGGCGATGGCTGCATCGTGAAGATATATCAGGGAGCGCTCAACGCAGAACATGTTGGGCAGGATATTCTCCGCATCCCAACTACGGATCCAGAACGCCTGGCTCGTGCGCTGCCTTTTCCCAGCGCAAAGTACGGGCTGATGTTTGGCAGGAATTATCTTTCCTCCGGCGCGCTCTTCTTCCAGCGCGGATATCTCGAACAAGCGCAAGTCTCCTTCCAGCAGGCACTTCACGACGATCCCGACAGCGCCGAGGCTCTTTACGGAATCGGCAGCGTCTACCTGAATCAGAACAAGAATGCCGATGCTCGCCAGATGTTCGAGCGTTGCGTGAAGTTGAAGCCAAATTATCCCGAGACCCTACCCGATGCCTGGAACAACCTGGGCGTCCTCGCGACGCGAGACGGTAATGTCGATCAGTCGATCGAATATTTCCAGCAGTCACTGAAAATCAATCCGCACCACCTTCTTTCTCTCGAGAATCTGGGTAACGCCTATCGTCTAGAGAAGCGTTGGAACGAAGCGCAGGAAGTTCTCGAACGAGCGCTCGCCCTGTCCCCCGAAGATGCGGAAGCGAATTACAGTCTGGGAATGGTGTTCGCCCAGACGAACGACACTGCAAGAGCCTACGAACACCTGCAGCGGGCATTGAAGGCGCGCCCCGTCTACCCGGAAGCCCTGAACAATCTGGGAATACTTTTCCTGGTAACCCACCGCCGCGATGATGCGGTAGCGAGCTTCGAGAAGTGCATCCGAGTGGCGCCCGCATTCGATCAGGCTTATCTGAATCTCGCCCGCATTTATGCTCTGGAAGGTAACAAGGATAAGGCGCGGGAGGTTCTATCGAATTTGCTGCAACAGCATCCCGAGAGCCCTCAGGCGAAGCAGATGCTGCAGCAACTGCAGCAGTAGAGCTTAAGGTCTCGGCGTCGGCGCACTCAGCAGGTCAACGAACTCCTGATAAAACTTCTTTGTATCGAGATCGGCCTGAATCTCCGTCGGAGATCCTACGACCTTCGGCTTGTCCTGCTCGGTCCAACTTAATGTGTCTCCGTATCCTGCCCCGTGGTTGAGTTCGATATCCAAATACCGTGTTTCCTTGGAGGTGATGAGACTCGGATCGAGCCACGCCAGGGCAGCCAGTTCATCCCACAAGTAGTTATACTTGCCGCGAATCCGGGTATACGTTCCGACATATCGTGCGGCCGCAGAGTCGTGCGATTTCACCTGATCGATCAATTCCTGTGTCATCCGGGTTTTCACGGAAATGTCGACGGTCGTGCAGACAATCCTTTTCCACGAAGCCATGAGCACAATGTGTGCAGCTTCCGGATCAAACCACAAATTGAATTCATGTCGCGGCGTATTCACGAATTCCGGGTCGTCCGTTGTCGGATTCAAACTCGCACCCATGAAAACCAATTCTTTCACCAGCGATGCGAATTCCGGATCGATCGAAATCGCCAGCGCCAGATTCGTCATCGGGCCGCCGGCATAAATCGTAATCTCGCCTGGATATTTGTGCACCATGCGGATCAGGAAATGTGCGGCGTCCTCGTTCAGCGGCTTAGTCGTTGGCTTGCCCTCAGGCATGTCGCCGAGTTGGTCCGGCGGGTGATACAGCCGTGGAGTCCACGCACCGATCCATGGCACTTTCCCATACTGTTGTTCCCAAAGTTCGATCTCTTCCCTGCGCCGCAGCAGTGGATACTCCGCACCGGGCACAACAGGAATATCGTTTCGACCGATCAGTTCCAGCATCCGCAGCGTGTGCGCAACTTCATCTTTCAGCCAACCGTCTCCAGTGACGACCGTGATGCCGATAACCTGAGTCTGCGGAGACTGGATAAGAAGCAGCATCGATTGCTGATCGGTGCCTGCCGGGCCCGCTGCATCCTGGTCGATAATGATCTTGCGCTTGTTGGACGCGTTCTGCGCCCACGCCGAAACACACAGAAACGCGCAGAGTAAGATAGATGGGCTGATTAGCGGTTTGATCTTCATGATCACGGCGCAGAGCACTGCATTGTATTGGTTCTTACCTCCAAGCTCCAAATGGCGTGGGCGTAGCCGCCAGTACCTGCTTGTTGCGATGCTTGTCACGCTTTACGCGGCGGGTCAGGAACCCCCACCGTCTGCGAGTCTGCACGGCGTCGTTCACGACAGTCAGGGAAAACTTGTCGCCCAGGTCGATGTTTCGTTGGAGAGGAAGAATTCAAACAGCAAGTTCACGGCCGCCACTGACTCGCAGGGGCGCTACAACTTCGAGAAACTGCAGGAAGGTATTTACAAAATAGAGGTGCTCAAAGAGACGAACGTCGGAGCTGAAGGTGCTTACATCGATCTTCTGATCCTGAAGCCGCATGAGTCACGGACTCTCGATCTGACTCTCGGAGAGCTGCAGCAAGGTAAGTCATCGTTCGAGGCGGTCCCGCAGTTCTTTGACCAGCCTCAATTCAGCGTTTCGGGCGTGACCGATACAACTAGCTTAGGGGGACACGGCTCCGATACCGTCGTCCGCAGCCGGAATTCACTGGCAAAGGAAACGATTTCACTTGGCGGAACCACCGCCCCGGCGAGTGCTGACGCAGGCATCTACCTCGCCGCGAAGGCATCTCTCGAAAAGGACCTCGCCACTCACGAAACTGCGGATCTCCATCACCAACTCGCCGACATCGAAGAGAAACTCGGAGATTCCCTTAAGGCTGTCCATCATTATCAGCGCGCCGCTGATCTAGACCCCACCGAGTCGCACTTGTTCGACTGGGGCGCAGAACTGCTTCTGCATCACGCTCCCGAACCGGCCGAAGAAGTATTTGGAAAAGGAAACCAGAAGTATCCGAACTCGTCGCGGATGCTCTTGGGGTTGGGCGCTGCAGCTTTCGCACGTGGGAATACGGATGAAGCCATTCAACGGATCTGCCGCGCCTCTGAACTGAATCCCAGCGATGCAGCACCGTACCTGTTCCTCGGCAAGATTCAACAAACTGAAATTGTTCCGCCCGACGAGTTGATCAACAAACTTAATCGATTCGTGACGCTGCAGCCTCGGAACGCCGATGCGAACTACTACTACGCCGTCGGACTTTGGAAACAAAGAAATCGGTCTCCCCATCCTGACACTGCGGCGCAGGTTGAGTCCCTGCTCAAGACCGCGTTGCAGATCAATCCCAGGTACGCGCTCGCCGAATTGCAACTTGGCAGCGTCCGCAATGATCAAGGCGCCTACGCGGAAGCGATCGCGCACTATCAAAAGGCAGTCCAGATCGATCCCAAATTGGAAGAAGCGCACTACCGCCTTGCGCAGGCCTATCGACAGACCGGAGATGCCGACAAATCCAAAGAGGAACTCCGCATCTACACGCAGTTGTCGAAGGAATCAGCGCAGCAACAGGATCGCGAGCGAAGAGAAGTCAAACAGTTTGTGTACACGCTCCGAGACCACGCTCGCTCGCAATCACGCTAGTACCGGCCGGATACTTGTCCGATTCCGCGGAAAATGTATAATCCCGCCCTGTAGATATTGGGAAGGGAACTTCCCGTGATTCCACCCCTGCGAGGAACCATGTCAGAAATCCGGGAAGAAAATTCTGTCGGCCGCGTGGCTACGTACTTCGTGTTCGCGTTTCTGTTCGCTGCGATCGTCGAAACCGTCATCGCCACCGTTTTACGCTAGGCTTCCTCTCTCGTTTCCCGCCGCATGAATTTTCTGGGTCGCACGAACGGCCCTTGGCTGCGCCTGCGCCTTTTCCTGTGTTACACTTCCTAATTCAAAACAAGAACGCGTTGCGCGCAGGACTTTCAACCCATACATGCTTTTTTCCAAAGAATATGTGGGCTACTTGGCCCGCGAAGTCACCAAAAAACTGATTGCCGGGAAACTCATTGAAACCTCGGCAGTTCCAGCGACCACTGAGCGCGTGCACGCTGCGCTCGTGGAGGAGCTCTCCCTCGAAGATCGCATCAACGACGAAGTCCGCGTCATTCTTGAAGCTTATTCCGACGAAATGCGCAATACCGGCGCCAATTACCAGGAAATGTTCCGTAAAGTGAAGAACGAACTCGTTCGCAAGTACAAGGCGGTGCTGTGAGACTGAGCCGCGACAAAGTGAACGTCCTTGCCCGCGCCGTATCCGATGTTCTTAAGCAGATGGACGAAGTCGAGTTCATCGAAGATCCGAACACTATCCGCCAGGAAACCCGCAAGATCCTTGAGGAATTGTTCAACCAGGAAGCCAAGATCGATCTCGCGGCCCGGCAAAAGATCGACACTCAAAAGCGCACCATTTTGGAAGGTTCCCAGGAGTGGGACATCCTCTACCGCAAGTACTACAACGAGGAAGTGAAGAAACTCGGCGTATAACTCTCCCTTGTACCCGGCTTCCTCAGAGGTAATCGTTGTCCAGTTCCATCCACCATCTTGAGTTGGTTGTGAAGCGCGCTGCTTCCGAAGCGGGATTCGATCTCGCAGGTATCGCCCCAGCCACAGGCTCGCCTGAGCTCAATGCCTTTCCCGAATGGATCGCTGCCGGCCATGCCGGCGAGATGAAATACCTTGAGTCCCGCGACGACGAGGGCTCACTTAAGCGGGCATCACTCTCGAGGGTGGCGCCATGGGCACGAAGTGTGATCGTTTGCGCGATCAATTACAACACCGCCCATCCTTATTCGACCGAGCTCCGCGATCCGAATCGCGGCTGGATCTCTCGTTATGCCTGGAGCCGCGAGGACTATCACGACGCCGTGCTCCGGCGCTTGAAGCAAGTCGAAGCCGCGCTTCATCAAGCGATAGTCAATAGTCAGCCGGAGTTCATTACCCGCAGCTACGTCGACACAGGTCCGATCGTCGAGCGTGTCTTCGCCAGATACGCAGGTGTCGGCTGGATGGGAAAGAACACCTGCATCATCAATCAGAAGATCGGATCGTGGCTATTCCTCGGAGTGATCCTTACTTCGCTCGAACTCACGCCTGACCTGCCTGCTCCCGATCGTTGTGGTACGTGCAGGCGCTGCATCGACGCCTGTCCGACCGATGCGATCCTCGCGCCTTACCTACTCGACTCGAACCGCTGCATCTCATATCTCACAATTGAAAAGCGCGGCTCGATCCCTGAGGAACTCCGCGAGGGCATGGGACGTCACGTTTTCGGCTGTGACATTTGTCAGGACGTCTGCCCGTGGAATCGTAAGGCCCCCGCCACCCGCGCGGAAGAATTTGCCCCACGCGAAGGTCTGGTGAACCCGGCTCTCGACTGGCTTGCGGAGTTGTCTGCTCAAGAGTTTCGAGCGACATTCCGGGACTCACCCATTCGCCGGACCAAGCTCGGTGGACTTCTCCGCAATTGCTTGATAGCAATCGGAAACAGTGGAAACAAGAAATTTCTCCCGCTCATTGAGAGATTCGTACTCGACCCCGACGACTCCGTAGCCGAAGCTGCTCGCTGGTCCAACGCCCGTCTGCAACGATAGGGCACTTCAAAATCTGTCCTTAACCGCACAGACGAGCATGGGACCCTCTGTTTAGATAAAAGTCATAGAAAAGCCTTCGATATACATTCGCCCCATAAAACAGCTGGATTTCTGAACTTCCGTAACTTGGTTTTTGCTTACAGGCGCAACTAATCTTTCGCTAAAGGGTTCTAAGTAAGTAGTTTAGAATCAGGAGTGCAGTCGAGTATGCAGTCGTTCTGTAGTCGTATCTTGGGCCGAGCCGCGGTGGGTCTTCTCCTGCTATGCGCTTGCTCCGCCTTCGCTCGCTCCTCTGCCACTCTGCTTTTGGAGGAACCCTACGGCAAGCTGGGGTTCTTCACTGCCACCGGTCATGCCGCCGTCTATCTCTCCGGAGTTTGTGCTGAAACGCCGCTGGTCCTCCGCCCGTGTAACCCTGGGGAATCTGGAGTGGTCATCAGCCGTTACGACGGCATCGGCAAGCACGACTGGGTTGCGATCCCGCTCATTCCCTATCTTTATGCCGTAGATCGCGAAGAAGATGTTCCGCTTTTTGCGGACGCGAAGATGACGGCGTTCCTGCGCGACCGCTATCGCCGCCAATATCTGGAAGCGATCGCTCCCGATGTGCGGAACGGTGAGACCCCTGGGGGCAACTGGTACGAACTGGTCGGTTCGTCTTACGACCGCACGATGTATGGCTTCGCAATCGAGACCACTCCCGAACAGGACCTCGCGCTGATCAAGAAGCTCAATTCGTCACCTAACGTCTCGCACTTTCATTTAGTCTCGCGCAATTGTGCCGACTTCGCCAAAGACATCCTCAACTTTTATTACCCCAAGGCGCTGCATCGCAGCCTGTTCGCCGATGTCGGCATGACCACGCCGAAGCAGATGGCGAAGATGATCACCAAGTACAGCGTGCGGCACCCTGAACTGCAATTTTCCCGGATCGCAATCGCTCAAGTGCCCGGCAGTATGCCTCGTAGCACTCCCGTGCACGGGGTAGTGGAATCCTTTCTGAAATCGAAGAAATACATCGTCCCGAGCGCCTTCGTCAGTCCAATCTTTGCCGGATGCGTTGCAGGCGTTTACTTCACAACGGGAGCAGGTCACTTCGAGCCCGCGCGAAATGCCCGCATCTGGGTCGTGGGTGGTCAGCCTGAAGATCCAGTCGACCGTGACGACGTCAAAGCATACCGCGAACAGTTCCAGCACTATCTGGCAGATCAGTATCCTGATGAGTCGACGCCGCGGCTAGAAAAGAACTGGGCAAAGCTCCAGTCCCACGCAAAAGCGGCGCTCGATGCGCAGGGCCGTCCAGTGTTGCAGATGCAGGTCGGCGACGAAATGGTGCGGGTGGGCGCCACCGCAGGCAATGTGATGGACGCCGGCGCTCCTCCTGAACTCGTCCGCCAACTGATCGAAGCCAGGCTCGAATCCGAGTTGCGCCACGCTTCGCCTCACTCAATCACGCAAACGGAGTTCGAGCGTGACTGGAAGCTGCTGCAGCGAGTCACCGCCGAAAACGATTCGCGCCTGACAACACGCTCCGCAAGCCTCGATAGCGTCCGCGGCAACCAACAGTAGCGCCGCCGTTTTTGCCGAGGTGTCGGGTCCGCAAATCATTCGGCGCTTGAGGAATTCAAGAAAAGGGAAATGACAGTGGGGTGCCCCATGTCTCGCCGAATTTGCGAGACATGGGAATTCACTCACCTGAAGATCAAGAGGAATTTCGAGATCAATCCCGTCCGTCTAATTCTCCTGCGGAGGATGCGGCTGCATCCCTGAACCCGGACCCTGGTTCGGAACCGGAGGCTGACCCTGCTGTTGCATTTGCATCTGCCGTTGCTGCATCTCTTGTAGCATCTGCTGCGGAGTCTTGACGCCGGGCGCCTGCTCCGGAGGTGTTTGCTGCTGCTGTTCTGCGTCGGTCGGAGGCTGCTCGGCATTCTCGTCCCCGGCGTTGCCATTGTCGTCGGTAGCCTCAGCCTCATTCGTGTCGGGCGCCGGATCCACCTCCTGCGGCATGTTCTGCTGCGCCGCAAAATTAGGATTAGGCGGCGGAGTTGGACTTGGCGTCATCTCCTGCGGACCAGACTTCGCCACCAGCACCACTCTGGTGAGAGCGTTCGAGTCCGTTGGCGATCCCAGCAGCACGTAGTTGAACCGCGATCCGTTCAGCAAATCCGCAATCACATCGCGCGCCGGCCCGGGACCCAGATGGGTGACGACCCGCTCCGGCGCCGACGGAATCTCGATCTCTGCTCCAGTCAGCTTTCGTATGGCGCGAAGAATGTCGGCCAAGGTGGAATTCGGCGAGTTAATCGTAAGCTGATTGTTTTCGTATGTGACTTGCGGGGGTACCGCGGCGATCGCATCCAGCGGCATCGGGCGCAATGGCTGGCCGGTCGGTCCTGAAGGTAGGGGAGGTAACTCTGGCTGTTTCTTCTTCTTTGCCGTCTTCCGTTGGCCGGGCCCTGATGTCGCTGCACTGGCGTTCGGGATTCCGCAGAAGAGCAGGCCTGAACTCAGGACTAAAACCGTCCCGGTTCTTTTCCACTTTGATCCTGTCTTCATCACCTATTTCCTCTCAGGACTTCTCGCGGGGGGGAATACCGCAGAAACGCCATTACACAAATTCTAGCACCGGGAAGGACAGGAATGAACTGCCCGAAAGATCCCCGAATTGGAGAACGATCCTCCCGTCGATCCTTGCAAACATTTCAGGCCGGAACGGTCATCTAAAGGCCTTGCAGTCGGCCCTTTTCAGAGATCGCGATGCTTTTGGGCCACTGTAACTCTCTGAAAAAAAGGAACTTTCATGGGACTCGCATCGCGCCGCTGCCGGGCTCAGGTTCTGACGATTTCTATTCTGCTAAGCCTCCTGCCTTCGGGCCTTGTTGCGCAGATCTGCCAGACTGCCAATGACATGGACCCCGCTTTCAAGGCTGCCATCACCAATGCCGCGCAACGCTATTTCGACTTCGCCGTACGCGGCGATACGGTCTCCCTCCGCCAGGCTTCGATTCCGAGTCTCGCTTCCGACTTCGCTGGCATCGAAAACACAATCAAGGATCATCAGCCTTCCCTCTCGGGCGCTCAAGCCACCATCAAGGGATCATTCCTTTTGAATGCCGATGATGCGACGACTAATCAACGCCAGGAATTCTACTGCGGCGTGTTTGGCAAGAATGGCCAGACAGCGAACAGCGCCGCTTTTTATCTTGAGAGTCTGCCAAAGGGTAAATATGCGGTTGTGCTTCTCGACGCCAGTTCGGCCAAGGGTCGAACTATGTTCTCCGAAATCCTGCAACAGGCTGGGAACGACTGGAAACTAGGTGGACTCTACATCAAGTCGGCCACGATCGCGGGACACGACAGCGAGTGGTTTCTCGCGCAGGCGCGTCAGTACAAGTCTAGAGGCCAGTTGCACAATGCCTGGTTCTACTACCTCGAGGCGCGCAGTCTCATCTCTCCCTTGTCATTCATGAGCACACTCGCCACTGACAGGCTGTATGACGAGTCCCAATCTTTGCAGCCTGCCGATCTGCCTGCTGCCGGAAAATCCATTACGCTCACGATCGGAACCGCCACCTACAAGCTTACCGCCGCATTTCCGGAAGCGGTTGGTAATGACCTGGACCTGATTGTTCGATATGAATCGGCAAACGTCGCCAACACCAGCCTGGCATACCAGGAGAACGTAAATGTCATGAAAGCATTGGTGGCTAAAATACCCGAAGTGCGAGATGCTTTTGCGGCTGTGGTTGCCCGCGCGGTCGATACCTCCGGCCACGACTACGGCACCTTGCTGGCAATGAAAGATATCAAGTAATTCTGCAAAAACAGTGATCCGGGTGCCCCATTTCTGGGCCGATTTTGCCAGCAGTGGGGATTTTCACTCCCCCGAACCAACCTTGGTAGCAGCGTCTTTTAGCAGGCATTCTTTCGGATCTTTATCGTCTCGTAGCCCAAGGAATACCGGGGCCCGCAGCTTCGGTCCGCTTCCGGTGTTTGTTCCCTCGGTCCATTCTGCGAACTCGACTTCAGCCACCAATTCCGGCTTGACCCAACTCACCCTCCGCAGAGCCTCGACCTCTCCATGGAAGGGATTCTTCTTGGTCTCGATCCCTTGGAGCGTCTTCCAAATCTGGCTCAGCAGTTTCTGATCAAAGCCGCTACCGACCTGTCCCACGTGAATCAACTGCCCTTGCTTGTCATAGAGTCCCAGCACGAGCGACCCGAAATGCGCCCGGGTACCCTCGGGCTCGGTGAACCCGCCCACCACGCACTCCGTCTGCTGCCGGATCTTGATCTTCAACCACTCACGGCTGCGGCGCTCTTCATAACAACTGTTCCGCTTCTTCGCGAGGATCCCTTCCAGCTTCTTGTCCCGCGCAATTTCAAACAGCGCTTTCCCCTGAGCCTCGAAATGATCCGAGTAGCGCAGCGAGTCTCCAGCTCTCACAATCGTGGCGAGCTTTGCTTTGCGTTCCTCCAGTCGCATCCGCCGCCAGTCATACCCATCGAGATACAAAAGATCAAACGCGTAATAGAGGACAGGAACATCCGCCTTGGGCGCGGCCCGATGCCCTCCCGGACGAAATCCGGTCCGCTGCTGCATCAGGCTGAAGGAGGGCCGCCCATCCGTATCGATCGCCACGACCTCGCCATCCAGAATCGCTGTCTTCGCGTTGATAGACTCCGGCAGATCCTTCAACTCTGGATACCTTCCAGTCAACTCATTCTGATTTCGCGACACCAGCCTCACTTTTCCATCTTCAATGAAAGCGATCGCCCGGTAACCATCCCACTTAATCTCAAACAGCCAGTCCTTGTCATCGAACGGATTCTCAACCGATTCCGCCAACATGGGATGAATTGTCGTAGGCATCGGTCGCTTGACTGGCACGGAAACGAAAACCGCAGAGGACTCAGAGGGAGCAGAGGATTTCAGGTCGCTCTTTTTCGAAGACGTTGTCGTCGCATTTCCCTTTCCGTTGAGGGAAGCGTTGCCCGGTTTCTTGGCCGCAGTCTTTCGTTTGTTCTCCGATATCTTTTCTCTATCTCCCCCTGCGTTCTCCGCGTCCTCTGCGGTTTTGGTTTGACTTTTGCCTGCTTCCTTTGCGGTTTGCTTTTTTTTTTGATCGAGCCGAGCCACAGCATCCGCAAGCCACGCAGCCTTCAATCGCCCCCGCCCCGCTGGGCGACTGCTGGTCCACTCCCGAGACCGCGCATCGCCGGCGATCTCTTCCATGCTGCGTTGACTGAGAACCGATTCATCAATCTCCTCAGCGTCATATCCCTCGACAACATGCTCATCGTGTTTCTTGATCATCAACCATTCGTTGCCCTTGCTCCCCGGACGCTTGCCCTTCATCTTGATCAGTGCGAAGTCGCCCTTCAGGCGCTGGCCGTTTAACCGAAACTTCAGATCGCCCTTTGCGATCATGGCTGCCGCTTCTGCTTCAGTCCCCGGCACGTACTTGCCCTTTACAGGCACCGGAGACAGTGGAGCCCATGTGCCCACATCCCACACCATCACGCTGCCAGCGCCATAATTTCCTTCCGGAATATTGCCTTCGAAATCAAAGTAAGAAACCGGATGATCTTCCACCTGCATGGCCAGCCGCTTATCCGCCGGATCCAACGAAGGTCCTTTCGGTACTGCCCACGACTTCAGGACCCCTTCCATCTCCAAACGAAAGTCATAGTGCAGCCTCGTGGCTTCATGTTTCTGCACCACGAACCTGTTCCCCTTGTCCTTCGCCACTTCCGGAGGAGGCTCCGGAGTCTCCTCAAATCGCCGTTTGCGCTTATATTCCTCGAGAGCCATAGCAGTTCCGTTCTATATCTCTGTGTCCCTCTGTGACCTCTGTGGTTGTCAGCTTTTTTGAGACCGCGAAATTGTAACAAGCTACGAGCCTCGAGCTTCGAGCTACGAGCAAACTCGTTTATGCTCTTAGCTCGTAGCTCAAGGCTCGAAGCTCAAGCATGCAACGCGAATTCCCTGAACTCCCACTGGTCGGCATCGGTGCCATCATCATCGAAGCAGACCGTGTGGTCCTGGTAAAGCGCGCCCATCCTCCGATCCAGGGACACTGGTCCATTCCCGGTGGTGTTCTTGAAGTAGGAGAAATGGTCCGAGAAGCGGCCATCCGCGAAGCCCGAGAAGAGACTGGACTAATCGTAGAGCCCGGCGAGTTGCTTGGTGTCTACGACCGCATCCTCCGTGATCCCGAACACCGCGTGCAATATCACTACGTGCTGATCGATTTCCTCTGTCGCGCTGTCGAAGGCGAACTCCTCGCCGCCAGCGATGCCGCCGAAGTGCGATGGTTCACGCGAGAAGAACTCCCGTCGTTAAATCTTGCAGAGGACACTCTCGATGTGATTGGAAAGGGATTCGCAAGGTTATCCAATGAACGAGGGCGGCCATGAACCTCATCGTGAGCGAAAGAAGCTTGAGCCTTAGGTCGGAATACGACATAGATTTTCCGGGCGGCCAATGGTTTGCCCGGCAAGCATTCTTCTCGTTTAGGGACAAGGTTCAACTGCAGTCCGAGAACGGAAATATCCTTGCCCGAATCAATGGCCGTTTTTTCTCGGTTCTGCGATCGCTACACGACTTCCAACTCGCAGACGGAAGGCTCTACCACTTCCGCTGTGAGAAGTTCTGGAGGGGTGTTTTTGTGTGTGAGCGAGAAGGAGAATGTTATCGGCTTTACCAACATAAGGGACTGAGGTTTTCCATCTTTCTAGGCGAGCAGCAGATCGCAGCATTTACCAAGAACAGAGTCGTGGTCGGAAAAGGGCATCAATATGACATTCGAATGACACGATAAGCCTCGATCTCGGCAATATCGGTCCAGAGGACAGACCTTTCGATGATTCGTGGGATCCTCTCTAACTCGTACTTGGGTTCGTTTCAGGTACGCCCTCATCTATCCATTCCACATCGCACGAATGACAGCGCCAGGCTCTTCTGCGGAAAGGAATGGGTACCCGAAACACTAGCGATAAATACGCGGCGGGCGCTAACTCGTGAAAGGTGATATCCCGAGAGCCGCACTTTGGACACTGTGGTTGCTCGTAGTCCCCAACACCGGAAACGTCCAAACGTTCGGGAATCGGCTGATTCAACACTTGGTCTGCTTCGGCCGCATCCTCGGAGTCGACCAAGAGTTTGATTCCACCGATGGCATTCGAAATGAACCAATCCAAACGCACCACGTTATCGTCAGTGAGCACGCAGTCAATGCCGGCGGACTCCAGACTCCCTTTTGCCAGGAGCGCCGCGGGTAGGTCGCGGAACTGTCGAATCGCAATTAGCTCGTGAGTCTCCTCATTCGATGGCGTAAGTTCTCCCGGCAGTGCCTCTTCCGAGAGTGCCTCCTCGGGCGGATCGCCGGGCTCAGGCGCCTTCTTGACAGGTTCGGGCGATTGATCCGCCAGTTGCACACTGATGCCGCGCCGTGCGAGTTCGGCCCTAAGCACCTCGCGCGCAAGATCGGAAAGCTCGTACGCCTCCTCTGCAACTTTCTCCAGTGCACCATCCAACTGCCCGGCATAAAACTCCGCCAGTCTTCGTCTTTCCTGCTCAGGATCGATCTTCGCCATGGCCCGTCATCATACCCTGAGACGTTCCTGAAAACAGCACGTTCGCCTCGCTTCTACCCGGTCACCTCCCGCCGTGATCCCAGTCACAGACCCTCTTTGATCCCGCCGATACAGTCCAAGCGAGTACCCCGGAAATGCAGCCAACTCTACGACTGAACCGCCGCGCCTTTCTGCAAGCCGCCTTGACCGCCGCGGCTGCCGCCGGAACAGGCGTCGCCTGCACCCGCCAGCGCTCGCCGTGGCAATTCTTCACCGTGGACGAAGCCCGAACGCTCGCCAGCATGGTCGACCAGATCATCCCGCCCGATCAGGACGCCGGCGCTGTATGGGCCGGGGTCGTGAACTACATCGACCGCCAACTGTGCGGCCCCTTCCGGCACCTGCAGAGCATGTATCGACAAGGCCTGGCTTGCGCCAATGAGAGCAGCCGCACTCGCTATCAGCGTCCATTCGCCGATCTCGAGTCCTTCCAACAGATCGAGATGCTGACCATGCTGAGTCGAAACCAATCTCAGTGTGGAGTGTGGCAGCAAACGTCGTCAGCAGACTTTTTCCAACTGGTAGTCGACCACTCGATGCAGGGTTTCTATGGCGATCCCCGTCACGGCGGCAATCGCGATGGCGTTAGCTGGAAGATGCTGGGTGTCTCATATCCCCCGATCCGAGGCCGACTCCGCACGGATCTGACGAAGACAAGAGCAGGGTGATCGGTGTGCATACGTGCAACCGGCTAGTGCACGCAAACGGATAAACGGGGAAGAAGCCGCGAAGCGGCGAAAGAATGCAGCTCACTGCGCAAGCCGTGGGAAAAGGATGTTGAGTCGAACAAGAGCCCCGAAGGGGCGAAAGAACAATGGCTGATTGCTTCCGGCGCTTCGCGGTCTGCCGGTGCAACTGCGGCTCGCGGCCTTTCCCCGAAACGCAACTCAAATCCGACAATGCCCCTGAAACACATCAACGCGGTAATCATCGGTAGCGGCGCCGGAGGCGGTGTCGTCGCCAAAGAACTCTCCGAATCCGGACTCTCCGTCGTACTCCTCGAACGAGGCAAGTGGTTCACTCCCTTCGACGACCGCAAAGACGACCTCCGCAACCAGCGCACTTGCGTACTGGGAAATTCCTTCGGCCCTGATGACCGCAGTCCCCGGGTCTACATCAACCCCGCCGGCCGCGAACAGACCATAGACCCGGGTCACTGGGCCTATAGCAACAACGCCGCATGTGTCGGCGGAGGCACTTTGAGTTATGGCGCCATGGCCTGGCGTTTCATGGAAAGGGACTTTCGCCTCCGCTCAACTTACGGGATTGTCGAAGGCAGCACGCTAGAAGACTGGCCTATCACCTACGACGATCTGGAGCCCTACTACGAAAAAGCCGAATGGGAAATTGGCGTTTCCGGCGACGACTCCAACAACATCTTCCGTGCCCCGCGCAAGCGCCCGCTGCCCATGCCGCCGCTTCCCCCAACTCGGGAGTACGAAATCCTGAAACCCGCCGCGAAGCGCCTGGGACTCCATCCGTTCGACATTCCCATGTTGCGCAACTCGGTTCCCTATAACGGACGCGGAGCGTGCATGCGCTGCCGATGGTGCGTGGGTTTTGCGTGTGAAGTCGATGCCAAGTGCGGTACGCAGAATACGGTGATCCCTCGCGCGATCGACACGGGCAATTGCGAGTTGCGCACTGAATGCATCGCCAAACAGATCCTTACTGACGATCGCGGCCATGTAACCGGCGTCGCATACTTCGATTCCAATGGACGCCTGCAGGAACAATCCGCCGACTTGGTCGTCGTTTCCTGCGCTGCAATCGAGTCGGCCCGGCTCCTGCTCAATTCCAGGAGCCGCCTCTTCCCCGCCGGCTTAGGCAATCGCTATGACTGGGTCGGAAGAAATCTCCAGGGACACGCCTATACCGGCGCACTCGGCTTATTCGAGCAGGAAACCTACGACGATCTCGGTCCCGGTGCTTCGATCGCCATTTGCGACTTCAGCCACAACAATCCTGGCTTCGTCGGCGGAGGAATGCTTGCGAACGAATTTATTCGCCTGCCGTACCAGTTTGCCTCCCGCAGAGGCGGAAGCATTCCGAGTTGGGGCGCGGCGCACAAAGACTTTATGCGCCGTTTCTATCGGCGGAGTATCTCCGTCATGGGCCCTATCCAGGAGATGCCTGTTTTTGAATCGCGCGTACAGGTCGACCCAACTGTAAAAGACCACTGGGGAATTCCCGTTGCGCGGCTTTCCGGCCATCGCCATGAGAACGACATTCGCGGAACGAAATTTCTTTCCTCGAAAGCCGAGCAGTGGCTGGAGGAGGCAGGCGCGACAACAACGATTCCCTTCGGCCCGGTCGGACGTGATGGACCGAGCGGCGGCCAGCATCAGGCCGGTACCTGCCGCATGGGCAATGATCCCAAGACTTCAGTAGTCGATAAATTCTGCCGCGTGCATGACCTCGACAACCTGTACGTAATCGACGGCAGTGTGCACGTCACAAATGGCGGCTTCAACCCGGTCCTGACCATCATGGCGATCGCCTACTACGCTTCAGCCAATCTAGTGAAGACGTGGAAGGGCAGGCACGTGGAATCGTGAAAGTAGTTTTTGTCAAAAACCGGCGCTCAAAGAGTTGCGTTCGCAGAGCCGCGAAGACTGGAGAGCGCGGATGGAAAGGTGGAAGAGCGGCGCTTTAGCGCCGCGTCAGGCCCATGACAAGGGGGCTTTGCCCCTGTGGGAATCGCCCTAGTCAGAACGGAAGGTTGGAAGTGAAAAGATGACGCCAAACGATCGCAAATTCTTCCGCCCCCGCGTGATAGTGCCCCTGCTCGTCGCAATCTTCGCGATCCTCCTTCTCCCCGGCGCCAGCTTCTACTACAGCTACTCCGGCGGAAAATCCTGCACCAAGTGCCACGAAATCTGGCAACCCTACCGCGATTGGCACGAGTCCGCGCACCGCAACATCGCCTGCTCGGAATGCCACGGCGATGTCCTGACTCTCGATGCCGGTTTCCATCTCAAGAACATTCGGCAGCTGGCGGCTCACATCCGCGGAAAGATACCCGAACAGGTTCGCCTAAAAACTGATGACGTATTCAAGATCGGAAAGCGCTGCGAAAAATGCCATCGCGAAGAATACGCCAGCTGGTCCTCCGGCCCGCACAGCACGACCTATTCAAAAATCTTCTTGAGCAAAGACCATAACTCGCAGACCCTCCTCATGGACGATTGCTTGCGATGCCACTCCATGCACTTCCAGGGCAGCATCCGGGACCTTGTCGCTCCACTGAACAAGCAAGGACCATGGCGGTTACTCGACACCAAACTCGCCACCCAACCCGCAATCCCATGCCTCACCTGCCACCAGATGCACCGGCACGGCGATCCTCTGTTGGGTTCGCAATTCAAGAGTGACGAAGCAGCAACGGCACAGGAGATTGCTCGGCCGTCACTCGCCTTATTCGACCGTCGGCAGCAGGACTACGTCTCGCTCGACCGCCTCCCGCTCCCGCAGATGTACGCAGGCGCTCGCCCGGTGAAGATCAGTCCTGATCTGCGGCAGGCGCTCTGCTATCAGTGCCACGCACCCACCGCAGGCGGCCAGGTCGGATCTGGTGACGACCGCACTCCCATCGGTGTCCACGAAGGCTTGAGCTGCTTTGCCTGCCACGAGAAACATGGTCAGACGACGCGCGCCTCCTGCACGACCTGCCACCCGCAACTCTCCAACTGCGGCATTAACGTCGAGACCATGGATACCACCTTCAAGAACTCCAAGAGCCCGCACAACATCCACTCGGTAAAATGCGCCGACTGCCACACCAAAGGCATCCCAAGGAAGAAGCCCCGCTTGGAATCTGCAAGCATGTGAAGTCGTCGAAAGTGGGAGTTCCTTGCTGGAGGAAAGGCATGGAAGAGCGCGCTTCAGCGCCGCGTTAAGCCTCCTAGGACTTGGGCTTTAGCCCCAAAAGAACTGCGACTCACGCAGCTCGCGGTCTCTGCCCACTCTTCTTGAACGACTCCGCCTCGATGAAAATCCGCTGGATCGTCGGCTCAACCTGGCGAATTCTCGCCTCGATCCGATCAATCGCGGATTCCAACTGAATGAGCGTCAGTCCCTTCCGAAACTGAATCTCGACGTTGAGCAGAACTTGCTCGGGGCCAAGTTGCATCGTCAAAATCTCGCCCACTCGTTCCACCGCCTCATCGGATTGGATCACTTCGTTGACACGCCGTATCCGTGCGCGATTCGTCCTCTCGCCGATCAGGAGTGCCCCGCTCTCGCGTCCCAGGAAGAATGCCATTACGGCCAAGACCAAGCCGATGAGGATCGAAGCTATGGGATCGAAGTACGGATTCTTGAACCGCTGCCCAAGGAAAATTGCAATGAACGCGAGCCCAGCCCCCACGAGACCCGCCGAATCTTCCAGAAACACGGTAAAAATCGTCGGGTCCTTGCCGCCGATGATTTCATCCCACAGGCTCTCGTTAGGATCCTTCTTCGAACGCAACACGCGATATGAGATTTGCCACGAATAGAAATCAAATGCCGCTGATAGTGCCAGCACCAGATAGTTCCAGCCTGCGTGCGTCGAGAGCTGCGGATGCCGAAGATGCGAGATTCCCTCATGCACCGCCAAGCCCCCGCCGATTCCGAAGATGTAAACCGCAACCAACAGCGAATAGAAATAAAGCGCCTTACCATGCCCATACGGATGCAGGGCATCGGGAGGCCGCATGCTTCGCTTGATCCCGATCCACAGCAGGAATTCGTTTCCAGCATCTGCGGCGGAGTGAAAGGCCTCGGCCAGCATCGCCGAACTGCCAGTCAAACCCGCCGCAACAAATTTGCAGATTGCAATGGCGACGTTGGCGATAAGACCGGAATAAACGACCTTCAGGGAATTGCTTTCGGGCATGCTGACTTCCAGTCTCTCCGGTTAGTAAGCAATAGGGCAAAGGAAAGTTGGCGGGAGATTTTGGGGGAAAGGAAGACGGGCGGAAAGTTGGAACGAAAAAACAAACGGCTCGCAGCTTTCGCCACGAGCCGTCCGGTGGACTGTTGTGGATTGACCAAGAGGTGGTCACTCTACGTGGCCTCTTCGGCAACTCCGGGCTCCCGGCTCGACCTTCCAGCCGGGCGGATTTCAATCCTTACTCACCGATAGTTTGCGGGCTGTAGTCTCAGGTTTCGTTATACAAGCTGTATAACGAAAATCCGAAACCCCGCTTAGAGCAACCGCGCTCTAAGTCTCAGCCACCTCACCTGGTCTTTGAGTACCTCTACTACTGCCATCAGAACTTGTCATCAGACCACCTCCTTTCCGGTGTAAGCGCAGATTAGTATGAAACCTGCCGCCACGTCAATCAGGGAACCGCTGCAGGCAACATTCGTGTAGGCCCGGACGCATTCGTCCGGGCTGGCGCGCAATGCGAACGGTTGGTGGCAGGGGTGGGAACCAAGGATCTGCCAGAGTGGTCCTATGGTAGCCGGTGCCAATTTTACCGATCCAGGATGTTACGCCACTGATATTGCTTCCTGCTTAAAGAGATCATTTTGCTTCAGCAACGCGGGCCAGTTCCCGCCAAGTGATCAGCTTAATTTTCTGTTGAGCCAGAATCTCCCGGAACTGATCACTGGTGAAGAAATCGTAGTCACGCTGCCTCCATGCCGAACCCCATGTCGAGCGTTCCCTGGTGGCGGCGCGCAGTTCCTCATCGTCGTAACCAGGATGGATCACGAACTCCGTCACGCCAGGCTTTAGGTTCGTCAACGCACTGAGGTAAAATTCCGCCCATTTTTCCGGCGGAATTCCCGGTTCAATCGTAACTGTATGGTCCAACACTATATCGCTCGGACCCAAGCTCCCCTTCAAATATGGGTGGTCGGCGAACCAATCTCTGGTAACAAAAACCGGCAGCTTGTACTCGTGAGCCACCCGCAGCATAGCGTCGAAAAGTTCCTTGCCATTCATGATCAGCCGGTACTGGTGCGAATCGAGGTGCGTGGGGCGAACGCCCATCGCGAGCGCACGCTCGATCTGGGCTCGCAGTTCGATCTCGACCTCCTTGGCGTCGATGTGCTCGCCCTCTTTCCACTCGTGATGGAAATAGCCGTTTTGATCCACCAGGCTCGGCACCTTGTCCGCAGACGCCACGGGACCCCAGCGGTAATAAACTCTTTCGCTCGTCAATGTGAGGTGCAGGCCAAAATCTGCGTCCGGATGGGATTTGGCATAGTCGGCAATCTCTGGAAACCATGGGCACGGCACCATCAGGCTCGCGGAATTGATTGTCCCGCCCTGCAGAGCTTTGAGGGCAGCAGCATTCACCGCGTGGGTTTCCCCCAGATCGTCCGCATGGACAATGAGGAGCTTTGTGCCGGGAGGGTATCCCAGCCGCTCCACCAGAGTTTGCGCTCCGACCCTGGCCGGGAAAGTGGACAACAGGGAGCCGAGCAACAGTACTCGCAGGATCAACGAAAGAGTCATTGTCGACGAGTAAACCGCGGCCCTAGCCTTGTTCATCATGCACCACCCCTTTCCCGGCACTGGCACTCACGGCAACCCAAACGCATAAATCGCGCTGCCCGCAGCGATTGCTACTACTTCTTTCCCATCGACGGCGAACGCAATCGGTGCTGCATACACCGCGCCACCCATTTGAAAATGCCACAGTGGTTTCAGCGATGCCGCGTCGAAGGCGATGAAGTTTCCTTCCGCGTCGCCGCTGAACACAAGCCCACCCGCAGTCGAGAGCACTCCAGACCACGTCGGCGATGTGTGTTGGAATTTCTGCTTCACCTCGCCCGTCCGGGGATCAATCGCCTTCAGAAATCCCAGGTAAGGTCTCGCATCTTCAGACGGAAAATAGGCGCTGCCGTAGAACGCGTGTCCCGCTTCATAAGGCTGCGGCGCAGTGCTGAAGATGTCGCACTGGTCGCGCGCGGTTACATAGAACAAGCCACTCTGCGGATCGTATGTCGGCGCCATGAAGTTCGTGGAACCCAGAGCACCCGGACACACCGTATGTCCTTCGAGCGTCGGGGACGCTGCTTTGTTTGCAACCGGACGCCCTTCGGCGTCTTTCGAATCAGTCCAGGTTTGCTTCGCGTATGCGGTCGCGGAAACTAACTTCCCCGTCTTGCGGTCCAGCGCGTAAAAGTATCCATTTCGATTAGCCTGCGCAATCAGCTTCTTATCGCCTGCATCGATCAGGATCGGAACCTGCGTGGCATCCCAGTCGTGCTCGTCATGTTTGGTGAACTGGAAGGACCAATTCAGTTTGCCGGTGTCCGCGTTCAAAGCCAGAAGAGAATTGCTGTACAGATTGTCGCCCGCCCGTCCTTCTCCGCGATTCGATGGCGATGGATTTCCGGTCGGCCAGAAAATTTGATTCGTTGAGGCATCATAAGTTCCAGTGTTCCACGCGGGGGCCCCGCCAACCTTCCACGAATCACCTTCCCACGTATCGTGTCCTGGCTCTCCTGGTCCTGGAACCGTGTAGAAGCGCCACTTCCTCGCTCCCGTATCTGCATCGTATGCATCGACGAAACCGCGAATGCCGTATTCGCCGCCAGAAGCTCCAATCACGATCGAACTCTTAACAGCGAGAGGCGACACCGTGAAACTGTAGCCGGTGCGGTAGTCAGCCGCCGCAACGTCCCAGACCACGGCTCCAGTCTTTGCATCGAGCGCGATCACGTGCGCGTCCAGCGTCCCCAGAAAAGCTTTATTGCCGAGAATGGCTAGCCCGCGATTCACGCGACCGCAGCACGGCCGGATGTCAACGGGCAGTTGCCGCTGATACATCCAGATTGGGCGTCCTGTCCGTGCATCCAGTGCGAAGGCGCGATCGTCCTGTGCAGTTGCGTAAAGAATTCCGTCGACAACCAGCGGCGTGGTTTCAAGCTTCCCTGTAGCCGCGGTCTGATACACCCACTTCGCCACCATGCCGTGTACATTCGAAGTGTTGATCTGATCCAGTTTGCTGAAGCGCTGCCCGGAATAGCTGCCCGAGTAGGTCATCCAGTTCTGCGGTTCCTTGCCGGCATTGACCAGTCGTTCGAACGTGACCTGGGCATGTGAGCGAGCCATGAAGCCGATCAGGATGAGGCTGAGATAAAGATTTCTCCGCGATCTCTGTGGACTTTCTCCGCGATCTCTGCGGTTAAGTCCGGTTGGAACAATCCGGCCCTTCATTGCGCCCCCAAGTCAGCCAGGAAGGCCACAATATCCTCGACATCCTTGTTGCTCAGAACATCCTCGTTATACTTCGGCATCGCCGATACACGCGTCTTCTGAAAAGACTTCAATTTACTCTTGTCGAGTAAATGAATGTTCTCGGCCGTATCCATGATCTGCAGCGTGAAACTGTCCTCATTCATGGTGACGCCTTTGATCTGTTTGCCATCCGCCGTAACCACGACCACACTTTCATACTCCTGCGGAAACTCCTTGGTTGCTTCCGTCAGCCCCCACGCCAAATGCCGGCTGGGGTTTCGAATCGAATCGACAAGTGCATCATGTGTCCGCGATGCTCCAACTCCGGTCAGATCAGGCCCCATGCGGCCGCCTTTGCCCTCCACCATGTGACACATAGAGCAGTTGCCGTCGCCATAAAACAGTTGCTTTCCGTGCGCCGGATCTCCCGTACTCTTACCTGAGGCCTTCACCTCCTGGCTGCGAAGGTAAGTGATGATCTGCCAGATTTCTTCGTCGGTCATGCCAACGCCTTGTCCGTTCGTTCCGTTCGCTGGCATCGCGGTACCGGGAATCCCGTTGCTGATCACCTGAAACATCTCCGCATCGGAGTGCGTGTGCTTCTTCACTGCGCGGGTCAGATCTGGACCGCGCCCGCCTCCGCGTGCACCGAGTCCGTGGCACAGCGCGCAGTTAATGCGGAACTCATATTCGCCGGCCTTCGCCGCTTTCGGATCTCCCGCCAGCGGATTCTGTGCCGCAATACTCAACGGAAACAGAAAAATCGCCGATGTCAGAACGAAGAGGTTCTTGGAGGGACACAAAACTGAGAAACCGATGCTGAGCCGAGGGAACATTCGCGCTCCGATGGGTGTGAAGAGAATATTAGGCAGAGATACTAGCACTATCGGTTCAAATCGATGGAACGAAATACTCACTCGCTGTGATGAGTATCGCGAGTTCGAATGTGCTCCGGACGAAAGCCGATCCCGATCACGCGAGCGGGTATTCGACGCAGAAATGGAAACATGCGAACCAGTCGCAGCACGAATGGCAACTCGAGAGGAGCGGAACTTCCAAGCACGTGCCGGATCACTCGGTTTTGTATCGCGATCTGCATCTGCTGGGTGGCTCGCGTTGGAAATTCGCGCCGGCGCTGGACCAATTCAAGATCAGACTCACAAACACCTCCAGCAGCGAACTTCGGAATAAGAATGTTGGCGGCCGCCACCGCATCCTGAATGGCCAGATTAATCCCAACGCCGCCCACCGGCGACATCGCATGTGCGGAATCCCCGATACATAAGAGTCCGGGTCGAAACCACTTTTTCAGTCGGTCGACCTTCACGGTCAGCAGGCTCACATCGTTCCAGTCGCGAAGTTCTTCCACCCGGTCTCTGACAAACGGTGCCAATCTGACGATTTCCTCGCGGAATTTCTCGATACCCCGATTACGAGTCTCCTCGGCCGCGCCTTTCGGAATCACGTAACCACACTGCCAGTATTCCTCCCGGTCGATCATGATGAAGACTCTGCCCGCCGCGGCTCGGCCCAACGTTTGGCCGGGATCGCCCGGACGATGGCTCAACCTCATCCAAAAGACGTCCATTGGCGCGCCCAGATCCATCACTTCCAGCCCGGCACGTTCACGCACAATCGAGCGCCTGCCATCAGCACCCACGGTCAGACTTGCGCGAATCTCAAGGGGACCGTCTGCCGTCTTGGCTCTCACCCCGGCGATCCGTCCGTTGTCTTCGATCAGATCCACCACTTCCGCCTGCATTTTCAGATGAAACTCCGGATAGCGTTTGGCCTGATCTGCCACGAAATTCAGAAAATCCCATTGCGGCATGAGAGCCAGAAACTTGCAGTGCGTCGGCAGGTGAGTGAAATCGCCGATGGAAACCGTTTCGTTCCCAACCTGCCCCGCTATTTCCCGCGTCTTCTGGTGCGGTCGTTTCAGAAATTCATCGAGCAGCCCGAGTTCGTACATCAACTCGAGCGTGGAAGGATGAATCGTGTCGCCGCGAAAATCCCGCAGGAAGTCCGCGTGCTTTTCTAACACGGTCACGTCCGTTCCTGATCGCGCCAGCAGAAATCCGAGCATCATTCCCGCCGGACCTCCACCAACAATGCAACAACGAGTCTCGAGGGCGTCATTCATAGAATTGTGGTTCTGTAGATGGTGCTTCAACGCACCAGGACCGAGAACTTTTCAAGCCCAGGGTGCCCACTCTTGCCCTGAGCGGAGTCGAAGGGTCTGGCGGGTTTCGTCAGAAGGGGGGTTGATCGCGTGGCCCCCCTTGTACATGTCCGGGGGATATCTGCCGGCAGCACCGATGGCTCTCTACACTGAAATCCTGCCCTGCATCTGTCGATGTTCCTGATGAAGAGGCAGGTTTTTCCCTAGCCGCCAAGTTGTTGATATTTCAGCCCTTCCAGCGAAAGGCTTGAGATTGCGGAAGGCCAAGATGAGCCAGCACGCGATATGCGAACTCGCGAGCCATCTCATCTAATGAAGCAGGCCGGTAGTAGAAGGCAGGGATCAGCGGAAAGATCGTAGCCCCTGCGTCGGCCGCCCGGTACATGTTTCGGATATGGATCTTGTTCAGGGGCGTTTCGCGGACACAGAGCACCAGCGGACGTTTCTCTTTCAGTGTGACGTCGGCGGCGCGTTCGATGAGTTGCGCCGCAACGCCGTTGGCGATACGGGCCAAAGTGCCCACGCTGCATGGAATGACCACCATCGCGTCAGCGGGATAAGACCCGCTGGCCACGTTGGCACCAATGTCAGCATTCGCCTGCACTTGGATTTTGCTCTTTGAAGTTTTGCCGGACGCGCCGAGAAGTTGAGGGATCAGATCCGATCGACCCTTCAGATCCAGTTCCTCGGCCATAACACGCAGCGCGCTATCGGACGCAATGAAGTTGACGGTCTCAATGCGCTTGTCGGCGTCAACGGCGAGAAGAAGATGCCGCAGAAATATTGCGCCGCTGGCGCCAGTCGTAGCGATCGTAAGGTTCTGCGGTGGATGGTTGGGCAAATTTGCCTCGACTGAGGAGCATAGAAACGCACCGATGTAGAAGTCAAGAGATCGAGCTAGTAGCTAGAGCAGCAGCTGATTTTATGGCCTCGACCGCCAATCTTCGATCCCGACGCAGCGCAGCGCAGTTGCACGCGCTGGCGGGAGTGGAGCGCGAGATCCGCTCGCAGGACTCCCACGGCCGCAGAAAATATCTTCGCGAATTCAACGAATCCTTCCGAACCTACGAATCCGTCCTCACGCTCGACGAAGTCCACGAATCTCTTCGCGCGGCGGATATCATCCTGATCGGCGATTACCATGCGCTCGCCGCCTCGCAACGTTCCGCTGCATCGTTGCTCGAGCAGGGGGCTTTGGCTGGCGGACGTCCTGTCATCCTCGGAGTCGAAACTATCTTCGCCCGTGACCAGCACATCCTTGACGAATGGTGGCGCCGCGATATCGAGGAAGACGAACTCCGGCAGCGCATCCGCTTCGACCTTGATTGGGGATACGACTGGACTCCGTTCTACGAGTTGCTGGTGAGCGCTCGCGACAATGCTGAAGCGCTTTACGGACTCGACTGTATGCCGCGCGAAGACCTGCGCAAAATTGGAGCGCGCGATCGTCACGCTGCGCTGAAGATTGCCGAGATTCGTCAGCGTCATCCGAACGCCGCAATCTATGTGCTCTTCGGTGAGTCGCACATGGCTGCGAGCCATTTGCCGCAAGCCGTTCGAAAGGAGAACCCCGAAGCGAAAGTTGCGACCATACTGCAGAACATCGATTCACTCTACTGGCGCGCGGCCGGAGAGCGAGCCGACAAGGTCGAAGCAGTGCGGGTCCGGGAAGACGTGTTTTGCGTCTTCAATGCCACGCCTCTCGAGAAATACGAGAGCTATCGGCTGTTCCTCGATCAGTGGAGTCGATGTGACGAGAGTCCCGACTACGCTCCCACCATTTACAACTTGATCGACAGCCTGGCCAATTTTCTCGAGATCAACCGCTACTCATCGCACAACGGCACGCAGCCGAAGTTCCTGGTCGATATGTTGCCCGAAGTCTATGGCGGATCATCGGGCGCCATGCTGGGACGGCTTCTACTCCGTAAAGGTGTCAGCGAAGACGACCTTCGAAGCGTGCTGCTGCGGGTAGAAGAATGTGGCAGCACGTATCTGCCGCAGGTGAATGCGTTCTACGTCCGTGAATTCCAGATGATACACGCTGCGGAAGATGTCGCTCGCTTTCTGCATCAGGCGTGTCAGGGACTTCCGCGACGGCTCAATGGCCATGCGCCTCCCGCATCCCAAGACACGAACCGCGCAGACAGGCTTTACGCCCGCATCATGGAACACGCCATCGCGTATTTTGGGGCGCGCGTTCTTTATCCTTCGCGTTCTGCGGCCCAAGGCGATGAGGATACTCCGCTTTCGCGGGCTGCGTTGGACAAGACCGCGCAAACTGTTCTCCGAGGAGATCCGGAAAAGATCGAGTCGTTTGCGAGGGATTGTGGTTATCGCATCGGAAGCCAAATCTATGACGCGTATCTTGGCGGAAAACTGGCTGCCAGCGGATTGCGCCGGCTTTTCCTGGCTCATCTGGATGAACCCGGACTCGCCCGCAAGGTTTGTGGTGCCGTGATGGGCAAGTTGCGACGCGCCCAGTCTGCGTTGTGAGTCCGAGTAGTCCTGCCTTTTCCTCGTGCTGTCAAATGATAGTCTAGATTGGCTCCGCAACTGCGGCCTGAGCCGTTCTTGAACGCTGAATCCATTCGCAGTCTGTTCCGGGAAGTCCGCAGGGGCACGCTTACGCCTGACGATGCGGTGAACCGCCTGCGTCATCTGCCATTCGAAGACTTGGGCTTCGCCAAGGTCGATCATCATCGCGCGCTGCGTGCCGGAATGCCTGAAGTCATTCTCGGAGAGGGCAAGACGGCGGCGCAGGTTGCCGGGATCTTCGCGCGGCTGGCCAAGCACGGCGGCAATATTCTCGCCACGCGCGCCACCGACAAGCAATTCGCCGCGGTGAAGAAGAAAGTACGTGGCGTGGAGTATCGCGAACTGGCACGGGCAATCGTCTTGCAGAAAGACTCGACGAAATACGGCAAGGGAGTTGTCGCCGTTGTCTCTGCGGGAACCAGCGACATTCCGGTTGCCGAAGAAGCGGTCGTTACCGCCGAGATGATGGGCAACGAGGTCGAACATTTCTACGACGTCGGCGTTGCGGGAATTCATCGCCTGCTCGCTAATCGCGAGGCGCTGAGCAAAGCGCGCGTCGTGATCGTCTGCGCAGGAATGGAAGGTGCGTTGCCGAGCGTCGTCGGCGGACTTGTCGGGGTTCCAGTAATCGCCGTGCCGACAAGTATCGGCTACGGCGCGTCGTTCAAGGGAATGGCAGCGCTTCTTGGGATGCTGAATTCGTGCGCTTCCAATGTGAGCGTAGTGAATATCGACAACGGATTCGGCGCAGGCTACGTCGCCTCGCTGATCAACCGGCTCCCTTGATTGCAACGGTCTTGGGGGAGCGACCTCGGACCTCAGACTTCAGACCAATTCGGTAAGAACTTGGAAACTGAAAGTCGTGGTCCGAAGTCTGCGGTCCGGAGTCAAGTTCAGTGCCTGTATTCCGGCGATGCAACCTGATCGTAAGGTACGTCGCGCGGGATGTTGTAACGCGCCATGATGTCCTGCATCCTGCGCTCCTCTCTACGGATATCGTCGCGGTCATGCTTGCGGACATCCTTCTCCCACTTCTCATACGTCTTGTCGAATTCGTGCTGATCGTCGGGGGAGAGTCTGCTCTGCGAATAACCCCGGTAGCCCCTGTTGTATTCCCCGCGATAGGCGTTGTTGTTTCCCGCAGTAGCGATCTGATCGTAGGGAACATCCGGTGGAATGTTGTTACGGGCCATAATGTCCTGCATCCGGCGGACATCTCTGTCGACGTCGTCACGATCATTCTTTCGGCTGTCGCTCACCCATCTGTCATACGCTTTATCAAACTCACGCTGCTCATCGGGAGAGAGGCGGCCCTGGTTCGCGTCATACTGGCCATTCTGCTGGTACGCGCCGTTGTACCGGTCTTGCGGTGTGTATCCGCCGCTGGCGATCTGATCGTAGGGAACATCCTGCGGAATGTTATTCCGCGCCATGATGTCCTGCATTCTGCGGACATCCCGATCGACGTCATCCCGGTCATCCTTGCGGCTGTCGTTCACCCATTTTGTGTAAGCTTTGTCGAACTCGCGCTGGTCGTCCGGGGAAAGCCTGCCGTACTGGCACAAGGCGGGCAATGCCAGGGCGGCGATCAGCGCCATCAATTGCAATATCCGTGTCATTGGCATGACCTCCAAATAGAATCGCACGAAGCGGCAGGGCATACTCACAGCGGTGCCGTATTTCAGATGGCCCAACCGTCGTGGTTGTTGTTTGGGGGAATGCGGTAGAGTCTACCTTCCATGCTGTATTGATTCTGTGGCAGATGGGGGATGGCGCATGGTGATACGAAGGCATTTGCCGTTAGGAAACGATGAAGAGAGTGGAAAAGTGTGTTCTCTCAACTTCGCGCAGGGTAAGTTGCGTTGGCACTACATTGCTGAAGGCAATTCACGCCACCTCTTGGTGAGTATTGCCCTGGTCACTTGTATGGCGTGGCTTCAATGGGAGGCAAGCGTAAACCCTCGTACCAGAGCCGTTGGATTCGATAACCAAGTCGCCATGAAATTGGCGGACGCGTTCACGCATTCCCCTGATGCCTACGCCGGTACCGTGGGACTGAATCTCAGCCAATCGCTGGGGGGACATCCCACCTCCTTCGTCTTGAACCGCCATGTGGATGCGTTCTTCTTCTCGCGTAATCTCAATCTGAGCGGTTTTGCTTCCCGAGTGACGATGGATGTTGGTCAAGCATTCCTGCACCAGGCGAAATATCAGGAGCTCCATCTCAGAGGGGAGTCTTCCGAAGTTATCCGGGATGCTGAGTCTGACCTTCAAGCCGCTGCGTTCTTCAAGACCTTGCACATACCAACTCAGTGCTGACGAGATGCCGGTCTCATCCAGCATTGGTGGGTGCAGAAGATACGAGGTGGTTCGTATTTCCTGGCTCAGGTGCTGAACCAAAGCTTCAGCATCTTCGATGGTTTTGGGAAGTTGAGCAGGATTGTGCATTGCGTCTACGTTGACTCTGGCAAGCTGCATGCCCAATGCAGCCAAGGTTTGTCCCGAACTGTCGTGCAGTTCCCGTGCAATGTGCCGCCGCTCCACATCCTGCGACTCCATAAGACGCCCTGAAAGGTCACGCAGTTGAGAATTTCTTTTCTCTAGTTCTTGAGTACGGAACTGAACTTGAGTGTCGAGTGCATTCGCCAATGTTCGATAACGTTCTTCGCTCTCACGCAGGGCTCGCTTGATTTTCTTGCGTTCGCTGATGTCACGGGCAATTTTCGAAGCCCCGACAATCTTCCCGCTGGCATCTCGAATGGGTGAAATCGTCATTGAACAATCAATAGACTTGTTGATTTACACACACGAACTGTGTCGAAGTGTTGGACCCCACCGCCTTGCTTGATCTTGTAGATGAAGAGTTTTTCTTCGTCTCGACGATCGACCGGGACGATCAACGAAATGTTGCGCCCTATTGCTTCGCTGGCGGTGTAGCCAAACAACCGCTCTGCGCCTGCATTCCAACTGGTTATGACGCCCTCCAGCGTCTTGCTGACGATGGCGTCATCCGATGAATCTACGATTGCGGCGAGTAAGCCAACAGCTTTATCCGCCTTGAGGCGTAGTGCAGGCAGCTCGTCCAAAATTGACTGACTGATGCTGTCATGAGCCTCCGGGTCATTGAGGATGCATTCCGCCAGCGCCTCATGTGTCGCCAGTAGTTTGTTGATGTCATCTTCAAAGCTGATCTCAGGATGCGTTTCGGTCCAGTAGTGTGCCGCCCTGACAAATGCCAAGAACAACAGGAGGTATTGCAGGCGAACGGGACCAAATAGTCGAGTCAACGCTTCCAGACACACTAAGTAGTCGGAAGTCTTCAAGAAGACATGCCCCGCCAACACGAATATGGTATCTTCCATCTGCGTGTCCGGCATGGGCATTTCGGGAATTGGTGCCGGGCAGGCTGCGCACAGTGATAGTCGCGACTGAAGTTCTTGTCCGCGTGGAAAAGGCCGTCGAAGCAGCCTGACAACGTCTCGCACGCTTTGCGAGCGCACATTCGGATCACCTGCTGCACGTCCAAGTCCCACCAAGAAGCCGGCATGACGAGCGATGCAGTAGCGGACTGCGCAAAAGCGCGACAGGTGAACAAAAAGCCGCTCCTTAAAAACCGAGGGAAGAGGATTATCGAGGTAGGCAGCCTCGGCGAATGACCACAGCTTTAAAGTGATTTCGGGAGTTTCCGGCGCAAGGCGAAAGAAATTAGGAAAGACTCCAAAGCGCCGTTCGACGCTATTCGCAAAGTCGGTTGCTTCGTTTCCCCAAGCTTCATCACTTTGCGGCAAGTCCTGTCCCGGGAGGCTGCGATTGTCGATCTTTTCGCCATCGCGAAATTCGCGGTTTTCGGCCATGCTCGGACCTTGAGCTTCCTGGTGATCATCCATCATTAGTCTCCGGAGAAATTGGTCGCAGTGTGCGCTGAAGGAGAGTCCTTGGTGAAAATCTGGTCAATATTGAACACTCCGGAGGGCTGATTCGCTGTTGACAGACGAATGGGCCCGTGCCCGAAACGGTGAAGATTTTTTCGTCTACCCACACGACCCGCATCACGTCCTGTGGGCTACCCGCGTTTGTGTGATCGTTTCGGTTTCAATGATAGAGTTTCGGGATGCGATCCAATCGGTCCGTGCCGCCTTGCGCGGTGATTCCAGTGCTGATTTATCCTGATCCCAGCGCAGCCGCTGAGTGGCTGTCGAAAGCTTTTGGCTTCACTGTTCGTCTTCGCATCGCCAACCACCGCATCCAGATGAAAGCGGGCGAGGGCTGCTTCACCATCGCCGAAGGAAACGTGACGCCCAACCAGTCGCAGCACGTTCAGGTTCGCATCGAAGATGCAATCGGCCACTGCGATCGCGCGCGCAAGAACGGGGCCGTAATCCTCTCGCAACCCAAAGAGCATAACTACGGCGAGCGCCAATACAATGTGCAGGACTTCTATGGCCACCGCTGGGACTTCACGGAAACCGTCGCCGATGTTGCTCCCGAAGACTGGAGTGGCGGAGAGTTTCACCTGGAGTAAGACACGCCGGTGAGTGTCGGTTCACAGCATTGGCAGTCCGAGTACTGTATAGGTCCTTCGCCGCTAAGAACACCGCTCAGGATGACAAGAGTGCGGGATGAAACCGAGTCGGTGTTCTCTGCCGTCATCTATTCCGGAGACAAGGAGGGGCTCATGCCTACGAATGTTTCTCCAGATGTAAAGCAACTCATTGATCGTGCGAACTTCGCGCATCTTGCTACCTTGAGGTCGGATGGGTCTCCGCAATCGGTGCCGGTGTGAATTGGGCGGGAGGGCGAACGGCTTGTCGTGTGTACCGGGGAAGGGTCGATGAAGGCGAAGAATACGCGGCGCGATCCGCGGGTGGCGCTTTCCATCCTGGATTTCACGAATCCTTATGAAGAGGTGCAGATCCGTGGACGGGTAGTGGAGCGGCGTCCGGATTCGGATTTCAAGATGATGGATCCCATCTCGCACAAATACACGGGCAAGCCGTTCCCGTTCCGCAGCCCGGAGGGGCGCGTTGCGCTAGTCATCGAAAGTGGAAAAAGTTCGCTATACCAAGCCGCCGTTCGAGCATACCCCGGCGATCTAGGGGTCAGGATTCAGGGCCCCGCGCTGCGGAGGCGGCCGATGAATCAGGCCAGTCTCCGCGTCGTTACGATTGCTGGCACTGAGGTAACGTTGGCGATTCGGCTTCGGTCCCTAGAATCAGTGCATGTTCACCGACTCCCGACTGCTGCCTGCCTCTGGAGGATTTCCTAAGCCTGGCCAGGACATCAGTGGAACGAAATGGCAGGAGCTGATGCGGCCGGGCGAGACTGCGGTGTTTACGTTCGATGCTCGCACCGGGCAGCCGTTGACTGCTTTGGGAGAGGTCCCGAGAAAACCGATCAACGAATATTGCTGCGCCTACCGCAGCCTCTATATGGCGCGTCTGGTCGCCAAGGGGCGGATATTCGGAAATCCTGGAGTAATTACTGTTCTGTACGACAAGCGAGGACGTTGGCTCGGAACCATGTCGCGGGAAGGGGAAGACCGACGAAATATCGGGCTGGGATTGGCATGGGTACTGCTTCAGATTCCACTGTTCACCTTCTTGGGGGGATTGGCGATTCTTGCCGCTTCCGAATTATCAGCACGCTATTTCGGCACGGACCGGATCCGGTGGGAGAGCATGTCATCGCAGGAGTGGAGCGGGCTTATTACTGCGGGATTGTTGCTGGCAGGCATTGGAAAATTTGTTTTCGAATACTGGCGTGCGCGGTTGGTTCTTTATCTCACGCGGTCTGGCCGAGAGCCGATCGGCTCTCCGGGACGGGACGCTTTCTACAAGCGACTCTCGAGAAAAGGACCAAATTTACTCTTACCGCTGGATATTACATTTGAGCCGGTCAAGGTCGAGTGGCTTTCGGCCGAGAAGTACGGGGCCTGGAGTGATGCTCTGCGCCGTGAAGGATTTGAACTAGTTGGCGATTATCAAATTCCTGAGGTTCGCCTCGATCTGGAATTGTGGTTTCATCCTACGGAGGACATGGTGGCCGAAATAGTGAACCATCCGCAGGCCGATATGTGGCTGGGCGTATGGACCCGCTACGAGGATTGGTCGTCGTTCGGAGTTTCGAATAAGAAGAATTTCGGATTGATCGACCCTCATCCGACCAAGAAGATTGTTCACATCGGAGCGAATGCGACCGCGGAACAGGTGATCGAACGAGCGCGAAGAGACCGACCGGGAGGCGTGCGGCGCAGGGCTGTCCGGGAGAATATTCTTTCCGATTACGCAACCAGCTGGCGGCAGTACGTGGAATGGCGGCGGGCTCGCGGTACTACGGCGGAGGAATACAAACGGATTTCAGAGCGGAAGGCCGCTGCTAAGGCGAAGGGTGAGTCGTGGTTGTAGTGATCGCCAGTGCGTGATTTCGTCGTAGGCGTTTCGATTTCGTTGACAGGCTACAGCTTCAACACCGGCGATTGCATAGTTCCTTCGGCGTTGCAAAAACGCGGGCCTCAGGATGACGGCAAGGAATAGAAAAAAAAGGGGCGCGGCTTTCGCCGCCCCCCAATGCAACTTTCAGCTTGCTGACTTAGCCCTTCGAGACTCGCAGCTTGTTCTCGACGGTGAACGCGCCGAACACGCTGTTGGCGCGCAGGCCGGCGACGTTCTTGTCCATCACGGTATCGACCTCGCCGTACAACGTGACATGTCCGTTCGCCACGATGATGCGGATCGGACGCGCTGGATCGATCGCGTACTTGCTCAGCACAGGATCGCCATAAATGGCCCGCAGTGCCCGCAGCCGCACTCCGTCATCGAAGGGCGAGACCGGTGCGATTGAGACGTTGTCGATCACGTCTTTCACGCCGGGCATCAGCGCGATCTCAGCCATCGCTTCGCTGCGGCCCACGCCGGTGCGATCCTGGCCTTCGATCGTGACCACACCATCCTTCACGCCGATAGCGAAGTAGTCGAATGTGCTGTCATAGCCCTGTCGGACGTAGGTCAGTTTCTTCGCCAGCTTCTCTTCCAGTTGCGCGTCCGTAACATTGGGACCCGCAACCGTGATCAGGTTGCGCACGCCCTGGGCATTCTGAATTTTGCCCGCCATTTTGCCGGCATCCATCTTGCGCTGATAAAGATCGACTGTGCCGGTCAAAGTGACGATGCCGTCCTCGACCGATGGCTTTACATTGTTGTACTGACTTTTCGCAGCCAGCTTCTTCGTCACCGCGTTCTGCAGTTGATTGTCGTAGCGGGATGCCGCATTGGTTTCCGCCATGAGCGTCGCGCTCAAAAGCCCCACTGCCAGCAAGGCCCCCGCCAGTTTCTTGAGACTCAGCTTTCCAGTCATAAAAGGTCACCTCCTGACCCGTTGACATTTCTTTACTAATTAACTACCTGGTTAATTCTTTCGATGCGGATGTGATGTGGGAAGATGCATGACGCGACCTGTGAGTTAGGCGCGTCAAATCAGCACAAAATAACTATTTTGAGAGAGAAACTTTTTTCGTTGTCGCGGGTTTTTACGGATGACGAGCGGGTGAGAGTGTGCTCGTTTCGCTCGGAGCACAAAATCGTTTGTGCACATTTCGACGGCGTACCACTCGAAGAAAACCTGTCCCAGTCCAGTCCTTAGGTGACTGGCAAGGTCCCCTTTTGATCCTTCCTCTTTCCGGATTACCCCGGTAACTTTCTGGCGGGTACCCCGCGTTCTACGATGCTTGTGGACTGCGCATTTCAGAGGGGGAATCCGCGGAATGGGCGAACGTGTCAGCCAGTCTGGCAAGGCCAATCTGGCCCGCGCTGAACAGCTGAAAAAGGCTTTGGAGAAGGGGGATCCGCCTGCTTTCTTCCACGCCGATACGACTGCGGAATCCGCGAAGAACACCTGCTCAGACGCCTCCTGCCGCGTACCTCCAATCTTCGAGGAACACAAGCACCAGGAGAGCCCGGACACACGGCTGAAATTTTTCGAGCAGATGTTTGAGGCGTCTCCTGACGGCCTCAGTATCGCCGATCAGGCGCACCGCGTGCTCTGGGCGAATCAGACATTTGGACAGATGTTCGGGTATCCTGCCTCGGAGATCGTTGGACAACCGCTGGAGAATCTTGTCGTTCCTTCCAACCGAATCGCCGAGTCGCGGTGGGTGACAGAGTCTCTCGCCAAAGGTGAGCGCATTACGCTGGAAACGAAACGCAGTAAGAAGGATGGAACCCTGCTGGATGTGTCCGTCTCCTGTGCGCCGCTTTTCCTCGATGGCGAGGTGGTTGGGTTCTATGCCGGGTATCACGACATTTCTGACCGCAAGCGCGTTGAAGCGTTGAGCTCGGCGCTGTACCGCGTCGCAGAGAAAAGCAGCAGCGCGCACGATCTGCAACAGTTTTTTGCGGCCGTGCATGGCATCGTCGACGAATTGATGCATGCACGCAATTTCTATATTGCGCTTTACGACCCTGCGACGGAGTTGTTGACCTTTCCGTATTTTGTGGACGAACAGGATTCTGCTCCGGCTGCGAAGAAACTTGGCCGCGGCTTGACGGATTATTTGATCCGCACCGGCGAGCCTCTTCTCGCTACTCCCGAAGTTCTGCAGGCGATGGAGGATCGCGGAGAGGTCGCGCGCAATGGTTCGCGATCGCTCGACTGGATGGGCGTTCCGCTCAAAGTGAACAATCACACGTTCGGCGCACTAGTGGTGCAGACCTACTCGAAAAATATCCGATTTGGTGAACGGGATAAAGAGATCCTGACATTCGTCGCGCGCCAACTGGCGAGCGCAGTTGAGATCAAACGGAATGAGCAGGCACTGCGGCGATCGGAGGCGCGCTACCGCTCGCTGGTGCAAAGCTCGGTATATGGAATTTACCGGTCGAGTCTCGAAGGCCGATTTCTGGATGTGAATCCCGCATTGATCACGATGCTGGGGTATGGGTCACCAGAGGAAGTTCTGCTGCTCGATCCGGAAAAGGACATCTTCGAGCAGCCGGACGAGCATGCGCGGCTGATTGAAGAGTTTCGACGGAGCGGCCGGCTGGATGGATTCGAAGTGAAGTGGAGGCGCAAAGACGGAAGCGCGATCACGGTGCGAATCAGCGGCCGCGCGGTCAGTAGCGCCGATGAGCCTGCCGATGTGCTGGAGGCGATCGCGGAGGACGTTACCGATAGGCGCGCGCTGGAGGATCAGTTCCGGCAATCGCAGAAGATGGAAGCCGTCGGACGCCTGGCTGGAGGTGTGGCGCACGATTTCAATAACCTGCTGATGGTCATAAGTGGGTACGCCGAAGTGATTCTCAACGAAGTCGCTGAAAGCACCGACCTGCATGAAAAGGGAAAAGCGATTCAACTCGCGGCAGACCGGGCTACAACATTGACGCGGCAGTTGTTGGCCTTCAGCCGCAAGCAACTTCTGGAACTGAAGGTGGTGGACGTCAACGCCATCGTGCAGGATATGGAGCGGCTGCTGCGTCCGCTAATTGGAGAAACCATCCAGTTCCTCACTGTTCTGGCACCACAACCGGCACACACTCGCGCCGATGCGGGACAGCTTGAACAGGTGCTGATGAACCTGGTGGTCAATGCCAAGGATGCAATGCCGGCAGGCGGCAGGCTCACGATCCGTACTGAGCAGATGACGGTGGATGAGCATCATAAGCGGAGCCCGCAATTTATCCGACCTGGGGTCTACGTGACGCTTTCGGTCAGTGATACCGGGACCGGGATGGATCGAGAAACCCAGTCGCGGATATTCGAACCGTTTTTTACCACCAAAGAAAAAGGTAAGGGAACCGGGCTGGGGCTCTCCACCGTATATGGAATCGTGAAACAAAGCGGCGGATATGTGATGGTGCAGAGCGAACTGGGACGGGGCACCACGTTCCAGATCTATTTGCCTCTGGTGGAAGGGGCGGCCGAGAAGCATTCAGTTTCCGTACCTCACGCTGCCCTCGGGGGCAGTGAGACCATTTTGCTGGTGGAAGATGAGGAATCGGTGCGCGGACTGGTTCGCGACACGCTCTCGTCGAAGGGCTATCGAGTTTTGGAAGGCGAGAACGGTGAGGCCGGTGTCGCTGCGGCAGCCGGGCATGACGGCAAGATTGATCTGATCATCACCGATGTTGTGATGCCCGGTATGGGCGGACGCGAGATGGTTAAGCGCTTGATCGAGAGTCGGCCCGGGACGAAGGTGCTTTATCTCTCCGGATACACTGAAGACGCCGTCATCAGCGAGGGTTCCACGGAGCGCGGCACGGCGTTCCTGCAAAAGCCTTTCACTCTGCAAAGTTTGTCACGGAAAGTTCGGGAAGTGCTGGGGTAGCGGACGTGGCTCCTCGTTGCATCACAATCTTCGTAAAAAGCTTCCGGCTAAAAATCCCCACTTCTGGCAAAACCGGCCAGAAATGGGGCACCCAATAGAAGTTTCTATCTTGGTTACAGTCGAGATTCTTGACTCCGTGATTACTCGTCGCTTCGCTCCTCGGGGTGGACGAGGCGACCGCCCCTACATATCCCAGCGGACGAATGCGTCCGCGGCTACACATTTGCAACTTTTTTTGGCCGCGCGCGTCCTATTTGAGAAAGAATGAGAGATAGATCAATCCGTTTGTGGCGGATGGCTCGTACTGATAGGTGGGGTTCCCATGCTTATTAAGAAGGCTGCAGAGATTCGTTCGTCGGAGATTACGCCCAAGAGCTTGTATTTGAATCGCCGCAAGTTTCTGGCGGAGGCCGCGATGGCCGGAGCGGCGGCAGCGATCGGGCTTGGCCTGAAGAGAACGTTGTTGCCTTCAGCGACGGTACTGGCGGCGAACAAGATCGACGGGATCAAGAAGAGTTCGTTCAGCACTACCGAGACTGTTACTCCATATAAGGATGTCACGCATTACAACAACTATTACGAGTTTGGAACCGACAAGACCGATCCTGCGGAGCAGGCGAAGAATTTCCGTACTCGGCCATGGAAGGTGAAGATCGACGGACAGGTGGAAAAGAAGCAGGAACTCGATATTGACTCGATCCTCAAGATGGCTCCACCCGAGGAGAGGATCTACCGGCACCGATGCGTGGAGGGATGGTCGATTGTGGTTCCGTGGATCGGATTTTCGCTGAGTGAATTGATCAAGCGCGCGAATCCGACCAGCAAGGCGAAGTACGTTGAGTTCACGACTTTGTTCGATTTGAACCAGATGCCGGGGCAGCGCCGGCAAGTGCTGGACTGGCCCTATGTCGAGGGACTTCGGATGGATGAGGCGATGAATCCGCTGGCGCTGCTTTGCTTCGGGATGTACGGGGAAGATCTTCCCAATCAGGATGGCGCCCCCTTGCGCCTAGTGCTGCCGTGGAAATATGGGTTCAAAAGCGCGAAAGCGATTGTGCGGATTCGCTTCGTGGAAAAAGAACCGATGAATAGTTGGAAGATCTCTGCGCCGAATGAGTATGGGTTTTACGCGAATGTGAATCCAAATGTGGACCATCCGCGCTGGAGCCAGGCGAAGGAACGCCGGCTGGGAGAATTCCTTAAACGCCCCACGCTGATGTTCAACGGATACGGCGATCAGGTAGCAAGTCTGTATAGCGGGATGGATTTGAAGAAGAATTACTAAAACAGGGGCTAGGGATTAGGAATAGGGAATAGGGAATACTTCTTCAGGGCATTTGCTAGTCCCTAACCTCTAGTCGCTAGCCCCTGATTTCTCATGCATCGTTACTTCAAACCCGTTCTCTTCCTCGCGTGCCTGGTGCCGGTCGCGCGGCTGGCGTGGCTTGGCTTCCATGGCAGTCTGGGGGCAAATCCGATTGAGTTCATCACCCACTCGACGGGTGATTGGACTCTCATCTTTCTTCTCGTGACGCTCTCGGTCACTCCTCTGCGCAAGGTCACGCGGCAATATTGGCTGGTCAGTTTTCGGCGAATGCTTGGGTTGTTCGCATTCTTCTATGGTTTCCTGCATTTGATGACGTATGTGTGGCTCGACAAGTTTTTCGACGTTCACGAGATGCTGCACGACATCGCCAAGCGCAAATTCATCACCATGGGAATGACCGCATTCACGCTGATGATTCCCCTGGCGCTGACGTCCACCAAGTGGGCGATCCGAAAATTGGGGAAGCGGTGGCAAGTGCTGCATCGGTTGATTTATTGCAGCGCAGCCGCGGGGGTGATTCACTACATCTGGCTGGTAAAGGCTGATCTGAAGAAGCCGCTGGAATACGCAGCGGTGCTGGGCATGCTTTTGATGTACCGGGTGGTGGCCTGGCTCGTTGCGCGGAGGGCGTCGCCCAAGAGCGTTAAAGGCACCGCGCCTCAGCTAACAATGCCCTAGTTGGAAGATTTCTATCAAGAGAGATGGCGCGGTAGAATCTTCTGCCGCGCCATTGTCCTTATGTCGTCGTCTTTACTTGGACCGAGTCTTGATTGATCGAGACTTGGGACCGTTCTGTGTGTGGATTGGCGATGAGTGCGTTGGCGAAGCTTTCTTGGCAGTCGAGTTTCTCATGTGAGCAGACGCGTTACCCCGCAACACCGCCAGATGATTCGCCACAGCGTTTGATTTAGCACTCGAGTTTTGTTTTGCCAGCACTCCTAGGCCAACGAAAGTATTGTCGCTGCTGACCGCAACCGCCGTGGAATTATCCACAACGTAAGTAGTCAGGAAGTATCCATTGCTGTTTGGAGAGACAGACCCTCGGCCTGCAACAGTTGTATCGGCGGTGTAATCTGCCGAAAAGCTGTTCTTGAAAAGGGGCGATCCTTGCTGATTGACGTCGATAATTCCGGTGAAATGCCCGTTGTTGTTGGTAAATTCAGCGATATCGTCTTCCGCAGTCGAGAATTGTTGGACGCTATCGAAAAAGACGCCGCTTTGGTTCAGACCATAGCCCTCTCCAGATGCCAAAGTTGTTGCGGTCTGTGAGTACGCTACGCCATTCGTCATTCCAGCATCGTCGATTTCCAGCATTTGAAGCCCGCCGCTAGACGGGTATGCGGCGAAGATGCAATTTGAACATGCGATTCCGTTATTCCCGTTTACAAAACCGGTCACAAAGGTGATCTCGGTTCGTCCGCCGGTGAGCGGGGCGGAGATAGCCGTAATGGCAGCGCCACCTGTGATACTGCCAACTTCGCCGATGTTTACGAGGGCGTCGTTTATATCTTCAACCGAATCGGACTTTATGTTTCCGCTCGCATCGAAATCAAAAATACCTGCGGCAGTGAATGGACCACCCACGTTAGAGTCTATATCGAAACCCGCCATCGTAAACACATTGTTGCCGGCCGGAATTGCGGATGTCTGGGTGAATGCATCACCTACCAGCATGGGTTCGCTGTCGATCTCGATGAACTTCAGATGTGTGGCATCGATGGGGTAGACGTCAAACGTGTATGTAATCGCCGATCCGCCTGTACCCGTTGTGAGCGCTGCCGTACCGGGAAAGGTTGAGAGATCGATGTCACCGCCGGTAATGGCAATGTTTGTCGAACCGCTGGAAATGCAATTGTTATTGAAGTCCTCTACTCCAGAGACCACGGTGCCAATTGTATCCAGGGTAAATGCGCCGATGGTAGCAAAAGGCACGGAAGAGCCGCTGGTCGAGAACCCACAGACACTATTTCCAAAACCCGAGGCACCGGTGAAGTTGAATGCATAGGAGCGCCCACTGATGTCCGCTGGTGAGACATCCGCCTGCAAATCCAGACTGCCGCTAGCACTGCCAAAGGTCTCGAATTGCGTTAGCAGCCCATGCGTGCTCGAAGTAAGCACATAGTCAAACTGAAATGCTCCTGAGTTCTGCGTTTGCAGTGTCAGTAAACCGGCTGGGTTGCTCGAACTTCCTACCGGACGACCATCGGCACCGACGCTATATGTGCCTGAAGTGATGTTGTCGAGGATCAAGCCGTTCGCCGCAGTACTGTTCTGGTCAAGAAATCCGCCGGTGATGTTTCCGTTTCCGTCCGCGGTAAACGAACCCATGATTGTGACGAAGTCGTTGGAGGTATCGGCCGCAGTTCCAGTCACGGAGAACACGTAGTTCCCACTCAGGTTGCTATTGCTAAAGTTTCCGCTGGGCGGCGGATTGACAGGAGGATCGCTGCTTCCTCCTCCACAGGCTGCTAAGACTGCGAGTGCTGAGAGTATTGCGGGCAGAGCGAGGCGAGCGCGTAGCGACATACATCCCCCTGACGAAGCGTTAAAAGAAAATCGGGCATTTAGGTCCAGACTAACACTTAATGATTACCGGTTAATCCAACCCGAACCCGGAGAATAAGTAGCGGAGGATGAGCAAAGTTTTTCGTTTAACAAACTTTACAAACGCGGGTGAATCTTGATTGCAGATTTTAGATTTCAGATTGCAGATTGATCGAGAGACGCGAAGATTGGGAGACCAGCGTGCCGGCACGGTTTCTAAATCTGCAATCGAAAATCTTCAATCTGCAATCTCAGGGGTGGACTTCCGCTTCCTGCCCGGCCAGCTTCCTGAGGGATTCGCCATAAGGCGCGCGCGCTACACCTTTGTCGGTGATGATCGCGGCCACGTACTTCGCAGGTGTTACGTCGAACGCCGGATTCTCAACCGAGACGCCATCGGGCACCATCTGCTTGCCGGCGATGTGAGTCACTTCTTTTCCGTTCCGTTGCTCGATGGGAATTCCGGTTCCGTCGGCGCAGGCGAGGTCCACAGTAGAGATTGGCGCGGCCACGTAGAAGGGAATGTTGTGCTCTTTGGCGAGGACGGCGACGGTATACGTGCCGATCTTGTTGGCCACGTCTCCGTTGGCCGCGATACGATCGGCTCCAACGACGATGGCACCGATTTTTCCCTGCCGCATCATGGCTCCGGCCATATTGTCGGAGATAACAGTGGTCGGGATGCCGTCTTTCATCAGTTCCCACGCCGTGAGGCGCGAACCTTGCAGGAAGGGCCGGGTCTCATCGGCGAAGACGTGTATCTTTTTTCCCTGCTCGACTGCTGCGCGGATCACGCCCAAAGCGGTGCCGTACCCGGCCGTTGCGAGAGCTCCGGCGTTGCAGTGAGTGAGAACGCCTCCTTCGCTAGGCATGAGCGTGGCGCCGTGGCGGCCCATCGCTTGATTGGCTGCGATGTCTTCCGCGTGCATGCGCTGGGCCTCTTCAATGAGATCGCGCTTGATTTGCGGAATGGGACGGATGCGAATGCGCTCGAATTTATCCTGCATTCGGCGGATCGCCCAGAAGAGGTTCACCGCAGTGGGTCGCGTCTTGCTGATCAGGTCGCAGATCGCATCGAAGTCGCGTTTCAGATCGCCGGTGCTTTCGGCTTTGGAATTGTTGACGCCGAGAGCGATGCCCATACCGGCGGCGACGCCGATGGCTGGGGCGCCACGCACTACCATGTTGCGGATGACGTCGGCCACTTGCTCGTGCGTCTTGCAGATTACATAGACTTCTTCCGTGGGCAGCTTCGTCTGATCGATGAAGCGTACGCCTTTATCTGTCCATTCGAGGGTTTGAATCATAGATTCGTCTTCGGTCGTCGGTCTTCGGCTGTGGGACTGCCGTTACATTCTGTGCGCTTCGCAGAGTTTTCTCGGAGCGTTTGTTACTGCTGGCCGGCCGCAGATTTCGCAGACCGCTGCTACCGCGAAGATGCTCGGCTCGGTGTCGTCGTTTTGCAGGATGTGCTGTTGCCGCACATCGTTGGAGGTGAAGATCGAGATGAAGGGTGCCGGAGCTGCCGCTTTCTCAACATTCGGTCGTCCCTTGGCTTCTTCGCGCTCAACCAGGCACATGACTCCGACGATTTCAAATCCGAAGTCGCGGGCGGCTTCGATTGCCTGGACAGTTGATGCGCCTGTGGTGCAGACGTCATCGACGATCACTACGCGGGCGCCTTTTTCGCGATAGCCTTCGATTCGCTGTCCGGTTCCGTGCTGCTTTTCGGCCTTGCGTACGAGGAAGCCATTGAGTTCGCCACTAACAACAGAGACGGCGACTACGATGGGGTCGGCTCCCATGGTGAGCCCGCCGATTGCCTGCGGCTTCCAACCCCGCTGCTTGATTTCTTCCAGGAATGCTTCGCCGGTCAGGCGGGAGCCTTTCGCGTCGAGCGTCGTCGTGCGGCAATCGATGTAGTAGTCGCTCGTACCCCCAGATGACAATTTGAACTCGCCGAGTCGAAATGATTTGTGGGCGAGCGTCATTAGCAACTTTTGCCGCGATGTGTGCATGAAAATCTACGATAACACGGCAGAGAGGAGTTCTCTGCTCATGCTCCGGACCTCTGGCCGAAAACCTTTACCGCCGAGTTCGCTAAGAAAGGCCGCTGACAACACCGAGAAAATTGCCAGGAACGCTGACGGCGGGAGCGTTCGGACGGTGAACTTTGCATTTGATGCAAGTGCAGCAATACTGGCCATTTGCGTGTTAACCTGAAGCTACTGGCCATTGCAGAAGCTATTCCATTCCGACTGCCGGATTTCCAATCGACTATGAATTTACAGATCACTCTCAGAATTCCACGTTACGTTTCTCTGGCTCTCTTTCTTGCCGTCGTTGTTACAACGATTTGCCATCGCGCCGCTGCTGAAGGCACGCGCACGTGGGAACAATCGAAATTCGAGGATCTGGTGAAAGGCACGGCCAACGGAGTGGCGATCCGCAACTCCGGGGGACTCGAACTGGCGCCATCGTTCAAGCTGCTCTACGCAACGCCTTCGACCTATATCTGGGCGGCCGCGGCCGATGATGCGGGCAACATTTACGCTGCCACCGGATCTCCGGCGCGGGTTTACCGCATTACTCCGGATGGCAAGTCGACCATCATTTTTCAACCGCAAGAGTTGCAGGTGCAGGCTCTGCGCGTGGCGGCGGGAGGTGTGATATTCGCAGCCACGGCGCCCGATGGCAAGGTCTACAAGATTGAGCACAAGCCGGGACAAAACACGGCCGCCTCACCGAGCGAGAACAAGCCTGCCGACAATGCACACAAAGATACCAATAAGCCGGCGTTGGATCCGTCGTGGAGTTCGTCAGAATATTTTGCGCCTGGGACGAAATACATTTGGGATCTCGCACTCGATAAGTCAGGAAATTTGTTTGTGGCCACGGGCGATCACGGTGAAATCTATAAGGTGACACCAAAAGGCGAGCACTCCGTTTTCTTCAAGAGCGATGAGACGCACATTCGAGTGATGGCGTTTGATGCGCAGGGAAATCTGATCGCCGGTACCGATGGAAGCGGCCTGGTGTACCGCATTTCCCCGTCGGGTGAAGGGTTCGTGCTGTACAGCGCGCCAAAGAAAGAGATTACCGCGCTGGCACTCGACCGCGACGGCAACATTTACGCCGCTGGAGTCGGCGAGAAACGGCCTGGCATGGGCGGTGCGCCGGGCACGCCGTCGATCATGATCAACATGGGAGCGAATCCGAATCCTCTGCCGGGAGCACAAAATCCGGGCATCGTCACGACGCCGAATCCGGCAACGATGGCGGCTTTTCCGATTCCTGGAGGAGGAGCAGCGGGTGGGTCGGACATTTATCGGATCAGTTCCGATGGATCGCCATTGCGCATCTGGACATCGCGCGAAGACATCGTGTACGCGCTTGCATTCGATTCTCATGACAAGTTGCTGGCCGGCACAGGAAACCGCGGGCATGTGTTTGCGATCGATGGACCGGATGACTATTCCGACCTGTTGAAGGCTCCGGCCTCGCAGGTCACCGATTTCGCAAAGGCTCCGAACGGAGCCCTTTACGCGGTCACCAGCAATCTGGGAAAAGTGTTTGTGCTCGGGCCCGGAGCTGAGAAGGAAGGGTCGTACGAGAGCGATGTATTCGACGCGAAGATTTTCTCGCGATGGGGACGCGCCGACTTCCGCGGAAACGGCAACGTCGATCTGCTGGCTCGCAGCGGAAACGTGGATAATCCCGACCGCAACTGGAGTCCGTGGAAGCAGGTTGATTTGACGAAGGGTGGGGAATTGAGCGTCCCGCCCGCACGGTATGCGCAGTGGAAGGCCGTGCTGCACGACGGAGGCTCACATCCGGCAGTGGACTCGGTAACGGTGAATTATCTGCCCAAGAATGTTGCGCCGGAAGTGGAAGATGTAACTGTGCAAGTGGGACTGCGGTACCAACCGCTGCCGAAATCTCCGCTGAACACGAGTACGGATTCCAGCAACCCTTCCGTGCCGCATTTTGAATCGCCAATACCAAGCACGCATGACCGCGATTCGATCGGCGTCAAATGGACTGCGCATGACGACAATGACGATCAGCTGGTGTACTCGGTTTACTATCGCGGCGATGGCGAGTCACGATGGCTGCTGCTGAAGGACAACGTCACCGATAAGGCATATTCCTTCGACGCCAGTTTGCTCCCCGACGGCGGATACACCATCAAGGTGATCGCTTCGGATGCACCCTCGCATTCTCCAGGAGAAGCCCTGACCGTGTCACGCGAGAGCCGGCGCTTTGAAGTGGATACGACGGCTCCGCGCATTGAGAATCTCACAGGCACGAATGAGGCTGGGCAGATTCACGTTCACTTCCGCGCCGAAGATGGATTCTCGGCAATCAAGCGCGCCGAGTATTCTGTCGACGCCAGCGACTGGAAGTACGTCGAGCCGGTTGGACAACTGGCGGATTCGAAGGTCGAGGACTACGACTTCAAGGTTGTGCCGGAATCTGGGAAGAATGCTGCTTCCGAGCATGTCGTTGTGGTGCGGGTGTACGACAAGTACGACAACATGGGCGCTGCCAAGACTCTTCTTCGGGGTAAGTAGGCCGGCGACCGGGGGGACGAATGCGTCCGCCCCTACACTAGCCGGAGAATCCGGACATGTCCGAAAGGCCTCTGTTGGCCGGGCGCCGCGTGGCCGACAATATAGACATGCACGGGTCACGTTCAAGCTGGCGGACCATTTCCTCTCTTTCCCTTCTGCTTGCATCCTTACTTTTTGCAGCCTGCTCCGGGATGTCGAATTCGTCCAACAATTCCGGAGGTAAGGGCGGAAATAGTGGAGGCGGGGGAGGAGGAAATGGGGGCGGCGGTGGGAACGGCGGAGGAACGGGCGGCGGCAACCTGTCCTGCAACGTCATGTCAACCGGTCAAGGCGCAAGCCTCGGCGGATTTGTGCCATTCACCGGAAGCAATTTATGGAATACCGATATCTCTTCGGCACCCGTTGATCCGAACTCCGGCTCGATCATCTCTAGTTGGGTAGGATCAGTAAATGTTCACCCGGATTGGGGCAACGATCCAACTTACGGGATTCCTTATGTCGTGGTGGATGGCAACCAGCCGCTTGTCGCTGTGAATCTGCAGGCGTATGGAGATGAGAGCGATCCCGGACCCATGCCAGTTCCGGCCAATGCTCCGGTAGAAGGTGGAACGTCGAGCACAGGTGATCGCCATGTATTGGTGCTCGACAGCGGGAATTGCTTCCTCTACGAACTCTACAACGCATCGCCGAATAGCAACGGAAGCTGGAACGCCGATGCGACCGCTGTTTGGGACTTGCTGGCCGATGAGCAGCGACCCTATACGTGGACATCTGCTGATGCTGCAGGATTGCCTGTTTTCCCCGGATTGGTGCGCTATGACGAAGTTGCATCCGGGACAATTCATCACGCCTTCCGGTTCACGCTTCCGCGCACAAGGGCGGCGATTACTCCACCTGCGTCACATTGGGCCGGGAATACGAGTGATTCGAGCGCGCCACCGATGGGTATGCGGTTGCGTCTGAAATCGAGCTACAACATCTCGGGCTTCTCCTCGCAGATGCAGGTGATCCTCACCGCAATGAAACACTATGGATTGATCCTGGCGGACAATGGAAGCTCGCTCTATGTAACTGGAGTATCCGACAGCCGCTGGGGATCGGACCTCGATTCACTGAAGACGGTACCCGCTTCGGCGTTTGAAGTGGTGCAGATGAATCCGATTTATACGAGTTCCAATTATCCGACAGGAAATGCCCCGGTTATTGGGAGCTTTACAGCCTCAGCGGCGCATGTGTCTTCGGGTGGCAGCGTAACTTTGTCCTGGAACGTGAGTAATGCAGACTATGTGATCATCTCACCCGGCCCCGGCGCCATTCGTGACAGCAGTGTGACCGTGAATCCAACCGCCACCACCACTTATAAGCTTTACGCTACGAATCAATATGACCGCACCACGGCCACGGTGACAGTCACAGTTCCGTAAGCCTTCCTTCTGCAGTCACACAAGCAGAATCATTCTGCCGCGAGATATGCGTAACGGAAGATAAAGAGGATAGTGAGGATCCAAATCACGGGGCTCACTTCTCGAAACCGTCCCGCCGCGACTTTCACCAACGTGTAAGAAATCAGTCCGAGGCTGAGGCCAGTTGCGATGCTGAAGGTCAGCGGAGTCGCCAGGAGTGTGACAAAGGCGGGGACCGCATCGGTGAAGTCGGACCAGGTCACGCGGCCGATGGACTCTGTCATCAGCGCACCCACAACAATCAGAGCAGGCGCAGTCGCATAGCCAGGAATCGCCGCCGCTAGCGGAGTGAAAAATACCGCCAGCAGAAACAATCCGGCCACGAAGATATTGCTCAAGCCTGTGCGCGCGCCGGCAGCCACTCCCGCCGCGCTTTCGATGTAGCTGGTTACGGTCGACGTTCCGGTAAGCGCCCCGAAGACTGTACCGATGGCGTCGGAAACTAGAGCCCTTCCAACCCTCGGTATCTTGCCATCTTTGACGAACCCGCCTTGCTCGCAGACTCCGAGCAGCGTGCCCACATTGTCGAACAGGTCCACAAAAAGAAAAACGAAAACGATCTCCAGTAAACCAAGGTGGAGCGCACCTCTTAGATCGAGCTTCAGCCATGTCGCTGCCGGATGCGGCAACGACAAGATATGCGCTGGCCATGCAGTCATGCCGCGAATGATCCCAAGCAAGGTCGTTGCAATCACGCCAATCAGAATGGCTCCCGTGATCTTGCGCGTCATCAGGATGAGCATGATCGCAAGTCCCACGCACGCCAGTTGCGCCTCGCGATTCGAAAGACTCCCCAAGCTGACGAATGTTGCCGGATTCGCTACGACGAGGTTGGCATTCCTAAGTCCTACAAATGCAATGAACATCCCGATACCGCCCGCGGTGGAATGCTTCAGGCAGTCGGGGATACCGTTGACAATCTGTTCGCGAACTCGGCTGACTGTGAGGATCAGAAAGAAGATTCCTGAGAGAAGGATCACCCCGAGCGCAGTCTGCCAGGGCACATGCATTCCCAGGCAGACGGAATATGTGAAGTAGGCATTCAGCGACATGCCGGGAGCCAAAGCGATCGGATAATTCGCGTACAGGCCCATCACCAGAGTGGCCGCCGCCGCCGAAATGCAGGTGGCGAATACGACTCCATCCACCGGCATTCCTGCCTTGGAGAGAATCTGGGGATTCACCACGACGATGTACGCCATCGTGATGAAAGTCGTGAGTCCGCCCAGGAATTCGGCGCGAACCGTGGTCTGGTTTTCCTTGAGACGGAAGTAGCGTTCGATCAATCCGATCCTCTGTGGTGATGGAATCGGACATTTTACGGCATAACTCGTCGTTGGTTATGCGGGATCGGCTGTTGTCGATTGAGCCTCAACCGTGAGCGAGTTCAACTCGCCGGCCTGGCGTAATTCCGGGAACAGCCATGTCCACAGCGCTATGACTACCAGAGTCCCGACGCCGCCCAGCACGACCGCAGGTACCGTTCCAAACCATTGTGCGGTGAGTCCGGACTCGAACTGCCCAAACTCGTTCGAAGTTCCGATGAAAATCATGTCGACTGCGGTAACTCGTCCCCGCATGTCGTCCGGAGTCGCCAAAAGCGTAAGCGTAGCGCGAATGATGACGCTAATCATGTCGCTTGCGCCCGCGAGAACAAGTGCGATCAGAGATAACGTCAGGCTGCGCGACAGTCCGAAGACGATCGTGAACACGCCGAATCCGGCGACTGCCCACAGCAATTTCGGCCCCGAGTTTCCGCGTAGAGGCCAATGCGCCAGCACGATTGCCATCAATCCCGCGCCGACTCCCGGCGCGGTGCGCAGCAGGCCCAATCCCCACGGGCCCGTGTGCAGGATTTCTCGCGCGTAAACCGGGAGTAGAGCAACTGCTCCACCTAGCATTACCGCGAACAAATCGAGGGAGATGGCACCAAGAATCAGTTTCTTATTCCAAATAAAGTGCAAGCCGGCAAAGAGCGTCTTCACAGTCATTGGCTCCCGCGGACGCGCAGTTTCTTGCGTCTTGATGCGGAATGTCGTAACTGTGGCTCCGACCGCCGTCAGCATTGCGATGATGTAAACCGCAGACGGCCCTCCGAAAGCGGCATATACGATTCCACCGAACGACGGGCCAAGGATGGTCGCGGCCTGAAAAATCGTGGCGTTCCACGCGACCGCATTGGCGAAGTGTTCTTCCGGCACAAGCTGCGGCAAAATCGAGCGGCTCGCCGGACCGTTGAACGAGCGCACAATCCCGATCATCACGAGGATGACGTAGATAGGAACGATCGACGAAACGCCTCGTTTGCTCAAGCCGAGCAAGAGTGCAAAGCAGACTGCGTAGCCCGCGTAGCACACTGATAGGACCGTACGCCGCTCGAAGCGGTCGGATGCATGTCCGGACAGTGGAAACAAAATGATGCCCGGAAGAAACTGAGCAAGGCCCACGTAACCAAGGTCCAGCGGGCGCTTGGTAATTTCGTACACCTGCCACCCGACAGCCACGGCCTGCATTTCTACTGCGGAGACGATCAGAAACCGCGCAACCTGGAAGAGGAGGAAATCCGGATGCGTGAAGGCGGCGCGTCCCGCCCTGGCGTCTGCAGTCGAAGGCATGAACTTCTAATGTGACACAGAATGGAGTGGTTGTGGGAGCACGGAATTGTGTAGGGGCGGACGCCTCGTCCGCCCCGCGGAGCAAAGCGACGCGTGTCGATTGTTTGCTGCGACGCTGGCCCTGAGTCAGTGTCTGACGAGAGCATTGCGCGCATTCGCACACAACCCCGGGCGAGGCGCCCGGGGCTACACTCCCGTGAGCTACGCAACCAGCGGAGCATTCGCTACGCCTGCCGTGCCGAATACTTTCCTGTAGCGTTCGATTTCCGCAGTCGGGCCGAGGGCCTTCGAATAATTATCGGAAAGTTTCACCGCCGGCTGTCCCTCGACGCTGGATACTTTGCAGATCAGTCCTATGGGGTCAAAGCCGGCGCCATCATTTGGACTGCATCCGCGAAAATCATTCGTCAGCAGCGTTCCCCAGCCGGCGCTAAAGCGAAGCCGGCGATCGTTGGTCCATTTGCTGCGATCGTAAAAATCGGAGGCGCTGCGAAAATCATTGGGCCCCGCTCCCGCCGCGATCGATCCCGCGAAGTATGCGTGTAGACCCAGAATCGCGTCGACATCGAGTGTGTCGGATGCGATGAGCAATTTTTCGCGCGGGTCGCGCCCCCGGGCCTTCAACCAGGCGATATATTCATCGCCAGCGATGTAGGGATCTTTGCTGTCGACGCGCTGTCCGGTCCAATCAGTTACCCAATCCGGAGCACTACCTAAGAACTGTGTCGTTCCGAATGTATCGGGGAGCATCACCCGAAGGGCTCCTTCGTAGGTTTGCTGCCACAATTCGAGTACCTTAAACTGCGAAGCCTTCAACTCTGCATCATCCTTGGCCAGCGCTGCCATGACCATGGGGATCTCGTGCGCATTGGTTCCAATGGCCTCGAGATCATGCTTGTGAGCAAGGAATGCGTTGGACGTGCCGATGAAGTTGCTGCCCAGGTTTGCTGCCATCGCAACAACCACATATTCCTGCCACAAAAAGCTGTGCCGCCTGCGCGTTCCAAAGTCGGCCACGCTCAGTCCGGGCACGCCACGCAAGCGCTCGATCTTGCCCCACAGTTTCGTCTTGGCACGGGCGTAGAGGATGTCGAGGCCGAACTCGCTCAATGTCTTCAGCTGCGCTCGCGTTCTCAGTTCGTCCACGATCGCGAGAGCGTACAACTCCCACATGGTAGTCTCGGTCCATGTTCCTGCGAAGGTGAGTTGAATCTGCCCTTCCCGTACGCGGAACTGATAGTCGGAGAGCCGAAAGTCTCGCTCCAGCCACTCTAGGAATGCCGGCTCGAAGATTCCCCGTCGCCCATAGAACGTGTTGCCCGCCAGCCAAACGAGTTCCGATTTGCGAAAGTGCAACCCGCGGACGTGCTGTAACTGAACTTTGAATTCTTCGATGTTGACGATGTCAGCAATCCGAATTGCGGGATGCCGGTTCACCAGCGACCACTCGACTCTGGTTTTAGGGAAGTGTTTCCAGATGAACTGCAACATCAGCAGCTTGTAAAAATCGGTATCCAACAGCGACCGGATGACCGGATCAAGCTCCCAATTGTGGTTGTGAGCACGTTCCGCGTGATTGATGATCATTCAGGAGAGCGGTCCTCACAGATAGTCTAGAGGATAAGGAGTTATCACGCGAACCGCCGCTATCCAATCGCCTCGACCGTCGTCCAATTCTGGGCGGCGCTCGGGAACCTCAATCCACACAGGTTCATTGACCCGGAGACGTGCGCCAGCCATGTACAATGCTCCACGTCCCCGTGAGTTTCGCAAAGATACGTCTGGTCTTGCTCCAGGTCACATTTTTCATCCTGCTTTTCGGGCTATTGGCTTACGCAGAGCCACCCGCCATCCGGATTCCGCGCATCGCAGCGCCGCCGACTTTAGCTGACTTCGAATCCATGCGGCCGACCGCTCACATCGCGGAGCGCATGCTGAAGGTGTCTGGATTCATCGCTCGCGAACCGGCCGATGGCGCACAGCCCACGCAGGATACTGACGTCTATCTCGCGTATGACGATCACAATCTGTACGCCGTTTTCCTATGCTGGGACAAGGAGCCCGACAAGATCCGCGCACGCATGACCCGGCGTGAGGACATCTTCTCCGACGACTCGGCCGAGATCATGATCGATACGTTCAACGATGCGCGCCGCGGATACGCCTTTGCGGCCAATCCGTTGGGCATCCAGTGGGATGCTCTCTGGACCGAGGGTTCGATCGGTAATGGGCAGCCTGCTGATTTTAGCGGGTTCGATCAGTCGTTCGACACAGTGTGGAACTCCGAGGGCCGCCTTACCAGCCAGGGTTACATGCTGCTGATGACGATTCCTTTCAAAAGCCTGCGGTTTCCGGGCCTGGATAAACAGCAGTGGCGAATCATCCTGAACAGAAGTATTCCCCGCACGAACGAAAACCTGTTCTGGCCGCGGATCTCGAATCGAATCCAGGGACGCTTCAACCAGGCTGCCACGGCCACGGGCATCGAACAGATTTCGCCCGCTCATAATATTCAATTGATTCCTTACGGCCTGCTACGTGGGTTTCGGGATATCGATGACCGCGATCCGAGCCATCCTGTGTTTGAGAACCGCACCCTCCAGCCGGAGATTGGACTGGACGCGAAGTTCATCTTCCATGACAGTTTCGTGCTCGACGCGACGATCAATCCTGATTTCAGCCAGATCGAATCTGACCAGCCACAAATCACCGTGAACCAGCGCTTTGCCGTGTTCTTTCCCGAGAAGCGCCCCTTCTTTCTGGAGAACAGCAACTACTTCACCAGTCCGATCATTGCGGTCTTTACGCGCAACATCGCGCATCCGGAGTTTGGATTGCGCCTCACGGGGAAATCGGGTCCCTGGGCTGTGGGCGTTCTTGCTAGCGACGACCGCGCGCCGGGAGAAGCACTTCCGCCGACCGATGCACATGCCGGAGACCGGGCCACATACACCATCGCCCGGGTGAGCCGCGATGTTCTGGATCAATCGACGGTTGGCGCAATCTTTACCGACAAAGAATTTGCCGGCGGATTCAATCGCGTGGGAGGGATTGACGCGAATATGAAACTGGATTCGCACTGGCGCTTGCAGGGGCAGGCACTGGCAAGTTCCACGCATGATGTGATCGCGGGAACACCACAGTTGGATGGACTCGGATACAAACTTAATCTGGAACGCATAGGACACCGACTCAACCTGCAATCGCAATACATCGATTACAGTCCCAATTTCGAAACGCAGACAGGATTCGTAAACAGGGTGGATCTTCGCGAGCAAATGCTCAAAGCCAGCTACTATTGGCGTCCGGAAGGAAAGTATCTGATCTCGTACGGCCCAACGCTGCAGCAGTTCAACATCTGGGATCACAGCGGGACTGCACTCGATTACTTCTTTTATCCCGGCTTTCGCGTGGACATGACTGCCGGAACGTATATTGATTTCCATCCATTTGGCTATGACGACGTTCGCTTGCGCCCGATCGATTACAGCGCGCTGACGCGAGTCACCGCTTATCCGCAGCCGTTCTGGGGATTTGAAGCGGGCACAAGTTGGTTCAAGGAATTTGATGTAACCGCCTTCTTCGTTTCTGGCAAGGGCGTGAATTACAACCCTGTGTCGGGAATTCCGGCGATGGGACACGAGGATCAGGGCAACTTCACGGTGACTTTTCACGCAGCCGGGCGTCTGCGCATCGACAATGCTTATTTGCTCGAGCATGTCCGGGAGCGCGATTCGAATCTGACGGCGGTTACGAACCACATCATCCGCAGTAAGTGGAACTACCAGTTCACAAAGAACCTGTCGGCCCGGCTGATTTTGCAGTACAACGCGGTGCTGTCGAATCCCGATATCAGTACACTTCCGCGAACGAAGAACTTCAATACCGATTTCCTGATCACCTACCTGATTCATCCCGGTACTGCTATTTATGTTGGATATAACAGCGATCTCGGGAACCTGGATCGCAACCTGACGCAAGATCCGGTGACCGGCGCAATCATGACGACACCCCATGGGTACATCAATGACGGCCGCCAGTTCTTTGTGAAGGCGTCGTACCTGTTCCGTTTCTGAAAATGTAGGACCGGGCGCCTCGCCCGGGCTTGCGCGAAGCGCAATGACGACTGTTAGGGTGCGATGAGAGCGGGAACAAGTGACGCCGCTTCCACTGGGGCTTAGCGTCTCGGGGTCGTACGAGGCGTCCGCCCCTACAGGAGCTACGTAGTGGCGGGCACTCTTCTGGCTTCCAGGTGTTCGTAGACTTCTTCGGCGCGACGCAGGGCTTCCTGCACATTTTCGCAGATATTCTCATCTCCGATGACCTCTGAGAATTCCGCCTGATGGATTAGCTGTGAGGGCTGTTCACGCGCACCGCAGAGAATTAGCGTGCGTTTGTTGGCGTGCAGTTGCCTGGCCACTTCCTCGATGGCAAAGAGTCCCGTTGCATCCAGAGCAGTCATGTTGCGCAGACGCAAGATCACAACCGGTGGAAGCTTGTGGATGTTCTCCGTCACCGCCGAAATTTTGTCAGTCGCGCCGAAAAGAAACGGTCCATGGATGCGGAAGATCGTCGCATAGTAGGGAATGTCTTTGTCCTGCAGGATGTGTACGCGGCCGTCTTCCACGTAGTCTTCGGTGACCTGTGACACGGTGGTAGTCGAGGCTACTCGGCTGATGAACAGCAACGCGGCAAGAATCATCCCCGCTTCGACGGCGACCGTCAGATCGGCGAAGACTGTCAGCGCAAATGTCACCAGCCAGATGCTAATGTCGGTTTTCGTCAGCTTTAATAGTTGTGGAATTTCCCGCCACTCGCCCATGTTGTAGGCGACCACCATCAGGATTCCAGCGAGTGCGGCTAAAGGAACATAGCTGACCAGCTTCGACGCGAACAGCAAAACGCAAAGAAGAGTTAGCGCGTGGATCATCCCCGCTATCGGCGTCTGCGCTCCGGAGCGGATGTTGGTGGCCGTACGCGCGATGGCTCCGGTGGCCGGGAGCCCTCCGAACATGGGCGAGAACACGTTGGCGACGCCTTGCGCCACCAGTTCTACATTCGGATTATGCCGGTCGTTGCTCATGCGATCCGAAACAACCGCCGACATGAGGGACTCGATTGCACCCAGCATCGCGACTGTGAATGCCGGCCCGAGCAGTCCATGAATAAGATCTGAGCGAAACTTCGGAACCTGCAAGTGCGGTAATCCGCCCGGGATTTCATGAAATCTGCTTCCGATTGTCTCGACTGGCAGCTTGAAGAAGTAAGCCGCAACGGTGACGAAAAGCAGTGCCACAATCGGGCCCGGGATGCGGGGTGATAAGCTGCGGCAGATGATCAGCGTCAGTAGCGTAAACGCCGCGAGAGCGGTTGCTTCGAAAGAAAGTGTATGAAAACTACGGGCCAGGGCTTCCACGCGAAGCCAAAACACGCCGGGGACCTTATCTAATTGCAAGCCGAAGAAATCTTTGATCTGTGTGCTGGCGATCAGAACCGCAATGCCATTGGTGAAACCGATCACGACCGGCCGGGGAATGAACTTCACGGCTGTGCCGAGTCCCGTTAGTCCCATGATGACAAGCAGAACGCCCGCCATCACGGTGCACATGAACAGTCCATCGACGCCATGCGCGGCGATGATGCCGGCCACGACGACAACGAACGCACCCGTCGGGCCGCCGATTTGTGTCTTGGAACCGCCCAGAGCGGAGATAAGAAATCCAGTGACGATGGCGCAATAGATGCCCGCTTGCGGGGTGAGTCCTGATGCAATGGCGAATGCCATTGCTAGTGGGAGCGCGACCAGGCCGACCGTGACGCCGGCGATCAGATCGAGGAGAAATTTGTGCCGATCATACGTCCTGAGTAAGAGGACGGACTTCGGAAGCCAATTTTCGTTAAAGAAACCACTTCCCATTTTTTCATTATGGCAGCAAGGCGCGGAATCGGATAGTTACCAGCGGATTATGTAGCCCCGGACGCCTCGTCCGGGTTTGCGCGCGACAGCGCGCAATGGCGACTGCCCGGTACTTGGCAAGAGCGTTAGTGATCGAGGCCGCTAAGACCCACACAGACGTAGAATCTCATCATGCGTGTCGTTCAAACCGTGGGATGGCTTGCCTGCGTGGTTTACTCCACGGTGCCGCTGTTTTGGCTGATGGTCCATCCCCGCGCACGCATATGGCGCGAAAAGCAGCGTTCGCCATTTCGGTTGCTTGTACCAGCGTGGCTGACGATGTGGGTGGGGATCGGCGCAATCACCGGCCACTGGCGTAACGTTCAGCTCTATTCCACGCTGTGGACCTGGATGCCGGCGGCCGTGCTCTTCGCGCTTGGCTTTTTTCTATACGCCCGCTCGGGAGCCCATTTCAGCTGGGCGCAATTGGGAGGACTGCCCGAGGTCCGCACCGATCATCGCGACGATCGCCTCATCACAACAGGAATCCGCGCCCACGTGCGGCATCCGGTCTATCTGGGGCATCTGTGCGAAATGCTGGCATGGAGCATGGGAACAGGATTGCTAGTGTCCTGGCTGTTGACAGCGTTTGCGATCGCCACTGGCACGGTGATGATCAGAATGGAGGATGCTGAGTTAGAAAAAAGATTCGGTGAGGAATACCGACGATATCAGTGTGCAGTGCCCGCACTCATTCCGCGACTGTAACGCTCAGTTCAGCTTCTTGTCATAGCGTGGAACGCAGTCATACCCGTAGGGCAGTCCATGCATGTCAAGATAATAGAAAAGGCGAACAGGTCTCGGGCACTTCACTACCTGCGGACACCGGTCAGGATAGCGGCGGGGATCCTGGCAGGTGTAGCTGTCGAAATGGAGCCAATAGACATTTCCCGCTCCGTCCCCGGCGAAGCCCGTGAAAAGACGACCTTCAATCCCGTCCTCATCGTACCGGACAACGAACGCCTGCTTTCGCTTGATCGCCTGCCGCGCGCATTTCAACGACACCTTCGGATCTGCTTCCGGCGCCATGTGACCGCAATCAAGAGAATCCCTGCCGGCGATCGAGTGCATCTTGCTGACCATTCCTGCCGGGGCGTTCGCTTTCTGCGAAAGAGCATGCGAACTCCAAAACAGCAACAACAGCCCACAAAGGGCAAAGCGCAGCGGTGTACTCATCAGGAGAATCCGGACACAGCATAGCAGCCTGACTCGGCTGAGCCGCTATAATCCGGTTTGGCTGAAAGCTGATAGCTGACAGCCAAGAATTCTTCATGTGCTTCGAACTTGAGCCGTTTGCGGGGCGTCTGAGCCGCGCGCCGAAATCCTTAGTGCAACGAAAGATCTCTGGATGAGATTCGAGCTTTTCATCGCATCCCGCTACCTGCGCGCTAAGCGGCGCCAGGCTTTCATTGGAATCATCACGGGCATTTCCATCGCGGGTGTGGGGGCGGGAGTCGCCTCGCTTGTGATCGCTCTCGCCATCAACAATGGTTTTCGACAGGACTTGCAGCAGCGACTGCTTGGGTCGACTTCGCACATAAGTTTGCAGCGCATCGCCGATGACGGGATTAAAGATTGGCCTCCGCTGATGGATCGCTTGTCGAAGGAACAGCACGTTGTGGCTGCAGCTCCAGCAATCTTCGAGCAGGTGTTGATTTCGCGTGGGCCCCGGGCGCGTGGCGCGGTACTTAAGGGGATGATTCCCAAATACGAGCGCAAGGTCGGGGATTTGCTCAACTCCGTGACTCAGGGGTCGGCTACGGCTTTGGACGATACGGGCGAAAACCCCCACCTCTCCCAAAATCAGGGAGAAGTGGAGCAACCGACATCGGCAACTGCATCTTCATCGCCTTCGGCGAGGGCGGGCGAGGCGCCCGCCCCTACACAGACTAATTCCGACACACAATCTCCTGACTCGCTCGAGGGCGTACAGGCGCGAGTAGCCGCCATGCCGCCCATCGTGCTTGGTAAAGAGATGGCTGACAGCCTCGGCGCGAGGGTAGGCGATCCAGTTCTGGTCACCAGCCCGCAGGGAGAACTGACACCTTTCGGTATGGTGCCCAAGTACAACCGCTTCAAAGTCGTGGGAATCTTCAACTCCGGATTCTTCGATTACGATTCGAGTTGGGCATTCACGCGGCTCTCAGACGCGCAGCGGCTGTTTGGCCTTGGCGACCTGATTTCAGTAGTCGAATTCAAGATCGACGATCTCGATAGAGCCGACGAGGTCGCGACGAGCGTTGAAAACGCAGCCGGCAAAGGCTTCATGGCGAGTAATGAACTGCGGCGAAATAGCGCACTATTCAAGGCACTGAAAACCGAACGCCTTATCACCTTTATCACTATCGGTCTGATTGTCCTTGTAGCGGCGCTGAACATTCTGATCAGCCTCATCATGATGGTCATGGAGAAGACCAAGGACATAGCGGTCCTGATGTCGATGGGCACCCGGCGGGCGCAGGTGCGCAACGTCTTCATTGCGCAGGGAGTTCTGATCGGCGTCGTGGGAACGGTACTTGGCCTCATTGCCGGCTACGCGCTTGCATTTGTGGGAAGCCGCTACCACCTGATCCAGCTCTCGCCCGAGGTTTATTCCATCGACTACGTCCCCTTTGCTCCTCGGCTAGTGGACGGTGCCTGGATCGCAGTATTCACATTGCTGGTCTCGTTTGTGGCGACTCTGTATCCTTCATGGTCGGCGTCGAGAATTCTACCCGCCGAGGCCCTGCGGTATGAATAAGTGTCAATGTGGCCCCGTGCGCCTCGCCCGGGGTTGCGCGAAGCGCAATTTACGACTGCTGCGACGGGCCACAGGCCAGGGGTGCCGCACGCTGCTCTCCGCACGTTGTTTCCGCCCCTACATGCTGGCGATAAACCCATTGCAGCACTTGGATTTGCTGTTTTAGAACCGTGATTTTAGTCACATTAAGCCGTTTGGGCGCACTATATGTTGGGTAGGGAGTGTTAGGCGAGCAAAATACCTTTGGAACTGTAGGCGCGGATTCGGTCAACATACACGGAGCAGGCCACTTGGAACGAAAGTCGAAGACGATGCATCTAAAGGATAACGGTTCTATGCTTCGCGTCGAAGGTTTGAAGAAGGTCTTTCGATCCGGAGAGTCGGATCTGGTGCTCTTTGAAAATTTGTCATTTGCTGTGAAGCAAGGAGAAATGCTTGCGATCGTGGGAGAATCCGGCGCTGGAAAGAGTACCCTGTTGCACATCTTGAGCGCTCTTGATCGTGCTTCTGCAGGTGACGTATACTGCGCCAACTTGCGATTGAATTCGTTGTCTCACGATGAGGCCGCAGACTTTCGCAATCGCGAAACCGGCTTCGTTTGGCAGTTTCATTACTTGCTGCCGGAGTTCACGGCGGCAGAGAATGTAGCCATGCCGCTGTTGCTTCGTGGGCAGAGTTGGCAGCAGGCAGAGCCGTTGGCTTCACGCTGGTTGCGTGAGGTCGGGCTGGAGAAGCGGGCGCATCATCGTTCGGGAGAGCTTTCTGGCGGCGAGCAGCAGAGAGTGGCTCTGGCGCGTGCGCTGATCACCAGTCCCAAGCTTTTGCTGGCTGACGAGCCCACAGGAGACTTGGACGGCCAGACTGCAGAAGCCGTGTTCGAATTGATAGCGCGACTACATCGCGAGCACCAACTCACCTCCCTCATTGCTACACACAATTTGTCATTTGCAAAACGTTGTCACCGTGTATTGCGGTTGCAGCGAGGGCGCGTGGAGGAGATTTCGGCGGATTCATTACCGGCTTGATGAGCGCGCGATCAGTACAAAAGATGTGGGGCTTTAGCCCCGGTGAAACGAAGGCAAGATAAGTTCGACAAACTGCAATGGGTTGGTTTTTGGAAGTAAAGCCCGAAGGAAGGGCAATAATTCCTTCGGTAACGTGATCAAAGGGTTGTGGCCCGGTTTCGTGGCTTGGGTTTCATGGCCCGTTGATTGCATAATGTGGTAATTAAGGTAAGGGCTAGGTACGGACTTCGGTCCGGGCTTCAGCGGGTCAGGAGAGATCGTTTCCTCACCCAGGAAGGTCAAAGGGGCATATGTTTGAACGTTATACGGAGAAAGCCAGGCGCGTCATCTTTTTCGCACGCTACGAAGCCAGCCAATTCGGGTCTCCATATATCGAGACAGAACACCTTCTTTTGGGATTGCTACGTGAAGACAAGGCCCTGACCAACCGCTTTCTGCGCTCTCACGCGTCGGTCGAATCGATCCGCAAGCAGATCGAAGGACACACCACAATCCGCGAGAAGGTTTCGACCTCCGTCGACCTGCCGCTAAGCAATGAATGCAAACGAGTTCTGGCTTACGCAGCAGAAGAAGCGGAACGGTTGTCGCATAGGCATATTGGGACCGAGCACCTGCTTTTGGGGCTATTAAGAGAAGAGAAGTGCTTTGCTGCCGAGATCCTGCACGAGCGGGGGTTGAGACTTTCGACAATTCGGGAAGAACTTGCCCGCACGACCCAGGAGAAAGCTCAGCCGCAGCGTCAGCGTGAAAGTTCTCTTCTTGCAGAGTTTTCGCGTGATTTAACCCAGGCCGCGATGGACAGCCAGCTGGATCCGCTGGTTGGGCGGGAGGGCGAAGTTGACCGGGTCATTCAGATTCTCTGCCGCCGCACAAAGAACAATCCTGTCCTGATTGGAGAGCCTGGTGTTGGAAAAACCGCCATCGTGGAAGGCCTCGCCCAGCGCATAGCTGATGGGGAAGTTCCTTCCTTCTTGGCGGATAAGCGGATCTTGGCTTTGGATCTTTCGCTCATCGTCGCCGGTACCAAGTATCGGGGCCAGTTTGAAGAGCGACTGAAAACGATTATGAAGGAGTTGATGGAGTCTCAGAATTCCATCATCTTCATCGACGAGTTGCATACACTGGTTGGAGCTGGATCTGCCGAAGGTTCGCTAGACGCCGCCAATATCCTCAAGCCCGCGCTCAGCCGCGGCGAGATTCAGTGTATTGGCGCGACGACTCCCGGCGAGTATCGCAAATCGATCGAAAAAGATCGCTCGCTCGAACGCCGTTTCCAGGCCGTCAAGGTTCCGCCTCCGAATGAGTCGGATGCAATCAAGATCCTGTTCGGGATCAAGGACCGTTACGAGAAATTCCACGCGGTTACCTACACCGACGAAGCCATCAACTTTGCCGTGTCGCACTCGAACCGCTACATCCCGGACCGCTTCCTTCCGGATAAAGCTATCGACCTGGTCGACGAAGCCGGCGCCCGCGTCAAGCTGCGCCAGACTTCGCTGCCCGAAGAGCTGACCGAAGTCCAGAAGAGAATCAAGTTCATCGTGCATCGCATGGAAAACGCCATCGCGAATCACGAGTTCGAGAAGGCACGTTTTTACTCCGACGAAGAACGCAAGGAGCGCGAGAACCTGCGCGCCCTGCGCGAGAAGTATCATCTCGATGAGTCTTCGACCGGGGTGGTCAACCGCGAGGACATCGAAGATGTCGTCTCGCGGTGGACCGGCGTGCCCATCACCTCGATCAAAGAAGAAGAGACGCAGAAGCTGCTCCGCATCGAAGAAGAGCTGCACAAGCGGATCATCTCGCAGGACAAGTCGATCAGTGCTCTGGCTCGTGCGATCCGTCGTTCGCGTGCTGGCCTGAAGAACCCGAACCGGCCCATCGGCTCGTTCCTGTTCCTCGGACCAACCGGCGTCGGCAAGACCGAAGTGGCGCGTACCTTGGCCCAATTCATGTTCGGCACCGAGAAGGCTCTGGTCCGCTTCGATATGTCGGAGTTCATGGAGAAGCACTCGGTCTCGAAACTGATCGGTTCGCCTCCGGGATATGTTGGCTACGAAGAGGGCGGGCAGCTCACCGAACGCGTGAAGCGCGCGCCTTACAGTGTGGTCCTGCTCGACGAAATCGAGAAGGCGCATCCGGATGTGTTCAACATTCTGCTGCAGGTGTTTGAAGACGGCCAGTTGACCGACGGACTCGGCAACACGGTCGACTTCAAGAACACAATCATCATCATGACGTCGAACATTGGCGCCCGGCACTTGCAAAAGCGCGAGGGCCTGGGCTTCCAGTCGACAAAAGAAGAAGCGATCGCTGATAAAGTCGAAGAACTGGTCAAGAACGAGGTGAAGCGTACCTTCAACCCCGAGTTCCTGAACCGCCTCGACGAGATCATCATCTTCAACGCCCTGGGCGAAAACGACCTGATTCAGATTCTCGAACTCATGGTTGCGCAGCTCAACACGAACCTGGCGCAGAAGTCGATCACGGTCACGGTGGCGGACGATGCCAAGAAGTGGATCCTCAACCAGACCCTGACCGACCGCAGCTACGGCGCGCGTCCGCTGCGCAGAGCGCTGCAGAAGTACATCGAAGACCCGCTGTCGGAGGCGCTGATCCAGGGCACGATCACGACGCGCCCAGCGTTCATCGAAGTCTTCCTGGAAGACAACAAGCTGTTCTATAGGCCAGTAGATTCAGAGAAAGCCGAAGGCGTGTTGTTGTACGAAAACTAGAAAAAAGCTCTGAGCTTTTAGCCATCAGCCGTCAGCGAAATGCTGGCGGCTTTTGCTTGCTCTTCCTCCAACTGGCTAACTACAGGGTGCGTTTGTTGTTGTTCAATTTCAGCCCACCACTCGACCCATGATTCCTTCATCACGCGAATGTGCGGTTTCATGGGCATTTTCTGAAACAGTTTCAGTCCTTTTTCATAAGCAACTGCAGCCTTGTCGAAGTCGCTTCGCGCGCAATTCAACGCGACTTCGATTCGAGCCTGAACAATCGGCGGCAGCAACGGCCGGCTCTTTACCTGCGCAAGCCATTTATCGGCGAGACGTGGGTCTCGCATGACCCAGGCTGCATGCACCGATGCTTCCTGCGCCACGAGACTTCGGAGTCGATTTGTAAGGATTGGTGTTATGGAGAGGCAACGTTCCAGGTATTGAGCCGAGACTGAATCATCTTTTCTATCGCTGGCTGATAAGTACCCCATCCAACTTGCGTAGAAATCATGGCCTGATTTATCGGGTGTGCCGGTCGCAGCCTTGATCCAACTCTGCTTCCAATGTCGAGCACGTATGCCTTGTTTGAACTGAGCCCCCAGGGCGACAGTACTGATAAATCGTCGTGCGGAAAATGGAGAGAACAGGAGCATCTCGATCAACGCACCATCGCTTGATGAAACCGGAATCAGACTGACCATCGCGAGAAGGAGGGAAATCGCGCCGAATTGTCCGGCTGCGGTCGCGAGCCCGGAATCAGAAACTGGCATCAGATGACTTATCAATACAACCGCGAGAACACTCAACAGGTTCGCGCTAGGTCCTCCTGCGATGTAGATGAGTAAGCGGCGGCGAAGCTTGCGCACCGTATTTGCATACATTCCGGCGTAGCCGAGATACATGACGTCGAGTGAGAAGTGTGCTTTGACGAAGCCATACTCGTCTTCCAACGACAGCGGGCCTACTTGAATCGAGTTGAAATGAAACCCGGCCGCCCAACCCGCCAGGAGATGGCCAACTTCATGGACAGCAACAGCAAGCAAGAAGAGGAGCAGAAAAATGGCTGGCCAATTTTCGTGCCACAGTCCACCAGCCAAAGCCAGCGATTCCATCAGAACGACACCGACAAGCAGCGCGGCTAGCAGAGCCAGTGGCCTGATCCCGCGATGACGGGGCGGCATCACCCCTGCGTCGAGGATCGGTGTCGCCGAGGCAGTTTCTTGGGGCCCTTCCACGGGCAGATATGCTAGCAGACCACGAGCGAAGGATCGCGAACTTAACCCGCAAATTTGAAAGAATCACCTTGCCCGAGTCGCAAAGCGACGAGTGTAGACGGCATAACTCATTTCTGCTCTTCCCGTATTCCCATCAGCCCCAATTGCGCAGCTATCGCGCGCAACCCCGGTCGAGGCATCCGGGGCTACATACATTGATCTTCAGACGATTTACACTATCCCTGCATGAGCTGGGGCAGGATATCTACGCGAAGGTTATACCTGCTTTTGGGTATAGCCCTTCTGGGGCCCATCGGAACCACTCATATTGCGCGTGCCCAATCGCCAGCGAATATCCCTACATCTCCCCGGACCTCTCCTCACAAGCCCTCCACCTTCGAAGAATTCGTCAGCGCCACCATCGCGCAGGAACAACGTCTGACGAAGCTGATGCGTAACTTCAAGCCCATCGTCGAGACCTACATACAGGAGCAGAAGAGCGATCCGGACGTGCTGACCTCTCCTAAAGACGACATCTATTTCTTGAGCCGCGTCCGTTTGAATGGAAACGAGCTCGATGTTCGGGACTTTGAGACTCGTGAGCGCGGCAAACTGGATCGAACGAAATTACTCAGAAGAGTGAAGGAACCGATATTCGACGCCGAGGATTTCGCTCAAGCGGTATTCCCCGATCTTGGTCACTTCGACCGGCAGAACTATGAGTTCACTTTGGTTCGCTGGGAGATGGTGAACGAGGTCCGCTGCATCGTCATCGATGTCACTCCGCGCGAAGGAACAGATAATCGCCGTTTCATCGGTCGTCTCTGGGTTGAGGACCAGGACAATAATGTTGTTCGCTTCACCGGAACGTATACCGCCAAGGGTTATTCCAAGCATCCATTCCATTTCGACAGCTGGCGGCTGAATACCCTCGGCAATATGTGGATGCCCGCCTACATTTACAGCCAGGAATCCGACCCTAACGATCCCGCCAGCCACGGTCTCTGGTTTAAAGCCCAGACGCGGATCTGGGGCTACGACTTGCAACAGGCAGGGGACCACCGTGAGTATTCCAAGCCGCTCACTGATAATCCCGCGGCGGCGGATCCCAACCGAGGCGAATCCTCGCAGAACCTGAGTCCACAGCTTACAGTTGGCGGATCCACGTATAGCCCCGAAGATCAAGTTGTCGAGCGACTGCAACTGGCCGGCCTGATGGCGGCTGACGGTGACGTCGACCGCATTCTCGAAACCGTCGTGAACAACCTGCAGGTCACCAACAATCTCGATATCGCTGGCGTTCGTTGCCGGGTTCTTCTTACCACTCCTTTGGAGTCGTTCGTCGTGGGCCGAACGATTGTCCTGAGCCGCGGACTCCTCGACGTGCTTCCTGATGAAGCCACTCTAGCGGCGGTGATAGCACACGAATTCGCTCACATTGTTCTGAAGCATTCTCTCGGCGCTGAAAATTCGCCGCGCTTTCATCCGTCGTTTTCCGATATGGAAGTCTTCACCAAACTTGATTTCCGCTTCGCTGCAGCGAAAGAAGCCGAAGCAGACATTAAGGGGCAGGAACTGTTTTCGAAGTCGCCCTACGGAGACAAGATCGCGAAGGTGGCTTTGTTTGTGCAGGCTTTGCAGGCCCGCTCCGCGCAACTGCCGAAATTGATGCAGGGGCGGTTCAGCAATGATTTCGCCAGCAGTCATCTGGTTGGGATGCAGGCGGTCGCCAGCTCGCCGAAGGCTCTGCGCATGAATCAGTCGAATCAGATTGCCGCCCTGCCTTTGGGATCGCGGATCAAACTAGATCCGTGGTCGGACAAGATCGAAATGCTAAAAACCCAATCTCCACCTCCGTTGACAGCCTCGGAGAAAAGACCCTTCGAGGTCTCCCCTTTCTTCCCTTATCTCAAACGACAGGAAGAAGAGAAACCACAGGCGAAAGCGGCCCAATAGCTACATTCTTGTGAAATCGGTTCCGAAGTCTTTTTTGGATAACAAACTAAGTCAGAGTTTTGTCCGAACCAAGGTGCGTGCCTTATCGTCCCATCGCCACCGCACCTGATGCCCAAGAAGATGGACACCGCCGATCCAACGGTCAATTCCGTTGAGAGCGATGACATCCTCCTTGTTAGCCAGAACCCGCCGTCCGATGTCGGTTAGTGCTAACGTAGCGCCATTAAATTTCCAGCTTTCAAGTCTGCCTGCATACGGCTCCGCAAATTTGAGCAGGGGATACTTGGCTGTTACAAAACTCCGAAGCATGTCAAACAGTAAACTGTCGCCCACCCAATCGCGAGCGATAACCCATCCCACCGCTCGTGCTGCCTTGGCGCTGCCAAGACGACGAATCTCTCGTAGCAGCTCATTCTGCAGCCTTGAGAGCCCGTTTCGTCGGCTCGGATACTCCTGTAACAGCCACCCGACGGCATCTCGCAGTCCCGAAATTTCGTTTAAATCGGTCCTAAGCATCTGCACCAACCCAACAGGCGACGGGCGACGAAAATCCCGCCAAAATCTCTTGTTCAATTGCATCAGCTTCGCTGTAATCGGTGTCCCTGACTCATGAGCCTTTGGCATCTGGTCGGGTCGAAGCATTCCGCCGTGTACGGCCACCCACGAAAGGCGTTTCGCAGAAATCCGGTGCTCAGATAGCCAGCTGAGAATCTGGGCCAAACTGAGGTGACACAATGCGCAACCCGGCCCAAACCACAAAGCGACTTCATCATAGTGTTCAAGCTTCGCCAGAGTGGCGTCGCGCTTCAAGAAAGCGTCTGACTTCCTCCCCTTTGTCCAGAAGCGTGATCGCAGCCGACTAAGTTGGCGGAGCGTAAGGCCCGCAGGCACCGGGCCCGTGTAGAGCGCGTCGCGCCATCCCAATATGTTTTTGGCCCGGGCGACTCCTGATTGCTTTAGCGTGCCGCCGGTTGATTCCCCATCGACGATGTGCAGAGTGTTCATAGAGCCAGCGGAAGGATAAACCATTCATCCAATCACAAAGTGAAACTTAATCGTGGACGAGCGCCATTGGAACGTAGTCAAGCCTCCGTGGCTTCATACAAGAGGTGGTGGTTTTCAACCACCCCTGGCAGAGGGCCATCCACCAGTGTTTACGCATCAAAATCCAAACTTCCCGATTGACCCTCGACGAGAACCTGTGATTAGATGCCGGAACAAAGTCGCGGCTCAGCCCTGGGGTCCGGCCGAAAGTAAAGGGCGTGCGACCGAGGTGAAGTATGAAGTGCAGGCTGCTTTTTCCTCTTCTGGCGGTATCTCTTTTCACTTTCACTCTGAGCGCCAGCGCGCGTGATGTTGTGGTTCCCGCCGGCACTCTTCTGCAATGCACGTTGAGTGAGCCCAATCTCTCCTCTGCCACCGTTGACGTTGGCGACCCAGTTCTTTGTCATCTTCGTGGCGTGACTGTTTTCGGCCAGCAGGCGTTCCCGCGCGGAAGCTATCTGGTCGGCCATCTCGAAGCTGAAAAAAATCCGGGCCACTTCTGGGGCAAAGGATATCTGAAACTGCAGTTCGACCGTATCGGCGTGCCCAGCGGAGATCTCCCGCTCGAGGCCAAGGTGATCTCCACTCGCGGATACAAAGTCGACAAGCAAGGCAAGATCGACGGCAAGGGACATCCACGCCGCGATGTGATCGAGTGGATGCTGCCTCCGCTCTGGCCATGGAAAGTGATCATGTTGCCGGCGCGCGGGCCGAAGCCAGCACTGAAGGGCGAAACTGTACTGAGCCTCCGTTTGATGGATGATGTGCAGATCCCGCAGATGGCGCAGACCTACGGTCCGGGATGGCACTTCTTCGACCGTTTCCGAAACCAGAGCCTCAACGACTCCCAAGCGATCACGCAGCCGCAATTGTCTGTACGGCCGGCGAGCGATCCGTCGGTGCCGCAACTGAGTTATGCCAGTGTAGTGACCCGCGAACTGCCGACGAACGTTCAAAGCGCTCCGGGTATGCCAGTGTTCGTTCTGAATAGTGGCGCGGTACTCTCGGTGAGCGGATACGGTTATTCCGATAGCCGCATCACGTACACGTTGGTCGGAGGCGGAACAGGCGTCATTAGCTCCGATGACATTGATTGGAGCACAACGACGAAAGTCAACAACAAGCGTGGTGTGCGCCTGGCGCTGCACGGTGGACACGCGATCCAGTCGACCCCGGGAATGTAATCGATCTCGTGTAGGGGCGGACCCATTGGTCCGCCCCGCGACCCTGAGCGGAGCGAAGGGGAGCGTGTGACGAACGGTCGATTCCACGTTGAACTTGCAAATCCGCCCCGGACGAAATGCGTCCGGGGCTACATATTTCTGCGACCTTTCCTTTGCGGCAATAATCGGAATGCTATGCCTAAAGTCAACATCGCCGAAAAATTTTCCAAAATTACCGAATACTGGAAGCCCTATGTCGCCGCCGAACTCAACGGCCAGAGCGTCAAGCTCGACAAGATCAAGGGAGAGTTCATCTTTCATCACCACGACAATGAAGACGAACTTTTCCTGGTCGTCAAAGGTCGCTTCAAAATGGAGTACCGCGACCACTCGGAATGGATCGAAGAGGGCGAGTTCGTGGTCGTCCCGCGCGGGGTAGAGCACAAGCCAGTCGCCGAAGAAGAGTGCTGGTTCCTGCTATTCGAGCCCTCATCCACGCTGAACACGGGCAACGTGGTCAATGAACGTACACACCGGGAACTGGAGAGGGTCTAAGGGATTCCCCCTCTAGCCCGCTGCGATCGCTGTGGTTAAATGTTCGTGGATGGAACTTACCGTCTACTCCGCCTTCTGGTGCCCGGATTGCCGCGAGGCCAAGCGTTTTCTGGCGAAGCACAACATCGCGTACAAAGAGATCGATATTGAAGTTACTCCGGGCGCTGCCGAGGAAGTCGTCCGCCGTACCGGAAAGCGTGCTATCCCACAGTTCGTAATCGATGGCCATTGGTTGCAGCCCTATCGTCCCGGAGAAGGGTTCCTGTACGACGAAATGGCGGAACTCCTGGGAATTGAAAAGGCCTAACTGAGCTATGTAGGGGCGGACGCCTCGTCCGCCCCGAGTCGCGAAAGCGACGAGTGTTGGCTGCATAAGTCGGCAGATTCCGACCATTTTTTAGACGTCGGTCATTGCGCTCCGCGCAACCCAGGGCGGGGCGCCCGGCGCTACATAACCCACGTACATCCCCTTCAGTACCGTGGCCAACCCTGCCTATCCGGGTGAAGATAACTCCTCCGGGCCAGCTTGCGAACTATGGCCCGGAATTGAGTACCGAGACAGCTCATCGACACTCATGGCCGATCATAATCAGTCCGACCCGCCCGAACCCGCCTCTTCGAACGAGTCACAGCAGGAAACCAGTATTGTTTGTGACAGTTGGCAACAGATGATCCAGGGAGTCCTGGCCGTCATGATGCTGATCGGCGCCCTCGCCATGCTTCATTATTACGGTCCCATGGCGGCGCAGGGTGTGCCTCCCGAGGACCTGCAGAAACAAGTTCACGAACTCACGGCTCAGGTCGAGCAGTTGAAGCAGGAGCAGGCTATGCCCGCCTCCGTGCTCAACCATTACCGTAACTCTATTGGATACATTTACGGCGTCTATCAAGTGGGATTTCCGGACCACCGACCTGCGATCCGGGCCCGTGTTTCGGGAACAGGGTTCGTCGTCGGCAACGACCTCATCGCTACGAATCGTCATGTCGCCGAGCCCTGGTACGGAGATTCCGAAGCGCAACGGATGATCGATGAAGGTGCGCTCGCGTCGCTTGAAAGCCTGGTGATTTTCTTTCCGGGTTCTCCGACACCAGTGACGTTGTCGCCCGCCTCGGTGTCGAAGACCTCAGACCTGGCGGTGCTGCGTACGGCGGACGTAAATGCCGTGCACGGTCTTCCGGCTTTACCGCTGGCAAAGTCGGCGGGTGCTCCGGGCCAGCTGGTGGTTGTGATCGGGTATCCAATGGGGATCGCAGGTATGGTCGCGAAATCTCCGAGCGGTATATACGAGCGTCTGGCATTCCGCCACAATGACATCAACGCAGCCAGCGAACTCGCGGCATTATCTCTGATTCGTCCGTCGACGACTTGTGGCCATCTGGGCGATGTAGTCGGCGACAAACTGATTTATGACGCGCCCACCGCCCACGGCGGCAGCGGCGGTCCAGTATTCAACTCCAGAGGCGAAGTCATCGGAGTCAATTCCGCCTACATGGACGGCTTCTCCGGCGGCACACTAGGCGTCTCGGTCGATTCCCTGCGTCCCTTGTTAGAAGCGGCGCAAGAGTCCCGCTAATAGCTCATGTAGCGAATACTTGCTGCGCACGATCGCTTTCATGTGTGCAATGTGCGCGCGAACCCGGACGAATGCGTCCGGCGCTACACGTTCGTATACAGTATCTGCATGGGTCTTTGCCGTCTGGTGCTGCCCTCCATCTTTTTACTTCTCTGCGCTTTTGTCGCAATCGCCGACACTCCCTCTCAGTCCACACCCTACTGGGCCTTCTGCATCAATCCTGACTCGGCCGCGCCCGCACAAGTCGACAATAGCCCGCGCCACGTTCCCGGCAGCAAAGCCGTGTTCACTGTCGCCGAAACGAAAGATTTGTTCAGCCTCCCTGACTGGCACCCGAACGAGCATCCCCCCATGCCCCGGATTGTGTCGCATGGGCACAAGCCCGATGTTTACGCATGCGGATATTGCCATCTTCCGAACGGACTCGGACGTCCGGAGAACTCGAGCCTCGCAGGTCTCCCGCCGGACTACATAATTCACCAGGTCGCAGATTTTCGCAGCGGCGCGCGCAAGAGTTCCGAGCCAAAACACCTGCCCGTGACGAACATGATCACGCATGAGACAAAGGCGACGCGCGATGAGATCCTCGCTGCTGCCCACTACTTCTCCGAGCTGGAGATAAAGCAGTGGATCCGCGTCGTGGAGACCAGTACGGTTCCAAAGACGCACGTCGCCGGATGGATGCTCGTCGCCGACACTCCCGCTGCCAGCGAACCAATTGGTCAACGCATCATCGAAATGCCGGAAGACCTGGAGCGCACCGAACTGCGCGACGATACCTCGGGATTTGTGGCCTACGTACCCGAGGGCAGTCTCAAGAAAGGGAAGTGGTTGGCGGCCGGCGCTGATGGAAAAATGGCGCCCTGTGCGAAATGCCACGGTCCCAGGCTGCGGGGAAGCGGCAACGTCCCTCCGATCGCTGGCCGTTCCCCGAGCTACATCGTTCGCCAACTGTTCGACATGAAGTCGGGCGCCCGGTCGGGAGCCCTGTCTCTGCAGATGCGGAAGCAGGTTCTCAAACTAAACATCGACGACATGATCGCCATTGCCGCCTACGTTTCATCTCTAAAACCGTAGACCCGGTGTCGAGCTCGACAGCAACCCGAAATCCCTATCGGTCTTCTGAAACGAACGGACTTGGATACCGTAGTTCTCTCCGATGCGGCGTCTCATCCGCCGAGCCTGGTCCGGTGTGAACGCCAAGGTCCCCATCCCCACCTTGAGGATCGTGGATTTCCCCCAGGTTGGCTCCATGATCCCGATGCGCGAGTGCGCCCGCGAGCCCAGTAGCAGATGCCCTAATTCATGAGCAGCGACGACACCTAACATCCTGCCAACGTCGATGTTTCCCGGGGCGGTTCGGATCCGGTCGAAGAAGACATCGCTGTACTGACCGCGGCCATCCTCGCCGAGAAATGCTTCGCCGAATACGAATTCGCTGTGAGTTTTGCCGTTAGGAACAATGCTGAGCACGAATTCATCGCGCGAGAGACGTCTTTGGCAGGCGTCGCTTTCGTTGCAGTGCATCCATCGAATCGAGACACCCGCGTCCTCGAATAATCGTGATGCTTCTATTTCGGCCTTTTCCAGCAGGTCTCGCTGGACGCTGGCGCTATCGTTGACCAGAACAGTGATGGAACTCTGTCCTACGGCACTCATGCCAAATAACAAAACACTCGCAGCAATTCCGAAAAAATTACGCCGGAACCCCATACCCCCACCCCCCGTATCTCCTTCAAGGTGGTTGGTCGGGGTGCGTACCTCAAGGCCCGGAGCATGACCGCCCTATGAAATGTGGGTGACAAGCTAAGCTTTGAGCCGTCAAATGCTTACGCGATGAGGTGACATGGGGAACCGGGCTGTCAGAATGCTAAACTCTCCGCTTGTGGGGAGCACCAACGGCAATGACTTGTCAGCGGGACGACGCTTTGGCGTGTTCGAACTCGACCTCCGTGCCGGAGAGCTCCGCCGCAACGGCGTTAAGGTCAAGCTGCAGGAGCAGCCGTTCCAGGTCCTGGCCGAATTGCTGGGACGCCCAGGGCAGATAGTCACGCGGGAAGAACTGCGCAAACGACTATGGCCTGCCGATACTTATGTCGATTTCGACCATAGCCTGAATGCCGCGATCCGGCGCCTTCGCGATGCTCTCGGCGATTCTGCGGAGAATCCTACCTTTGTCGAGACGGTTGCGCGTCGCGGGTACCGCTTTCTGGCCCCCGTCACCGACATTCCGCCGAACGGTCACGGTCCGGTTGCAGTAGAAAGTCCAAGCCCCGCTCCAGCCGTTTCCGTTCAGCGATTTCACCGCTGGTGGTTGGCTGCATTCATCTCGGCCGTTCTATTGCTGGTCGCCGGATTAGTCATTGGCTTTTACATGTCTTCCCGAGCTCCAACGCCGGGTCGGACCACTCGGCTCACCGCGAACCCTTACGGCGATCCGGTTCGCAGCGCGGCCATTTCGCACGACGGCCGCAACCTAGCTTTTTCAGATGGCACAGGCTTTTACCTGAGGCAGGTTGATACCGGTGAAACCCATCCCATCACTTTGCCCATTAGCGCCCAGGTGACCTCAATCAGCTGGGCTCCCGATGGCGATCACATGGTCGTGGCACTCTCAGAAGCGAATCGTCCATCGAGCCTTTGGGTGATTTCCGTCTTCGGAGGTGGCGCGCGAAAAGTTGTCGATGAGGCCTCGCAGCCCTCGGTTTCGCCGAATGGAAAACAGATCGCCTTCGTAGCGGGCCCAGCCTTGCACGAGCGCATCTGGCTCACTGGAATTTTCGGTGAGTCGCCACACGAATTGCTGGGCGAAGATGGCGATCTGTTCGGCACGATCAGTTGGTCTCCGGACGGTCGCAAGATCGCCTTCACCACTGCGAGATTCACCTACGGATACGGTACCAAGGGAACGATTGCTGTGGCTGATGTCAGTGATACATCGCGATCTGGCGGAAGTGTTCGCCCAATCGGTATCGAAAGCGTTAGCGGACTTCATGGCCCGATGGTATGGGCTCCGGACGGACGCATCATTTACACGCTGGAAGAATTACGGCCGCGCCAGCAGGATTCAAACCTCTGGTCGATTCGCCTGAATTCGCAACTTAAGCCCGATGGTGCTCCCGTCCGCCTTACGAATGATCAAGGATATGTATTCACCGTGAGCGTGTCAGGCGACAGCAAGCGCATCGCGTATGTGAAAGGAGTTCCACAGCCCGACGTCTATATTGCAAGACTCGAGAATTCCGGCGCAATCACCGAGCCTCAGCGTCTCACGCTCGACGACCGTCAGGACCTCCCTTACGACTGGACCACCGACAATAAATCCGTGATCTTCACCTCCGATCGGACCGGCTCTTTTAGCATCTACAAGCAGTCCATTGATCAGACGATGCCAGACTTGCTGATGTCAGCGAATCAGCAGTTGATGGGCCCCCGGCTGAGTCCCGATGGAACGCATCTTCTTTACCTGCTGAATCCCAGCTGGGGCGATCCAAATTTTGAAGTGCCTTTGATGAGCATGCCGCTCGCCGGTGGGCCTTCCCGGCAAATCGCCAAGGCCAAGTGGATAACCAACCTCCAATGTGCTCGTGCACCTGCCACCACCTGCATCTACAGCGTGATCAGCGACGCCGGGCTGACCTTCTTCCGATTTGATCCGGACCGGGAAGGGGGCACGCAGTTTCTCCAGATCAAAGACGAACTCGCGCAGGCCTATAACTGGAGTTTCTCCCCGGATGGAAAGACCCTGGCCATCGCCAAAGGAAAGTGGGGAGGCGACGAACCGCGCATCCGCCTTGTTTCCCTGGATGGAGGTCCGGATCGATGGCTTTCGATTCAGGGGTGGCAAGGACTCTCGTCGATCGATTGGGCAGCCGACAGCAAGAGCATCTGGGCCCCAACTACGGGTGATAAGGAAAACGCTCTGTTGCGAATTGATCTTCAGGGAAACGCCACGGTGGCCTGGCGGCCAAAGGGCGTCAACGTAAGCTGGGCCATTCCCTCCCGGGACGGAAAATTGTTGGCGCTCCACGTCAACAGCAGCAGCGCCAACGTCTGGATGCTGGAACACTGATGCCCTTGTAGGGACGGGCGCCTTCGCCCGTCCCGCGAGCAAGCGAGCGTTGACTTAACGTCTTAGGGCGCCGGAGTCGTATCGTCCAGGGAAGTCGGTTTCCCTGCGTAACCCTGTGATCTCTGTGGTGAATGCCTTTGTCCATCCAAAAGAAAAGCCGGGAGACGTAGCCTCCCGGCGATGAAATTTAGAACAGTTTTAGAACGCCCAACGCAACGAGAACTGAATCAAACGCGGGTTCCCGTTCGTCTGAATGATCTTGCCAAATGGCCCGTCAGGAATTCCGGCGGTTTCGACATCGGTTACGGACGGATTCCCGAAGTTCGTGTGGTTCCAGAGATTGAAGAAATCGGCTGCAAAGCGCAGATCATTCCGCTCTCCAATTTTGAAATGCTTCAGGAACGACACGTCCCAGTTTTGCTGGAAAGGCCCGTGATAGATGTTGCGTCCCAGGTCGCCGAACCCGGTAACGCAGAAGTTCGGATCGGAGGCACAGTCGGTTGGATCCGTCAGCGGCGCTGGTGCAAACGCCGCTGGATTCAGATAGCCATTGGCTACCCTATTACGCACGCTTCCGCTGGAGAGTCCGCTCGACACAGTCGCTCCCGGAGCAAGGCTTGCGCCCAGCAAAGGAGTGCTGCCCGCGCCCAGAAAGGCAGTTCCTGCGCCGGAATCGAAGATCGAGAATGGCAATCCGTTCTGGAAGATGGTTACACCGCTGACCTGCCAACCTCCTAGCGCGGCGCGTTTTGCGCCCGTGCTGTGTTGGAAGAATGGCAAGTCATAGGCATAGCTGACCGACAGGCGGTGCGGCCGATTGAAGTCAGAAATGCCGCGCGATGCGTTGATGTTGCTCTGATCGTTATACGCTGTGTTGAACGCGGTGTTTCCTGTCGAAGTGGCGTCAATGTTCTTGGAGAACGTGTACGCCGCCTGGAAGTAGCTCCGCGCCCACCGACGCGACAGCGTTGCCTGCAGCGCGTGATAAATCGAGTACGCGTCATTGGCGAAAAGCTGATACCCGCTGTAGCCATTGAGTCCGGGAGTTGGCGTGCGTGCAATGGCGTTGGCAAAAGTATTGGTCGTAATTGTGTACGAATTGCCGACATCATCAGTCACAGTCAGAGGATGCTTCGTAGCGTCTACAGATTGGATGGCATCGCGAGTCTCGCGCAAATGAATGCCGCGTGTGCCAACGTAGCCAACTTCGGCCACCCAACTCTTCCCGAATTCGCGTTGCAACGTCAGATTCCACTGTTGTGTGTTGGGCACGCGGAAATGCCGCGGCACCTCGAGAACGAAGAGGTTCTGCGTGGAATTCACGCCAGGTCCTGTGCATCCGCCATACGTGGCCGCGCCGTTGGTGTCGGGGAAGCTGGTCAACTGCGCCAGGCAGGGAAGCCAGGCTCCAGATAGTTGCCCGGCCGGCGGCACCGCATTGGCGTTCAGCGACGGAGTGTCGTTGAAGAAATTGGTCAGGTTATATCCCGGTGTGGTTCCGAAGAACACAATCGGAATAAACGGAGACTGGAAGCTCAACTGGTCGACCGCTCCCACGTCCTCACGAACGTAGTAGATTCCATATCCGCCGCGAAGCGTCGTGTTGTGATGCCCGAATACATCCCACGCGAAGCCCAAGCGCGGACCCCATCCGGTTGACACACTGTTCTTAAACGTCGATCCCGATGCATTGCCCGTCAATCCGCTAACGCCCAGTTTGTTTACGCAAGTGGGGTAGATAAATGGATAGTTGCCGGAATTCGTCAGGTCCGATTCGATATTGCCGATGTGGCACTGACCGTCCGTCCACGCTCCAAAGAACTCCGTTCGCAGGCCTGCATTGATGGTCAGGTTCGAAGTCGCTTTCCAGTCATCTTGTATAAACAGCGCCGAGTTGCTTTGCCGGTATGCGTGGTTGTAAACGCCGCCGCCGCCGAAGCTGAACGCCGGGGTCCCGCCGACAAAGTTCCCGAAATCTGAAACCGGATCAGTATTGACAAAAAACAACTGGCCGTTGAATACCTGCGGGAACTTCTTGTCGAGACGCACACGCGTGTACTGTCCGCCAAATGTCAGTGTGTGCGATCCGCGAACCCAGCTCAGGTTATCTACGATATTGTAATTGTTCTGCGACTGTGCCTGGTTTGCCTGCGGAGTCGGTCCGAACTGGAATCCCGAGGCCAGGAACGTGAACTTGTAGATGCTTTGGGTAAGGTTGCTCGTCGGCCGCGTAATGCCTGCGTCGTCGACGGTCACGGGATCAATGTTGTTAGCGGTGTTGTTGATGTGAATCAGCCCGAAGCGCAAGTCATTGACCAGTCGCGGCGAGAACACGTGTGTTTCGGAAATGATGAAAACACGGTCGTGAATGGGCAATTGGTAAGGGAAATTCAGGTCCGAAGAGGCTGCGGCCGCGCCCAGAGACGCTTGCAGGCCGCCTGCACCGAACGGAATGTTCTGCTCCGAGTCTGAGAAAAAGAAACGTGCTGCCAGCGAGTCGCGCGAATCGCGGAATTCTTTATCCCAGTTGGCCGTGAACTGGTCATCCACGAACTTTCCCGGTTTACTGACAGTGAACTGAACCGGGGTCCCAGGTGTCGTGCTGGCAGGTTCGGCCGGTAGCGGGAAAAGATATCCGCCAGCCGGTCCCCCAAACTGGTCACTCTGAAAAGCCAAGAGATTCACAGCCACGGGATCCGCTGACGCCACTCCAAAATCGGTCGCAAGAGTGCCGGCATTCGCCGCTCCGCGGTCGCTCAGCGGGACGTACGGAATGAACGTGCTGATCAGAGTTCCAGGAGAGTCTCCGCTTCGTTGCCGGGACCCCTGATAATTCAGAAAGAAGAATCCCAACTTTCCATTCGGACTCACCGGGCCGCCCAGACTGCCGCCGAAAATGTTTTGCTGGATCACCGGGCGTGGAGATCCAGTCTGCTTCAGGAAATACTCGTTCGCATTGAGAACCGTATTGCGGAAGAACTCATACACGTCGCCGTGCAGCGTGCTTGTTCCCGTCTTCAAGATCGCATTGATGTTGCCGCCGCCGTTTCGTCCCTGGCTGGCGTCATACAGAGACGTCTGCACCTTGAATTCGTTCACGACATCCGGATTCGGCAGCGGAGTGTTCGTCAATTCGGCGACGTTATAGTCCGTGACGCTGATGCCTTCGATCAGATAGTTATTGTTATCTTCGCGTTGTCCATTTACCTGGATGCGGACATCGCCTCGACCCAACTGCGTTGCCTTGTTCAATTCGCTCTGCGCGCCCGTCGATAGAGTCAGCAACTGCTGAAAGTTCTGCGTTGCAAGCGGCAGCGCACGGATCGTCGTACTCTCAATCGCCTGCCCGGTCGTGGCGTCGCTGGTATCGACTGTCTGTACTTCTGCCTGTACCTCGATCTTCTGCTGAACCTGCTGCGTGGTGAGCTTGACACTCAGGCGCGTGGTTTCGGTGACGCGCACCACGACCTCAGAGATTTTGGCGTCCGCGAATCCCGAAGAGTGGATTCCCACGCGATATGTTCCCACTGGCAACAGAACCGCGGTAAACGCGCCATCTGGCCCGGTCTGCACGGTCCGTTCCAGCACACCCGTATCCTGGTTTGTAATCTGAATATCAGCGTTGGCTACCACCGCTCCGCTGGGATCGAGCACCGTGCCCGTAATGGCCCCAGTTGCACCTCCCTGTGCAAATGCCGCAAGCGTCAATGCCAGCACGGCGACACTGATGCAGATGAACCTGATCGACGAACCCACCATGGTTTAATCCCCCATCTTCCTGCTGCTAATCGAAATTGTTTACCGAAGATTCACGCAAGATTCACAAATGGAAAGCATCAACAACAAATGACAGCCCTTGCCTCGGCAGGGACAGGCGTGGTCCGCATCCGATCGCCGCGTCCAATAGAGATAGGTGCATCTGCCATAAGCAATATGAAAACAGTTCTGTCTGTTGATACCTTCGTGGGATGGGAGAAGCTTACTCAAATACGGCGCCGTTTTTCAAGGAAAGAACGTAAACCAAGGTAACAATCCAGTTTCCACAGGATTGTGTAGGGGCGGGCCCATTGGTCCGCCCCGCGAACCTGAGCGTAGCGAAGGGGAGCGTGCTCGACGGGATGAGAATAAGACCTGCAGTGGTGGCTACCGCTACATCGCGCTTCATCTAGTGCGCTTTGTAGCACCGCGGACGAATGTGTCCGCGGCTACACGTTCGAACCTAACGTGGCGACATTCGCGCCGCCCTGAACCGTTGCGGAAGCCAACCTGGCTCACGGATGTGCTCGTCGTGCAATCGCCGAGTGCGCGCTGAGAGGATTGCTGCGCGCCCAAGGTAGCCGACCACTTTCTGCACGTCGTCGCGCTCCACCACGGGCAATCGGCCGATATCGCGATGAAGCATTTTTGCGGTTGCTTCCGAAACCAATTCGTCCGGATAGGTCACCACCATCTTTGTGCTGCCCGCTTGTTCCACGGTGGTCACGCCGGCCGGGTCGTCAGCGAGTGCGCGCAGAATATCGCCACGGGTAACAATTCCAGTCAGCTTGCCGGCATTGTCCAGAATCAGAAGCGCCTCATATCGCGCCACCGCAGGATCATGCCGAGCAATTCTCTCTGCAACTTCTCCAACCTTGGTGCCAGCCGGAATAACCGGTGGCTCCTTTACCATGGTCTCGGCGACCAGCGTCTGGCTGAGGACGTCTGCCTCGTAGTCCTGATGCACCCGCAATCCCCTTCGCGCTAGTTTCTCCGTCATGATCGAACTGCGCGGCATGAACAACATCGCGATTCCGTCAGCAATCACCGCGACCAGCATCAACGGGAGCACGGAGTTGTAATCACGCGTGATCTCGAAAGCGAAAATGATGAATGAAAATGTTGCGCGCGACGCCGCACCGAATACCGCCCCCATCGCAACCAGCGCGAAAGCTCCAGGCGACAAGTGAGCGCTGGGGAAAACGCGATTGCCAATCAGCGCGAACAGCCCGCCCATCGCGGCGCTCCACATGAAAGTCGGAGCCAGCAGACCGCCGGATGTGCCCGATCCGAGTGAGATCACCAGTGCGGCGAACTTCGCCACCATCACGATCAGCAATATCTTCCAGGCCAACTCGCCATTCAGAATGGCGCCAATCGTTTCATAGCCAACACCGAACACGCGCGGCACGAAATAGCCGATAATTCCCAATCCCAGTGCGCCAATGGCAGGCCACCAGAGTTCGTCCACTGGAAGCCGTTCAAACGTATCTTCCACCCAGTAGAGCACCTTGCTCAGGAAAACGGCCGCTAGTCCGCAGAGTGGCCCCAACAGAATGTAGAAAGGCAGAGCGTGGGGAATTCCGAAATCCATCTGAGCCACTTGAAACATCGGCCCCGGCCCCAATAATTGCATATGTACAGCTGTGGCCAGCGTACTTGCAATGACCAGCGGAATAAATGATCGCGACTTGAATTCGAATAGCAGGAGTTCAATGGCCAGGATGACTCCGGCAATCGGAGTATTAAACGTCGCCGACATTCCGGCAGCCGCTCCACAAGCCAGCAGAACTTTCCGTTCCGAGGCGGTCGTATGCAGCAGCTGTCCAACCAGCGAACCGAGCGCCCCGCCCGTTTGAATAATCGGGCCTTCTGCGCCAAACGGGCCGCCCGTACCAATTGCGATCGCGGCAGAAATTGGCTTGAGCAAAGCCACTTTCGGTTCGATGCGGCTGCGATTGACCAGAACCGCTTCCATCGCCTCCGGAATGCCGTGCCCCTTGATCTTGGAACTGCCGTACTTTGCCATGACGCCGACAATCAGTCCGCCAACCACCGGGACCGCGATTACCCATGCCCCCAGATGATGCGAACCTACGCTTCGAAACGTCGTCGTCCATTCGTGAAAAAAGAAGAGGTTGGTAAAAAGTCCAATGAGCTTGTACAGCAGGTATGCCACAATTCCCGCCAGCAGTCCGATTCCCACTGCCAGAAATGAAATGAGGACGATGCGATATTCTGCCTGCGCTGAAGGTGTCAGAGGAGAAATCCCTGAAGCCCCCAGCGGTTCGCTCATCACGGTTTGGGTAGCCTGCTTGTGATTGTTGTCCATAGATTGTCTAACCTATCTCCGAACGAGAACCTTATGCTCCAGTCCCCTTGAATCGAGTGGCTCCAATTGGGTCCGTGGAGCGCATAGAGAGCGGCCCTGATAGCCCTGCTAAGAAGATCTTGGAACCGGCGGGCCTCAGCCGCCATCGGCTTTCTTCCCCGCCATCACTCTTCGCAACGCCGCCACCAGCTCCGGGGCAGCCTCCTGCAACTCTTCGTGATGGTGCAGCGCCAACTCCGCCAAGACCTTTTCACCCTTTGCCGTCAGTTGCAGCAGCACTTCCCGGCGGTCGTTCGTCGCCCGCTCGCGGTGCACATATCCGCCCGCTTCGAGGCGGTTGATCAATTCCACGGCGCTGTGATGCTGAATCTGCATCCGGTTCGCAACGTCGCGAATCCGCGGACGCAAATCGTCGGGCATCCCCTTGATCGATAGCATCAGCTGATACTGCCCACGCTCCAGCCCGGCTTTTTCCACTGCCCGATCACTAAAGTGGAGAAATCTTCGGATCTGGAACCGGAACTCCGCCAATGCCTGGTAATCCGCCAGCGTAAGCTTCTTCATGCCGACGATTCTATCGTGCTCCGATAGTCTTTACTTATTATATCGTGATACGATATACATGAGAAATCAATGCCGCGAACAACCGCGGCCGCCAAGGGCGTTGGCCGCGGAAGCGCCCCACTTCCCGTAACAAAGTCAGCACGGGAAGTGGGACTATTTTTTGTGTCCCTGTGGTGAGAGATTTCCCGCCTTTTCCGCCGCTAGCCGACCGTGCGCAACTCCATTTAGAATCCTCTGTCCACATCGGACAGGAGCCCGACCGTGATCCCGCGCTATACCCGGCCTGAGATGGCCCGCATTTGGAGCGATGAGAACCGCTTCCGTACCTGGCTCGCTGTCGAAGTCGCCGCCACCGAAACACTTGCTGAAGCCGGTCTAGTCCCCAAAGATGCCGCCAGGGCGATCAAGGAACGCGCCGATTTCCGTGTCGAGCGGATCCATGAAATCGAAGCCGAAGTCCGGCACGACGTCATCGCCTTCACGACGGCCGTTGCCGAAATCGTAGGCCCGCACGCGCGCTGGTTTCACTACGGGCTGACCTCGAACGATGTTGTCGATACTGCCCAGGCGCTTCTGATACGGCAGGCGTCTCAAGTCATCGCGCAGGACCTACATCGTCTCGCCGAAGTGCTGGAGCGACGTGCCTGGGAATTCAAAGACACACCTATGATCGGACGGACTCATGGTGTTCACGCCGAGCCGATCACTTTCGGATTCAAAATCGCGAACTGGTACTCCGAAACACAGCGCAATATCGCGCGCTTCATGGCTGCCGCCGAAGATATGCGTGTCGGCAAGTTTTCAGGAGCCGTCGGGATCTTCGCGCACCTTACTCCGGAACTCGAGGAGAAGATGTGCGCACGCCTCGGATTGAAAGCGGCCGCCGTTTCTTCACAGGTGATTCAGCGCGATCGGCACGCGAACTATCTTGCAACCCTGGCCGTGATCGCTTCGACGCTCGACAAGATTGCGACTGAAATCCGTCATCTGCAGCGCACCGAAGTTCGCGAGGCCGAAGAATACTTCAGTGAAAAGCAGAAGGGATCTTCCGCCATGCCGCACAAGCGCAATCCTGTCACCTGCGAACAGATCAGTGGCCTGGCCCGGGTGGTTCGTTCGAACGCCCAAGCCGGTTTTGAGAATGTCGCACTTTGGCACGAGCGCGATATCTCGCACTCCTCTGTGGAGCGCGTGATCCTGCCTGATTCCACTACTCTCGCCGATTATCTGTTGACCAAGACCTCCAATATCGTCGACACGATGTTCGTTTACCCGGAGCGGATGCGAGCCAATCTGGAATCGACGCATGGTCTCATCTTCAGCGGACAGTTGCTGCTCGATCTCGTCGAACACGGCATGACTCGCGAAGATGCTTACCGCCTCGTCCAGGGTCACGCCATGCGCTCTTGGAAAGAAGGACTGAACTTTCATGACGAGATCCTTGCCGACAAGGAGATCACCTCGAAGGTGCCGCGCAAGCAGATCGAGTACGCTTTCGACTTGCCGCGTCAACTCAAAAACGTGGACAAGATATTCGCCCGCGTGTTCGGCAGCAAAATCTGGAGCACGCAAACGAAAGCAAAAAAGCCAAAAAAGAGAAGATGAACGCGTAGGGACAGGCGCCTCGGCCTGCCCCTGAAGTCGAAGAAATCTCCCGCGATAGCGAAGCCGAGCGCGCCGGTGACGAACTGCTGCAGGAAACTCCCTAATGTCACGACGGTAGGAAAGCGGCCTCCGAAGCGACTTTTCAGCCGTTTCATCTACGCCGAAAACCATTCATTTGCCTCCAGAATCGAACCCCAAGGAGGTACGGAGTAATGCCAACATTGACGAAGGGAAAGGTAGCAATTGCCTTCTTGGGATTTTGCCTCGGCTCGTTCACGCTGGCACGGGCACAGGATGAAAAGAGCACGGCCGACGACTCGGAATTGTCGCGCGCAACCGAAACGGTGCAGCACATCACCAGCGCGGCGCCCGATAAGGGAGTTCCAAAAGACGTACTCGAGGGAGCGAAGTGCGTCGCTGTGATTCCAAAATTGGTGAAAGGTGCATTCGTAGTCGGAGGCGAGCACGGAAGCGGCGTCGCGACCTGCCGTACGGCAAACAACAGCTGGAGCGCGCCGGCACCGTTTTCCGTGTCCGGTGTGAGCTGGGGCCCGCAAATCGGCGGGAAGAGCACCGATCTCATGATGTTCATCATGAATGAAGAAGGGATGAACGGATTGATGAAGGGTCACGTGAAACTGGGCGCCGACGTTTCCGCGGCGGCAGGTCCAGTAGGACGCTCGGCCTCGGCGGAAGCCGGCTACAAAGCTGGCATTCTGACTTATTCCAGTAGCAAGGGCGCGTTTATCGGAGCGTCATTGAACGGCGCTGAATTGCAACAGGATCACAAGGCGACCAAGTCCTGGTTCGGCAGTGATGTTCCATTCAGCGACATTCTCAAAGGACAGGCACCCATGCCAAATATCGCTCCGGCTCGCGATTTTGTGAACGCAGTTCAGAACGCAAAAGAAACCGCACAGACTCGCTAAACAGTAAGGTCAAGGCAGTCCCGCTTGCGTCTGCTAGCGGGATTGCCAGTTTGATTCTGATTTCTGAACTTCGTTATGTTCCTGTAAGAACACATCGTCATCACGATTGCAGGCACACGATTACGTCATGACAACTAAGAAAACAAACAGCGGATCGCGCGCCCTTTATCTTGCATCCTGTTGAGTTCACCACAACAAAGGCGTACTCCGCCCGACGACTGAAAGGAATGAAGTTGATTCCTTGACGATTTAGAGCTCGGCCTTTTGTTTGGAGCGAAAGCCTGATGCTGCCCGGCGGCATTCCTCGCTCGTGTAGCGGCGTATCATGCGGTCTGAGGCGTCCACCTCAGTAACCTCGCCGCCGCGTCCCGCTTCTTGCAGGACTTTCGAAGCTTCACCCAGGCTGCGATAGCTCTTGCCGTCGACGGCCACACCATCTTTGTGAATTTGAAAAAACATTCTGAACCTCGCGTTTTCTTGCAGCCCTTGTTGTTGCACCTACGTTCGGTGGAAAAGAATGCGCAATCCAAGACTACCGGCACCCTTCAATCTGCGGAAGAAGGTCTCGCCGATGGTCTCTGGCGGACCGGTTTTGGCAGCCGCCAGATTGCGGGAACGGTGTGTCTTCTCCGAGGGATGCCCTGTGGTGAACGTGCATCTCTCGTCCGGATGCGCACCACAGGACGGACAGCAGACCGACAAATTGTGTCGCTGGGATCTGGATCTCAACGTACGCCAGCTGTTCGCGACGGGGTCTGCGTGGAGGGCAAATGCTGATCCGTCGCATGTTGATTGATTGCGCCGGCGGCTTGCGTACGCCGGTTGCCCTTCAAGCTGTCGAAGTCGTCGGTGTTCACGCGATAATCGCAGAAAACACATTGGAAATTGATGCTGCCGCGCAGAGCCGTCGTGGTGTAATAGCGCATTTCATTCATTCTAGTCCTTGCCAGGGGGAGGATTTCGGGCATTAGGTGCTGACCTTTTGAGCGAACTAGTGGTTACCCGCGACGCTGCCAGCCCACTTACCAAACAAAATCGGCGTACGTTCCGTCTGTCCCCAACATCGCCCACATCGGGTCGGTGAATTCCCAATTTGGGGTTGCCCCACCCTTCCCGCGCTTTTTGCGGGAGGGTGGGCCTTCCGCGCGCACTACAATCTGCGTGAATGCACATTAAACCAGTCCGCTGTCAAAACCAGCATTGCCTGCATTTCATCACGTTCAGTTGCTATCGCCGGATCCCCCTGCTAGAAACGTCAGCGGCCAAGGAGACCTTCGAGCGAGAACTCGAGCGGGTCCGCGCCTGGTACGGCTGCTACATTACGGGTTATGTAGTGATGCCGGAGCACGTGCACCTGGCTGATCAGCGAACCAGAACTCTCGAAATTATCCGTGACGATACAGATGCTCAAGCAGATCACGTCACAGAAGCTGCGTCCGAAACGGCTTCCGCATTGATGGCCGGTCCGCTATTACGATTTTCCAGTATGGAGCGAGGCGAAGCGCATCGAGAAGCTGCGCTACATCCATCGCAATCCGGTAAGGCGAGGACTGGTGGAGAGGCCAAAGGATTGGAAATGGAGCAGCTTTGTTCACTATGCAACGGGGGTAAAGCAGATTGTCGAGATCGAATCGCATTGGACCGCTCGGAGACGAGAACAACTGGGTGTCGTGCTCCTGGCCAGAGCCCACCCTCCCGCCAGGAACGCGGGAAGGGTGGGGCAACCTCTTAAGGACTCCTGATTCGAAAGGCTGGGCCAGCCCCCTTGAAGACGCTCTACACGATGACAAGCCTGGAAAACGCTCTACGCGATGACACGCGTGGACGACGCTCTTTGTGTGACGAGCTTGGGGTGCTTTACGCGACGGCTTCTTCTCTCGTCCGAGCCAATCGTGGACTGCCTGCCCTGTTTCGTGCCTACTTTACTTTGCTGTCAAGGATAGCGACCAAGGACTGACCTTCGCCTTCGGGCTTGACTTCACCACCACGAACGATGCCGGTTGCGGTAAGCGTCTTGCCGTAAAGGCGATGATTCGCGTCATTGTCCGGTTCCACGGTTGCGCCTCCGAGGGAAACGCCAGCGAAAGCACCCTTTGCCCGACCGTAGGTCAGGATGTCGACATCGGATGCGCTCGCGGCGGTTGCACCAGGCCCTGCGGCCGCCGTGGCGTCGGTGCCCATCTTGGTTTTGCCAGTTAGGATCTGATTCACGACCTTCGGATTCATCAGCAGCAGGACCAAATCAGTGGACGAACCGCCGACCTGAAGACCGATACTGGCGCCGCCAAGCAAAACATCGCGGGTGACGACCACTTGCCATCGAAGTTCTCGCCATTTCGGCAGAGCATCGGACCACGGCCTCCGCTTCCCCCGACCCCGAAGCCAAACTTTTTCACTCCAGGCAAAATCAGCACGCATTTGGCTTGCGACAATAATTTCGGGGAGATTGTATTGCCGTCGAGCATGTCCTGCAGCACCAGGTTGGCGTTCCGGAGAGTCTCTTCGTCTTTCTGCTTGTCAGCAGCAAAGACAAGAGGAACCAGTATCAAGGCTGCCATCATGCAAGTAATGCAGCGCGAGAGTGCTCCTTGGGCGGTTCGCAGACTTGTTTGTTTCGATATCGTTCCTAGCATCGGAATAACGCTCCTTTCGTTAGTGTTGTAACTGTTAGTGGGGTGAACTCACCAAAGACCGCTAGTTGCTGCTTGCGTTAGGGTTCTCAAGCTTCTTCATCGCCGCATCAATCGCTTTCTGCATGCTCAGTGTGTCGGCCCCCTGCCGTGGCGGATAGTCCTGCAGGCTCTTCAGATGAGCTGCGAGGAATGGCCCCGCAGCGGTTGGAGCCCACAGCTTCGATGCAAAGAATTTTCGGCCTTCGTACTCGAAGCCGGGGGCGTCGGGCGTGACCTTCTCCATGGGGTCCATCAGAAGGTTCACGATGTAGGGAATGCTTGGGTAGGACTTCTCGTCGAACCAGTCGCCGTTGTGCTTCACGCCGATATGCATTTTCCAGCCATCAACGCGAACGGCCATCAGGTCCGTCTCGTCGTAGTAGTAAATTTCTCGTCGGGCGGATTTGTCCGTCTTCCCGGTCCAGTAGTCGAGATTGTTGTAGCCGTCTAGATGGACTTTGTAGGTCGTCCCGTTCATTTTGTAACCCTTAACCAAATCGTCCTTAAGATTCGGCAAGCCCGCGGCCGCGGCGAGTGTGACGTACAAATCTTCGTGACTTTGAATGCCGTTGGCTTCGGTGCCGGGTTTGATATGGCCGGGCCAGCGGATCATGCATGGCACGCGCACACCGCCCTCCCATGTCGTTCCCTTTTCCCCGCGGAAGGGCGCGTAGCCACCATCGGGCCAAAAGATGAACTCGTTGCCGTTATCGGTGGTGTAAACCACGATCGTGTTGTCGGCGACTCCAAGGTCTTCGAGTTTCTTCAGGATGGCGCCTACGTGCTCGTCGTGCTCGATCATGCGCGCGCGTACGACATCTTCCTCGGCTCGGCCTTCGTTCACTGCCATCTGGACGTACTTTGGGTTGGGATGAGACCAGACGTGAATTGCTGTTGAGTTGAACCAGAGAAAGAATGGCTTGCCAGTCTTGCCGGTCTTGTCCATCCATTTCAAGGTCTCGCCTAAGACCTCGGCGTCAAAGGTCTCCATGCGCTTGCGAGTAAGCTTGCCAGTGTCCTCGATCTTCTGCTTTCCCACGCGCCCGAACTTTGGATCGGTGGTTGGATCATCGGCGTCCGTGGCATATGTGTGCAGCGCGCCCCGCGGCCCGAACTTCTTCAGATATTCCGGGTTCTTTTGTCCTGGATAGTCGAGTTCCTCTGGCTCTTCTTCGGCATTCAAGTGGTAGAGGTTCCCAAACCACTCGTCGAAGCCATGATTCGTGGGCAAAAATTCGTTTCGATCGCCGAGATGGTTCTTCCCAAACTGCGCCGTCGCATACCCTTGTGATTTCAGCACCTCGGCCAGCGTTGGGTCTTCCTTCTGAACGCCGCGGGTCGATCCGGGAATACCGACCGTAGTCATGCCGGTTCGAATAGGCATCTGGCCCATGATGAATGCCGCGCGTCCCGCGGTGCAGCTTGGTTGGCCGTAATGATCGGTAAAAAGGATTCCTTCCTTGGCGATACGGTCGATGTTTGGCGTCAAGCCCATCATGCCGTGCGTATAAGCACTGACATTCCACATTCCAATGTCGTCACCGAAGATGACAACGATGTTGGGCTTCTTGTCTTGTGAATGTGCAAAAGAAATTGTCAGGAAAAGTAATGCAACGATCCAGCACATGAGCCCCGTGACCCCGGTTCTCTTACGCATTTCAATGTCCTCCGAGAGTTTTGTTTAATGCGATCGAGTCGAACTATTGGGAGCGTGAGCGTCCTTCACACAGCGGAAGCCAAGATGATTCGTTCCGGTGGAGATCTCGCCTTTACCGCGAGTGCCGACGATGTAGCGGGAACAGTATTGATCGGTGCAGAGAAACGATCCGCCGCGTTGAGCCTTCTTGGGTTGATTGGGCTCGGAAGGATCGAAGGATGACTCCGGCCCCTTGGGATTGCGAGCCACTGTGCCAGCAGATACAAGTTGCTGGTAATAGTCTGGACGGTACCAATCGTTTGTCCATTGCCATACATTGCCCGCCATGTCGTAGAGCCCATAACCATTGGGCGGGTACTGAGCCACCGGGCCTATCCCAACAAATCCGTCTTCCCCCGTATCTTTCAGAGGGAAGTGCCCTTGGTGCGTGTTAGCCATCCACGTGCCGTGCGGGCGAAACTCATCGCCCCACACAAACGGCTTTCCATCCTTCCCTCCGCGTGCGGCAAACTCCCACTCTGCTTCTGTAGGCAGGCGCTTACCGGCCCACTTCGCGTAGGCTTCGGCGTCGGGATACGCTATGTGCACCACCGGATAGTTCTCTTTGCCGTTGAGGTTGCTCCGTGGTCCCAAGGGATGACGCCAGTTGGCGCCGCGCGTATAACTCCACCAGCGGAATTGGTTGTCGAGAGGAACGACATGATCAGGTGGTGAAAATACCACCGATCCTGCGAATAAGTTTTCCGGTGGCGCCCCAGGGAATTCCTCTACAGTCGGAGTGCGCTCAGCAATCGTCACGTATCCCGTCGCTTTGACGAATTCGGCGAACTGAGCATTCGTGATGTCTGTCCGGTCCATGAATAAGCCATCGACATAGACGCGATGGATGGGGCGCGCGTCCAGAGTGGCTTTCATGCCGACTTCGTCGTTGTCCGGCGGATCATTGGCGCCCATGGAGAACTCTCCACCTGGAATCCAGACCATGCCAGCAGGAATGCTCTCGGGAGCGTTTGCTGCGTTGGTCACCGTGGGTTGAAAAGCTGGAGCGCCGGATGACGCGAGTGCATTCGAAGCATCAGCGGAACGCGAATGAAGCATCCATGAGACCAGCACAAGCAAAAGCGTGCCAATAATCAGGATCCACGGGACTGACCGCTTTCGTACATTGCGCCCACTGTAGGACAGGACATGCTTGCCGCGATTTCTCTTGTGCTTGTCCGCCATGCGAAAGCCTGTTAGCGCGATCAGTTAAGGACACTAGAGGAATCTAGTGCTAGTGGATTGGCTTCTGTAGCTTCGATGAGGCCCAGTTTGCGTTCGAAGATAAAGGGGGAGTCAGGAATCAGGGAACTGACACTTGTTACAGGTGTCGTGCGTAAGTGCGGCACGATGTATCAAGCGAATCGCGCTGGCAGAGACGGGGCATTCACCAATTTTTCGCGAAGCTGCGCGGAATCACACTCTCGCAGATCAAAGCCAAGGCGAAAGCAGCATAAGAAGCTTGAGGGTCTTTTCTGCTGCATTAGTACTGCAGACTATCGTACGGTCCTTCGGAGGGCTTTCGCCCCCCTCAGGATGACAAAACTTGGAGTGGATTATGCGACGGCTTCTTCTCTCGTCCGATCCGCTTGCACGGACTTCTTGCCCAGGAACTTCACGAGAGCTGCGTTCACTTCGTCGGCATGAGTCCATGCGACATTGTGCGGACCTTCCTTGATTACGACCAGTTCTGCGCCCTTGATCAGCTTGGCCGTTCTTTGTCCAGCGGACGCGAACGGAACGATCCGGTCTGAGTCTCCATGAATCACCAGCGTTGGCACATCGATCTTCGCCACGTCCTTGCGGAAATCTTCATGCCACGTGGGAACGCACGCCAGGCTCGCATACGGAGATGCAATCGCCGCAGTGTTCCAACTCGCCTGAACCGCTTGCTCGCTGACTCGCTTTCCCAGGTGAACGTCGGTGTTGTAGAAGTCCATGAAGAACTTGGTGAAGAACGCGTAGCGATCGGCCGCGACGGCCTTCTTGATTCCTTCGAACACCGATCCGTCAACGCCCTCCGGATTATCCGCCGTCTTGAGCAGATACGGAGGAACGCCGCCAATGATAACTGCCTTGCTGACTTGCTTCGAGCCGTGCTTGCCGATGTAGCGCGCGACTTCGCCTCCGCCCATGGAGAAGCCGACGAGAACAGCGTCCTTCAGCTTCAGTTGCGTGATGAGCTGATGCAGATCTTCGGCGAAGGTGTCGTAGTTGTATCCGGTGGTTGGCTGGCTCGACTTGCCGAATCCGCGGCGATCGTAGGCGATCACGCGATGTCCAGCGTCGAGCAGCGCAGGGACTTGCTTCTCCCACGATGTGCTGCTCAGCGGATATCCGTGGATGAGCACCACAGGCTGTCCGGAACCATGGTCTTCGTAATAGAGATGGATGGAACTGGAATTCTCTTTTCCGACTTCAACGTATGACATAAAGCGCCTCCTAATGATTGGTATTGGTGAAGAAATGAGGTTTGCTGGTGGTTGAAGAGTGTGCTGTTCAGTAGATGGTACTCCTTTCGGCGGGGTTTCATCTTCCACTCTTAAGAAAGGCGTCATTCCGAAGGCCCGCGCTTTCACCAGCGGGACGAGGAATCTCGCTGCAACGGGTTTCTCGGGTCGGGAGACCCCTCGCTCCGCCTGAAAGACGGCTACGCTCGGGATGACGCCACAAGAGGATCGAGATGCGGATCGAACGATTGCGCCTTTTTCCCGAGCTCTTCCGCACCTGCTAGACTCAAAGTTTTGGAGGTTGCACGTGCAAGCGGTTTACATCCTCTCGGCGGTTCGCACACCCATCGGGAAATTCGGAGGCTCGCTTGCCTCGCAGACGGCGGCTGATATGGGAGTTGTCGCAGCCAAAGCAGCGGTCGAGCGTGCCAACGTGCGTCCGGAGCAGATCGAAGAGACGATTTTCGGCAACGCCCGACAGGCTGGAGGAGGACCGAATCCGGCTCGCCAGATCTCCGTCCGCAGCGGTGTTCCTCACGAAGTTCCTGCGTTCACGGTGAACAAGGCTTGCGCTTCAGGGATGAAGTCGATCGCGCTCGCCTATCAGTCGATCCTGCTCGGTGAGTCGAGTTGCATCCTCGCTGGCGGGACTGAGTCGATGTCGCGGCTTCCTTATTATCTCGATGGCGCGCGCTGGGGATATCGGCTGGGCAATCAGGAGTTGGTCGACGGCATGTACCGCGATGGATTCTTCTGCCCGCTCGCCAAGATGGTCATGGGCGAAACTGCGGAAGTGCTCGCAGAGGAGTATAAGATCACGCGCGATGAGCAAGACGCGTTTGCCCTGACATCGCAGACTCGAGCCGCTCGCGCGATCGCTGCTGGACGTCTCGATGCGGAAATCGTCCCGGTCACCATCGAGGGCAAGAAGGGAAGTACAACCTTTGTCCGCGACGAACATCCATTTCCCGATGCGAGCATGGAGAAACTGGCGAAACTGCCTCCAGTGTTTTCGAAGACCGGAACGATCTCCGCAGGAAATTCCTCGGGTATCACCGATGGCGCAGCCGCGATGGTGATCGCCAACGAACACTTCGTGAAGCAGAACAATCTCAAGCCACTCGCGCGGATTGCCGCGGTGAGTTCGGCTGGTGTTGACCCGCGTACGATGGGAATCGGACCAGTTCCGGCGTTACAGAAGTTAGAAGACAAGCATGGTCTGCGCCTGCATGAGTTCGGCCTCGTCGAGTTGAACGAGGCATTCGCTGCTCAGGTGCTCGCCTGCGATCGCGTGTTGAACTTCAACCGTGATCGCCTTAATGTCAACGGAGGTGCGATCGCTTTGGGACATCCGATTGGCTGCACCGGAACGCGCATCACCGTCACTCTTTTGCATGAGATGCTGAAGCGCAACACGCGGAGGGGCGTTGCGACATTGTGTGTCAGCGGCGGCATGGGAATGGCAGTGGCCCTGGAGAACGCGGTCTAGTTATGACTGATGGCCCGCAATTCCGCGTCGCCGAAGCATCCGACGCCGAACTCCTTCTCGACTTCATGCGGGAGTACTACGCCTTCGATGGCCACGGCTACGATCGCGAGAAGGCGCGAGGTGCGCTAGTTCCTTTACTGGAGAATCCGAACTTCGGCCGGGCGTGGCTGATTCTCGACGGCGCAACTCCAGTCGGCTACGCCGTGCTCTGTTTCGGCTACAGCCTGGAGTGGCTGGGCCGCGACGCATTCGTCGATGAGATCTATCTGCGCGAAGCATACCGCGACCGCGGTTGGGGAAAGCAGACGATGGATTTTCTGGAAAACGCTGCCCGTGAACTTGGGATTCGCACGCTCCACTTGGGAGTGGTCCCTGGAAATCAGAGAGCCTTACATCTCTACGAGAAGGTGGGATTCCACAAGCACGACAGCACGTTTCTCTCGAAATGGATTGCGTCCGACGGATCCAAACCCAAAGGCCAACACGGCTATTGACGCCGCCGATTCTGGCCGCATCCGTTGTTCTGAAGCGCCGACGATTCTGCTATGCTTGGTCCGCTCACCCCCGGGCGCTCGCTCTGATGGCAGAGCTTCCCACAAAATCCTAGGAGAATCCACGTGCCTCGATTTCTGATTCGCTTCGCCTCTCTTCTGGCGCTGCTTTTGCTCACCTCTTTGGTTTTCGCGCAGACCGAATTTTCGGCTGACATTGTCGATACGGCCCACCAGAAATCCGGCCACGGTCCGACCAAGATCTACTTCGGCAAAGACAAGCTGCGTTTCGATTCTGGCGATGATTCCGATCCCAGAAATGCCGGCTCGGTCATCTTCGATCTCAACAACGAGAGTTGGACAGTGCTCATGAGCAAGCAGCACATGTACATGGAGATGCCCTCTAAGATGATGGAGCGGCGTGGCATGTTTCAGTTCTTTCGAAGCGGCGATGTGGAGAGTGCCTGTTCGGATTGGCTGAAACAGGAGCGTAACAAGGGCGGCACGTGCCATAAGGTCGGCAATGAAACTGTGAACGGACGCAGTACGGTGAAGTATGAAGGCACGAATGCGAAGGGCGAAAGCGGTGCGATGTGGCTCGACTCGAAACTGCGCTTTCCTGTGAAATGGCAGGGAAAGAACAATGGTGGAGAACTGCAAAACATTAAGGAAGGTTCTCAACCGGCGAGTTTGTTCGAGATTCCGGCTGGCTTCACCAAGTTTGACATGGGCAGCATGATGCAGAAGCAGGATCAGTAAGCGAGTTCCGCATGCCGGCATCTCCTCGGGTGCCGGCTTTATTGCGTGTAAATTAAGACGCTTCAAGCTAACAACGAACAGAACGGATTAATGGCTTGGCCTCAGGGGCTAAAGCCCGTCATGTTCGGCGAGCTGATCGGCACGGCTAAGGCCGTGCCCTTCCACGAAACTGGCGGCCGAGCGGAAGTGTTGGAGCTGCGCCCTTTCAAAACTGGTTTGCGAGATAGCTTGTATACTGGCTTCAGGTTTGTACGTTCTCCGGAGCCCCCGATGTCGCTTTCCGCAGTCATCGTCGATGACGAGCAGCTTGCCCGAGACGAACTCGCCTACCTCTTGAAGAATGCTGGAGATGTGAGCGTGGTCGCCCAGGGCAAGAACGGCCTCGAAGCTGTCAGTCTGATCAAGGAACACAGTCCGGATTTGGTGTTTCTCGATGTTCAGATGCCGGGGCTCGATGGTTTCGGTGTCATCAAGAAGCTGCTCGACAAGAAAGTTCCGCTACCGAAAATTGTCTTCGCCACCGCGTTCGATCAATATGCAGTCAAGGCGTTCGAAGTGAATGCTGTCGATTACCTGCTGAAGCCGTTTGATAAGAAGCGGGTGGCGCAGGCCATACACAAGGCTCGCACCCTGCAGGATGCGAATGCCGCTCCGAGTGAAAAATTCGAAACACTTGTCCGGATGATCGAATCTCAGAAACAGCCAGCTTCCAAGATCATGTTGAAGGCTCTAGGACGCATGTTTCTGGTGGATCAGAAAGATATCTGCTACGCCTGGATCGAAGACGGCGTGATCACAGTGGTGACTGCGGGCGCAGCAGGAATGGAGGGACAATCCAACTGCCGGACGCTCGAAGAGCTGCTGGAGAGTCTCGACAGCAATCTTTTTTGGCGGGCCCACCGCTCCTATCTGGTGAACATCAACCGCATCCGTGAGGTTGTGCCCTGGTTCAAGAGCTCGTACCAACTCCGGATGGACGACAAGAAGCAGACGGAAATCCCAGTCAGCCGGGCTCAGACTAAGCGGTTGCGGGAACTGTTCGGTCTCTAGGTCAGGTTCTAAATTGCCGTTGCATGCGCAGATCGCAGGGCTGGCGCATGGCATCTTAGGTTCTATTGCGTTTCGTGGCTGAACGGACTCGCGAACGCGCTCTGCCGTTTCCAACAAATCCTGAATCAGCTTGCCTGCGTACGTCAAACGAATCTCCACTCTTCACTAAAATGGGCGGAGTCAAACTCCAAAAAAATGGAGGACAGTAGTGAGAGAATCACTGTCCTCCAGTGTTGGGGGAAGGCTACACGGCCATGGACTCCAGGGCCGTCCGGTCACGAATTACAAGCGTTGGTCCATCCAGTTGAATCAACTGCTTCTTTCTAAGATCAGACAACAGGCGTGTTACGGTTTCTCGCGAAGCGCCGATGCGCATCGCCATCTCCTGATGCGTCATGGGGATGCTCTTGCGCCTGCCCTCGATCACACCCTCTCGGGGAGCTTGGGACAACAACAATCGTGCGAGCTTTCCGGCGGAAGATCGAGTGAGCACCAGATCGTGAATGTCGCGATACGCCGTCTGGTAGTCGAGACTTAACCATTGCGCCGTGTGCAGCCCCATCTCATTGTGAGTCTGCATGAGTTCCAGAAAATGCTTTCGCTCGATGAAGTTTACAAGGCAAGGAGTAGCTGTTTCTGCGGTCGTTTCGTAGTTCGTGCTTGAAACCGAGGCGCTGAGACCGAGAGCTTCGCCTGGGCCGGCTGTCTTGAGGATGAGAATTTTTCCGTCCTTGGATGTGGTCGACAGATTGACCTTTCCCGAGCACAGGATGAAGATGCCGCGCGCAGCCTGTCCTTCGACGAAGAGAATTGCTCCGGCGGGCACGATGCTTCTCTGGCTCACCCCGCTTAATGAAACGAGAGCCGGTTGAGAAAATGCACAAAAGTCTCCCGCTGTTACAAGGGGGCAATCGGCGCAGTTCTCGACGATCGCGATTCCATACGGCGTTTTCATTTCCTCCTCCTCATCCATCGACGACGCGAGCTTTTTTGCTGCGGGAGTAGACTCCCCGCAAACGCCAGTCCACCAAGATGGCGTGAACTCGCGAGCAGGGCCCGCGCATGCGCACGCGTTTCGCTGTGAGAACTCTGTGCGGCGGCGATCAACTCCCATCCAGCGCTGGGCTCTTCCTCGGACTCCCACTGGAGCCCGCACATAAAAAGGTATAAAGGATCGATTTCACCAGGATGGGTGTCGCGCAAGGGCGACAAAGAGATGTCAGCGAACGAAACCTGCGATGGAATCTGCGGTGCGGATTCTGCCCAAGGTTCCATCTGGGAGATTGATGTTTGGCGGCTTAGCCGCGAATACTCGCCAAGCGTCCGGCAGCGCCACGCGCGGGAGGGATTTTGAGAGTTAACACTTCGACCTGGGATGCCACGAATGGGCATCTGGTTCTGCTTCACTTGTAACACTGCATTACTCCGCTCTTTCAGCAAACGGCTGAAACGCCGGGCTCTGGGACTAGAGTCGGCTCTGAATCCGCGGCGGGTTGCTAAAAAACCTCCGGCCAGAGGAGACAGACTTCTTTGGATATGCACGTGGTGTTGCGGAAATGGTACTGGCGCGAAGTGGAGGAAGTTCCCTGTTTGGAACAAGTTCCGAAAAAGGACCCACAGAATAGGGCGTATCAAACCTGACGCCGTTTCGGCATGTGCCGACTAGTCGTCAGCCTGTTTGTAGTCGTCTCGTTTGATCCCCAGCCTCTGAATCTTGGATTGCAGGGTCGTGCGTTTCAGCCCCAGTCGACGGGCGGCGCCGTTCGGCCCGGAGAGAACTCCGCGTGTCTCTCTCAATATTCGGATAATGTGCAACTTCTCCGCCTCGTCGAGCGTTCGATCCTTTTCCTCGCTTGCAGCCCGGTGAGGTAGCCGCAATTCCGCCAGCGGAACCTGCAGCGCACTTCCTTCCGTGAGAATGACAGATCTTTCCATCAGGTTCTCAAGCTCCCTCACATTGCCCGGCCAACTCCAATCACACAAGACTTTCATCGTGTCTTTTGGAATCGTCTCGATTTGACGATCCATCCGGGCCGTGTACTTGTGGACGAAATGCCGGATCAACAATGGAATGTCGTCGCTGCGTTCCCGCAGCGAGGGCAGCCTTATCGGAAACACGTGCAGGCGGTAGTAAAGATCGCTGCGGAATTCATGGCGTGCGACGCTTTCCTCAAGTCTGCGGTTTGTGGCAGCGATGATGCGCAGATTCACCTTGATCGTCCGAACGCTCCCCAGGCGTTCAAACTCTTGCTCCTGCAAGACGCGCAACAGTTTGGGTTGCAATTCGAGAGGGATTTCTCCTACCTCGTCGAGGAATAGCGTTCCCCCCTCGGCCAGTTCCATGCGGCCGATCTTGCGCATGATAGCTCCGGTGAAAGCTCCTTTTTCGTGTCCGAACAGTTCACTCTCGAGGAGTCCGGTCGGGATAGCCGCACAGTTCAGCTTGACAAAGGGTCCGCCAGTGCGAGGACTCAACCGATGAATGGCGTGAGCAATCAACTCCTTCCCGGTGCCGGTGTCGCCGGAGATCAAGGTGGTCGCCTCGCTGGCGGAAACTGTCTGCACCTGATCGAGTACCCGTTTGAGGGCGGGACTTTGTCCGATAATCTCGGGAAACCGGCCCTCGATACGGGGTCCGCTCGCGAGGTAACTTCGTTCTTCTCCCAGTCGCTTTTTCAGTTCTTCAATTTCGGTGGCGGCCCGATGGTTCTCAATCGCAATGGCCAGTTGCGCTGCCACCTGGTTGATTAATTCCAGATCATCAGTTTTGAAAGCGGTGGGCCGCGTACTTCCAAGGACGACAACTCCCATTGGTCCCTTCGGCGACATCAGAGGAACACAGCACAACGATCGCAATCCCTCGTCGAGCAAGCCCTTGGTGCTCTCGTTCTCAAATTCCTGCATCGTCGTAAATATCATGGCCTCTCGCGCATGGAGAGCCTGGCCTTGCGGGGAATTGCTGGTCGCGAAATGATCAGACATTAATCCCTTGCCCAGCGGAAAGTCTGTCAGCTCATACACCAATCGATCGGTGTTCTCTTCCCGGATGGCAAGGCTGGCAAATTCCTGGCGCAGAACACGTCGGAGGCGAGCTGAGATCTTCGGAAACACCTCGGAAATATCCTGATGCCGTGAGAGCAAACTGCTCACATCGCGGAGCACATGAAGGCGGGTTGTCTCCTGCCGCAGCTGTCCCCCTATCGTTTGCAGGGATTCCTCCATCTTCTTTTGCGCGGTGACGTCCAGGACAACCGCCCCTACGCGGGTCACTCTGCCGCCAGTCGCCTGGACTGGAAGATAGTGCACGATCCAGTGCCCCTTCTCAGTTTGGGAGGGGAGCATTCCCGATATCTCGAAGTGGATCGGTTTTTTGGTTTCGATCGCTTGCTGGAATTTCGGTTCCAGCAAGTCTCCGAGGTCGCCGAGAACCTCGCGAACTGTCTTTGCCAAGTGAGCCTCGACCGGCAAACCGTGGATCGCGGCCAGCGTTCGATTGATGGCTAGATACCGGAACCCGGAGTCGAAGAGGCAGAGACCAATATTCGTCGAATTAAAATACGCCTTAAGCAGTTCCTCGGGTTCCGTTAGCGCTTCGGGATGCTCCAGTGCGACGAACAATCCCGTTCGATGTTCTCGGAATCAGTCATCATCGAGGGCGACCTCCCCGGGGGAAGAGCTGCTCGATGCCCACACTTATGTGAGTTCGGTTTGAATGAAATGGACTTCTATGAGAAGGTCATAAAAGTCAAGGGCGACGTGGCGGCCTTCCTTATTAATTGCTTTCCGTTCCATCGTTCCATCTGCAAACCCTCCGGTGGTGACGTGGGGAACTGTCAAGGGCGCCCCCGAC
>Ga0207693_10000012_pt1 | contig 154708 bp, 104 predicted proteins | sample LARL81metaG_FD_184347 | JGI IMG/M metagenome (GOLD analysis project Ga0207693, IMG submission 184347) | Corn, switchgrass and miscanthus rhizosphere microbial communities from Kellogg Biological Station, Michigan, USA - LAR L8-1 metaG... | ecosystem: Host-associated > Plants > Roots >...
GCTGGCGAGATGTTCCTGATAGCGATCTTCGAGGTTCTGGGAAAGCTCATCGACGATCTCGGCTTCGCGAGTCGGGCTAAGTTCCACCAGCGCAAGTCTGCAGAGAATTTCGGGTTTCCATTCAGGCATTTTCAGCCTCTGTGATCCGGTTGATCGCGTTGACAAATACTTGCCAGCCGCGTCGCTGGGAGGCCAGAACTTTTCGACCCTGCGAAGTCACGCGGTAATAGCGTCGTCGGCGCTGGCCGCTCTTTTCAACCCACCGGCCCTGAATCCAACCGCGCTTTTCTAGGCGATAGAGCAATGGGTAGAGCGAGGCCACATAGAAGTGCACCGCGCCTCCTGACCGCTGATCAATGAGTTTCGAGATTTCATAGCCATGGCGGGGGCGGGCCTCGACGAGCGAAAGAATCAACATCTCGGCGCTACCCTTCTTCCATTCCGTCTGTAGAAGTGCGGTGTCCATATATGGGATAGCAACATATTACATAGAGGCACAACCCGGGAGTCACGCAAATGCTTCGTAAGGCGGCTATTTCCGAGGGAGTCGCTTCCTAATAGATTCCACAGGACTTTAATAAGCCGCGGCTTCTCGATCCGTACGAGGAACCTCCATCATCACGGCTACCGTCTACATGAAGAAGACCCAGCCCAGTCGGGGACACTTCGAACTTTCCAATCCCGACCGGGTGCGCGATTTTGCCCGCTCCAAGAAAATTCAGTTGCGTGGCCATACCCTGTGCGCAATAGCATGGCACCAAGTTGCGCGGCTTCCTGCAAGAAGTCGAACAACTAGGTTTGAAAATTTTCGCCACAGAGCTTGATGTTCGAGACAAAGACTTGCTGGCCGACATTTCGGCTCGGGATCGTGGAGTGGCCGAAGCTTATTCCCGGTATCTGGACGTTGTGCTGGAAAACCGCGCCGTCGAGGCCGTGCTCACATGGGGACTGTATGACGGAGACAGCTGGCTGAGGGAGCGGCAGCCGCGTATTGATGGTAGACCGGTACGTCCGCTGCCATTCGATGAAGACCTGCATCCCCAACCGGCGGTAGAAGCCATGATCCATGCCTTCGGCAAGCGCCATGGATGAGACGTCTTTGTTGAAGGACGAGAGGCACGGCCAATAGACACGTCCACCTGGATAGGGGCAAAAGCGGACAAGGCGACGCCTCCACACAACCCAAGCGACTCGACCTAACGATGAGCAAGCCCAAATGACACAGCTGCCGCGGAAGACCCGATATTCACCAAGGAGACTGCACGTTCCAGCTTGTGATGCCCGGTCTTGTGAAAGAAGTAGCTAATACCGATTACGCCGATCGTTTCGCCCGCAAAATTGGCAGCCAGTCCAGCCGAGCTACTCCCGAACATCCTCGTCACGGGGTTGAACTCCTGGCCGCCTGATTGCAGATTTGCGCGAGTTACAAAAAAGTCTGCGGTGGTAAAGGCCGCACTGGTGGCAAAAAGCGCGGTGTTCTTACGATCCCAGAACCGATGAGTAGGGACTTCAGTTGAAGTTGCCGGTTGAATGGAAACCGACACGGCCGGTGCTGGTGTTATCGCTTCTGGGCGAAGCAGCGCGAAGGAGACCTCCTGCGCCACAGCCGTCGAGCCTAAAGTCAGAAGAGCCAGGAAAACTGGCATTCGAAGCTTGAGAATCGCGCGGAGATAGTTTGTCGGCATGACGTTAGTGAGTGCCCTGCTTGGCCACTCGTACTAGTACTACCGGAAGACGAGGGGGCGGAGAATGGCCCCTAGGTGCTACGCGTGGGATGACTTACGGATGCCAGGGCGGGTTACTGAAGTTCCAGTTGTCACACCGACAGTCATTGCTGTTCGAAAATGAAATAGACTCTCAAAACTGCTGCAGTCGCCCTTTTGTCAAACTACCCATCTGGTATCGGCCATTGAAGGGCCTGTTTCTTCTTGACAGGCCCGATTATAAGGACTAAGTTTCTAATGCTTTCCGGCCCCCGAGGTACGATTGCTGTCTTGGGCTGAAGTGTTGAGTAGAAGAGTCCCCCTAATTCCCCAACAGTCCTGTTCCCACGCAGCGTGGAGGCTTTCATGCGCCGACCCGTCTATACGTCCCTGCGCTATGCCGTTGCGCTTACGCTGTTACTTCTCCTATGGGTACCGCTCGCCGCGGGGCAAGCGAACGTCCAGGGGCAGTGGAGCACGCTGCCGTATCTCATGCCCATTAATCCGGTTCATGCCGCTCTTCTTAACGATGGCAGAGTCCTTGTAGTGGCTGGGTCCGGTAACTGCCCGCCGTCGCAGTCGGGTTGTCCGTCGGGTCCTCCTTATGGCCCATCGAACAACTCGGGAGCATTGCTGTGGGATCCGGTTGGCGGTTCAATCACTCAATTCTCATTGTCGTGGGACATGTTCTGTAACGGCATGGTGCTTTTGTCGGACGGTCGCGCCCTGATCGACAGCGGCACGATCCAGTACGACCCCTTCCACGGGGAGCCGAGGGTAGCGGTATTCGATCCATCCACCAACCTCTTCACTGACGTCCAAAGTATGGCACACGGGCGCTGGTATCCCACCGTGCTCACTCTAGGGGATGGTCGGGTCATGGCATTTTCCGGCCTGAACGAGACTGGCGGCACTAACATCGCAGTGGAGTTCTACACGGCCGGGACGGGTTGGAGCCAGGAGTACCCGGCGAATTGGACGCCCGATCTCTACCCTCGGATGCATCTGTTGCCTAACGGGCAGGTCTTCTACTCGGGAGCGCTAACGGCGTCAAAGCTGTTCGATCCCTCCACAACGACTTGGAACACGCACGTTGCAACTACGATCTACAGCGGGAACCGTACTTACGGTACATCGGTGTTGCTCCCTTTAACACTCGCCAGCAACTACGATCCAAACGTAATCATCATGGGCGGCCACAGTCCGGCGACCAATACGACCGAGACTATTGACCTCGGATCGGCTACGCCAGCGTGGAAGTCAGGTCCAAACATGAGCCAGGCACGCATCGAGATGAATGCGGTGATCTTGCCGGATGGCAGAGTGTTGGCCGTCGGTGGGTCCGTCAATGACGAAGACACGTCGACGGCCAGCCTGAACGCGGACCTACTGGCGCCCGATCCAAACAACTCCGGCAGTTATGTTTTTTCTTCAGGGGGGGCGAATTCTTACGCCCGGCTGTACCACTCAGTGGCGCTGCTACTTCCAGATGCGACTGTGTGGCTGGCGGGCGGCAATCCCAAGCGTGGCGGCTACGTGCAACAGATGGAGATCTATCAGCCACCGTACTTGTTCGACTCAACTGGGGCACTGGCGGCACGCCCATCTATAACGGGCGCGCCGAGTGCCGTCTCCTATGGGAACGGGTTCTCAGTGCAAACGCCTGATGCCGCGACCATTAACCGCGTCGTTCTGGTGCGGAATGGAACTGTGACGCACGCCTTCGGCATGGATCAACGCGAGGTGGAGTTGGCGTTCACGGTGCAGAATGGATCTCTCACGATTACGGGTCCTCCGAACGGCAACATCGCTCCACCTGGCTACTACATGCTGTTCCTATTGAACAGTTCCGGCGTGCCTTCGGTCGCGAAATTTGTTCAAGTGACCTCCCTGCAGGCGGACTTCTCGGTGACGGCTTTACCGTCGTCCCGGAAAGTACCTCCCGGAACAAGCACGACCTACAGCGTGAGTGTGACGCCTTCTGGCGGATTCAATGGCACTGTGAGCTTCAGCGTCTCCGGCTTGCCTTCGGGAGCAACTGCAACCTTCAACCCAACTTCCGTTACGGGCTCCGGATCCTCTACCCTGTCGATAGCCACGTCGAGTTCGACGCTGGCAGGCAACTATCCGTTAACGATCACCGCAACCAGCGGCAACCTTACTCACACCGCAAAGATTTCCCTCCAGGTAGCAGACTTCTCCCTCTCCGCTTCTCCCAGCAGCCAAACTCTTGGTAGAAATTCATCAACTACATTCACGGTATCAGTCGCGGCGTTGGGACCGTTTTCTGCTCCAGTCACTTTCCTCGTGAGCGGGTTGCCGGCTCGTGCTAGCTCCTCGTTTGTGCCGACCTCAGTCACAGGTTCCGGCACCACGACCTTAACAATAACGACAAAGCCGAAAACACCGATTGGCACGTATACCTTGACCATCAAAGGGAAAGCGGGAAGTCTCCTCCATTCCACGACGGTCACCCTGGTAGTCGACTGATGCGAGACATTTGATTTTCAACGGAACACCACGATGACGAAAATACTCTTTCCAGTCCGCGTCCTCCTGTTCTCGCTGCTGTTGGTGAGCGTGCTGACAGGAACGGCCTCAATCTGCTCCGCCAGTACCGGCGACGAAAAGACGAAGCCGTCTCGACCTACGACTCACGCAACTACCGACCTCGTCGGTACCTGGAGCGGAACCTTTTTCTCGAAGCATGCGAACGTTGCGGCCTTCACGCTAACAGTGGTAGTTGCACCTGACTCGCAAGGACGACTCATTGGGAGCTCGACCCTCAATTCCGACTGCCTGACAAATGTCCGCCTTGAGGTCACCCTCAAAGGTTCTCAAGTCACTCTTGCAGGCAGCGACGAGGAAGGAAACAACATCACGGTCCGAGGCACGGTTGACGCCACAGGCACAATGCTGAAAGCCGTTTACATTCTGAATGGCAGCGCTTCGGGACGGTGCGAAGCAGATGGTGGCACTGGCAGCCTGGCGAAACGCTAGCGACAGGTCCTCGGTTACTTGCGATAGACCGCGAACGGATTTCGGCACGAAATTCTTCTGCCAACGGCAAGGTGTTTCTTCGGACCGCGCCGAAGTGGCCTAAGCGTCGCATACTACGTTTCCTAAGGAGTTTTCGTGATTACTTCACGCAGAGGCTTCCTTCGTTTGCTGGGCACTGGCACCGGCGCTAGCATCGCGTCGCGCTGGCCGATCATCCGACCCTTGCGAACTGCTGCATTCCCCTCGGTGCTAGACGATGGCCTCACCCGCTTGAACCGCAATGAGAATCCATTCGGTCCCTCGCCAAAGGTAGAGGAGGTCATAAGGAGCGCCAGCAGTAGCGCGAACCGTTATCCACTGGCCCAATCCCGATGGTTATTGGAGAAGATCGCTAGCATGAACCACGTGTCACCGGACCAAGTACTGCTGGGCTGCGGATCTACTGAGATTTTGCGGATGGCCGCGTTTGCGTTTCTAGGCAGTGGTAAACAGTTGATCCAGGCTTCACCCACATTCGAGGCCGTCGAACACTACGCGCGTTCAGCGAGTTCCGAAGTCATATCCGTGCGCCTCACTCCGGCCTTTGCCCATGATCTCGATGGAATGCTAGCGCATGCAAGTAGTTCCACAACACTGGTGTACATCTGTAATCCCAACAATCCCACGGCGTCGCTGACTCCTCGAAAAGATATCGAGAGCTTTATCCGGAACCTCCCTGAGTCGACGTTTGTCATCATCGATGAGGCCTATCACCATTACGCTGGCCGGTCAGGAGACTATGCCTCCTTTCTCGATCGCCCATTTAATGATGAGAGGCTGATCGTCACTCGGACTTTTTCCAAGGTCTATGGCCTTGCGGGCTTGCGTCTAGGGTACACCGTCGCTTCGCCAAAAGTAATTTCGCAGATGCAGAGGTTTGCTACGGAAGCCAACATCAATGCGATCGTGGCGCAAGCTGCCGCGGCCGGGCTGGACGATGTCGATGCGACCGAAGATTTCATTCAGCGCAATACGAACGACCGCCAGGAATTCTTCAATCAGGCGATGGCACGTGCCGTCAAACCGATCGATTCACACGCGAACTTTGTAATGCTGAATACGTTTCACCCGGCGGACGAGGTAATCGAACACTTCCGCAAGAACAATATTTTCATCGGACGACGCTTCCCACCACTCGACACATACATTCGCATTTCTTTGGGGCGCCCCGAGGAAATGCGCGCATTCTGGCAGGCGTGGGACGCCTTGCCGTACCCAAAACATTCCATGCAACACTAAGTAGTATTCGCGATCAGAAAACCGAAGCTGATTGGAGGTTTGGCGATGCACGCGAGTGCTGCCTGACCGGCTGTAACTTTTGACAGTTTCGAATCCACCGGAGACCCGGCTAAGGTTTGTTCTCGCGCGATAGATGCATTTGGAAGCGCCGAAGCAGTCGAGGAAGAAATCCGTGTGGTGGATCAGCTATCGAGGTGAAGGCAAGGCCGGCGTCGAAAACATAGGTGTCTTCGAGGATGACGGATGTCCATGCAAGAAGCATCCCCTCCTGCTCGATCCCTCGCCCGACGCCGACCCGTTGCACATCGCCCGCGGCTTCGCGCTGGTCGGCGACGATCTCTATATTGCCAACGCTTGGCGAAAGAATAGCTATGTCTCCCGGTACCGCCGCCACGGCAACAGTTTTCGCTTCAATGACGTAGTGATAACGAGCAAGCATGTTTCGGCGATGGTTCACCCCTTCGACGTGGAACTCGGGGACGATGGTCGACTTTATGTCTCGTGCCAGGACACCAATACCGTTCTTGCGATACTGCCGAAGACACGCAAACCCGCACCAGTGGCGCCGCACCTCCAAAAGAGGTTCCCCGACGGAAACTTCCTTCCCGGAACGCTGGTAGCGTCCAGCCAGGGCCGACTTCCCGAAGTCGGCGATCAGGTGCCGCTGGACGTGCCTTCACCGCTGGGACTCGCGGTTGTGCTCGATCAGCACGGCAGACCCCGTCACTCGGTGCGTGGCATCATTGTGCACCGCCAGCTTCTCTATGTGGCCGACGAGGCCGGGGACGTCATCAAGATCTTCGAGATTAAGTCGGGGCGGCTCGTGGCGCACATGAAAGGGAAAAAGCTCGCCAAGCCGGTTCACCTCGTCCTGCACGGCGAGACGCTTTACATCGGCGCCGCAGGAACTGGCAGCATCCTTGCCTACGACATCCCCCAAAAGCCCCCGCGCGGCAAGCTCAAGGCGCGGGTGGTGATCGACGGCAAGCTCAAGGCCCCGTCCGGCTTCGCAATCGGCCCGGAAGGCGATCTCTACGTGGCCGAACGTTTCGATCAGCGGATCCGGCGCTTCACCATGAAGGGAAAGAAAAGGGGGACCTTCATCGACCGGCTCCCCGACATGCCCGAGTTCCTAGTGTATGTACCTGATCGGGCGTAACCAATCGTGTCGTCAATGGGCCCTCGTGTACTCGAAACATTCGATGCAGTACGAAGAAGTGCAGCAGTATTGCACGGAGCTAATCTTGGTTACATCCCAGTGATTGTCAAAGATGCCTGTGGTTTCGGTCATCGCGATGCGGCCGACACCTCAATTGCCAGTCTCGAATTTGCGGGTGATGCTCAGCTTACAAACGTGGATTCATTCTGTGCCAAGTTTGGGCACATTAAGCAGTGAATCGCAACTGGCCAGATCGCGGTGGAACCGAATGGCGGCATTGGTTGCGGACAGCTCATTTGGCTTTGCGAATATGGGGATCAGCGCTCCCGCCCCACCAAGGCAACTTCGTTGAGTCTCTCTTCGGGGAGAGCTCCAGGTTTTCGTCCGCCAGGACGCCGGCGGAATTTCGCCTGCAGCTTGTCAAGATATACGTAGTAAACGGGCGTGATATACAGCGTGACAATCTGCGAGAACAACAGGCCACCCACGACTGCCAGACCCAGGCCCCTCCTCGAATCTGCGCCGGCGCCGAAGCCAATCGCGATGGGCAGAGTTCCCATCAGTGCCGCCATGGTGGTCATCATGATGGGGCGGAAGCGGACGAGCGCACCTTCATAGATCGACTCTTCCGGGCTCTTTCCCTGTATCCTCTCCGCCTCCAGGGCGAAGTCAATCATCATGATGGCGTTCTTTTTGACGATGCCGATCAACATGATGATTCCAACGAATGAGTAGAGGTTCAGTTCCTGGTGAAAGAGGCGCAACGTCAGGAGAGCACCGACGCCGGCAGACGGCAACCCCGACAGAATCGTGAGAGGATGAATGAAACTCTCGTACAGGATCCCGAGAATAATGTAGATCACCAGAATCGCTGCGACAAGCAACAACCCCATCCCCGTGAACGAGTTTTGGAAAGCCTGCGCCGTCCCTTGGAACGTACCTTGGATATCCGCGGGCAGGACTCGAAGGGCTTCACCCTCGACTAGTTTTGTTGCATCGCCCAATGCGGTTCCAGGCTTGAGGTTGAAGCTGATGGTGGCGGCCGGTAACTGTCCCAAATGATTCACTGTAAGCGGGCCAAGGGAAGGCACCAGTTTCGCGACCGTATCGAGCGGAATCAACTTACCCGCACTGGAGCGGACATACAAGAGCGACAGCTTGTCCGGGAGGTTCTGAAACTCCGGTAACAATTCGACGATGACGTAATACTCATTGTTCGGCGAGTAGATGGTGCTGATCTGGCGGGTGCCGTAAGCGGAATAGAGGGCATCCGAAACCTGCGCTGGTGTCAAACCTAGTGCATAGGCCTTATCGTGGTCGACGTCCACGGTGAGTTGGGGATTCTTCACCTGTAAATCGCTCGTGACGTCCTGCAATTGTGGCAGGGCGCGGAGAGCCGCTTCCAGCTTAGGCGCATCCCGGTACAGTTCCGTCGTGTCGGGCGATTGCAGGGTGTATTGATATTGGGACTTGGTGAGCGATCCACCGATGCGGATAGTTGGCGGAATCTGCATGAACACATTCAAGCCGGGGATTTGGGACACCTTCGGACGAAGTTCCTGAATCACCTCCATCGCGCCCATTTGATTGACGCGATCTTTCTTGTCTTTCAATCGAAAAAAGATTCGACCCTGGTTGATGGGACTGCCGATCGACGACATCGTGCTCATAACGTTGGGATCGAACCGTACTACGTCCGCTACCTTCTGCTGCAACTGCATCATGTCCTGAAACGCGATTCCCTGCTGCGCCTCGGTGAATGCAAACACAAGACCTTGATCTTCGTCGGGAATGAATCCGGTTTTCGAAATCGTGTACATATAAAATGTCAGACCGATTACGAAGAACGACACTATCAATGTCGCGAACTTGTGTCGCAGCACGGCTTTCAGGCTAATGTTGTAACCGCGCAACCATCCATCGAACACCCGCTCGCCGAAGTTGAAGAGTCGCCCGTGGCCCGTGCGCTCTTGGTGACGAAGAAAACGGCTGCACAGCATCGGGGTCAAGGTCAGCGATACGAATCCCGAAACCAGGATCGACGCGCCGATGGTGACCGCGAATTCATGCAGCAACCGCCCGATAATTCCTCCCATGAACAACAATGGAATAAAGACAGCAGCCAGAGACAAGGTCATCGACAAAATGGTGAAGCCAATCTCGCTGGCGCCTTCCATCGCGGCCTGCAATGGCCGTTTGCCCATTTCCATATGCCGGACAATGTTCTCCAACATGACGATGGCGTCATCCACTACGAATCCAACCGACAACGTCAGGGCCATCAGCGAAAGATTGTCAAGGCTGTAGCCGAGCAGGTACATCACCGAGAAAGTTCCGATGATCGACATCGGCAAAGCCAGAGACGGAATGATGGTGGCAGAAACATTTCGCAGGAAGACGAAGATCACCATGATGACCAGGCCGATGGTCAGCAGCAATGTGAACTTTACATCGTTCACCGACTCGCGAATGGTAACGGAACGGTCATAGAGCGTATCGATGCGGACAGCCGCGGGAATATGATCTTCGAGCCTGGGCAGCAGCCTTTTGATATTGTCGACGACCGCGACGGTATTGGTACCGGGCTGCTTTTGAATGGCCAGTACGATGGCCCGCACGCCGTTGAACCAACTCGCGGTCTTGTCGTTCTGCACGCTGTCGATCACGTGGCCCAGTTCGTTGAGGCGTACCGGAGAGCCATTGCGATAAGCAACCGCCATCGGTCCGAACTGCACGGCATTCATGCGCTGCCCGTTGGAGAGAATCGTAAATGTCTGATTTTGTCCGTAAAGGGTGCCCGTCGGCAGATTCGTATTTCCGTTTTGCAGGGCCGCAGTCACTTCGTCGATCCCAATCTGCCGTGACGCCAAAGCGCTGGGGTCGAGCTGGGCCCGCATGGCATATTTCTGTGAGCCGAACACCTGCACCTGCGCCACGCCGTTCACCATCGAAACGTTCTGGGCAATGGTGGTCTCTGCTGCCTCATCGACGTCGGACAGCTTCATGGTCTGAGAACTTAATGCCAGGTAAAGGATCGGTGAATCGGCCGGGTTCACCTTCTGAAACGTCGGGGGCGTGGGCATCTGCGGAGGCAATTGGCCTCCCGCCGCGGTGATCGCTGCTTGCACGTCCAGCGCCGCCCCGTCGAGACTGCGGCTGAGGTTGAACTGAATCGTGATGTTGGTCAACCCCAGGGAATTGGTCGACGTCATCGAGTCGATGCCGGCGATCGTCGAAAACTGCTTCTCCAGTGGCGTCGCAACCGACGAAGCCATGGTATCGGGACTCGCTCCTGGGAGGGACGCGCTCACCAGGATGGTAGGAAAATCAACGTTCGGCAGATCGCTGACCGGGAGCAGCTGATACGCGAAGATGCCGAAGATCAGGATGGCCGCCATGACCAGCGTGGTCATGATGGGCCGCCTGATGAAAAGATCGGAGATGCTCACAGTCCGCCTCCGGTCGGAGCCGTGGCCGTTGGAGTTCCGGGCGGTGCGGCTTGCACGATCACTTTTGCATTCGGCGCCACGCGTAGTTGGCCGTTCACAATCACCTGCTCGCCAACCTTCAATCCGTCCGAAATCAATGTCAGACTCTGGTACGCCCCTTCTGTTTTTACGGGTCGCGCCTCAGCCGTGCTGTCAGTTCTGACGACATAAACGTATTCCCCTTGCTGTCCGCTTTGAATCGCTCTCGTCGGGACGACGACAGCATCCTTCTGCATCGACAGCTCTAACGCAACGTCTACAAATTGTCCCGGCCACAATCTCCGATCTTTGTTCTGGTAAGTGCCTTTGAGCTTAAACATGGCCGTCGTTGTATCGACTCCATTGTCGATGAACGTCAACCGGCCTTCTGTCGGATTATCTAATTGTCCCTTCGGGTAAGCCAGAACCTTAAGCTGCCCGGAACTGAAGTGCCGTTGCACCCGCTCTAGGTTTGCCTCCGGTACCGAAAAGGTGACATAGATCGGCGTTACCTGGTTCAACTGGACCAGATAGGGCGAGTCATTCGCCTTGACCAGATTGCCCAGGTTGATCATCAAGTTTCCGGCGCGTGCGTTGATGGGAGCAACGATGTCGGTGTACTGCAGTTGCACACGCGCGGCCTCGACCGCAGCCTTGTCCGCTTCTACGGCAGACGCATCGGCCTTTGCCTGCATGCGCATCTGGTCGGCTTGTTCGTGCGAGACAATGCCATCCTTTTCCAGATCGGAGTAGCGCTCGGACTGAACCCGCGAGTGCTCCTCCTGCGCTTGATCGCGCTTCAACTGCCCGACAGCCTTATCAAGATCCGCCTGGAATGGCCGCTTGTCCAACTGGAACAGCAGTTGACCCTGGCGTACATCTTCTCCTTCTTTGAAGAAGATCTTTTGGATTTGACCGCTGACTTGGGAGCGGATCTGCACTGTCTGATAGGCCTCAACGTTGCCGATGGCCTTGATCTGGACGGGAATGTTCCGGAGTTCCACACCGGCTACCACAACCGGGGCGGCTGGACGATCCTTGGAGGCCGCCGCCAGCTGTTCTCTATTTCCGCACCCAGACAGGAATAGAAGAGCGTTCAAGAGAACAAGAAAAATCAATGCCTGCAGTCTTTCGACAACGTGTCTCATGACAGTTAACCCCGGCCAGTAACCAGCAAAGATCATTCTATATGCACGTACTCTCGATTGCTTTCAACCGGAGCGAAAGCAGATCGCATCATTTGCAGATGGCCGAACTACACCCCCCTCATGGGCAACGCCTCAAAACGATCTCCGTCGCCCCTGCTCAGCGACATCGGGGAGGGGGTAAACTCCTGTTTTTGGGGCAGCGCATTCGCGATTTGTGTGATCCCGCGGGTTCAACGTAAGCAAGCCTATGGTAAGGTGATCGGGGTCCCGTCCGCGGTTCGACGTGATGTCTTTCGACTAATAGCGGCTGCTAAGGCTGATCATTGGATCCCGTCAAACCTCGCCAGTTGCTCGGAGTGTTCGACGCCACCATGATCGTCATGGGCGGCATTGTCGGCTCCGGTATTTTCATCAACCCGTATGTGGTTGCCCTCCGCGTGCACACCCCCTTTTTGATTCTGGGTGTCTGGCTTCTGGGCGGGAGCCTTGCCCTGCTGGGTGCGTTCATCTGGGCGGAACTTGCATCTCGCTTGCCGGGCGCAGGTGGACAATACCTTTACCTGCGCGAGGCTTACCATCCGTCGGTCGCGTTCATCTATGGATGGGTCCTTCTTCTGGTGACCCAAACCGGTGGGATGGCGGCAGTCGCGGTCACGTTTAGCCGGTACTATCGTGAGATCACCGGGTTCTCGGTAGGCGATGGGCCGATCGCGGCTGCAACCCTGCTGGGTTTGACGGCGATCAATTGCTTTGGAGTGCGGGCCGGCAGCAATGTGCAAAGTCTCCTGATGGTCCTCAAGGCATCTGCTATCGCTGCGATGGTCGTGGTTGGAATTCTCTGGGGTGGTGGCACGGTGCACGCCTTACCTTTGCTCGACCGTCCGGTTTCGCCGGGACTTGGTAGCGCAATCGGCGCCGCCATGATTCCCGTTGCGTTCGCGTACGGAGGATGGCAGACGGCAAGCTTCGTGGCCGGCGAAATGCGTGATCCACGCCGCGATCTCTCCCGCGGACTGGTGATCGGCGTAATCGGCGTGATCGTCCTCTACCTGGCGGTCAATTTTGTTTGCTTGCGAGTCCTCGGCCCAGTCGGACTGGCCGCAACCCGTATTCCTGCATCCGCAGTAATGCGCGCCGCTCTAGGCGAGCGAGGAGCGAAGTGGATTGCATTCGCCATCGCTATTTCAACGCTGGGCTTTCTGAGTCAGGGAATTCTGACCGCGCCGCGGGTTTACTATGCCATGGCCCGGGATGGTCTCTTCTTCAAGAGTGTGGGCTGGCTTTCTCCCCGCACCGGAGTTCCGGTTGTTGCCATTGTGCTGCAAGGCGTGACGGCGACTGTGATTGCTCTTTCGGGGCGCTACGAGGAGATCCTGAACTATGTCATCTCGGTCGATTTCATTTCTTTCGGCCTGACGGCCGCGTCACTGTTCGTGTTCCGGCGACGAACCCAAGGCTCGGTGCAGAAGTTGTATCTGGCCCCAGGCCATCCTTACACTACAACTCTCTTTGTGCTGGCCTGTGCCGGTATCGTGATCACCACTGTTGCCACTTTCCCCGCGAATTCCGTCATCGGCTTAATCATTCTGCTGGCTGGCTTCCCGGTATATTTGTATTGGAGCCGTCGTGGGCGGCGAAACCCACCGGCCCCGAACCTATGAGACATCGACATTCCGACTACATGCTGTGGGCAAAGACAGAGGGTCGTGCGAAGTTCAATCTCGCCACTAGCGGTGTGGGGCCGTTCCCTTTAGGTGACCTTCCGGTAACCATCGATCAGTTGGAGATCAACGGCGACAGCACTTACGGCTACGCCCCTCTGCAGCGTGCCATCGCGAAGAAATGCGGAGTCGATCCCGATTGCGTGGTGGCCGCTGCCGGTACTTCCATGGCCAACCATCTGGCTATGGCCACGCTTATCGATCCGGGCGATGAGGTTCTGATCGAACAGCCAACCTATGAGTTGCTCACATCCACGCTCCTATTTTTGGGCGCTGCATTAAAGACTTTCGTCCGCGATGAAGATAACGGGTATGCGCTTGATCCCCGTGAAGTTCGTCGCGCAATTACGCCAAAGACCAAACTAGTCGTCCTAACCAACCTGCATAATCCCAGCAGCGTCCTGGCTTCCGATTCCGTGCTGCGCGAAATCGGGGACCTGGCCCGTAGCGTGGCCGCGCGCGTGCTGGTCGACGAAGTTTACCTCGACGCGGTTTACACCAATACCCCGAAGACTTCATATCACCTGGGACCAGAGTTCGTCGTCACCACTAGTTTGACTAAGGTCTACGGCCTGAGCGGTCTTCGCTGTGGGTGGATTCTGGCGAAGCCCGATCTGGCTCGCGCCATGTGGCGACTGAACGATCTGTTTGCCTCTATTCCTGCGCATCCGGCCGAGTTGTTGAGTGTCGTGGCACTGGAAAATCTTGACCATATCCGCGAACGCGGACGGAAGATTGTGGAAGCCGACCGCGCGCTGCTGAAAGCGTTTCTTACGAGGCAGGAAGGCGTGTCCGCTCCCTGCACTGCGTTTGGGACAACCGCTATTCTGCGCTTGGCCAAGCACAACGTCGATCATTTCCTAACCCTGCTGCGCACCGAGTACGAGACCTCAGTCGTCCCCGGACACTTCTTCGCTCTGCCCAACCACTTCCGTGTCGGCATGGGAGTGGACACGGAAATGTTCCGCGAGGGATTGCAGAGAATCGGCCAAGCGCTGGCAAAAGTCTGAAGGGGTAGATGCTGGCGGAGGAGGCGCCTTCGATTCCCACACTTTTCTTGACAGGCTTGTCCACAAATGTCCGTTGACGGCAAAGCGCTGGCAGGTGTACATTTCGTTGATCTCAATGAAACGCAAGTAGGCGTAATATAACGAAATAGACCAAGCAACAGACCGAAAGGATCCCAGAAACGAAAATCCGCAAAGGAGCAATCCCATGACGCCCCGTATCTTTCGCCTCCTTGCCCGGCTGGTTGCAGGGCTCTGCATTTTCGTGCCGGCCGTATTCGCCTCCGCCACCACTTACTACGTATCCACCACGGGCAGCAACGCCAACGACGGCCTGACCACGACCAGTGCCTGGCGCAACATTCAATACGCCGCCAATCATGTCGTCGCAGGAGACACTGTTCAAGTGCTGGGCGGAACCTACAACGAAGTAGTTACCATTCCTGCCTCCGGCTCCGCTACCGCCGGCTACATCACCTTCCAGAACTATGCCAGCCAAGCCGCGATCATCGACGGCACCGGGCTCACGCCTCCCGCCCAGGGCGGCCTCATTAACATTGCCAGCCAGAGCTACGTGATCATCCGGGGATTCGAAATCCGCAACTACAAAACCACTTCCCGAACCAAGGTTCCGGTCGGAGTCTGGGTCACCGGCGCCGGAAGCAATCTACAGCTGCTCAACAATCACATCCACGACATTGTGACGACAGCATCGGGCTGCAATGCCAACGCATTGGGCGTCGCTTTCTACGGCACGCAGGCGCCGGCCTCTCTGAACAACATCACCATCAGCGGCAATGAGATCGACCACCTGCAGACCGGCTGCAGCGAGTCCCTCACCGTCGACGGCAACGTCGATACCTTCACCATTACCAACAACCTGATCCACGACAACAACAACATCGGCATCGACGCTATTGGCTTTGAGGGCGTCTCGCCCAATTCCGCGTATGATCAGGCCCGCAACGGAACCATTACTCTCAATACCGTCTACAACATCAGTTCGAACGGAAATCCTTCCTATCCCAAAAACTGCTGGTGCGCCAACGGGGTTTACGTTGACGGTGGCGCCAACATCCTGATCGAGCGCAACCTGGTCCACAATGTCGACATCGGCATCGAAATGGCCAGCGAGCACTCCGGCAGGAACACTGCCAACGTGACTGCGCGCAACAACCTCATTTACTTCGGCAACTCCGCGGGAGTTTCCATCGGTGGTTACGCTAGCAAGGTCGGTGGCAGCGACCATGTCACCATCGTCAACAACACTTTGTACAAGAACGATGGCAAGAGTACCGGCAGCGGCGAATTTCAGATTCAGTACCACGCCACCAACAACGTGTTCAAGAACAACATTGTGTACGCTGGTTCACAAGCCCTCGCCATCCACAACTTCACAACATCGGTGGCCAACCCCGCAGATGTGGACTACAACCTCTACTTCTCCCCCGGCGGAGCCACCGGCACCACATTCGTCTGGAACAATAAGACTTACGGCACGTTCACGGCCTACCAATCCGGTTCGGGGAAGGACGGAAATGGGAAATTTTCCGACCCGCAGTTCCTGAACGGAATCGCGCCGGACTTGCATGTGCAGTCAACCTCGCCGGCGGTAAATGCGGGAATCAATCTGGGCTCGGCGGTGGTGGGGACGCTCGACTTTGCCGGGAACGCCCGCGTCCAGGGCTCGAACATCGACATCGGAGGTTACGAGCAGTAAATCCGAAAACTGTCGAATCCTGCACAAACGGAAGAACGGTCGCGTCACAAGGATCTCTCTTTTTTAAGACGATTTTTCACATCTCCTTTTCCCTCGGCTGTGCATCCTAGTGGGGAGCTGTTCGAGGAGAATCGCGATGCCAGACGATCAAACGCTTGCAATGATTCTTGCGATTTGCGATTTGATGAGACAGAATGGAAGTGCAGCAGAGACCGCGGTAGCGGCATATGAGCGAGCGATGAAAGAAGTACTCGAGTATCGGCGCTCCAAAGGATTAACCGAAGTTGGCGGGGTACCCGCTTGAGGCACATAAAGTTCGCCCGCAGTTACTCTCTCTAATGGCCTTCCATGAGAAGACCGGTCAGTTAAGCGTCCAGCAGACTAACCGTGATTTACAATTCCGACGTAACACATTTTCCGCCGCAAGAGCGAGGAGTCCAGAACGTTGCTCCAGACAGCCTGCGGAAGTCGTACAGTTAGGGGATTGTTGCCACCACGGGCGGCGTCGAGGGCACACTCTCCTGGCCGCTCGAATTCAACGCCGTGGCTTCGTAGAAATACGTGGCGCCAGATGCAACGGTGCCGTCGGTGTAGGTCGTGTTGAGGTCTAGAGTGGAATTGATCTTGGCATATGTGCCGTTCGCGCTGGTGCTGCGGTATACGTTGTAGCCTGCCACATCGGTCCCTTGATTCCAGCTAAGGGTGACACTGTGCTGCTGAATGGTGCCGTTCCCAGTGAGCGACTCGACCAGCTTCGAGTCGGATGCATTGCTGATGAATGTAAGAGACCCTGAGGTCGTCCCACTATTCTTGGGCGTAAAGGCTATGTTGAACGCCACGCTCTGCCCTGCGCTTATGGTAAATGGCAAGGATGCTCCGTTCAGCACGAATTGAGAATCGCTGCTCGCATCAGAGGATACGGTCACACTCGAGCCAGTGGCGCTCATCGTGATCGGTTGCGTAACGGTTGTTCCTACGGCCACATCGCCGAAACTTACGAGCGATGGACTGATGCTCAATTGTCCTGAGGTCGTCTGCGTTCCAATGCCGCTGAGGGGTATGTTCAGAGTAGCCCCGGATACCAGGACACTTCCACTGGTTGTCACGGCGGACTGTGGGGTAAAAGTGAGGTTGAACGTCACACTTTGCCCTCCGTTCAAAATGAGGGGTAAGGTCGGCCCGCTGACCGCGAAACCGTTTCCCGTGGTCTTTAGTGCGGAGAGCGTTACTTGCGCAGAACGAGTATTGGTCAGTACGACTGGCAGTGTAGAACTCTGTCCTACCAAGACCGAGCCAAACGAAACGCTGGAGGGATTGGCGACGACGCCGTCCCCTTTCGCACCTGTTCCTCTGATCCTCAGTTCCAAGTCCGAGTTCGAAGCGTCGCTGGTGATCGTGGCGCCCCCTTGCGTCAAACCCGACGCGGTTGGAGAGAATGACACTTGAAGCGCTACGCTCTGCCCTGCTCCCACCGTCAAGGGCAGGGTCAAATTGGGAAGCCCGAAATCGGCTCCGCGCAAATTAATCGCCGACACCGTGACACTCGTTTGTCCGGTATTTGCCAGCACAACCACCTGAGTTTGTGTCTGACCGACCGCTACAGCCCCGAACGGCAGGCTACACGGAGCGCATGTTAGTTGTTGCGTGGTGTTGCCGCCAAACACCGGAAGGGTAGAAAACACTGCAATCAAGGCTAGGAAAAGAATACGGAAAAGAAACTGGCGATGAAGCCTCTGGGGGAGTTTCATGGCGCCAGTCTGCGGGTTTAAACCCAACTAAGCATAGATATCGATGGTACATAGCAGGGTCGTGACTGTGGTTCTAGTCCCTTTGAGTAGGCAGTAAATCGGCCGATTTCCACCTCCGTTGCGCAACGGGCCTCCGAGTTTTGCCCCATTGACACGTGGGGTTCGGAGCGGGCCAAGCCGACAGTAACTCGCACATTGGACGGTTATTTTGCCGGAGGCGAGTGCTGGACCGCCAAGCCGTTCAGTGCTGAACAGCGCGCCGCAGTCCTTCAGAAGCTTCTAAAGTGACCATCGTCATCGGCCAAGCGATGCTGATGCCTGAAAGTCATATTGACGATGCACTCCGACGGTGACGAATACCCGCGATTGGGGCGCAACTAGACTACTTCCTGAGGGCTCCCGACAACCTCGATTTCGATCTTTTGCGTGCCCAGACGCGGATGCTCAGCTCTGAGTTGAACCTTGCCGGCTTTTTCCTGAGCTCGAATCCAAACCGCTCCAGTTCCACCGATTAGGGAGAACGGATTGTCGCCGATCATCTCGGCTGGCCCCGCCACCTCCAGTTTAATCGCATCATTGGCAAATGGCCGAATTGCACCAAACTCGTCGGTGACGCGCAAAACTACTCGCGTGGAGTCTGCACCATCAGCGATCAGCTGGGCGTCATCGGGAAGAAGCAGAAATTTCGCATCGACACCCGTTCCAGACATGCGCTTCGTGATCACCAATTTACCGCTGATATAGCCTTCAATGCGCAGATCGCCCCATTTATGGAACAGTTCACCCATTTCAAGGACGAATGGTGCGTAGCGGAGATGCGCAAACTGCTTACGGTCTGGGTCGACTTCAGCCACCAGCATATCGTCGATATAAAACTTGATGTGATCGCAATTGGAGCAAACGACCGCGTTCGAGAATCCGATAGATGCGTCGCCTCGGGCCCAATGGAATGCCGGTTCGAGCACGATTTCTTCCCTCGGTTCGCACTGCGATTTGTAGAAACCCGCGGCAGGCTTTGGTTCCCTGAAGATGTCCGTGACACCGTGATAGCAGATGCGGTCGCCCGAACCGAAATTGCCGTGCGTGTTGTAGTCGAAGGCGCACCATCCGATTCCGCCCGCGTATTGTGGATTCGACGCAAGCTGGTCATGGATACGGGCGTGTCGCATTGTGTGCTCAGTCAGACGTTCCACCTGGTCAATGGTTTTGGTGGGATAAGTGTGCCCGACAAATTCTGTATTCAGATACCGAGGATGGTTCGGCGGCTTCAGCGGGAAGCCGAAATCGTTCATCGTGAAGACATCTTCCAGGAATTCGGATTCCTGGAAGTAACGGATTCCTCCGGTCTGGCGGGTAGGATCGAGTTGGTGGGCGAGTGCGTTCGTGCGCGTATAGAAATCATGGTCATCTTTGGATTCGTTAATGCGCACGCCCCAAAGAATAATGGAAGGATGATTCCAGTCGCGACGAATCATACGCCGTACATTGTCGATGGAGATTTGCTTCCACGCTTCGTCGCCAATGTGTTGCCAGCCTGGAATCTCTTCCAGAACGAGAAGGCCGAGTTCATCGCAGGCATCGAGGAAATGACGGGACTGCGGATAATGCGAGGTGCGAACAATATTGCACTTGAGTTTGTTGCGCAAGATCTGAGCATCACGGCGTTGCGCCCGGGCCGCCATAGCTTGTCCAACAAATGGAAACGTTTGATGCCGGTCGAGGCCGCGCAACTTGATGACCTTACCATTGAGTTCGAACCCGTGATCGGTGAATTGGGCTTCCCGAAAACCGAAACGGCGAGAATCTTCGTCAACAATTTGGGCGCCCGCATGCAACCGCACACGCGCTGTATAAAGGTTCCGATTTTCCATGTCCCACAACTTGATTCCGTTTAACCCCTCGAGGTGAAGAGTGTGCGGGACGGGCTCGTTGGCAGGACTTGACGCGGGCAATGACTGCGATGCTTTCGCGACGACGCGGTCACCATCGAGCAGTTCAACTTCTATGGCTCCTCCGCCCGGCGATGCCTCCAAGTGCTGAATGAAACAGACGACATCAACCGATGGCTTTCCGGAGAGCGCGTTCTTCGGCTGCACGAAGATGTTCTCCAAAAAGGTCGAGGGCACGACGCGAATCGACACTTCGCGATAGATTCCGCCAAAGGTCAGATAGTCAATCTCGTATCCAAAGGGTGGGATGTCGGGGCGTTCGCTGGAATCCACATCGACGGCCAGAACGTTCTCTCCACCGAAGTCCAGATGCGGAGTCAGCTCAAACGAAAATGGCGTATATCCGCCTTTGTATTCGCCCAAACGCACTCCATTGAGCCAGACCGTCGAAGCGGTCATCACTCCTTCAAAATCGACAAAGACACGCTTGCCTCGCGCTTCAGGCGGCAACTTGAAGCGGCGGCGATAGAGAGAGACGAACTCATAGCTCTTCTCGTCAAAACCGTGCCACGGGAGTGGGATGTTTGTGTGCGGGATGACGACCCGGTCAAATCCGGAGTCGTTGAAATCTTTTTCGTGGCCACCCTCAACGAAATGCCGGCTATACCGCCAATTTCGATTCATCGAGAAGACTTGGCGTCCGCTGGCGGTCGAAACGTTGCTCTGAGCACCTGCTTCGGGAAGCGCGTAGGGCGCGAGTGCGGCTCCAGCAATTATGGTGCCCGTTTGCCTGATGAAACTGCGTCGATCCATTTTCCTCTCCTCGATGATCAATGGCACAGAAGAAATGCGGCGGCTCTTGGAGACTTTGAAATCGCAGACGGATCAGGCGATCCAGGCAAGTACCTGCCCCAGATCGGCAACCGATGTGGATTCGGTTCCGCGTGGCATCGATGGACCTATGCCAAGCGCCTGATTGTGTCCTTCAAACCAAACCAGAAATGATGATTGCTCCGCCCCCGGAAGCCGTTGCTGATTGATCCAGTTGTAATAAGCACCCATATCGGCATCGATCAGGGAACCCACGAAGTCGAGGTCGGTGCGAGTCTCGGTTGCCGATAACAGCTCGTTCATAGGCTTCTGTCTCTGCCGCGGAGCAAATCGCACCAACAGCGTCAAAGGTTGAGCCCGTCTCATCGCTTCGCGTGCGGCCCACTGCGCGAAACTCGTGCTGAAGATTTGTGTTCCCGAACCTTCGGTAAGGAGGCTGATCTCAAAACGCTCCAGTACTTCGTCCTTCGGTTTACTACCACCCTCGCGGTCCATCCCGAGATCGGCTGGACGCATCTGGGCAAGGAGCGTCCGCAACGCCTCGGGCCCCATGCCGGGACGATCAATCTCTATTTGCATCTTTCGCAGTAACGCTGCCCGAGCTGGTTCGAGGGCGTTGTAGGAAACGCAGGTTAGAGCTTCGGAGTGATCAACCGCTTCCCCGCCATCGATGTACCAATGTTCATAGGGGCTCGGATGGGCTTTTGCCCGGACGGCAACCAGGTCCAACAACTGGCGAAGACCACCCTCCGGCTTAACCCGGCTGAAATAAGCGCCGTGCGGGCGCAGCTTTCGAAAAACTGCCTCATCATACGAGGGCACTCCCTGACCAATGATGGTAATCCCGAGCCTTGGAACCTGCGGAGATTCGGGCGGCACTGCAGCCCGCAGCCGGTCAGCGTAGTCAGTAGATGCCTGGCGAAACGCGTCGAGTTGGTGAGTGCTCCAAAGGTGAGCCGAGAGGCGCTCGACGAACTGAGCAGGCGCCTTCGCCCAATCAAACTCTTCGAGCTGCGCAGAGAGTTGGATTTGTGCGAATCCTTGAAACCACGCTATACGCTGCTCCGCGGACAGCGAGCTTATTTGCTCTAGTTCCCTTTCGCGAGCTTTGCGCTCGGCAGGAAATTTGAAATCGTACTCGATCAGTTCTCGAAGCAAGCCCGGCACGAAGCTGAGCGGCAGTTGTTGCAAAGTCGGCAAGTAGTGGACAACGACCTTTTGCGCCTCTGTCGGATAGCCAGAGAACTGCGCCGCTTTGAGGTCTCGTGGAAGCATGATTCCTAGACCAACTCCGCAATTAGTTTGCCCTGAGCAAGCGACGGAACAAATCCCATGATGGACCCCAGCGTGGGCACCAAGTCAGTGGAATCGACCGCTCGATCAAAAACCACTCCCTCACGAACTCCTGGACCAGCGACCAGCATCCAGGTGGTCCGCGAAAGAGCGTCACCGGTTCGATGATGTTGGAAGCCATTGCCTCCCGCATCTTCATCTGCATCGCGACCAAAATCGGGCAAGATAAATAGTGTCGTGTTGCCTGCGTATGCCGGTTCGCTCTGGATCGTCTTCCATAAGTCGGAGCAGAGTCGGTCGGTACGCCGAATCCCCTCGATGTAGAGCGAAAATGCTCCCGCATGGGCGATATCGATATCGTGCATAGTGATCCACAACAAACTGGGCGCAACCTGCCGCATCAGTTGGCGAGCTATGTATACCGAAAGCTCGTCTGGGCTCGATAGTGTCTGGGCGTGTTTCCTGAAGTCGTCGACAGAAAGTTTCAGGATCATTTCCAGTTGCTGCAATTCGAATTCGCTTCCCGCCAACTCCGGCGCGAACAAGGGAGTTTCGTAGTTATCTCGCAACAGGCGCTGATAATCATCGTTACGTCCTGCGGTGGCTGCGCTGAGCAAACGTTTGGGCAGAATCACCCGGGCCCCCAGGCCGGGACCGTACGAGCGATGACTGCTTTCACCAATCCGATTGAAACCGTTGCTGGGAGCGACCACCCACGCATCAGACGCTGGACGCTTCAGATCCTTGCGAAAGTACTCAAAGACCGTTGGAGAAGGTGGGGGCACGGCGGCAAAGTTATTGAAAGTTTCGTATACGCCGGTCGCCAGACTGGCAGTCGCGACATAGTGGCCGAGGATTCCGTGATTTACAACTTGCGTGAAAAAAGTCGATTGCGGAATGAGTTCGCGCATCAGGTGCGGAATATTTTCCTGTCCCTCAGGCGCGAACGTCTCCTGATCGCGGGCCCCACCGCCGAAGGTAACCACTACGACTTTCTTCTTGGAATGGGGAGCTACGGCGCGAGCCCAGGAAGATTTCAACAACGTGCCGCCCACAGCCATCCCCGCAGCGCTGCGCAGAAACTCCCGCCGGGTCCGGGCAAGCACGCGGGAAATCTCTTGAGGGTTGGATGCCTCCCTCCTCAAGCTTCGTCGATTCTGTGATATTCCTGTCATCGAGGATCCACTCACCTACTGGGTGGCGGGCGTTGCGTTTTTCTCCGAGTACACGAACTGGCGAATCTCCGCTCTTTGCTTGTCGAGATCAGCGAGGTGTTGAGCTCGCAGTTGCTGGTAAACGGCGAACTGCGCCTGTGCCTTGTCCTTCTCACCCGAATGCACGTACGCCTGCCCGAGGCGGTAGTGAGCATCGGGAATATCGGAATTGTCCTCCAGGGCTTTCAGGTATTCGGGGATGGCCTCAGCATATTGAGTTTGGTCCGAGTAGAGATTTCCCAACTGCAAGTGCGCCTCGGCGAGTTTCGGATCCAGCGTGAGCGCTTTTTTTAGCAGTACTTCGATTTGATGGTGGTCGAGGCCCGGATCCTGCGCCCGCCTTCCCTTCCACAGGCTCATGGCGTAGTAATAAAACGCCTTGGCGTTATTCGGCTGCAATTCGGAAAAACGGTGAAACCGCTGGATGACCTCGTCGGCTTGACCCGGAGAACTGTCGTAAGCCTTGGAGAGAAAGAGATAACAACGGGGATCGGACGGACTCAGATCGGCGGCTTTCAGGAGCGACTGCACTGCCTCGTCATACCGGCCGAGCGAGTAGAGCGCCATTCCGAGGCCAATCGCGAGCCTGGCTGAATTAGGATAACGTCCCGTACCTTCCCGGAACACTGTAATCGCCGGCTCAAGGGTTCGGTGAAGTAGCAGTTCACTGCCCCAATCGAATAGGTTGCTCTCGCTCGGATCCATATGGGCGGCCAGTTCAAACTCGCTGGCAGCGGCGACAAATTTTTCGTCCTTTTCTTCGATTTGCGCAAGCAGGTTGTGAAGCTCGGCCGTATCTTTCCTCTTCAACAGGCTGCCCACCAACTGCCGTGCGTCCGAAAGCCTGCCGATTTCAGCATAGGCGAGGGACAGGTCGTATCCATTGTCATAGGAAGCTGAATTGATCTTCTGCGCCCGTTCCAGAAACGGCGTAGCCTCTGAGATTTTACCGGATTGAATGTAGAACTCCCCAAGGTTGTGGTTAACGTCGAAGCTCTGGGGTTCAAGTTTGACCGCCTGCTTGAATTGCTCTTCCGCGGGACTGTACATCCCCAACCGGACGAGATTCGTCGCCAGATTGGTCCTGGCGACTCCGGAATCAGGCTTTAGTTGCACGGCCCGCTCGAAGTGTTCTTTTGCCGCTCGCTCTTGGGATTGAGCGGAATAGACCAGTCCAAGAAGCTCGTGGACTTCAAAACTGTCTGGGACCTGGCGGAGCAAACTCTCCAAGTGCGAAGCTGCTTCAGAGAAATGTCCCGACTCATATTCAGCAGAAGCTGCCTGGAACTGACGATCAAGCTGCTGCGAGGTTGCAGCGGCGCTACGCTCCTGCCCACTCGCGACGGCAAGAACCGGCGACAACATGAGAAGAGTCGCGGAGAAAGTGCACATGAGCCGACGTCGGAAGGTCACGGCCTCCGTATCTTAACACCGCAGCAAACCGTTCGCGCAGTTCTATGTCAAAGGGTCAGCGGAAGGCGCTCGTTCGAACGCCCTCCGCTAGATGAGAAGTGTCTGCTCAGTAATAGAGCTTCAGAGCGAATTGGATCTGCCTCGGATCGTAGGGAGCATCCCGCGTGGACCCGATTTCTCCGAAGTTTGAACTCGTAAAGTTGGTTGCACCGGAAACCGCAACAACTCCGTTACCGCCAAATCCCGGAGCATTGAAGTTCGGGTGGTTGAAGATGTTGAACAACTCGGCGCGGAACTGCAGAGTAAACCGTTCGCTCAAGCGCATGTCTTTGAAGATTGAGAAGTCTAGGCGTTTGAAAGTCGGTCCCGCGATCGGACCTTGAGGTCCACCAAGCGCTGCGAGACCAGTTAGCGGAACGCATCCTACTACTTTCGTAGGATCGGGTACTCCCCCGGCCCCTAAGACGCAGGGCTGGTTGAATGCTGCCGGGTTGCCGAAGAAGCTCAGCTTCCCATTGGAATCGATATGCAGTCCCCGCTTCTGAGATTGCCCAGGGACCACGAGGTCGTAACAACCCGTCCCGCTCGTCGTGCTGGATGGACAATTCATTGTAATAGGCTGGCCTCCTTGCAGGACAGCGGCCCAATTGACGCTCCAGCCTCCAAACACTTTGTCAGTGACTCCGCCCGACGCCAAAAAGGGCTTACCTTTGCCGAAGGGCAGTTCATACGTGCCACTCAGGTGGAAGACGTTTCGAATGTCGAAACTAGCAAGGCCGTAATCAAACTGGATTCCGGCTCCCGGAACATTTGGAGCCCGGTAGCCTTGTAGACTCCCGCCATTCAGCAGATCGCCTGCGTCGGTTCGCGACTGTGACCATGTGTAGGTACCCAGGACACTGAGGCCACCAGCAAATCGCTTTTCGACTTTGGTCTGAAGGCCGTGGTAGTAGCTGCTGCCTTCGGTGATCGCGTAACTGGAGCCATGCCCGAAGTCAGGGAATGGAACAGCACTGTTCGTCGATTGCGTGGTGTCGAGAATCTGAGTGACGTTGTTGGAGTTGGGAAAAGACTCCAAATGACGCGCCAGGGAAGTCACGTAACCGGCCTGCACGCTCAAGGTTGGTGTCAGCTGATATTGAAGTGTGAGATTTCCGCCCATCGAGTAAGGCGTGATGTAGTCAAATTGAATACCCCGCAGGGCGAGTCCGCTGGCATTGACCAGCAATGGATCGAGCGGGGTGCATGCGAAACCTGTTTCCAAGGTGGCGCTTCCAATCGGGGTGCCGCTGCTCGTGCATCCCGGGTATGTAATGGGATGGCCATCGTCAGCCGCCGCGTACTGGAAGTTGAATTGGAATGGATAGTTCTCACCCAGGTTCGGGGAGAAGCCTCGGTTTTCAAATCCATTATAGAAAAGACCGAATCCTCCGCGTGCGACCAACTTTGGTGTGACCTGATAGGCGAAACCGAACCGCGGAGCGAAGTTTGTCTTTTGCGAATTACCTAATCCCTTTCCATATTTGTTCGTGACCGCGAGAGTGATGCCGTCTTGTGCGAGCAAACTAGTAAAGCTGGGGGATAGGTTGCCGGCATTAGGTCCAGGCGGAATGATATACATTGGACCCCCAGTAGGCGGACCACTCGGAACAAAGTTCGCCTGGTTCGAATGGTGTTCGTAGACCAAGCCGAAGAAATCCCAGCGCAAACCGAGATTGATCGTCAGCTTAGGTGATATCTTCCAATCATCCTGGAAATAACTCCCATAGTAATTCTTTCCGTTGTCCGTCAACGAGATGTTTGAGACGAAGACACTGTTGTTGCCAGAGCCCGTGGAAGGGCCGCCGACATAGTCGATCGTCCCACCATTCTGCGCGGGAATCGGAGCCAGCAAGAACTGCGCACGACCTGTGTTGCCATTTCTTACGTTCGGTACGTCGGTGTAAGTGCTCCCGAAATCGAACTCACCGCGAGACCATGGTGGTTGCAAGGTCGAGAACTTCACGTGCTGATATTCAAAACCCATCTTGAACGTATGCTTCCCGTAGATCTTCGTGAAGTCGTCGGTTACTTGGATCGTGGAACTGACTTCGTCAGAAGGAAGGAAGGCGTTACTGCCCAACGTGGCTAATCCGTTGATTCCGAAAGCGGGAAGTCCGCCATTCTCCTTCTGCTGAGGAATGCCCTGGATGCCATATTGGCCAGGCAGGTCCGTCAGATTGTTCGACTCTGGTGAAACGCGGGTGGTGTGCAAGTAATTCAGCCCCGCCCGCGCGACGTTGATCGTGTTCGGAGAGAAAACGTGGGTCCACGCCAACGCGCTCTGCTGCGCAAGGGCGGTCTGGTCGCCCTGTTGGAACCCGCCTCCGTCCGCCACTCCGCCGAAAATACCGGGAATGAACTGCGGATCGTCGACATAGCTAAAGCGGAAGAAAACCTGATCCTTTCCGCTCAAATTGAGGTCGAGACGCGTGTCAAATGCGTTGCGGCTTTCGCTCAGCTTTGGCGAATTGGCATAGTTTGAGAACAACGACGAACCAGTTGGGTTTGGATACAAGTTCAAGAGCGCAATCGCATTTGCGTCCAAGCGACCAGCCGGGAGCTGATTGAGACCGCAACCTGCGAGACTGAATGCTAGGGTGCTGGGGGCGCAGGCGCCAAACGGATCGCGGGCAAATCCTGTACTCGCCGCCACCAAACCGGAAACCGGATCAGTAACCCCTTTGGTGACGGGTCGAGTGGTCGCGGGGTCAAGAATTGTACCCACCGGGATCGTACGACCTAGTGCATCCGTCGATGTGCCGGTTTGCCCCGAAATCAGGTCGGATAAATCGGTGTAGCCGCTGCTGCGTTCTGCTAGCGTTGGGACAGAGCCACTCAAAATAGTTCCCTGAATCCTCCGCAAACCCTCGTAGTCTCCAAAGAAAAAAATCTTGTTCTTCCAAATCGGCCCGCCCCCGGAGACTCCAAACTGATTCTGCCTGAGTTCACCCTTTTGTACGTGGTTGGCATTTTCAAAATAATCAGCTGCGTCGAGCACATCGTTACGGAAGAATTCCCAAGCAGCGCCGTGGAACTGGTTCGTGCCGGATTTAATAGTGGCATTGAGTACGGCCGCGCCCGAACGACCGAACTCAGCACTGAAGTCAGTGGTCTGGACCTTGAATTCCTGGATTGCATCAACCGGAGGGAGAACGACAAAATTGGTGCCGTTCAAGAAATCGACCGTATCGGAATTGTTGTCAATTCCATCTAGCATGTAGTTGTTCTGAGCGGGCCGAAGGCCATTCGCCGAGAACGCTCCGCTCGCTGCATTGCCTCGAGTATCGGCTTGGGGGGAATTCACACCGGCTGAAAGCTGCGCCAGGAAGGTGAAATTCCGTCCATTCAGCGGAAGGTTGTTAACGCTCTGCGTATCCATCACCTGGCCGAGCGATGCGTCCTGGGTTTGCAGCACAGGAACCGAAGACGTGACCTCCACCGTTTCGGTCACGGCTCCGGTCTGGAGCTTGAAATTCGCCAGTACGTTTGCGCTTACGTTCACGACAACATGGGTTTGGCTGACCGTCTTAAACCCTTGCGCGGTGGCGTCAACGGTGTAGCTTCCTATTCGGACCGGGCTAAATGTGTACCCGCCATCACCTCCGGTCGTTGTGGACAAGCTAGCGCCTGTGCCCTCGTTCAAGAGGGTAATTTTCGCCCCGCTTACCACCGCACCGGAAGGATCCGTCACCGTCCCAGTGATGGAGCCTGTATCCACTTGAGCTTGGAGCGAAATTACGCCGAGCACAGCACAGCAGATCATCAAGGCTAACGAATTTCGAAGGATCCAGGTATAGGCCGGTCGGTTCATGAGCTCTCCTTTGAGCTTCTCCAGCTTGCAGCACGGCAAGCCTTGTCACACGTTCGACTGCCAAAACTGTCAGAACCTAACAAGCCAACAGGGTGCTTGTCAGGAGATTCAATTTCGAGCGATTCCCATGTACCCACAGTTGCCAGAAACAGTACGATTGCTGATTAACCGCTTAACCTAAGTACGGCTAACACAAATGTACTATTCGAGCGTTTATGCGAAATACCATGGCGTCGTCAGCATTGTCAAGATTTTTCTCGTGGTCTATACTCCGCGCTGTTCTCAGCGCTTAACCACAACCAGCCCAAAATAGACTGAGAGTTCGACCATGAGTGTGACGATTCGGGACGTCGCGAAAGCAGCCGAGGTCTCGACTGCGACGGTCTCCAACGTCCTGAACAACACTGGGAAAGTGGGGCGTGAAACTCGCCGTCTAGTACTGTCGACGGTACGGAAATTGGGCTATATTCGCGACGTTCATGCGCGCCACCTCGCATCGCACAACCGCCGTACTCTCGGCATGATTGTCTCTGACATTGAAAATCCTTTCTTCCCCGAGGTGATCAAGAGTTTCGAGATTCGGGCCCGCCAGCTGGGCTACGACGTCATCCTCAGCGACACAAACTATGACCCGAGCAGGACTCGGGAGGCTGCCGAGAGGATGATGGAACACAAAGTTCGAGGCGTGGCGATCATGACGTCGGAAATCAGCCTGCGCCTTGTCCATGAGTTGGCGCGAAGGATGATCGCGGTTACGTTTCTCGACCTGGCGCCGGTCCGCGGCTACACCAGCAATCTGCGCATCGACTATCTCTCCGGTATCGAGCAAATCGTGAAGTATCTTTATGCCAACGGACATCGACACATTGCCTTCGTCGCGGGGAGATCAGGGCTCAAATCGAACCTTGTTCGTCAGAAGGCCTATGAACAGAACATGCGGCTGCTGGGGTTAGAGCCAGGGCCTATACTGCCAGGCGATCTGCGCTTCGAGGGCGGACTCGCTGCGGGTGAGGCCATCGCGAAGCTAAGCCCGCGACCCACCGCGGTCATGGCGGTAAACGACCTCACCGCGGTTGGCGTTATCAAAGGCTTGCTGAATTCGGGCTGTCGCGTTCCACAAGATATCTCGGTGACGGGGTTTGACAAGACTCGTCTCGCGGATTACAGCAACCCTTCGATTACAACCGTAGACATTCATCGTGAGACGTTGGGGCAATTGGCGGCCGACGCTCTGCACGAACTCTCGAGCGCTGCCAGTCCTCAAGGGAAGGAATACAAGATCAAGTCCGAGTTGGTGATCGGTGATTCCTCGGGGATTGCTCCCCGTTAATGTGCCTTGCTTGATAGACTGCTCGACAGCGCTGGTATGCAATCGCACTGTTCGCATTAAGCGGATACCTTGGGGATGCCTGGTTCAAAAGACGGTAATCACGATCCGTCACGAAGAACTATCCTGAAGCAGATGCGGTGGGCGCCCGTGCTTTTCCTTCCCGCGCCGATCTGCAATCCTCTTTTTTGGGCACCCGGGCTGCACCGATTGAGTACGGTCCAGACCCACTTCCCTTTCGCTGATGTGGCCTTTGAGCCGCATTATCCGGCAAAATCTCCTCTAGATGACGTCCTCCGGATGGCCGCTCCAGGCGGGGATGAATTCACTTTCGAGCGATATGCGGTCGAGATTGCCGCTCTGCTGGGGGAGTGGAGTCGTGCCCTTCGAGTGCAGCCACCCGCAACCGCAGTTCTGAACAGGTTTCTCGATCGCGCAATTCAATCGACTTCGTTCATTCCAATTCGTGAATCCCGATTGCGCTCTGGTGGTGTGATCGAAGTGGTGCGCCGCGAGTTCGGCACCGACATGCGTGCCGGCGGAGAACGGCTCATCGAGGACATTAGAGCTTACCTGCGCCCGCTGCAGCATCTGGAAACCGCCGACTTCGAAATTTACCATTGCTCGCCAGTCCACGATTCGCCGCTGACACTCGAAGTCAGAATTCGCTATGACTTTGTCGGGACGAGAAAAGATCAAAAGCGCGAAGAAAGAATCGGCTCCTGGCGCACACTGTGGTCGCGTGAGTCTGCCGACTGGCGGATTGTGGAGTGGATTGCAACAGAGGAAAATGTTAGCTGTGCCGTCCAGCCGATATTCGTTGACATCACGTCCTCGGTCCTTGGGCAAAACACCTCATACCAAAAGCAACTGCTTCACGGCTCCGACTACTGGCGCACCGTGATCGACGGCGCAGTTGGGGTGGATGTTTACGGAAACAACGGCGTGGCCGTTGGGGACTTCGACGATGACGGCTTAGACGACTTGTACGTCTGCCAACCTGCGGGACTTCCCAATCGCCTCTATCGCAATCGGGGAGACGGAACATTTGAAGATGTATCCAAAAAATCGGGAGTCGATGTACTTGATTTCACGGCATCGGCCCTGTTCGCCGACTTTGACAACCGCGGCGTCCAAGATCTGCTTGTCGTCTGCGCAAGCGGGCCGTTGCTTTTCAGGAACAATGGCAATGGAACATTTACGCTCAAGAAAGATGCGTTTCGTTTTGCAAATCCGCCCCAAGGCGCCTTCACGCATGCTGCTGCCGCCGACTATGACCGCGACGGACGCCTCGATATTTATTTTTGTCTCTACAGCTACTATCGTGGGCTCGATCAGTATCGATATCCCGTGCCGTATTTCGACGCGCGAAACGGGCCCCCCAATTACCTCTTCCACAACGAAGGAGGCGGAGTCTTTCAAGACCGCACGGAATTAGCGGGCTTAAGTGCAGAAAACGACCGTTACAGCTTCGCCTGTTCTTGGGGCGACTGCAATGCAGACGGATGGCCCGACTTATATGTTGTCAATGACTTTGGTCGCAATGTCTTATACCGGAACAAGGGCGACGGAAGCTTCGACGCTGTTTCCGCAGAGGCCGAGGTGGACGAACCCGGCGCCGGTATGAGTGCCTGCTGGCTGGACTTCGACAACGATGGGAAACAGGACATCTACGCCGCTGGCATGTGGGTAGCCGCAGGAATGAGAGTTTTTGGAGACTCCCATTTCCACGGGGGCGAATCAGAAAACATTCGGTCTCTCTACCGGCGACATATGAACGGCAATTCTCTCTACCGAAATCAAGGCGACCAGAAGTTTCAAAACGTAGCAATGCAAGCAGGAGTGGAGATGGGCCGCTGGTCGTGGTCCACCGATTCGTGGGACTTTGATCACGATGGGTACCCGGATTTGTATGTCGCGAACGGATACATTTCCGGGATCGACACGCGCGATGTCTCAAGTTTTTTCTGGCGCCAGGTCGTTGCAAAGTCACCGCAAGATTCCGCACCATCGCCCGGCTACGAGCGCGGATGGAGCGCGATCAATGAACTGGTTCGTTCCGATTCGACCTGGAATGGTCACGAGAGAAATGTTTTCTTTGCCAACAATCGAGACGGCACATTTTCTGATGTTTCCGGTGTCGTTGGATTGGATTTTCGCGATGACAGCCGGGCATTTGCTCTGGCTGATTTCGATGGCGACGGCAGACTCGAAATTGTCCTGAAGAACCGAAACTCACCGCAAATCCGAATCTTGCGTCTCGCGATGAACGACATTGGGAACTCGATCACTTTGCGATTGCGAGGAGTCAAAAGCAATCGCGACGCGATCGGGGCAGCAGTGACTGTAGAAGCCCACGGTCTTCGGCAAACAAAATATCTGCAGGCTGGCTCTGGTTTCTTGTCGCAGCATACGAAGGAACTCTCGTTCGGTTTAGGAACGAATCAAGGTTTCGCTAAAGTGATGATTCAATGGCCGAGCGGTCTTACGGAGATTTACGAAGAACTTCCAGTCAACCGTCGGATAAAAATTCAGGAAGGCACTAAAAACTTCACTGTTAAGCCGTTTGCATCGCCGCCGCAATCATGGGCTAAACCGACCGATCCTCTGAAGGAAGAATCTCCGCCCTCGGCGGCAGGAATCTGGCTGATTGACCCAGTGAGGTCGATCCATTTTTCGCTTCCTGATCTTGCGGGAAATCTGCGAGATCTTCGTTCCTTTCGCGGGAACCCAGTCTTACTGAACTTCTGGTCGACGGCCTGCGCAGATTGCCGTGATCAATTGCAAGTTCTTCGAAGGTCCCATGCAACTCTCGTCTCCAAGGGACTTCAGATCGTCGCAGTCAACATCGACGCGCCGTCCGATCCCTCGGTAGTGAAGTCCTTCGCCAGCCAAGAAGAATTGCCGTTTACGGTCCTGTTAGCCACCCCCGCGGTGGCGGGTATCTACAACATCGTGTATCGATATCTTTTCGACCGCCACAGAGATCTCTCGCTTCCCACGTCGTTTCTGATCGATGAAGCAGGAAACATCGTTAAGGTGTATCTAGGAGCCTTTTCTTCAGAAGTGCTATCGCAGGACTTGGTGTCGATTCCCAAGGACCTCGCAGATCGCTCCCGCAAAGCGCTTCCCTTTCCAGGGACCTTGCATCAAGACAGTTTTCAACGTAACGATTTCACTTATGGCGTGGCTTTCTTTCAACACGGCTTTCTCGATCAAGCCGCGGACTCGTTCCAGCAAGTAATCGCGGCGAAGCCGGATGATCCTGACGCTTATTACAATTTAGGAACGCTTTGCTTGCGACGAAACGCGACACAGGACGCCAGAAAGTATCTCGATCAGGCCCTAAAGTTGCGGCCGAACTATCCTGAAGCCTGGAACAACTTAGGTATGCTTGCTGCGCAGGCGGGCCAACCAGAGGAAGCGATCCAAGACTTTCAGGAATCGCTGCGGTTGCGTCCCAACTACGCCACTGCCCTTCTAAACCTTGGAAACGTCTTTCGGCGGCAAGGGGATGTTGCGCAGGCGACCACTTTTTTGAACCGAGCGCTTGAAAACGAACCGACAAACCCTGAAGTCAACTACAGTCTGGGAATGCTATACGCCCGTAGTAGCCAGAACGATAAGGCTCGCCAATATCTGGAAACCGCAATCAACCTGCGACCGGATTATGCAGATGCGCTCAATAATCTCGGTGTGCTTTTCGTTCAACAGCAACGCTATCCAGAGGCGGAAGAAAAGTTTAAGGCGTGCATACGCATCGCTCCAAACTTTGACCAGTCTTATCTCAATCTCGCGCGACTCTACCTCGTTGAGAAAGACAACGACAAGGCGAGAGCGGTTCTGCAAGAACTTCTCCGGAATCAACCCCAACACAAGATGGCTCAGCAGATGTTACAGATGCTATATTGAGGCCTTCGGAGGGCTGTGTGCAGCGGTGTGATTGCGCTTCGGTTCAGGTCCAGAAAGGCAATCGCGGCCCGCAATTGCTCTTCGCTCTCGCGCTGACCGTCCTGATGTTCGTCCTACCAGGATATGCATTACCGCGGCCTAATCTTCAATCGGCTCAAGTTGCTCCTCTTCAAGATGCTGGTGCTCTCATCCAACAGGGCCAGTTCGAGCAAGCAAGGAAGATTCTTGAAGAACAGGTCGCCCTCGATCCCTCAAACGTAGAGGCGTACAACCTGTTGGGAATCGCCTGCACCAACCAAAAGGACTTTGACCGCGCAGCCGATGCCTTCCAGCATGCCCTCAAACTGGCGCCAGAAGCCACGAAGGTTCAGAACAACCTCGGCAACTTGTATGTAGCTCAAAAGAAATTCGACCTCGCGGAAAGGGCGTTCAGGGATGTCCTTCGTATAGAGCCGTCGAATCGCGATGCGAACTACAATCTGGGACTCGTCTTGATGGCGAAAGGAACGCCGGTCGCAGCCATTCAACATTTTCAGCGCGTGCATCCTGTAACCATCGACGTGCGATTCAATCTGATCCGCGCTTCCCTTGAAGCAGGCAAGACTTCTGAAGGCCTTCAAGCGGCCCGCGAGCTCTCAGCCGCGCACGCGCGCGACATTCAACTGCATTTCACGCTAGGTGTATTGCTCGCGTCGGAGAAGCAATACAACGCGGCACAGCTCGAACTGGAACGTGCTAACTCTTTGCAGCCTGAAACATTCGAAATTCTCCACAACCTGGGGCAGGCCTACCTGCGCGGTCACAATTACGCCAAAGCCGAACTCACCCTCAACCGTGCTCTGAAACTGAAGCCCGATTCCCCTGAAACTCTTTATCTGCTGGCACAGGTCTACTCGGAACAGTCTCGACCCGTCGATGCCCTCGATCTATTGGTTCGTGCCCACAAGCTTGCTCCTGAGAATATCGATGTGATTTTCCTGATGGCTCGCGTGAGCATGAGTCAAAATTACTTCGAAGATGCAATCCCCTTGCTCGAAGCAGGTCTGAAAATTGCTCCACAGCGGGCGGACTTGCACGCAGCACTCGGCGAGAGCTATTTCATGTCGGGCAAGGCGGAACGAGCCATCGACGAGTTCAAGAGTCTCATCGCCTTGGACCCCTCGGCCAGGTCTTACGCGTTCATGGGGCTCTCGTATCGTCATCTCGGGCGATTTGATGAAGCGATGAAATACTTTCAGGAGGGATTGAAACTCGACCCGCACAACGCCTCATGCCTGTTCAACATTGGCTATATCGAAGAAAGGCAGGGCAACTATGCACGAGCCGATCAGCTATTTCAGCAGGCGCTTCGGGCGAATCCCGATCTCTCCGAAGCGCTTCTCGAGTTGGCGAATCTTCGCGTGAAAGACAAGAAACTCGTCGAAGCTTCCGAACTCCTTCGCCGTTACGTGAAAGTGAGCCACGATCCCGCGACGGGATACTACAAGCTGGCGATGGTCGAAAGAAGCCTTCATCAGACCGCCGCCGCCCAGCGAGATTTAAATGTCTTTCAAACGTTGTCAAAGAATTCAACCAGTGGGCCGTATCCCTATCAACATCTTTTTGACTACCTCGACAACCGCTCCCAGCTTTCTCCTCAAGCTCGCGCTCAGCTTGATGTGACGGAACTGAAGGAGCAGGTTCAAAAACATCCCGGGCAAACACAAGATCTGTACTTGCTGACCGAGAGTTATCTAAAACTAGGCCAACTTGACTCGGCGAGGGAAACGATCGCACAACTCGATCGCCTGAGCGCAGACGACTATCGAACACAGACCGGCATCGGCGTTCTGCTGGCGCGCTACCGCTTGTACGATGACGCGATTCAGCATTTCCAGACCGCTCTTCGCGCGAATCCCGACTCCGATGACGTCAAATTTGATCTCGCAGATGCTTATTTCCGGAAAGGTCGCTACTCGGATGCACTCGATGTTGCGCAGAACGTTTCGGCGGCAGGCCAACAGGATGACGCTTTTCTAGCCTTGTTGGGAGACATTGAAGCTCATACGGGCCAAACTGCTAAGGCAATTGAAATCTTCCGCAGTGCAATCAGCCGCAACCCTGACAATGACCAATACTATCTCTCGCTGACGCTAGTCCAACTTCGCGAGAACGATCTCAACGGCGCGGAGCAAACGTTGCAAAAAGGTGCCGCACGCATCCCCGGCTCGGGAAAGATCCTCTGGGGCATGGGTCTCATCTCCGTACTGCGTGGGAACACCTCCCAGGCGGCCGAGCGCCTGGAGCGAGCCGTCGAACTGTTGCCCGAGTGGGTCGGCAGCTATTCGACGCTCGGCGTCTTCTACTACCAGACCGGACAAATTGAGAAAGCTCGCGAAGTACTCGACCGCTTTAAAGGTAGCAACGCCGGTGGTTTGAACGTCGAACGTATCGAAGAAGTTTTATCAAAGGCTCCTGCGAATACCTCTCCAGTCGGCCAGCCTATCTCTATGGTCGCCCGCCAGCAACTTCTGCAAATGGCCCTGATGATCGCTGACCGCAGCTTGTGAACAACTGAAAAAACCTTCATGCAATGCTAAGATGTGAAAATTCGCCGGACTCAATTGCAAGCGCTCAATCCGCTGACTGCGCTCAGCGACTCACACGAACTCGAGATGCACAAGAAAACCGGGACAACGAACCAGCGGCTTACTCTCGCCTTCAGGCGGGTAACAGTCGCAGCCCTCGCTGTTGCGATCAGCGCAGCATTTCACGCCGGAACATCCGCCGCCCAGTCTTCGATAAAATCACAGCCTGCTATCCCCGTTCGATACACCGATATTCGCGAGAGCGCCAAGATTACCTTTCAACAAGACTCCACGCAGACAGAAGAAAAGTACTATCTCGAAACCATGGGAACCGGCGTGGGCTGGATCGACTTCGACCAGGATGGATTGATGGACCTGTTCTTCGTCCAATCTGGGGCTACTGATATTTACAAGCCACCTCATTCCTTGCGCTGCGCTCTATACCACAACAACGGTGACGGAACGTTCACTGATGTCACTGAAAAAGCCGGCGTCGGAGGTGAAGGGCACTACGGCCAAGGAGCCGCGGTCGGCGATTACGACAATGACGGCTATCCCGATCTATATGTGACTGGCTACGGACGCGCAATTCTTTATCACAACAACGGGAACGGTACGTTTACCGACGTTACAACCAAAAGTGGTGTCGCGGATGAGGGAGGATGGTCGACCAGCGCGGGATGGTTCGATTACGACAAAGATGGCTGGCTTGATTTAGTCGTCACGAACTATATCGAATGGACCCCGAAGAACAATATCTGGTGCGGCGAACGCCGGCCAGGCTACCGGTCCTATTGTCATCCCGGAAACTACAAAGGACAGCGTATTAAGCTCTATCACAACAATCATGACGGCACCTTCACCGACGTCAGCGATGCATCAGGCGTGGGAAAGCCCGAAGCCAAGGGCATGGGTGTAGTTCTGGCGGACTTCAACAATGACGGCTGGCCTGACATCGCGGTGGCGAACGATTCATGGCCTAACTTTCTTTTCATCAACAAACATAACGGAACCTTCGAAGACGTCTCTCTCGTCTCCGGGCTGGCTGCCAGTGAAGATGGCCGCTACGAAGCGGGTATGGGCATTGACGCCGCTGATGTCGATGGCGATGGATGGCAGGACGTTTACATTACGCATCTCGATTTTGAGTTGAATCGTCTGTATCACAACAATCAGGACGGAACGTACACAGACAACACGTTCAATTCACGCATAGGGAATAAAGCAGTTTTACTGAGCGGCGTCGCCATGAAATTTCTGGACTACGACAATGACGGCTGGAACGACATTTTGCAACTTAATGGCGCCATGCTCGATAACGTCTCCCTATATCACGGCGAGGTGTCGTATAAGGAACCTCTGTTGATGTATCGCAACCTGGGTAAAGGAGAGTTCGACAAAGTCTCGGAGTCGCTGGGTCCAGATTTTGTTCATCCCATCGTAGGCCGAGGACTTGCAACTGCTGATTTCGACAACGATGGCGATATTGACATCGTGACCAACAATCGAGGCGACTATCCTTCCCTGCTGCGCAACGATGGCGGTAATGCCAATCACTGGCTGACCGTCCTGTTGATTGGAACCAAATCAAACCGCGACGGTATTGGCTCTTCCCTGAAGCTGACTTCGGAAGGATTTGTGCAGGTCGAACAGGCGAAGGGAGGCATGAGTTATATGTCGGCGAGCGATCCGCGAATTCACTTCGGCTTGGGTAGACGCGAAAAGATCGATTCGTTAGAGATTACGTGGCCGAGTGGCCAGGTTGATCGCTTGAAGAATTTGTCCGTCGACCAGATCGTTGCGATAAAAGAAGGTGTAGGAGTCATCCCGCGTTCATTCCCAAAGATTCCGCCATCGAAATGATAGAGTGGAATTCAGGGCTATGACCTTTCCCCGGCGACATTTTCTTGGCTCCTCGCTCCTAGTTTTCGGCAGCACGCTGCTTGACGCTCTGGCAACTCCATTGTGGCAATGGAAGCGCAGTCTCAGCATCCAATCGACTGCGTCGACGAGTCCAGCTTCGCCCGTGCAATTCGTCGACGTTGCTCATGAAGCCGGGCTCAACATACCTAACGTCTGGGGTGGCGCTGATCACAAACGCTACATCATCGAAGCCAAAGGCAGCGGCATCGCTTTTTTTGATTACGACCACGATGGCTGGCTCGATATTTACTTGACGAACGGAACGCGCCTCGGCGAGGAATGGCCCGCTGGACAAGCGCCCACTTCGCACCTCTACAAAAATAACCGCGACGGAACGTTTACCGATGTTACAGAGAGATCCGGACTCGGTCGCACGGGATGGCAAACCGGAGTTTGCGTCGGCGACTACGACAACGACGGGTGGGACGATCTGTTTTGCTGCTTCTGGGGACACAACGTTCTTTTCCACAACAACGGCAACGGCACCTTCACGGATGTAACCCGCAAATCTGGCCTGTACGATGAACGCGTTCGATGGGGAGCGGGCTGCACTTTCCTCGACTACGATCGCGACGGACGCTTGGATCTCTTTGTCTGCAATTACATCGTTCTGGATCCTGCAAAAACTGCGTCGCCAGGGGATGCGGCGGCGTGCCAATGGAAAGGAATCCCGGTCATGTGCGGGCCGCGTGGACTGACCGGCGACACCAACGTGCTGTATCACAATAATGGCGATGGAACCTTCAGGGATGTCTCGCAGAAATCTGGCATCCTCAAACCGGGACCACGATATTCCATCACGGCGGTCGCCAATGACTTCGATAACGACGGCTGGCCCGATATCTACGTAGCGGTGGACTCCGAGCCCAGTATTCTGTTTCGCAATAATCGTGATGGTACCTTCACCGATGTGGCAGTAATGGCTGGATGTGCATACAGCGAGAACGGACATGAGCAGGCAGGAATGGGCGTTGCCGTCGGAGACTACGATTGTGACGGCTGGTTCGATATTTTCAAAACCAATTTCGCGGACGACACCTGCAACCTCTATCACAACAACGGCGACGGCACTTTCAGCGACGTTACCTTTGCATCCGGAATCGGAATCAACAATCAGTACGTTGCCTGGGGCTGCGGGTTTGTCGACTACGACAACGATGGGTGGACCGACCTCATCCAGATCAATGGGCATGTCTATCCCGAGATTGGAGGGCACTCGATTGGTCAGTCCTTTAAGAACCCGCGACTGGTCTACAAGAACATGGGCAACGGGCAATTCAAAGACGTGTCAGCCACGATGGGTCCGGGCATTAACGAGAGGTTCTCCAGCCGCGGCGCAGCCTTCGGAGACTACGACAACGACGGCGACGTGGACGTATTGATCTTGAACATGAACGACGTGCCGTCTCTCTTGCGAAACGATGGCGGTAACAAACAGAATTGGATTAAGATCAAACTGATTGGAACGAAGTGCAATCGTACGGCGATTGGCGCGCGGGTTCGCGTAACCACGGGCAAACATGTACAGATGAACGAAGTCCGCAGCGGCTCAAGCGTCATGTCGCAAAGCGACCTACGTCTTCACTTTGGATTGGGCCAGGCGCAATCGGTCGATCTGATCGAGGTACAGTGGCCGACCACGCAAAAAGTCGAGCGATTTACCAAGGTAAAGGCAAACCAGATTCTCATGATTCGCGAAGGCAATGGAATCGAGACCTCAAAGCCCGCTGCGAAATGAGTCTTACGAGATCAGCTAGCCTGCAACACCCTTACACCATAGGGGCTCAACTTCACTTTGGCGGTCAGGCTCTCTCCTGTGACGAGATCGGTAAAGGCCTTTGAGATCGAGATTGTCTGCGTATCTGCGGTGTGGTTGAGCACGAATATCCACTCCTTTGCAGTTGTTTTGCGAACCGTCAGTTCAACACCCGCAGGCACATCGAGTGGTTTCTGGACCTTCGCCACCGCTGAAAAAGCCTGAACGACTCTCGCAAGGCTCGCGCCATTCAGATCTGCGCCGATATACACAGCTTTGCCTTTTCCATAACTGTTCATTGTGACGGCCGCCCGTCCAGCGTATTGACCGGACGCATACGTACCGAACACTTCTGCAGTTGAGGGAAGCAAAATGTCTGCCCAGATTCCGCACTCCCCATCTGGACCCGAGAGTAACGAAGAAAACTTCACGCTTTGGGTGCCAGAGTAAATCGGCACGTAATCTTCTACTGTGACGCCCATGACTTCGCGCAAAGGTCCCGGCAGTGGCGACCGGACCATCTGACTAGTTTCTGTCTTTGCACCCAAACGAAAATTGGTCACGAACACGCCGCCGTTGCTCACGTACCTTTTGATTCTCTCGGCTTGCGCCTCCGAGAGGACATATACGACAGGCGCGAATACGACCTGATAATCGGAGAGATCGTCGCCGGGGCCGACAATATCTATTCCCGTTCGACTCGCCGATATCGCTCCATACCACGCCGTGACTTGTTCTCCATAGTTGAGATCGTAATGCCCCGGTTGAATCTTCAGCGCCCAGCTGCAGTCATAATCGAAAAACAGAGCCGTTCGGGCTATGCACTGAGAGTTCAGCAGGTCCTGCCCCAAGGCTTTTAGCTCTTTAACGGTCTGCTTGATCTCGTCAAAGGCAGGGCTTTTCGCGCGGTCATGGTTGAGCATTCCGTGCCAGTACTCCTCAGCGCCGAAAGTGGCAGTATCCCATCGAAAATAGTTAACTCCCATCGCTCCGTGCGCGATTGCCTGATACACCCAAAGCCGGATCTTTCCTTTTTCTGGCTGCGGCGAGAAACTGCTCTGCCCTGCCTTTCCGACCTGCTCTTCCATGATCAGGAATGGCTTCCGCACCTTGATGCTTCGTGCGAAGTCGTGTCCCAACGCTACTGCCGTCGGGATGGTTTCAGGAGCGATGGCCCTTGATTTCGATTCCTGGTGAATCAGCATCTCGAAAAATCCCGGATAGTTGTCGAACGAGACAAAGTCGAGCTTTTCATACAAGCTGCGGAGGTCGATGGTATCGAGTGGCAGCCCTACGTTATTAGTGGTTACAAAATGCCCAGGACACAATTTTCGTAGGACCGTCAACTGCTCTTCGAGGAACGACGCGTTGGCATAGGACTGGTAACGATCGTAGTCGAGCGCCAGGCCTGGATTGGGATCCGCTCCAGACGGCAGCGTAACTGGAATCTGAGAAAAATCCGTGTAGGTCTGACTCCAAAACACGGTTCCCCACGTCTGGTTCAGTTTCTCTAGACTCTGGTACTTGCTGCGAAGCCATGCCTGAAAACCAGACTTGCAATAGTCGCAGTAGCATCGTGGCGAGGAACCTAACGTCAGTTCGTTGTCGATTTGCCATCCGATCACGCCCTGCGTTTGAGCAAAGGTGCGCGCCATTTCCGTCGCAATCGCCAGCGAAAGACGGCGATATGTAGGATTTGTCGGACATGTAAATCGCCGCCCACCGGGATACAAACGCTGCCCTTGCGAATTCACTTCCACGATGTCGGGATAACGAACTGTGAGCCAAGGCGGAGGCGCCGCCGAAGGAGTACCCAGAATCACCGCGATCTGGTGTTTGTGAAGAATGTCAACCGCACGATGCAGCCAGTCGAACTCGAACTTCCCTTCTGACGGCTCCATCAGCGCCCACGCAAACTCAGCGATTCGTACATTCGTGAAGCCAACCTCTGCCATCATCCGAGCGTCTTCTTCCCAAAGTGCCTCGGGGGTCTGGTCGGGATAGTAGTCAACCCCCAACAGCATTGGTTGGGAGGAGGAACTTGTGCCATTCTCCTGAGCCCAGCCGCGATATCGAAGGCTTGCAGCGCCGAGCAATGCTGCTGAGCCAGTTAGAAACGTCCGCCTGTTGATAAGAGCCACGAGTCCCGCCTTCCGAACGAGTTTGGGTTCGGTGAGTGAACCTAAGACCGCACATTCTCTTCCGGAAATTGCAGCAGTGTCAAGGAATGCACATGTTAAGGTCACACGCCGACGGTGGAATCCACGATGCGCATTCTCCCACTAATTCGGTGATCGCGGATTCCCTGGCTACTGATGGATTCTTGCCGCCCAACCTCCACCGCTGGCGAGCGGTAACTTCAGCTTGGTCGCTTTGGTGACTTGAGCGGTGATCTTCTTGTAGTCGCTCGCGTTGCGATCGGCATTCACGCCATCCTGATAAGCCTCCATCGTGAAGTTTCCTTCGGGAAGGAACGACAGATCAATGTCGACATTGCGCGGCGTCCAGTCTGACATTGCTCCGATATACCAGTCGCGGCCGTTCCTTCGAGCCACAACCGCATACTCAGCAATTCGCGCGTCGAGCACTCTCGTCTCGTCCCACTCCGACGGAACCGGTCCCAGAAAATCCATAATCTCAGGTTCCCGGAGATAGTTCGATGGGCTATCGGACAACATCTGTAGGGGACTCTCGTAAACCACATACATCGCCAGTTGGTGACAACGCGTTCCCATCGCCATCGGCTGGCTATGAATTGGCGCGAAGGTTGCTTTGGTAGCGTTGCGCATGGCGCCCGGCGTGTAGTCCATCGGGCCGAGAAACATTCGGGTAAACGGCAGCGTCACATTGTGCTTCGGCTCAGACTCTGCGCTCCACTTGCTCCACTCCATCCCGCGCACGCCTTCCGTACTGATCAGGTTTGGCCATGTACGGGTCATGGTCGCAGGTTTCTGGTCACCGTGGAAGTCCACCAGCATTTTGCGCTTGGCCGTCTCGCGGCTGATCTTGTGGTAGTAATCAATTAGGATCTGATCGCTGCGCTGCATGAAATCAACCTTGATGCCCTTCACTCCCCACTTCTCAAACTGATCGAGCGCCGGAAGCAGTTGATCGTCCAACGTCTTCCACACAACCCACAAGATGATGCCGACGTTTTTCTGCTTGGCATAGTCCGCGAGTTCCTGCATGTTGATTTCCGGAACGACGTCCAGCAGATTCCCAAGCTTGTACCAGCCTTCGTCGAGAATGATGTAAGGAATGCCATACTTCGCCGCAAAATCGATATAGTACTTGTACGTTTCGGTGTTGATTCCCGCCTTGAAATCCACACCGTAAACATTGTTTGCGTTCCACCAGTCCCAAGCCACTTTTCCGGGTTTGATCCACGACGTGTCTTGCACCTGGGAAGGTTTTTCGAGCAGGTATACGATCTGATTGGTCAACAGATCTCCGTCGCGGTCGGCAATACCGATCACTCGCCACGGAAACGTACGCGTACCTGCAGTTACTGCGATGTAGTCGGCGCTTTCGACGACTCTATAGTCACGATCGCTGGTTAAGCTCTCTTTCAGTGGGTAAGGAGGAAACGTTGCGGTCAGGCCGAATCTACCGGTACCTCGTAGCCATAGGCCGGGATAAGACTCTACATCTGATTCGGCGATCGCAACCTTTGCCCCCTCGCCCACGTCCACTACGGCAGGCAGCGTTGCCAAGAACTCCGGCGCGATCTCACTCAAATGCTGCGGAAGATATTTTCTTTCGTTGTGCGAGAAGAAACTGTCTTCCTGCGGATAATAGACAATGTCATTCGCTGAGAAGTTAAACGCCGCTTCTTCCGCATAGATCTTGACCTTCTCCTGCGGAATCGAAGTCTCGAAGCGGTAGGCCGCACCTTCGTTGTAGGCCCGGAACACCACGGCATATCCGCTATCCATGCTCAGTTTTAGCTCGTTGTAGTGATCGCGAATCGTAGCGAACTTCTGACGAACGACAGGCACCACCTCTTCGTCGTGAGAACGCCGCTTGGCGTCAATCACCTTCGGCTGCATACCGAGTTTCTTATGATCTACATCGAGAGAGAGTGTGGACTTCTCTAACACAGCCCGGCCCTTCAAGACGACGTCGTACTGGACCTGTCCCGAAGTACGGATTCTGATCTCGATCCGGCCGTCCGGCGACCGCAGATCGTAGCTGGACTGCGCACTACCATTCTCAATAATGATCGCGATGAACATCAGCAATAGTAGGGGAGTAAATACCTTCATCAAGTCACCTCTGAGGCGGATGCGCCGTTTTTCACGGGAAAAGAATACTACTCGCGACTGCGAACCAATACAAATACCTGACGAGAGGAATGCGACTGTCAGGCTCGAATCTAGGTGAGATCAGAGAGATTTTGTCGATTCATCAATTGCAGGCAAACCGGATGCACACGCGACTTTTACGAGCTACAACGATAAGGGATAGCTATGAAAGTTGGCGGGCAAGGATGCCAAAGGTGAACACCGCGGGACAAAGCCACACGCAGGGTGCATAATCATATTCTTCAAACGAGCACTAACCTAAACGTCCAGCTTCCGCCCACACAGGTGGGCGAAAGCTAGAGTAAAGCCTTTATAGCGCGGCCACTCCTCGTTCCTGGTTGCGGATACGGATGGCTTCATCCACTTTATAGAGGAAGATTTTGCCGTCTCCGATTTTCCCAGTGGCGGCGTGCTCGATAATGGCGTCGACGGCGGGATCGACGAGTTTATCCTCCAACACCAGTTCCAACTTAACCTTGGGCAGAAGATCGATGCCGTACTCGCGGCCACGATAGGTTTCGGTATGTCCCTTTTGCCGGCCGTGTCCGCGGACCTCTGAGACCGTCATGCCCTCGACACCGATGGCAATGAGAGCTTCTTTAATCTGTTCAAGCCGGTTGGGTTGAACGATTGCTTCGATTTTGGTCATCTTGTCCTCGTATCGCGATAGAAGTTAAGAGTCAGGAGGCAGAGGACGCTCTACCTCCTGAAGCCGAATCACCGGTGATGGGTCAACCCGCAAGGTGCGACAATTTCGCGGTTGCCAGTTCGGGTTTCGAGTGAGCCGATGGCAGGTGCTGTGCCATCCCGCTCGGCGCACCCAGAGCTGAGATCACGTATTCCGGATAAGCCGAAATGCCGTGCTCGTGAAGATCGAGCCCGTAGAGTTCGCCTTCCTCGGAAACTCGCAGCCATCCGCCAGCGTTCACCGCAAGCATGACCGCCATGGCAATTGCGAAGGTCGCGACCGTGATCGTCGCGCTGCCGATGAGTTGTGCCACCAGAACTTGCGTGCCTCCGCCATAGAAGAGTCCCTTCAGAGCGATCGAGTTGTCTGGACCCGCAGGACCCGTAGCGCCGTACTTGCCACAGGCAAACAGGCCTAGAGAGATCGTCCCCCAAATTCCGCAGATGCCATGCACCGGGACTGCACCGATCGGATCGTCGATACGCATCCACTCCAGCAGTTCAACGCCTAGAACCACGACCACTCCCGCAACTCCTCCTAGCATGATGGCGCCGAAAGGGCTGACCCAGTAGCAGGGGCAGGTGATGGCGACGAGCCCGGCGAGAAATCCATTGGTAGTAAATCCGGCGTCCCATTTCTTGCTCGACTTGTAGGCCCAAAGCATGGCGGTGAGGCCGGCAGCGCAGGCAGCCAAGGTTGTGTTGGCGGCAACGCGCCCTATGCCCTCGAAATCCATGAGGGAGAGCGTGCTACCGGGATTGAATCCATACCAGCCGAACCACAGGATCAAACCGCCACTGACGGCAATCGTCAGATCGTGCGGGAGCATGGGAACGCCGCCGTCACGTTTGAAGCTGCGGCCCAGGCGCGGACCCAGAACGATGGAACCGGCAAGCGCAATCATTCCGCCAATGGTGTGGACCACCGTGGAGCCCGCAAAGTCATGGAAACCCGTGCCCAGTGAGGCAAAGAAATGACCGTCGCTGCCCATAGTGGCCAACCATCCGTCCGGACCCCAGGCCCAGTGACCGATGATGGGATAGATGAAGCCTGAAACAGCAACGCTATAGAGAAGATCCCCAAAGAACGCGGTGCGGCCAATCATTGCGCCCGAGGTGATCGTCGAGCAAGTGTCGGCGAAGGCGAATTGGAAGAGCCACACCGCCAGGAATGCGACTCCCGTGGTTTCATAGGTCGCCGGCGCACCTTGCAGGAAGAACCAGTGATAACCGATGAAACCGTTACCGTGGCTGAACATGAACGCAAAGCCAAACGCGTAGAAGAGAATGCCGCACAGGCATGTGTCGACGACGCATTCCATGAGCACGTTCACGGTTTCGCGCGAGCGGCAGAAACCAGCTTCCAGCATCGTGAAGCCGACCTGCATCCCGAATACGAGAAAGGCGGCGATCAAGGTCCAGGCCGTGTTGACGGGGTTGACCACATCAGACGCCTTAACTTCGGGCGCTGCAGTTTGCGCATACACGTGACCAAAGAAAAGGCCGGAGATAACGGTGATGAAGAGGAAGACTACACCGATACCCATGGCTTTTCCGCCGAGGAGAAGGCCTCCGTAGCGACGCCACTCTGGATCCCGCAGGCGCGAGGCTAGACGGGAAAACTTTTCGGATAGAGACAACTTCTTCCCTTGTCTGGCATTGACCGACATGTCACAGCTCCTTGTCGTGAGTTTTGAATTGCATTTCATACGCCCCTCTTTCCCTCCATGCCCGAGACGGGTTTCGCTCACAACCCCCTCGATGAACGTCGCATTTCCGCTCCGCACAGCCGCGTAACCGAACTCAGCACCAACCCCATGGCGACCAGGATGGTTAAGACTGCGATGAGCGGCATCGAAGCTAACAAACTGAGTCCGCCCATCAAAGCCGCACCTCCCGCTAACAGGCTCGCGATCCCGCCCGCCGGCCTAGTACGGGTCATTTCAAGATCCCCACCTTTCGATGGAAACCCTGTTGACCCGGACCATCCTGGTGGGTTGTTATATTTGGGTGGGGGGCGGCGAGGACGCTGACACCAGGGGTTAGTTGGGTTTGTGCCCAAGCCGCTTGTCCCCCCATTGCAGACAGCCCAGGTTCGAGCCGTCTAAAACTGCGAAACTTCCGGTCGCGACACGCCATCACTATTTCCCCTCTCGGCTATCGAAGGTGAAAACCATTCCAGCAGCGAGCGTGTTCTGCGCTAACACTGGTGCGGTGCCTTTGAAAAAAACCGGCTGATTGGAAACGTCGTGACGGAATTCAATCCGGCTGATGATGTGGTGTGCTACCAACCGCTCCACGGTCGCGGTGAACTCGTTGAGATGCTGTACTGTCCCGGTCGTGAACCCATAGGGGTCGTCGTAGTACTCGTAGCGCGTACTGACGGCAGACGTTGCATTAAAGGCGTACCGAATGTAGCCGGCAACGCCTGTCCAGTAAACCGGAGGGGAAAGGAGCGACGTCGCAGGCTCGGTGAAGCGATCCCCGCGTCCGTAATCGCCATTCACGATGAACGACAGCTTGCTGGTCGGCGAATAGGTGATAACCGTATCGCTGAGTTGACGCCAATCGCTGTTCACATTGGTCTGTTCGGGACCAGCCATGTAATTCTCGGTAATCCCGAATTTCTTGTTTGGGTTCCAGGCAAAGCTGACTCCGTAGGTTTTGCCACTATTGTTATCGACGACGTTGTTCCAGCCGTTCATGAAAAATCCGGTGAGCGCGTATTTGTCGTTGAAGGCATATTTGGCTCGCATGCCGAAGTGGTAGTACGGAATGGCGTAAGAGAACAGCAAGCCGCGCGAGTAGTTCCAGTTGTCCTTGGTCTCGATGACCTCGGCTCCCGCCGGCGTGACGAACTTTCCGATGTCAACCTGCAGCCCCTTCCCGACCGGCGCGAGGTATGAGAAGTACGCTTCTTTCAGGTATTGATCGAAGCCCAAGCCGCCGTGCTCGGTCGAGTTGACCGCATTCATCGCTTGCCCGAATCCCAGAGCGACGTGATAGCCGGTACGGCTGTTGGTGACCTCTGGAGTCTTATCGACTACCAACTCCACCATGTTCAAGCCGAACATTTGCGTGCTTTGATCGAAGAAGCGCAGACCGTTCGTTTGGGACGCCGGATTGTTGAAATTCTGGTTGTAGTAGAGATCGACGAAGCCGCTCAGCGACGTGGGCCCCAAGAGTCCCGCTAGGGATGGCGCAGCAGGCGCCGCACCAGTCGCGGGGCTACTGACGAGGTTGTTTTGCGGCACAGGAGTTACTGACGCAGTGGCCGTGGCAGCGGTCGCCGGTTTGTCATTGTCTTTCAATGCTGCGACCTCAGCGCGGAGTTCCTTGACCTGTTCTTCCAGTTCTTCCATGTGGTGTACGATCGCATCGTTAGTGGGCGAGGCGGTACTTGCCAGGCTTTGTCCAAAGCTAGTCGACCCCGACAACAGAACTGCAAAAGCAATCACAGCCCCGGAATGGAAGCGGCTCATCTAGGTTTCTCACTTTTCTCCCCTGGTGCATGCAACGGAAGCCCGAGCGCAGTCCATTGCCAGCACGCAGACCTTAGCGGTGAAGTGAATTACAGTCCAACTCATACTTTCGCTGCGAGGCATCGAAAGTTTTTTCCGAGAAGTGGAATTTATGCTGGCGATAAACGGAACTTATGAAGGAGTTTTCGTGTGAGTCCACGCCGGACAGCGGTATTGATCTATTGACACGATTCAATACCCATTCTTGGCGCATTCTCCGCGCACATGAATTCAGCAGTTGGAGGCGATAAACACGGAACGGGTTCGCGGGCTAATTGCAGTTTGAACCTGTCGGGTTGCGTCGGACCCCTGCGCTCATAGTTCAAACTTATAGGCGGGATTGATATTTTTCATGAGCGCGGAATCTCACCTTGGGTTTAGGAGATGCTCACAAATTTGAACAACCGCATTTTTCAGTTGTTTCTCGCGAGCAAACGTGTGAGTCGGGACATTGAGGGGTGCGATCGTCAGCCAAGGATTCCTCATTAATTTCGACTGTATTCTCGACCAACTCAAGACAATCACTTCACCTCAAAGTTGTAGGAACCCGAACCCACTTGAATTACGAACGATCCATTTTCCGCTTGTGCGTTCAAAGGGCTCCCATCTTCGGAGGGATGGGCTCCGGCAATCGCTGGCAAGAAGACCTTGGCTGAAGTGTTTGCGGGGATCGTCACCTTCAAACGAAACGGACTCGCCGGAGTTCCCTTCCATTCACTGACGATCTTGCCGTAGATCGAGTCATATTCGGCGCGCGCAGCAGTCATCCGCGAGTCGAGATGCGGATGAACGATGATTACCTTGAATCCAGGCGAATCGGGAGTGGTATCAATACCGGCCGCATAACGATACACCCAAGCGATCACCGAGCCGAAGGCATAGTGGTTGTAAGAATTCATGGAAGGGTCGCCCGTATCCCCATTCCAGCGCTCCCACCAGGTAGTTGCGCCCTTCGACAGCATATATCCCCAAGATGGATAGGTATCGTTGAGCAAGAGGCGATAGGCAACATCACTGCGTCCGTGATCGGCAAGAGTGAACAGCAGGAAAGGTGTGCCCAAAAACCCGGTGGACAGATGCCAGTTACGAGCTTCGATATCTTTAACGAGTTTATCGACCAAAAGGGGCTCAAGTTCTGCGGGCGCCATCTGGGTATATAAGGCCACTACGTACGAAGTCTGAGTTCCCGTTCCAACCTCTCCGTCGTCCTTGATGTAAGCCTTCTGGAAGGCCGCCCGAATACTCTGCACAAGATCCTCGTAGCGTTTCGCGTCTACGTCTTTGCCGACAGCATGCGCCATCTGCGACATCATATTTGCGATCAGCGCCCAGTACGCGGTCGCCAGCAGGTCCTTGTTCGTATGTTCATCAGGAGCCAACCAGTCTGCGAAATTGGGCCCCACACCCTTCGTACGCAGGAAATCGGGGTTCCGGCTCTGGATGAATTCCATCCAGCGCTGCATTGATTTCCAGTTTTCTTCGATGATGACCTTGTTGCCGTACTGCACCCAGGTCGTCCAGGGAACGATCACTCCTGCATCGCCCCAGCCGGGCGCGCCAACCATGCCTTCATTCCAGGCCGACGTCCCTTCTGTTGACCCACCTTCGAACGGCAGTGTATTCGGGGAAACGTTAGTGAATGCGCCTTGGGAAGTCTGTGCGTCAACAATGTCTTGAATGAATTTCTGTGAGAATGCAGCGATATCGAAGTTATAGCTTCCCGTTCGCCAGAAAACTTCCGCGTCGCCCATCCATCCCAGTCGTTCATCTCGTTGCGGGCAATCGGTGGGAATGCTCAGAAAATTTCCTCTCTGGCCCCAGATGCCAATCGACCACATCTGATTGATAAGGTCACTGGAGGTCACCAACTTGGCTACTGGATCGCCACTCACGCTGCTCACAACATCGCCGGTGATCGCGTCTACGCCCGGGGTTCCAGGATAGCCTGTAACCTCGACGTAGCGGAAACCGTGGAAGGTGAAGTGGGGTGAAAACGTTTCTTCATCACCACCTCGGAGGATGTAGACATCGGTGGCATCAGCATTGCGCAGATTTGCGGTGTAGATTGTTCCATCCGGATTGAGAATCTCGGCAAACCTCAGCCGGATCTTGGTGCCAGCTACGCCTTTCGCTTTCAAGGTCGCCCAGCCCACCATGTTCTGCCCCAGGTCGAAGATGTAGGCACCGTTTGCAGCCGGAGTTACGGATTTTGGAGTTACAGTTGCAACGACGCCGGCGGGCAACGTGATCTGACTGGAAACAGCAATGGCTGGCGGATCGGCAACCAACGCAGACGTCCACTTGGAGTCATCAAAGTCCGCATTCCCCCATCCGGTCTGCTCCAACCGTGCGTCATACGATTCTCCACCGTAAATATCCGACCGAAGAATGGGGGATGAGGCGGCCTTCCATGATTGGTCGGTCACAACAGTGTCGTGACTGCCGTCGGCGTAGTTCAGTTCGAGTTGTGCCAGAAAACGGTCCGGAGGAGAGAAAAAATGCATTCCTACCCACGTCAAACCGCTCCCGTACCAGCCGTCGCCCAATAGGGCGCCAATTGCATTGCTTCCACTGACCAGTAACTTGGTCACATCGTAGACTTGATACAGCACGCGTTTTCGATAGTCGGTAAAGTCGGGCGTTAAGACATCCTGCCCGACCCGCTTGCCGTTCAGAAAGACTCGATAGCTGCCCAGAGCGGTGACGTAGAGTCTCGCGCTTTGCACATTTTTTGAGAGTGCGAGATTTCTACGCAGATACGCGGCCGGCTGCGGCAATTCTCCCGGATCTCCAACCCGTTTGTCAGTCAATTCCGCTACGACCTGAGCGGAATCCCAATTTGAAGTGTTCGCAAGACTCGCCTTCCAGTTTGCATCGGTAGGAAAGCGTAAGATGGTTCCGTTATTGGTCGTGATCTTTACGAGCGCCGCCAGAGCGGCAGTGGTCGTTGGCACTCCTTTGTTGGGCCCGAATTCGGGCGACTCAGGGGCAGTCACCGTCACTTGAATCTCATTTTTCCCTACGATTAAGTCATCAGAAATATCTCTCCGATCGAAGGTGGTCCATCTGCCCTTGGCATCTACCTCACGTCCGTTTACCTTGGCAACGAAGTCTCCTCGCGTCGCCAACAAAAGGACCGCGTCTTTCGCTTTCTGCGAAAGATCGAATGTGACTTGAAAGGTAGCCGCGGTTTTCGGCACGACCGCGAGTGCATCCTGACCCGGCACCCAAATCCAACGAACCCCCTGTCGGTCGGCGGCATCCTCAGGGTTCTTCCAGCGAATCCATTTCGCCTTCCAATCGGAACGATCGAGAAGGCCCATCTCCCACCATGCTGCTTCAGACGACTCCGAGACTTGGCCGGCGGCATCCCACACGCGAACTCTCCAGAAATATCTCTTTCGCGATTGGAGTGCTGGGCCGTTATACCCAATTCCTACCGACTCTCCAGAATCAACTTTTCCGCTGTCCCAGATGTCAGCTTTGCCGGTACTAATGCTGGAAACGAGCACTTCGTAGGCGACTTGCTTCCAATTCCGTTCAGAATTGTCACTCTGCCACGACAAGCGCGGAGAAACCTTGTCGATGCCCAGCGGGTTGTCCAGATATTCGCAACGCAACCGTACCGGCGTGGCAAGAGCAGACGACGCGAGGACGATGACTGCTAAAACCACACTGAGTAGCCTCGAATGTTCCACTGGACCCTCCTGGACTGGTGCTTCCTTAACAACTGGTTTCGATGATAGTTCTTCGCCCACATCTCGCGGGCAGCTGTTACAGGGACCCGGCGCAGTGGTGGCGCTCCCGGCGGGAATATTTTCACCTGGAGAACGTCAATGTCAATCGGCAAAGTCTGAGTGTTCCGCTTGTGAAAGAGCCGTCCGGTAGCTAGTCGCGCCGCGAACCAAGATTGCGGGGACAAACCGTCTCTGCTACCAGGCCCCGGGCATGCGCTGAAAACTGATCGTCTCAGAACGCACCATTGGTGCCAAACCGACGTTCGGATAGTAACGGTCAACGGTGGTTAATGTAACGTTGAGGCTCACAAAAGATGCATAATATTCCTCTTTATTTTGCAGAGCAAAATTTTGTGATTCAGATCGCAGAGTCCGACGACAAAGGTTACGACCCTACTCGCAAAACTGCCAAAAAAGGCGCGTTTTATGCAGAACCTGCATCCGCAGGATAGGGTGTAACAATGGCCGTAACCTCAGGCATCATGCCTTCGGGCCGAACAAATTTCTGCACGCGAAACGGCGCAATGCTCGAAATAGATTCGTGACCTTGTATGGTAGGGATCATAGCTTCGAATGTTTAAGAGAGGTACTCAATGGACGCACGCAAAAGTGAGAAGATTTTTAATGCGCTCGAGACCTTCCGCATCGAATTGCCATCCTGGGGCTTCGCAAATACAGGAACGCGATTCGGGAAATTCATCCAGGCGGCCGCGGCCACTACGCCCGAAGAAAAATTCAGCGATGCCGGTCAAGTTCACCTGCTTACTGGAGTTTGTCCTACGGTCGCGTTGCATGTTCTGTGGGACTTTCCAGACGGCATGGCCAGCACTAACAGCATCAAGAAATTCGCTGAGCGTTACGGCGTTTTGCCTGGTTCGATCAATCCCAATCTATTCCAGGATCAGGATTACAAATACGGCTCATTCGGCAATCCCGATCCGACGATTCGCCAGCGTGCGTTGACCCACACCAAGGACAGCATTGAAATTGCCCGGCGCCTGAATAGCCGAGACATCTCCATGTGGTTTGCGGATGGCTCGAACTATCCTGGCACTGCAAACATCCGGCACCGCAAGAGCTGGTTCACCGAACTGCTGAAAGAGACCCATGACGTCTTGTCTCCCGGGCAGCGGTTACTCATTGAGTACAAACCATTCGAACCTGCGTTCTATCACACCGATATCGCTGATTGGGGTATGTCCTTGCTTCTCTGTCGCTCTGCGGGCCCACGTGCGAAAGTACTGGTGGATACAGGCCATCATTACGCGGCGCAGAATATCGAACAGATCGTCTCCTGGCTTCTCTCAGAGAATATGCTGGGAGGTTTTCACTTCAACGATCGCCGGTACGCCGACGACGATTTGACGATTGGTTCGATCGATCCGTATCAGGTTTTCCGAATCTTCCATGAGATTCGTTACTTCGAATGGGAAACCGGCCAGCCGGCTGACATCGCGTATATGGTCGATCAGAGCCATAATTTAAAGGGAAAGATCGAAGCAATGATCCAGACAGTGACCGTGGCGCAGGAACTTTTCTCGAAAGCAGCACTGGTCGACCATCAAAGCTTGGCGGCAGCGCAGAAGAACTGTAACCTCGTGCAAGCCGAGTCCTTGCTGCAGGATGCTTTTTCCACGGACGTCCGACCAGCGATTCAAGAATGGCGGGGAACGAAGGGATTGCCCGAAAATCCCATGGAGGCATTCCGCCAGAGCGGCTATCTGGAACGCATTACAAAGGAGCGCGCGGCCCGAAATTCGCAGAACGTCTCCTCCTATGCCTAAAAGCATTCATGGAAAACCGTACCTCGCCTTCGATTTCGGCGCGGAGAGTGGACGAGCCGTTCTTGCCCAACTTCAGTCGGGAATTCTGACGACTGAGGAAGTACATCGCTTCGCCAATGAACCGGTCGAGTACGGCGGCTCTCTTCACTGGGACGTCGCTCGCCTCTGGTTTGACGTCCGAAGAGCGCTCGCGGGACTGGGCGAGGTGGAACTTGCGGGTATTGGAATCGATGCGTGGGGTGTAGATTACGCGCTGCTAGGTGAAGGTGGTGAGTTACTTCAGAATCCCTACCATTACCGCGATCGACGTACCGAAGGAATCATGGAGGAAGTCCTCAGGAAAGCAAGCAAGGAAGAGATCTACGAGGCAACCGGCATCCAGTTCATGCCGATCAACACTCTGTATCAACTTTTCGCGGCACAACGAAACACGCCCAAAGCGCTTGAGGCTGCGAAATACCTGCTCACGATTCCTGACCTATTTAATTATTGGCTGACCGGACACGCAGTCTGCGAGTTCACCAACGCCACGACCACTCAAATGGTCAACCCTGTGAAGCGCACATGGGCGACGAATCTGATGGAGCGACTGAACTTGCCCACGCATTTCCTCGCGCCAATCGTAGAGCCGGGCTCGATTGTCGGAACGCTCTTGCCCGATATTGCGGGTCGAAGTTCCCTTCAGCGCACAACAGTGATTGCGCCCGCGTGCCACGACACCGGCTCAGCAGTCGCGGCGATCCCCGCTTGCGATGGAACAGCGTTTCTCAGTTCTGGAACCTGGTCGCTTTTGGGCACTGAACTGGGCTCTCCGGTCATTACATCCGAGGCACTGCGACTGAACTTCACCAACGAGGGGGGAGTAAACGGCACGACGCGACTGCTGAAAAATGTGATGGGTCTGTGGATGCTGCAGGGCTGCCGACAATCCTGGAGCGCGCAAGGCCACAGCTATGAGTATCGCGAACTGATCGACCTGGCGGCGCACGAGACGTCATTTCTCCATCTCGTTGATCCAGACGACGAGCCCTTCTTACGCCCGAACGATATGCTAATCGCGATCGACAGGTTTTGCATCCGAACCCACCAGCCCGTTCCACGACATCCCGGAGCTTACGTGCGTGCAATTCTAGAAAGCCTTGCCTTCAAGTACCGGACGGTTCTCCGACACTTGGAACATGTGACTGGGAAACGCATCGAGCAAATCCGAATTATCGGTGGTGGCTCGAAGAATCGATTGTTGAATCAACTGACCGCAGACGCCACTGGAAGAAGAGTCTTAGCTGGGCCCTCTGAGGCCGCGGCATTAGGAAACGTGGCAATCCAGATTCTTGCAACGGGAGGCGCGTCATCCCTTCAGGAAGTCCGCGCCATCGTAGATCGATCTTTCCCGACTGAAGTGTTTGATCCGGTGGATACCGACAAGTGGGATCAACATTCAGACCGGTTTGACCAATATTGCGGGAGCATCTATGCCTGAGATCAAAGAGACAATGCATCTAAAGGACTTGTGGAACGAAGCCCAAGCTCAAGGAATGGCCGGCGATCAGCTTGCTCTGTTGCGCTACCGCTCGAACTTGCTGGGCGCCGACTTACGGATAACCAATTTTGGTGGCGGCAACACCAGTTCCAAGCTTGAGTTGCCGGATCCCTTCACTGGCCGACCGGTCCGCGTGCTGGCAGTAAAAGGGAGCGGAGGAGATCTCGGCTCCATCACTGAGGCTGGGTTTGCCTTGCTGTATCTGGATCGTCTCGAACAATTGAAGGAACTGTATCGCGGCGAGCAATTTGAAGATGAGATGGTCCGCTACTATCCTCTTTCAGCGTTCGGCGAAAATCGCGTTGCCGCATCCATCGACACGCCTCTGCATGTTTTCCTGCCTTTCGCACATGTGGATCATCTGCATCCTGACTGGGCGATCGCTTTAGCGGCCAGCGCTAATGGCAAGCGCAAGTTGGAACAGTTCAATAAAGAATTTGGTCGCAAGATTGTTTGGGTTCCGTGGCAGCGGCCTGGCTTTGAACTCGCGCTCATGATTGAACGGGCGGTGAAAGAGAATCCGGGCGCCGAGGGTCTTATCCTCGGCGGCCACGGACTGTTCACGTGGGGCATGACGCAGCGCGATTGCTACCTGAATAGTACTCATACGATCGATCAGATGGGCGAATTCATTCTGAAGCATCAGGCAAGAGGGGGTCCTCTCTTTGGTGGTGTTGCACATGCTCCGGTCTCGGACCGACGGAAGGTCGCCACGCAGATCCTACCTGCTCTACGCGGGGTAGTGTCCTCAAATCGCCGAGTGGTGGCTCACTACACAGATCATGAGGATGCTTTGGCGTTCGCCGGATCGAAGTGGGCGAAGGAATTGAGCTCCCTCGGCACCAGTTGCCCAGATCACTTTCTCAGAACTCGCGTGTGTCCTCTATTTCTTCCATGGAACTCCTCAAGCGAGGACGTCAGCGCTCTGAAGGCGCGAATCCAGAGCGTAGCCATCGAGTATCGAGCGGCTTACAAGAAATATTACGACGAGTGGGCGCAACCCGATTCACCGAAGCTACGAGATTCTAATCCTTCCGTGGTAGCCGTACCGGGGCTGGGCCTGTTCGGTTTCGGCAAGAATAAAAAAGAGGCGCGCATCACCACTGAGTTTTTCATCAATGCGATGCACGTGATGGCGGGTGCCAATGCCTTGGAAGATGGCGAGGCTTCTCATCCCCTGCCGCAAGCTCGCCACGCTGCGCAATCGCAGCAGTTCACGCAGTTCCACAACTATGTTGCCCTTCCCCGTTCGGAAGCCTTCCGTATCGAGTATTGGGCGCTCGAAGAAGCCAAGCTCCAACGCATGCCCGCGGAAGCAGAATTCAGTCGCAAGATCGCTCTCGTCATTGGAGGAGCAAGTGGGATCGGTCGTGAGGTCGCGCTGCTGCTCGCACGAAAAGGCGCTCACGTTGTCGTCGCAGATTTTGACCAGCAAGGTGCGATGCAGGTCGCTGAGGAAGCCGGCAGGATTTCGTCTCCTGAGTTTGTTGCTCATACACGAGTGGATTTGGGTTTCGCTGCATCCCTTGCGGACGCTGCGAACTTCACGATTTTCCAATTTGGCGGTATCGATATTGTCGTCAATACGGCCGCCATCTATCCCGTATCCGCCGCCGACGGCGAACTCTCCGACGCACAGTGGGCGCAGACCTTCCTCGTGAATGTCGTCGGAAACTATCATCTCGCCCGCCAAACCGAGTGGATATTCAAAGACCAGGGTCTTCCCGCTGCGATGGTTCTTACCAGTTCGGCGAACGCAGTGGTTCCGAAGAAGGGTAGCGAAGCTTACGACACTAGTAAAACTGCTCTTAATCATTTGATTCGAGAACTCTCGATCAAACTCGGTCCGCACGTCCGCGTGAACGGTATCGCGCCCGCGACCGTAGTTGCCGGTTCAACCATGTTCCCCCGCGATCGCGTGATTCAATCGCTTCAGAAATATAAGATCGGATTTTCGGAGTCTGAATCCACGGAGGACCTTCGTACCAAGCTCGCTGACTTCTATGCACAACGCACTCTGACCAAGCGGCCCATTCTACCTCAGGACTGTGCAGCCGCAATCGTGTGGCTGGCCGGGGATCAGAGTGCCAAGACAACAGGGCACGTAATCCCAGTGGACGGTGGGTTATCCGAAGCGTTCTTGCGGTAAGGAGCAACTATGCAGCGTATCTGCTTTGTGTTGCAGGTTAAGCCCGAGCGGCTCGCGGAGTATAAAGAGCGACATCGCAGCGTGTGGCCCGAGATGCAAGCCGCGTTGCGCGAAACTGGTTGGGACAATTATTCCTTGTTTCTGCGCGACGACGGCTTGCTCGTTGGCTATCTGGAGACCCAGGACTTCGAACGCGCTCGTGACGGAATGGCGAAGCGCGAGGTGAACGATCGCTGGCAACGCGAAATGGGTGATTTCTTCGTTCAGCCAGATGGAACTCTGCCCGACCGTGCAATGCAACCGTTAGAAGAGGTTTTTCACCTGTAAATCCATACGCGAGGATTCCATGAACCCAGCACTGGGAGTGTTTTTTCACTGGCTCGGTGGTCTCGCCTCCGCCAGCTTCTACGTTCCCTACCGCGGGGTGAAGCACTGGGCTTGGGAAACCTACTGGCTCGTTGGCGGATTCTTCAGTTGGATTATTGCCCCATGGATCCTCGCGCTCACGATGACGCACGACCTCATGGGTGTCCTGCATGAAGCGCCAGCGAGCAGCCTGCTCTGGGCCTATATATTCGGCGTCCTGTGGGGACTCGGGGGGCTCACTTTCGGCCTCACTATGCGATATCTGGGGATGTCGCTGGGTATGTCAATGGTTCTCGGATATACCGCGGCGTTCGGGACATTGATGCCGCCGATCTTCCGCGGAGTATTCGCATCCGAGGTACTCGGCACTCGCTCCGGGCTGGTGATTCTCGGCGGCGTTGCCGTCTGTCTTCTCGGTATTGCGGTCGCAGGCGCTGCCGGAGTATCCAAAGAACGCGAGATGTCGACCGAGCAGAAGCGCGCCTCGATCAAAGAATTCGACCTGAAGAAAGGACTGCTGGTTGCAACTTTTTCAGGAGTGATGAGTGCTTGCTTCGCTTACGGACTCGCGGCTGGCGATCCGATTAAGGCCATCACTATCCAGCATGGTACCCCAGTGCTGTGGCAGGGTCTTCCCGTGCTTGTCGTCGTGCTGGCCGGCGGCTTCACCACCAACTTTATCTGGTGTCTCATCCTGAACATCCGTAACCGCACCGGCTACCAGTACTTTGTGGGTGAAATTCGGGGCAGAATTCCGTCTCGAGACGAAGAATACATTCTTGAATCGGCTACAGATGCTCCCGGTGAGGAGATGGCGATCGCCGTCGCGGTCGCGCAAGATTCGGCGGTTACGGCTCCCATGCTCTCCAACTATTTGTTCTCGGCTCTCGCGGGCACAACTTGGTACATGCAATTTTTCTTCTATACCATGGGCGAGACTCAGATGGGACGCTACAAGTTTTCTAGTTGGACTCTACACATGGCCAGCATCATCATTTTCAGTACCCTATGGGGCATCGCCCTAAAAGAGTGGCGGGGTGCCGGAAGGAGAACAAAACTGCTGGTGGTGCTCAGCCTCTTGGTTCTGGTGAGTTCAACTGTCATCGTAGGTTACGGAAACTACGTCGGCGGACCAACACACTGACGTCTCTTTGCCTCTGAAGCTGAGGCGACATCGGTGGTCAGGTTTCTTGGGTCTAGTAGAACTACCAATTGCCACCGAGCCCCCTCCCGGTTCATCTTCTCTGCGGAAGTTTCAAGGTCACGCAGTCGCCACGATCGTGCAGCCCTCAGAGCTCAGCCAAATCGACCCTGCCATGGTGGCGTGCGGCACGACGGACTGAAAACTCCTTCGGACAATGAACGTCTTGGTATTTCGAACCGCATGAATCGCCTTTGAGTTGAAGTTCATTGCCTCAATGCAACTGTTCAGTTGGCGAATCACGAATTTGCCTAGTTAGCGACTGTCACAAAGTACAAGAGGTCTGACGAATAATGCGAATTTCGGGAGGCATTCTGCGAAGGTGGGTTGAGGGTGTGAGACCGTGCGTCCGCACCTGTGCGGGGAATGTCCATCTCACTTCAACATATTCTCGGAAGAGCTTGGTGATTTCGTTGCTCATCGGAACGCAACTTGTGCCTGCTTTCGCTTGGCTATTTCCCGAAGACCGGGATATAACGGTTCTGGCGATCCAACGGCTCTCTCCAGACCAGCAATCGATGTTGCAGAAGCTATGGTTGGAGGCTCGTACGGGACACGAGACACGACTCTGCGAGCAGATGGCAGAGAGCTCTCACGGCAAGAAGCCAACTTGTATCGATTATGCGGCTTGGGCGGCCATCGCCGGAGATCACTCGTGCTCTGCTAGCGATATGCTCAACACCGTTCTCGATTCATCGTGGATCGTCGGAGTGGCACAAGTAGCTGCCCGACTGAAAGCGCAATTGGCTGACGCCCAGCGGCGGAGTCAGCGTGTGAACGCCGTACGCGATTCCGACATCGCGCTGGAGCGCACTGATCCCGAGTATGCCACTCGCGCTAGTTCGAATAACGCGCACTTCCTTCTGGCCCGTCCAGACGTGGCCATGGAACCTGAGGCCTACGCACGACTTGCTTTCGGCACCAAAGCTGACCTCAATTCGCTCGCCACCTATGTGTGGTTTCAGATGCGAGCACTGGCTATGGCCAATTCCATCGCACAAGGCAATGTTGCTCCGGCAATGCGCGTCCAGGCTGTACGCGCCGCCCTGGCGGATGAGGCCTTCGCCGTGCATTTCCTGGAGGACAGCTTTGCAGCGGGACACGTGACCGGAACGTGGGGCAATACCGCTGTGCGTCTCGGCACCCACGACTATTACAACGAACACGGATTGTCGGTGGTGACATGGAGTGGGCAACGTTACGTAGCCCTGGGCGACGCGAATATGCGACCCGAAGACGCGGAACGAGTCGCAATCGCGGTCCACGATAGCCTTGCGCAATTGCTCTCCGCATTCACCGGCGAACTTGAGGTAAGCGCACATTCTAATCTCACAGGAAACGAACCCGACGGATTCGATGTCTGTCACGAGAGGCATTTTCCATCGTCTGGTTCAAGCAACCCAGAGATTGTTAAGTTTGTGTCGATCATCGGCCAAACGCCCGTTCCTGGACTCGGCACCGGACTGGGCGAACTGCCTCGTTTCCGGGCTGAACTAGGACCATTCGTTGGGCTATCCGCCGCCTTGCGTTTGGGAGTTCTTTCCCGCGGATTTGGAACCACGCAGACGAATGTCAGCACAACCGGAGGGCTCGAAGTCAATCTCAGGGCTGGCGTTGGCCTGGAAGGGGTACTCAATGAATCCAGCGATGGTCTGGTGTTCGCCGAGATCGGAATTCGTGAAGATAGACACGCGAGTGGCGTGGCTACAGTTCCCGGTCGCGGAGCCGTTGCTACACGCTTTCGTGCGCCCTTCTGGTTGATACCGGGAGACCTGATCGTAGCCGCCCCCGTCCTAGCCTTCACGTCACGCCGGACCTTGCAAAAGATGGCCGTACAAGCAGCCGGCGGCGGACTGATCCCATGGCAGGCCGGCATCGCAACCCGCATCGGTCGCTTCCAGTTCGTGCTCGGCCGCAAAATAGGTCTGAGTTTCTATCGCAATAATAGCGACCATCCCTTGATTATTCCCACGCCCGGTGTGCCACCCGCGAATATCACCCTGGTCACACTCAATTCGACTCAGTTTGAATTCCCGATACTCGACTACCGCCTTTTCCGGACCTTTTCTCTCAACCAGAGCTCTGGTTTAACCATTCAGCCGTATGTAGGATTTGACAAGCCCACAGGGTCGTCGGTGGTTTCGCCATTAGGTTCACCCAATCCTCATCCACACACGATCACCAGTGCAGGCATCCGAGTGGTGTTCGACTGGCGACACTACGTGCAGTAAAGGGATAATAATTCGGGCGCGAGTTCGTCGTTACGCTAACAAGTCAGCGAGAGCGAGTCTGAGCTCAATGTTTCAAAAGTGATCTCCCTAGCCGGCGGCCCGCATTCCAGCTTCTCTTGCAAAGGCATGCTCCCGTGTATGCGGGTGCCGCGTAGGTTGCGACTCGACCGCAATGTTTCGTTCTGCCATTTCACGCGTTCCTGCATATGGGAGACCAAGCCCTCGGCGCTTTCTTACCGTCTTCTGGAGTTCAAACCTAGCCCAGTGTCGCTAACGACACGATGCACGGAGGTTGATGCCGGTATCGGCTCCCTATATGACGAGGATTCTCTGTTTTTGCGCCACTGAGCGTTGCCTCCGTGTTGTCAGTCCGCGTTTGTGAACTCATTCGAGACATCTCACTAGGCTCCTGCCCTGAGCCGATCCCTGGTGGACGTGATCTCCAATTGCGGCGTGACGGCTTCGCCAAAGGCCGCACGGTAGACGGCGCCGCCGACAATTCCCCCAATGAGCGGTGCGGCCCAGAAAAGCCACAGCTGACCCAGAGCCCAACCACGCACGAATAGTGCAGGTCCTGTGCTCCGTGCCGGGTTCACGGAAAGATTCGTCACTGGGATTCCGACGAGATGTATGAGTGTGAGTCCCAGTCCGATTGCGATGGGAGCAAATCCCTGCGGAGCGCGTTTGTCCGTCGCGCCCATGATGATGAACAAGAAAAACAACGTGAGCACGACTTCCGCTACGAAGCAGGCCAGCAGAGAGTATTCTCCGGGAGAGTGTGCACCATAGCCGTTTGCCGCGAACCCAGCACTCAGGTCAAATCCAGCCTTGCCGCTAGCAATTACGTATAAGACTGCTGAGCCGAGAGCACCACCCGCGACCTGCGCGATTATGTAGGGGAGGCATTCCGCGGCAGGAAAACGTCCGCCTGCGGTCAATCCCGCCGTAACCGCCGGATTCAGATGACAGCCGGAAATATGTCCGATTGCATATGCCATGGTGAGAACTGTCAGTCCAAAAGCGAGAGCGACACCGACAAAACCGATGCCGAGATTTGGGAAACCCGCGGCGAGTACAGCACTGCCACAGCCGCCAAATACCAACCAGAACGTTCCGAAGAATTCTGCTGTTGCACGTCGACCGAGTGTCATGGCTTTCCTCCTGGATTAAGTTCATTCATCGCTATTGACTCTTAGATGAGTCGTGGCATGAGCTCTGTGGCGAGTCCGACTTTGGCCTGACGATCAACCAAAGTCCAACGTGGCACGGCGAAGTATCCACCGGCTGTGCGACGATATTCGCGGCAATAGTTTGCACACAACGAGGGGCCACCTTTAATCATCTCGCGCGAAATGCGAGCCCGGGGTGCTGCGGGATTAGCTCCGTCCTCCATCATCGGTCACTGTGGATCTTTCAATCCAGAGTCCTTCCACCTTCACCTGGCGGGCCGGAGCTTCCTCCAGATAATATTTGTCGGAACTTATCGAGAACGTTCCGTCAGAAACTCAACCCATCTCTAATGTTGCGACGTTTTTCGTACTGAAATCTTTTGGCCAAACCGTCCACGTGCACCTTCGAACCTTGAGTAGAACCACGATTTCGGTGACTCGGACGCGTATTACGCGAGCGGATTTCAGGCGCGCACCGTTCCCATTAAACAAGCGAGTCAGTAAGGCAGTAACTGTCAACACTGATAGCAGCAGAAGACGCAGAAACTGCGGCTCTGCATCTGATTCATTAGGCGTCCCCAAGTGAAGAATTCTCGCCTTCAACACCAGCTTTTTCGGTTCGACCGTTATCGTATGCAATCGCAACTCTTGGTCGATCCGGGTTATCAGACGCCGGCCGTATCCGTACCACGACCAAGACCACATTCAGCGTCAAGCTGGTCAATAGTTGTCCCAAAGGAAAAGTCGGCGTGAAGATTTATTTATTACAGTCGGGCACCCCTGAACGCTAAGGGAGATGAACTAGGGATTAGCAACGGTATCGGTTGGACGTTTTGATTCATTTGCCGATCCCGACGGAGGCATGAACTCGATGAAGCGCTTGCGATGATGTTCATCAGGAATCGAACTCACCTTTATCCAGGTTCTTGTGGCGTACTACGATCGCGCCTGGAACAAGGGAGACATGGGGACGACACCAGCATTCGGCGCCCACACAGTGCCCAGGATACTCGGCAAGCCGTATCCCATCGGGTATGGCATCCACGACGGCGAGCATGGCTGACAACTCGTCGTATTCTGGCCACGCACAAACTTGCAACTCGTCCGACATAGTGGGTCACGCGTGCTCATTACATGGAACTCTTAGGAAGACTGTTCTTCTGGCAGAACTAACAACCGTCGCTAGCGAAAGCAGACGGCCCTACGTTCTTGTTCAGATATCGTAAGCCGTTTTGCCACGAAATCTCCAACCGTTCGTCACAATATAACGAGCGTCCAATTTCGAGGGAACTGGCAAAATTTATAGGATTCGATGAATCCGGTAGACCCGTCTTAGCGCCACCCTACCCTGGTGCGAATCAGCCAAACACGATGTGTTCTCGCATAGCACATTGCACGATCTCGGCATCGTTTTGCAGGTTCAAGCTGCTCATGATCCGATATTTATGAAACGCAACCGTCTCTGTTTTCAGTTTCAGCACTGCCGCGGTCTCTTTCATCGACCGGCCCTCTGCGAGCAGTTGAAGGACGTCGAGTTGCCTGTCGGTAAGCTTGTCGCGTGTCGAATTGAACTCCTTCAACAGCGTCAGAAGTTCCGGCAACAGAGCACCCAGTGCAGGCGAAAGGTAGGTTTTCCCACGTAACGCTTGGCCAATCGCCACCATGAGTTCGGAAGCCGCGGATGTCTTTAGTAGATAGCCTGATGCTCGATGCCGAAATGCCTCCGCAACTAGACTGGGATCCCGATGCAGGGTCACAAAGATCAGCTTTACATCAGGGAGTGCTCGCTTGATACGGTCGGCGGCGTCGAGTCCGTTGAGCAGCGGCATCGCGATGTCGGTAAGAATGACATCCGGCTGAAGAGACAGCGCTGTTTCGACCAGGGTCCGTCCGTCTTGCACAGTCGCGATGACATCGAAGTCCGTCGCGAGGAACGTTTTGAATGCTTCCGCTACTAGAGTGTGATCATCCGCGATTAATATCCGAGGCCGGCTGGTTGCAGACATAGACACCTCATAACGTTCAAGACGGTAGTTTCGACCAGTACGGGAGTGCATCGCGCGGGCGGCGAGTCCGCTTTTGCACAAATGGTACCCCTATAAGCACTGCCCGACCACTGGTATTTTTACCTGACCCTACCTAGTAGTTTTACTGTGTCGCCGGGTAGACCCTCTCGCAACGACTGTTATTCTTACCAGTTTTCAGACCGGCGAGATATTTGTAACCTGACGGAAAAGCGGGGAGGTCCCAGCCGACCGGCTTCAGTGTTCGCGCTGACCTTCGCATCAATTTTTGTTGTTAATGCAGCGAAAACCGTCGTGGAGGCGTTCACAAATGGGGCGGCCGCGTATCCTCTTGGCTGACGACCACACGATGGTTGTGGAAGCTTTCAAGAAGCTTCTGGAGCCCGAGTTTGAAATCGTCGGCACCGTGTCTGATGGCCAATCGCTCGTGAGGCTTGCGCCCGAGTTGAATCCGGACGTGATCGTCGTGGACATTGGAATGCCATTCCTGAGCGGGATGGACGCAGGACGTAAGCTGAAAGGGCTTATGCCGCGCACCAAACTGATCGTTCTTACCATGAATGAGGATACCGAGTTGGCCGCCGAAGCCCTGCGCTCTTGGGCATCTGGGTATCTGCTGAAAAAGTCCGCCGGGTCAGAATTGGTGAAGGCCGTTTGGGGCGCTTTAAAGGGGAAATCTTACGTAACTCCTAAAATCGCCCAACAACTGCTGGATCGATTTGTACGCGATCCGAGACATGATCACGACAAGGAGTTGACGCCACGGCAACGACAGGTCCTGCAGTTGCTCGCCGAAGGCCGGACCATGATGGAAGCGGCCGGGCTCCTCCATCTCTCACCTAGAACTGTCGCTTTCCATAAGTACAAGATCATGGAAGAGTTCGGGCTCAAGACGAATTCGGACCTGGTCAGATTTGCTATTCGGGAGCGGGTCATCGCGCCACCATAAAGTGTCCGGCCATACCTCGTGGAGTTGACAGTACTCCGACAGAGTCTGTTCGCCCACCATATAGAACGACTCAGGATAGAACGACTCAGGCCACCAACGACGGGGCAGAGTGCTGCGCCTGACCGTGACGGCTGCTCCGTCGCGTACCGAGCAACGAAAAAAGCTGCCGCGAGGAAGCATCGCACGTTTTCCGGGACAGACGTATTTCGGGATGAGGAGTACTTCCATGTCTGACGAAACGCTGAATGCAGAATGTCTTCGGCTCCAGGAAGCGCGCAAGCAAATTGCTCCTTGGAAAAAGTGGGGACCATACCTGAGCGAGCGCCAGTGGGGAACCGTACGGGAGGACTATAGCCTCGACGGAAATGCATGGGACTATTTCAACCATGACCAGGCCCGATCGCGCGCTTACCACTGGGGCGAGGACGGTCTCGCCGGCATCAGCGACGACAAACAGCAACTGTGCTTTAGCGTGGCGCTATGGAATGGGAAAGATCCGATACTCAAAGAGCGCCTCTTCGGATTAACGAATAGTGAGAGCAACCACGGTGAAGATGTAAAGGAATACTACTTTTATATCGACAGCACACCGACCCATTCCTACATGAAGTATCTCTACAAGTATCCGCAGGCGGCTTTCCCTTACGATGAACTGGTCGCCACGAGTCGGCTTCGTACCCGTACGGATATGGAATATGAACTATTGGACACCGGTATCTTCCATGACGATCGCTATTTTGATGTGTTCGTGGAGTATGCCAAAGACAGCGCAGAAGACTTGTTAATTCAGATCAGCGTTTTCAATCGAGGATCAGCGCCCGCGACGATAGATGTGCTTCCTACACTTTGGTTTCGCAATACCTGGACATGGTGGCCTGAAAATACCAAGCCGAAACTTGGAGGGTTATCCGACAACGGCACGTCAGTCATCGGGGCATCACACGCTCAATTGGGAGAGCGGTTTCTTTATTGCGAGGGAGGTCCTCAGCTACTTTTCACAGAAAACGAAACAAACAACGAACGAATCTTTGGTACCCCAAATCCCAGTCCCTTCGTGAAGGACGGGATAAACAACTATGTGGTAAATGGAAAGCAAGACGCCATCAATCCTGAACTCAGCGGAACTAAGGCTGCGGCCCTTTATCGCATGACGGTAGAAGGTGGTAAGAGCAAAACCATCCGTTTGCGATTCGGAACTCTGGCTCCTGCTGCCGTCGGCAATCGCTTCAAGACCTTTGATGACGTCATGCAGACTCGAAAAAATGAGGCTGACATCTTCTATAGAAGCATCACTCCAGACCGTGCCACCAAGGACGAATCGCAGGTTCTTAGACAGGCATTGGCGGGAATGCTGTGGAGCAAGCAGTACTTTGGTTTCGAATTGGACAAGTGGCTCAAGGAACATGACGTGGATCCAATGCGTCCGGGCAGTCGGGCCATTCGGAACAGCGAATGGTTCCACATGATCAATGAACACGTCATCTCCATGCCCGACAAGTGGGAGTATCCCTGGTATGCCGCGTGGGACCTGGCCTTCCACACGATTGCTCTTTCCACCGTCGATGTCGATTTCGCGAAAGAACAACTCGACCTGATGCTGCAGGAATTTTTCCTGCATCCCACCGGTCAGATTCCCGCGTATGAATGGAACTTCAGCGATGTCAACCCGCCGGTCCACGCTTGGGCCACGATCTTCCTGTACCGGACTGAACAGGCTCTCAGGGGAGAGGGTGATCTCGAATTCCTCAAGCGTTCTTTTGCGAAGCTGATGCTGAACTTCAGTTGGTGGGTGAATCGTAAAGACCGGTTCGGCAAGAACGTTTTCGAAGGCGGATTCCTTGGACTTGACAACATAGGCGTCTTCGATCGCAGCGCTCCTCTACCCACGGGAGGACACCTTGAGCAGGCCGACGGAACTTCCTGGGTATCTTTATTTTGTCAGAACATGCTCGAAATCAGCGTTGAGTTGGCGGCCTACGACTCTTTTTTCGAAGACATGGCTATCAAGTTTGCTGATCATTTTCTTCTCATTGCGCACGCCATGAATCAGATGGGCAGGGATGGCATGTGGGACGAAGAGGATGGATTCTACTACGACGTTTTGCGTCTGCCAGATGGCAGTGCAACCCGGCTCAAGGTCCGCTCCATGGTTGGCCTATTACCTCTCTGCGCTACCACGGTCATTGAACCCTGGCAGCGTGAACGTGTACCACGAGTGACGAAAGCCATGAACGAACGTTTGCGACGGATGCCTGAACTGCGCGCCAGCATTCATCCAACCGGACGCGAACACCTGGGGTATGGTGGCCGCGGTATCGTTGCTCTGGTGAATCCTCAACGGCTGCGCAGAATTTTATCGCGCATGCTCGATGAGAATGAGTTCTTTAGCCCTTATGGAATCCGGGCTCTCTCCCGCTATCACGCCGACCACCCCTACATCTTCAATGTGAACGGCGAGGAATATCGGGTGAACTATCTCCCCGCCGAATCAGACACTGGCATGTTTGGCGGCAATTCCAATTGGCGTGGGCCGGTCTGGATGCCGGTGAATGCACTCCTGATTCGCGCTCTCCTCTCGTTCTACCTCTACTATGGGGACGACTTTAGAATTGAGTGTCCGACAGGTTCGGGCCATCTAATGAACTTATTTGAAGTGGCCCGGGAAATTTCCAACCGTCTAACTCGGATCTTCCTGCGGGATAAGTCTGGGCGGCGCCCGGTCTACGGAGGGACTGAGAAATTTCAGACAGACCCTTACTGGAAGGATTACGTATTGTTTTACGAATACTTCCACGGAGATAACGGCGCGGGCCTTGGCGCTAGCCATCAGACCGGATGGACGGGAACTGTTGCCAAGCTGATTGAGGTGTTCGGCCGCCTTGACGCGGCGCAGTTTCTTGCGGGGGGTAAGGTGGGGGCGTTTGCTCAGAAGGAATCGACCGTGAATAAAAGAGTCGCGTAACTCGTCTGGGCGAGCCATCTTGGGGGGGCCATCTTCAATTCCACAGATCACGACAGCACTGGGTGCCGCATAAACCCTTGCCGGTGGCGAAGACGTTGGTGGGCCCGTGGATCGCAAACAAATGAGGCATATTTGACCGAGTAAGCACCCTAGTTAGTTTTCGACCTTCTTCTTTTCCGCTGCCAGTTCCATACCTCCCTCTTTGTTCGGACCGTTTCGATCGACCAGCCGTGCAAAATCGTCGGTCTTGAATGGATACACGTGATCCGACTGTTGGCCCGCGGGGTTTACGGTCAGGTCCACGCGCCGGTTGTAAGCAAGGACGATGGTGTGTAACTTCTGTAACGCTTTCTGCCTGTCCTCATCACTCAGGCTGGTATCTTGCCGCAACAGATCTTTGACCTGATCAGCCGTAAGGTTCTGCTCTTGGCCGTATGCTTGTGTTTCAATATTTGCCTCGGGAATCCCCTGTTCGACCAGGAAACGTTTGGCTAATTCGGCCCGCCGCTCCGAAAGCGGTTTGTTGTATGCCTCGGGCCCACGTTGATCTGCATGGCCGGAGAGGACAAGATGAGCATCCGGCTTCACGGCAAGATACTTGGCAAAGGTGTCAGCGATGCCCTTTAGGGTTTCCATTTCACTGGAGAGCAGGGCTGCTTCTGTCTTGGTCGACCTAGGCCGATCCGTTGGAAAATAAACGCTTCGCATGGAGAGTTTGATTTCGGGCTGTTCAATCGAGCCTACTATATGCAAAGCAACTGTCTTGGTCTCGGTTCCTCCGCAGTCATTCGTTGCCTTCAACGTATAGTTGATCGTCTCATCGACAGGTCCGAAATCGGTCTTTTGCGGCGCAATTTGCAACGTGCGGTTCCCGCTCGTGTCAACCGTACCTAACGGATCGATCGATACCGCCGAGGCATTCGTCGCAGTCCACGTCAGTGCTGTGCTGCTGTCCTCGACGACCTTGTCTCCCACTCGCTTGTAATGAATCTCGCCGGGCGAGAGTCCCAAGTTTGCCTGAACGGCGCTGTTGAGGTTGACGGTCACGCTGGAAATCGCGGTGCCACCGGGCCCCACTGCGGTGAGGTTGTAGGTCGTGGTTTGTTTCGGTTGGACTGCTTGCTCCCCGGAGGCAGCAACCGGACCGACCGGAGCTACTTCAACCTGCGGCGCGTCAGAAGTGGTCCATTTCAGCTGCGAGGCATCGCCGCAGTTCAGCTGCGTCGCAGTTGCCGACAAGTTTGCCGCGGGCTTTGCGACAGCAACGGTTGCGCTGGCATCGCCCGCTTTGAAGCGCGGAATGGTGCTGAATTTCTCGCCTCTCGGCCAAGGAACAGTCTTGCGAACACCTTTCGGAACCTTCACTACAACGCGCTGGTTGGCGGCAACATCGACCGGGCCGGACCAGAGATCCTGATCTCCCCCCAGTATCGTCACTTGGTATGTTCCCGGGGGCACAACCAATTCTTGCTTCCACCACCATTCGTGATCAAACTCGTCGCCATGTCCCACGAAAAAGTCCGGCGTCTTCCCATTCAACAGCACGGCAGCTCGGTCCGCTCCCTCAATTGTCATGGCTCCAAATGGCCCTGAGACGGTTGAACCAACCGCTTCCAGGGTGACTTCGAGATTGCTCGTCTTTTTAGCCGTGATCGTGACTGTACGGTTGGCCGGTTGATATCCGTAGTTGACTAACTCAATCTTGTGGTCTCCGGCGCTGAGGGTCAGGACGTGGTGCTTGCTCGCTTCGCTGATCGCGCGGCCATCAACGAAAATGTACGCTTGCTTGGGAGTCACGTGGAGGTCGAGTTTGCCATCCTGCGCAAGTACTGGATTTCCGGCAAGCAAAATCATAGATATCGTCAAGAGAGGCGTAAGGCCTTGCGATCTCATGTTCGTCTCCTTCCGAAGTCAATGAACAGATGGATCCGCGGCCTCCAGTTCACGCGGTCGCTCTTCGCTTGAACAATCGGTAAATCCCTAGAATCAAGACCGCGCCGAGCACGGACATGATGAATCCGGCGGACTCGCCCTGCTTGTACCAGCCGATCATTTGCCCTAGAAGTGTGGCTCCTATTGAGCCCGCGATACCAATGATGATTGTTATCAGAATGCCGCCGCCATCTTTGCCAGGCATAATCAGCTTAGCTAAGGCTCCGACCACCAACCCTATGAGTATTTCCCATATCAACGCCAACATAGTTCCTCCACGTCCCCGGCTCCGGAGCCGACAAAATCTTCGGAGCCGACCGGTGCCACCGATTTTGAGCGCCTCTCGAAGTCGCGCAGCTCTTTCCGAATCAGGCAGCTTTTTGCCGCTCCGCCACCTTGGCCAAAGCAATCGACAGAGCCGCCCCGCCCAGAGTCTTCACCAGAGTCGCGTGTTGCGCATAGAAGGCACTCGCCTTGTCGACGATGGAAGGATCTGCCTTTTCGGCATGGGCCGCCATCTGCTGCACAAGCTCTGGTGAAATGTTTTGGGCTTGTTGGGGGGTAACGGCGTTAGAACCGCCGCCCAGCAGACTCGCCAGCGCTCCTCCGCCGGCTAGTTGCGCTAGAGTGCCGGGTCCGACGGAGGCTATCAGCTGATTCAAGATACCGGCTTTTTGTTCGCCGTTGGACTGACTAAACAATCCGCCAAGCAGATTGCCAAACGCGGGTGTTTGATCGGACCGGAAGACTGCGGAGAGTCCCTCGGCAATTGCGCTCTGGGGAGCGGCCTGTGCGACCTGGTCGAAGTGGTCAGTTGCGTTGGCAGGGTTCGTGGTAGCGTTGCCGGTGTACTGCTTCAAAACATTGCTGACTTGATCGAATAAGCTCACAGCGACCTCCTGGGGCGGTTCCCTGCCCTGTGGTTTCCCTCAGACGGTCTCGCCTCGAGTTCATGATCGTTACCATTGACCGATACCAAGAAGCGAGAGGCAGTGCAGGAATGATCTAAGCTGCTGGAATCACGAGTTGTTGCCCCACTTTGATCTTGTCCGGGTCCTCAATGTTATTTGCCTTGACGATCTGTGGATACTTATTCGGGTCTCCGTAAAAGCGCTTGCTGATCTTAGAGAGGTTATCGCCGGGCTGCACCGTATAGGTTTGGCTGTCTTGCCGAAACTGAAGGTCATGCTTAAGGTCAGCAAAATTCGGATCGACGGCCTTGATCGCATCCCAGATGCGGTTCTTGCTTGCCTCCGAGACCGCCGTTGCTTTCAAGTAAAGCTGGTTGCCATCGAGATTCAAGTTTTGCAGTTGGGCACCATCTTTCCGTATCGTGTCCAACACGGGCTGATATTTTTGCTTCAATTGTTCGAACAGATCTGCCATATTGACCTCCTCGGAAACTCATCTCTCGATCTCCAACCAGGGTCGAACTGACGGTACTTAGCTCTAATACTCTTTGCCTCCGAACCTGTGCGCGGGAGCGTGATGCAACACGCCTCGTGATAAGGTGAGCAGCGCAGGGCAAGGCGGCGGATGCCCAAATTGTTGCTGTGGCACGTGCACCCCAATCCATCTCTCCGCGCCCAACGGCCCAGTTGGCCGCAATGGCTCCCGTAACGCCCAGTACCCCATCGGCAACAACGCCGTATCCTCTATCCCCAAGAACCCATCGCACATAGAGCCCAACCAAGGCTCCTGCAATCCCTGCCAGCGTTGCGTCAAGCATCTGACCCTCCGCGCATTAATCGCGCATTAATAGTGTCGCGACTGGCGCCCGAGGGCGACAACCGTTCCGCACGATTGCAAGTTCCAGAAACTCGAGTCTGTGAATTCGGGCAGAAGTCTTGGGCCGCCTCAACTCGCAGCCGACGTCGATGCCATTGCAATGCGTGGAAACACTACTTGGCGGGCGCCGGACAAACCTACCAGAAACTTCTCCGTTGTTGCATCGTAGTCTTGGACCGCGCCATCAGGTACTGGCAAAACTAATAAATCAGCCCCCGAAGAACTACCCGCTTTCTGCTTCCGTAAGACTGCCCAAATCGAGGGAACAATCGACGTCGTTGTGAGACCTCGTCCCGCAAGAGGAGGCGTCTGTGGTTAGGCCGATTTTTCTTGAAGCTGAGAATCGCTCTCTGCATCCAGGGCCGTTCCAGTTCGCGAGTCTTCGATTCGATTCCCCCTTGAGACCTCGAGCGCCTGCAACTCGCGATGAACGCGAGACAGCAACTCGCGAAGTTGCTCCCGCGACTCCGCTGTAATTTGCGATGAGTATGCCCACCGCTCGATTACTTCTCGTTGCCACCGTAGCTCGATCAACTTCCTCAAAACTCTTTCCGCTTCTGTCGCGGTTTCGTCGCTCGTTGCCGCACCAATGACTTCGGACGATCGAGGCGAAACGTTTGGGACGAGGTCCTTCTGCATAGTCCATCGTCCCTTTGCCTGCTCTTGTTGCAACGCCTTCTGGTTTCGAAAGTTAGTTTCCATTGCGCTGGCAAGCTACTCGGAAAACTACTGGACTCATTTACCGAAGAACTACGGTGCGTTGGTTCGAAGGTTAATTGGAAAGATACCCAGCAGAGGAATTCTGGCGGACGATACATTTAAAGTGGCGGATGGCTGCTCCACTTGCTTATAATCCTCCACAATAAGCAAGATCCCAGTCTCTGATCGAATTGCGGACAACGAACAGGGGAGCTATTCGGCCACAATGTCTATTTCGGGAAACACGATGCGACCCTCGATCCTCATCGCTGACGATCACCGCTTATTTGCAGAAGGCATTTCCTCGTTGTTGAGTGCGTCTTACGAAGTGGTGGGGATTGCTACGGATGGCCGCGAACTTACCGAATTGGCCGGACGCTGTAAGCCCGATCTGATCTTGACCGACTTGTCGATGCCCCTGTTGAACGGTCTGGAAGCTATTCGACTCCTGATTGAGACGGGCTCGCGCAGCAAGTTCGTGGTTCTGACGATGCACTTGGATGTGAGCCTCGCGGTACAGGTGTTCCGGGCGGGGGCATCGGCATTCATTTTGAAGACTACCGGGACCGTCGAGCTTAAGAAAGCTCTGCAAGTTGTTTACGATGGGGGATGCTACCTGAGCCCGCAATTTTCTTGCGACCTGGTCAGTCTTTTAGCTGAGGCAGCGAGGCCCCGTGTGGACCAAGCACCCCAGCTCACACGGCGCCAACGCGAGGTGTTGCAACTCGTAGCCGAGGGAAAAACGATGAAGGAAGTTGCGGCTCAACTGAATATTTCGAGTCGCACCGCGGAATCTTACAAGTATCATTTAATGGGATTATTGGCGATTCGGACGAGTGCCCAATTAGTGCAGTATGCAATCAAGATCGGGCTAATCAAGATCGAGCCGCTCGACAAGGCTGCATAGAGAATACTCAGCAGGGTGTCGTTGCGTACTTCGCCGCGATCGTCCCGCCTAGGCGGACTTTTGGACCCTACGTGTCGATTCGATCCGCACGCCCTTGGACCGCAGCAAGTCGGCGTCTACCTTCTTCCTAGCCGTGAAATGCTTTCCCCACTTCGGAATTGCATGGGGAGCGAAATGTGCTCGTGTCATCCTTGAAGCTTTTCGTCACGCCTTCCACCTCGTTGTCTCTAACGCGGGTCTGGTGGTTCCAGCCGAGGACCCAAACGCCGTTCCTCGCATAACTCGGAGAGCTTAAAATTAGAAATCATTGCAGCGGACTGTCAGAACTGCTAGTCGGTCCTATCCTGCTAGTTCTGACAGGTTGAACCTTGTCGTTCTGTCAGTAGCAGTATTCAGCTTGGTGCGATCAACTACTTAAACTCGCGGGACCGATCGCGAAACCGAGGCCTGCAACCATGACGTCTCTAATGAACAAACCTACGGTCGTATTAGCCGATGATCACGGAAGAATCTTGACCGAAGTCATGATGCTGCTCGCGGACAAGTTCGACGTGACTGCGACAGTTGACGACGGTGCCAAAGCAGTGCGAGCCGTAGCTCATCTCAAGCCAGACGTCGTGATTCTGGATATCGGAATGCCGGGTACGGATGGTATCCAGGCCGCCCACCTAATCAAGGATCTCGGTCTGTCTCCGAAGTTGGTCTTTTTGACGGTGCAGCAGGACGACGACTGCCTCGAAGCAGCCTCTGCAATGGGCGCGAGTTACGTGTTGAAGGCCCGAATGTACTCTGACCTGTTAACAGCCATCGAGGAAGCGCTGGCCGGACGGGCGTTCTTCTCCACCCCACTCCATTCACACCGTCCCGCTAAGCCGATTTAAGACGAATACAGCTTCATCGTGCCCGTCATAATTGCCCCGGAGTTGAATCCAACAGTGGAAACTCCTGTGCGATGGCAGTAGACTGTGTCACTAAGCGGACCTGATCAAGGGAGCAAGGTCAGAGTTGGGGTCGCGAACTGATGAAACTCAATCCAAGTCATGGGCATTTTGACTTACGTTACGCGTGTCTCTTCCCTACTTCTCGCCAGCACACCGGTCTGGAATGACTGGTACCATTGTGTCGCAAAACTTTCTTTCGTATTTCCCTGGCTAATGTTTAGACATGTGACCTACCTTTTCCGGATGCAACCGGCCATTTTCGCGTTCGCTCTCGAACCTTCCCTCTGGAAGCTTCACCCGTATTACACGATCGCTGGAGTTCTCTTCTTTCTGGCCGAGGGCACTCTGATCGGCGTATTGCTGGTTGAGAGCAAGCAACGCAGGCTGGCGCAAGCGTCCATCACCCGACGTTTTGCACTTGAACGCGTCGTTTCAGCCCTTTCAACAACGCTGTCAGATTGCCCGCCGGAAAGCATCGACCGAGAGATAGTAGAGGGACTCCACCTAATCATGGAAGCAGAAGGGGCGGATCGTGTTTGCTGGTTTGCAATTCCGAAGGACGGAACTACCGTCGAGAAAATTGGGTCTGCTCATCGACCCGGGATTCCGCCGGGCCCAGAGACTTTCGAAGTAATGGACGTACCCTGGATTGCGGAGCGACTATCGCGCGCGGAGCCCGTTGCCATCCGTGATCTAGTTGATTTTCCGTCTGACGCTGCTACCGACCGTCAATACATCGATCAACTCGGCATCAAGTCCATTGCGTTGGTTCCCTCCAGTTCAGGTACGGCTGCAAAAGGTTTGCTCGTCCTGGTTCATCTTTCTCGCGTGCGAGAGTGGCCGGGCGCCGTGATCAGTCGGTTGGGCGTGTTGGGAAATCTCTTCGGTACTGCGCTTTCCCGCAAGTGGGCGCAAGACGCTAAACAAGTGAGCGAGCAACGCTTTCAAGCGATTTTTGAGCAAGCATCTTTGGGGATTGCGTTAGAGGATTTGGACGGTCGAATCTTATTTGCTAATTCGGCACTTTGTTCAATGCTGGGATATGAGCAGGCGGAAATACAACAGATGACGTGCGATCAGTTCGCCAAGCCCGAAGACTCACCCGAAGATTGGGATCTTTTTCAACAACTGCGTACCGGGTCGATCAATAGCTATCGGATTGAAAAGCGTTATGTGAGGCCGAACGGAACCGAGGTTTGGGGTAACCTTCATGTTTCGTTGCTGGGACAATTGCCTGGCGAATCCTCCCAAGTGATCGCCATGGTCGAAGATGTCACCGAACGCAAGGCGGCCAATGCTCGACTGGAAAATGTTCAACTTGAGCTACAAAGGCTCACAGCACGATTGATTCAAGCACAGGAGGAAGAACGACAACGCATAAGCGGAGAGTTGCACGATGACATCGCACAACGACTGTCGCTGTTGGTATTTGGGCTTGAGCGTCTCAAGGATGCGCTGCCTGCCTCCACGACCCAACTGTCGGCGCTGGCACAATTACGGAACCAGGCTGAAGAAATCACCACCGATATCCACGAACTCTCCCATGAACTCCACTCGACAAAGTTGCAGCATCTGGGTTTGAAAGCTGCGTTAAATGAACTGTGTCACAAGATCGCGGAGCAACGGTCAATCGGTATCGCGTTGGAAGTTCGTGACTCCGTGCCTCTAGATCCTGCCGTTCAATTATGTCTATACCGCGTCGCACAGGAAGCGTTAAACAACGTCCTCAAACACAGCGGCAGCGGTCAGGTCACGGTGAGCTTAAGCCAAGTCGAGCGTCGTGGTCGGCTCCAAGTCAAAGACAGCGGAGTCGGTTTCGATGCGTCGCTGGCCGGTACCGGTCTCGGATTGGCCAGCATGCGCGAGAGGCTTCGTATCGTTCGAGGTGCACTATTTGTGAACTCCGTTCCCGGTCACGGCACCGAAATCACAGCAGAGGTGCCGCTTGCGGAGACCGCCGACGTAGCTAGAGCGAGCTGAACTCCATCCGCGGCGCGGGCTATTCCTATCAGATTTGCTGGTTCTCCTACGAACACCAGTCCCCTGCTGAAACCTCGGCTTGACTTGTGGCGGCACGTCTGGCAACAAAGTAATGCTATCGCTAGCAATCATTGATACAAGAAAGCGTTAGGTCTATTGGGTTTTCGTGACCAGGCTTATCCAAGTAGTTTCTTTGCCGAGCGGCGCAATAAAAGCGCCGCGCTCCACAGCAAGCGGCGGTTTCGGTCGATAGACTTCGGCTTTCAAATGAACTGGTTGCTCCACATTTAATCGCGCGACGGTCGTGAAGGGCGTGGCGCCTGAAAGACCTAAGCGGACTTCCCCGGTTTTGGAATTCACTTCGATCCGTTCAAAGGTCCCTGCATCCAGCGTCAGCCACAACCCCAACGGGGCGATGTAAATCCGCGAGCGGGAAGTATCAAGCGGACTCACGCTAACGATGTCATGCTCTCTGCTGATGTTGCCGCCAAATGCCAGCCATCCAAACTGCGGATGATCCACTAAATAGGTAGCAGTATTCCACGCGTAGCCAAAGAAGTTTGGGCCGTAGTCGCCAGACAATGGGTCTGGCTTCAGCATATCCGGGAATCCATGGAAGGCGGCGGAAGCGAATCCGTCCTGATCGATGTCAGTGAGCGCGCCAAGGGTTCCACCGTAACCCACGCGCAGCAAGTAGAAGTCCTGAGGATGTTCGCGATATTCGGCCAGCAGAGGAATGGCATTAAGTCCTGAACCGTAGTGATGTAATTGGCGCTCCAGCCGCCGGTCCTTGGCTGCGAAGATAAAATCCCAGTAACGACGGGCACTGCCGTTGTAACCCCAGTGCGGAATCGCCGGATCATAAGCGAGGATTGCATTGAGCGTCACCTCTGCTTTCGACTCGTATCCGAAATACTTGGTCCAGGCATAGACTTCTTCCTGTCCAGTCGAATCCCATGGCATCTCACTGCCGAACGGATATGCCTCCTTCGTCCAGCGCTCGGTGCGACTTCTCATCTTCGCTTCAAGATTAGCGGCTTGCTCCTTCCACCCTTCACGCTTGAGGTCCCTCAGAATCTCGAGGAAAATGTCTCCCTCCATTTGTCCGAAGGTCGCCAACTCCGCTGCAAAACTGGTCATCGCAATCGAGGTTTCATATGCGTGATCCAGATACCAATCCCAAGGATGATTTGACACTAAACCGTGATGGTCGCGCGCCAATCGATAGAAGACCCAGTAAGCCGCTGCCACATGCGGATAGTCATAGGACCGGTCCACCCGCTCTGACCCTTTCTTATCCCAACTCGTCCATGTGCTCCAATCGAAGTCACTGCGGTAGTAGTCCGGCGGCATTCGATCAGGCTGGTAGTAGAAGAGACTCTTCCGCACCCCATGTGGATATGGGCCATCGTTGTATTGCAATCTACCCCAGAGAGTGCCGTCGATAAATTGTTGCAGCTTTTCGAGTTCTTCCTGGTCGGGCTCAACCAGTTCTTTCATGACAGCCGAGAGCCAAGCCCCGCCGCCGCCCTCATCTCCGAGGCCAGCAATCCAAGCGCGACTGTCCTGCATCACGATCTGGTTTGTTTCGCGATCGTATGTCATCACAGAGGGGCTGCGGTGGAATGGATCCTTCAAGTCGACGTACCACTGCCTGGTGGTGAGAAAATGGCCCATGTCTGCAACTGCCTGAGACTCGGACTTAATCACGAAGTACTGAATTGTCTGCACGGAACCATCGTCGTAAGTGATGGTGAGACGCGAGCGCCCCCAAGTCTTCCCCTTGACCGTATAAGCTCTCCAGCCAGACCCGAGCCGACTGTCCGCGTTGACCGTCAGCGCTCCTACGGGTTCCACCTTCATCGATTGAACGCGCTTGGGATATCTTAGAAATAGACGAGCATCGATATTCTGAGGAACGACATAACCAGGAACGCCGACAGCCACGGGGCGGCTATTTTTAGCGAGCGTATTCTCGATATCGCGGATCGAATCCGAAAGCAAGAATTTCAGCCCATAAGTTTTTGATTCTCCCGGAGCTAGCGTAACGGCAGTAGGAAGATTCCACGGTTCCGCCGCCTTCCACTCATTTTCGGCATAAGCCTGGCTGTGCACCATCCATTCGTAAAAACCTTCGAAGGTGATCCCCCGAGGTGTTGGGTCAGTGAAGATAGGCGTTGCACCCCACTTACCTGGCTGGTCAAGAATGGGATTGTAGGCTTCGAATGGGGTCTTGCCTTCCGGGACGACCAACAACGCTGGTCCATGCCCACTGAGGCGCGTTACTTGCAAATATCCCGCATCCTCTCCGATATACGGATCGTAAAAGGAACATTTGGCGTGGGCCTCTTCCAGCGACCTGTCGTTGAGCACGTTGTTGAAGATCATCGGAATGCCCAGCGCACCAACTTGGACGGTCTGAGTCGATTTGTTTCTCAACTCAAACCGCAGAACCAGTTTTCCTGATTCAAGTGCCCAGAAACGCTTGAGTTCTAAGGGAAAGTCGGTCGGTAGTGTGGGAGTCAAATCGGCAACCGCCAGAACGTCCTTTGATGCCGGCAAGACTGTGACCGGAACACGCGTTGAGGCCGTCGAGTAGTTCTGCCACCTTCCGGAATTTCCCAATCGCAGACGGAGCGTAATGTCGCCAAGATGAAAATACCCATCGTGCGAGCGGCTCACCAACAGATCTCCGGGGGTGAAGTCGAAGTCGTCAGTTCCCTTCGGTCGCAAAGCGGCCACGGTCTGCGAAGAGCGAACCAGAGTCAACTTGAATTCGGGCGTGTCAAAGTCAAAGGTTCCCTGGCTGAGCATAGGACCAGGAATGGGCGTCTCCTTCTTCTTTGTCTCTTGCGCCAAAAACGGTTGACTCGACAGGAAGGAGAAACCTAAGACGATGCACCAAAATCGACTGACACGGAAAGCCCAGAAAGCACGGAGGATTTGCAAGTTCTTAGCCTCACTTTGAAATCGCTAGCCCGACGCGAACGCAGCGCACACGCGGAGATTTTGCCTTTTGCTTGCTCATTGACTTGTTTGATCGCGGAGGCTGCTCAAAATCCATTCGCCATGTGATGGTACATGTCATTCCAGCGAAGCTCCTTGACGAAGCCTGCAATCGTCGTCTCGGCATTGATCAGCAAGCATTCCATGCCCGCCATATCTGCAAAGTTCTCCAAGTGTTCCGGCCTCAGGGCACAGCTCAAAGCAGTGTGATGTGCGCCGCCAGCATGGATCCACGCGGTCGCCGCGACCTTCAAATTCGGTTCGGGCACCCAGACTGCTCTCGCAACCGGTAACTTGGGCAGAGGATGCTGCGGCTGGATCACATTCACTTGATTGACGATCAACCGAAACCGGTTTCCCATGTCGACGAGGGACGCATTGACGCCCTTGCCTGATGCGGCCGTGAATACCAAGCGGACGGGATCGGCTTTTCCCCCGATAGCGAGAGGATGGATTTCAGCTGACGGCTTTTGGTCTGTAATCGATGGACATACTTCCAACATGTGAGCGCCCAGTACCTGAGCGCCATCTTTCATGTGATAGGTGTAGTCCTCCATGAAGGAGGCCCCGCCCTTAAGGCCATGACTCATGACTTTGACGGCCCGGACGAGAGCGGCTGTCTTCCAGTCCCCTTCCGCCCCAAAACCATAACCATCGGCCATTAGACGCTGAACGGCGATGCCCGGGAGTTGGGCCAGTCCGTGCAAATCCTCAAAAGTATCGGTGAAGGCGTGAGAACCGGTTTCCTGCAGAAAACGTCGCAGGCCGATTTCAATCCTGGCAGAGTCAATTAAGGATTGCCGCTTCGCGCCCTTCTGGCGAAGCGGCTCTGCGACGACATAGGAATCGTCATAATGAGTGGTTAACTGATTGATTTCTGCCTCAGTTACTTGCGCGACGGATTGCACTAGATCGCCTACTCCATACCCGTTGACCGTATAACCGAGATCGATCTGCGCATTGACCTTGTTTCCTTCAGTCACGGCAACGTTCCGCATGTTGTCGCCGAAACGTGCAATTTTCAGATGTTGAGAATCGTGCCATGCGCAAGCGGAGCGCATCCAAGCCCCGATCTCCGCTTGAACCTCCACATCCTTCCAGTGGCCAACTACAACTTTGCGCTTAAGGCGCATCCGGGCTCCGACGAAGCCGAATTCACGGTCACCGTGGGCCGACTGATTCAGGTTCATGAAGTCCATATCAATGGAGGACCAGGGCAGTTCGTCGTTGAACTGCGTATGCAGGTGCAACAAGGGCTTGTGCAGCGACTTCAAGCCGGCAATCCACATTCGAGCCGGCGAGAACGTGTGCATCCAGGTGATCACACCGATACAACTGTTCGAACGGTCGGCGTCCTGGCACAACTGGTAAATTGATTCACTGCCAGTCATTATTGGCTTCGCGACGATCTTTATGGGCACCTCTGCAGAGGCACCAATGCCCCGGGCGATCTCGGTCGCATGTTGTTCGACCTTCTTCAACGTCTCTGGCCCATAAAGATGCTGACTTCCGGTGACGAACCAGGCTTCCAGATTTGATAGATCGATCACTCAGTCCTCTTTCCCTTACCCAATTTTTCTTCACAGTCGGGCGTGGCCAACGCGGTTTAAAGGAGTCGGCTTTGCGCTGAAATTGCTGAAGTCAGAGAGGGGCCGTGAAGCGAAATGATAGCGGTGAGGGCGGTAGGTTCCGGTTGAGTATCCGTCATGCACGTTCGATAGGGGAACGCGGGTCGCAAGAGCTGCAGTCCAACTCATCACGGTCTCCAGGTAAAACGAGTAAACGTTTGCTGAAATTATACGCTGCAAGTCGCTCCGACTGCACTAAGAAAGGCTGCCCTGCCCATGATTGAGTCGAGGGCAGGGCCGTGAAGAACTGTCCCGCGGCGGGCCTGCTCCAGTTAGGTTAAGGTCAAAGCGAGCTTTGTAACCGACGCTGGCGGAAACACGTAAGTCAAGATTCGCCCTTTGATATCCAAATTCTTCGTTTGAGGAGTCACAGCGTCCCGATGCTCGAACGTATTGTGCGCGTGGACATCGAAATTGGTCAGCGTAGTGGTCGATCCCGACCTCAAGCCCGCTCCTCGCAGGCTGATTTCCGCTTCACGAGGCTGGCTTACGTGAGGATTCACCACTGTGAGGATGAGATTCTTTTCGCGCAACGAAGCCGATCCGTTAAGTCCCCAAAAAGATGCCGGCTTCCCATCCCGATCGTACGGAATCGCGGGCGCGGAAAAGATTGTGCGTAGTGCCTGGGCGCCCTGATGGGAAGCATACATTGCGAACACATGCCCCACCGGCGTCACGACAAATCGGTCTTCATGCGCGAGGTACAAGCTATTGAGACAGTTAATCAATTGTGCACACGCGGCCATGGCAACTTTCTCGGGATGGCGATTAAAAATGTCTAGCGTCATGCCGCTAAAGACCGCGTCGCGCAACGTGGGCATCTGCTCCAGTTGATCACCAGGAGTTGCCTCACTGCCCGGTCGATACCAGGGGCCCCACTCGTCCACGACCAACTTTACCGAGTGTTGGGTGTCAACCTCCCCCATGATCTGCCAGTGACCGTTGATTAAACCTTCCATGCGGTCTCCTTCGCGCATCAGCTCATACCAGTCGACCGCATTGAAATTAAGCGCATCGCCCTTCCCCTGATTCCAATCCTGTGTCTTTCCTCGGCTTAGGTTCCAGGCATAGTGATGCAGAGCCCAACCATAGAGCGAGCGCAGTTCGCCCTTTCCTTTGCGCACTATCTCTTCAAAGAACTCTCGAGTCCAGGCCCAATTATCGACATTTGGACCTGACCCAATGAATGATAGGTCTTGTCCGAATCGAGGCACCCAGGTAGTGAATCGTCGGAATTCGACGGCGTATTCCGCTCCGGTAAAATCCCCTCCACATCCCCAGGATTCGTTGCCTACGCCCCAATAGCGAATGTTGAAAGGATCTTTGAACCCAGCGTCTGCACGCAGATTGGCCAGCGTCGTACTCCCAGCGGGCGAATTACAGTATTCGATCCAGCGATAGAATTCCTCAGCGGGAAGACTGCGGAGATTCGCTGCCAGATAAGGCTCTCCGCCAATGAGTTTGCAGAAGTGGGCAAACTCATTCGTGCCAAACTCGTTGGGGTCGTATCGATGACTCGCGGGGGCCGCACTACTTTCTCCCTCGGCCCAGAAGTTGGTGCGCCTTGGCCGCTTGTTTACTGGACCAACGCCGTCACGCCAGTCGTAGCTGTCCGCGAAGCAGCCTCCGGGAAAACGCACCACCGGGGGCTTGATCTTGCGCATCTCGTCTATCAATTCCTTGCGAATTCCATCGACGTTCGGCACTTTGGAGTTCGGCCCCACCCACACACCGTCATAGACCACCCCACTTAGGTTTTCCACGAAATGTCCGTAGATATTGGGGGAAATGGTGCCTAGCGGTTCGTCCAGGAGGACCTCAATATGGGAATCGGCAGTACTCGCCTGAGCCCAACCCAGGGAACGGGTAGCTCTTGCGGCGAGGACTGTCCCTGCGCCCGCGAGACCAGAACGAAGAAAACGACGTCGATTGATCATGGCCGCTCACTTTCTATGAACCAAATCCCTCGGGATAGTAAACGTTTGCCATCCCAATGGCTACACCTCTTTGATATCATCTGGTGTTTCCGGTTCGCGGCCTGCGCCACACCGCGGCTCATCTCATGGATATTCGCGAAATCGCCAAGCGAGCACGTGTTTCCACTGCGACGGTATCTCGTACTATCAATCGGATTCCGACCGTCAATCCTCAACTTGCCAAGCGAGTCTGGAACGTCGTTGAAGAACTTGGCTACTACCCCAACACACAGGCTCGTGCCCTTGTTTCCGGGCGCAGCCGGATTTTCGGCCTTATCATCTCGGAAATCACGAATCCATTCTTTCCCGAGATCGTACAAGTATTCGAGCGCATCGCGGTCCAGCATCATTACGAAATCATGCTAACCTCCACCGAAAACGATCCGACACAAATGGAGATCGCTGTGCGGCGTATGATCGAACGCCGAGTCGAGGGAGTCGCCATCATGACCTTCGGCATGGAAGAGGTGCTGCTGGAGGACCTGAAACTCCGCAAAGTGCCGCTGGTATTCGTGGACGTCGGCCCGGCACGTCCGAGGGTCAGCAATATTCGTATCGACTACGTCCACGGAATTCGGCAGGCAGTCCAGCATCTCGCCGCTCTTCGCCACCACCGCATTGCCTTCATTTCCGGTCCCCTGCATTTGCGGTCGGCTGAGGCGCGTAAGCAGGCCTTCCTCAACTCGATGTTAGAGATCGGATTGGAAGTCGACAAGAGTTTGATCGTCGAAGGTACTCACACCATCGAAGGCGGTATTGTGGCGTTCGGCAGGCTCTTGGCTGGGGCGAATAAGCCGACGGCGGTCCTCTGCTCGAATGACATGACCGCTATGGGAGTGATGAGAAAAGCTTATGAAGAAGGGATTCAGATTCCTTCTGACCTCTCCGTGATTGGCTTCGATGATATTCGCTTAGCCCAATTTGTGTTGCCCGCGCTCACGACGGTGCAAATGTCTCAGGCGGAGCTTGCTCGATTGGCTTTTAACGCGCTGCTTGCGGAGTTGCAGCGAGCGGCGCCCTCGCCAACGGGAACCGAATACGTATTGCAAACACACCTCGTCCTTCGCGAGTCTACCCGTCTGGTCGCCGGTCAGATCAAGGCACCTGCGGTCAAGAAGCGTCCTTAGAAGAATATTGCCGACACGCCAATGAATCAGCCACCCCATTGAAGTACTGTATACGATCGGGCCGGAACGTCGAACCGAGTGCGCCCTTCCGCCGTAGCGGGCTTATCGAATGACTGTGGCACCTCACGGTGCGGCGAATCGAATGTATTGGACGCTTTCAGATCGTTGCCCGTGAGGATTGTCGAGTTCAGCAACTTTCCAGGCGTAGTGTTCTGCCAATTGATTTCAATTGTGTGACCGCTGGATAAATTTCGATTTAAGGATGAACACCGAAATCTTGCCATCCTCTTGGCTCGAAATCGCCGCGACGTCAAGATAGGGAACCTGGCCTAGATCCGGGACATCGTAGGTTGGCGATTCAACCAGCGCGTTTAGCACCGTACCGTTCGCCCATCGCAACGCCCAACTGTAGGGATAATAGATAGTCTGCCGCAGCAGGCTGGGATCTTCGTTGACATGGTAAACGTTTGCTTCCCTGAGTGCTACAATTTTTCCCGTCACTCGACCGCAGCGTAAAGGAGACAATGGAAACTCGATTTCTGGGCAATAGCGACCTTGCCATCACTCCGATCGGAATTGGCGCGTGGGCCATTGGCGGTGGCGGCTGGAACGGCAGCATGGGACCGCAGAATGACAGCGACTCGATCCCTGCGATTCATTCGGCCCTTGACCGAGGACTGAACTGGATCGACACGGCCGCGTTGTACGGACTCGGTCATTCCGAAGAGATGGTCGCGCGCGCGATTCGAGGCCGATCGCCCAAACCCTACGTCTTCACCAAGTGCGAACGGATCTGGGATAAAAACCGCAATATCGGAGCGTGTCTCAAAGCAAAATCCGTTCGCCGGGAATGCGAAGAGAGCCTGCGCCGCTTGAAAATTGACGCCATCGACCTCTACCAGATCCACTGGCCTGAACCCGACGGGGATATCGAAGAAGGCTGGACGGAGTTGGCTCGCCTCAAGGAAGAAGGCAAAGTTCGATGGATTGGTGTCTCCAATTTCAGCGTCGATCAAATGAGGCGTGCTCAAGCCATTGCGCCAATTACTTCGTTGCAGCCTCCCTATGCGGTCGTGCGGCGGGAGACTGAGCACGAGATTCTCCCATTCTGCCTGAGCCAGAACATTGGCGTGATCGTATATTCGCCCATGTACGCAGGCCTCCTCACCGGAGCGATGACCAAAGAGCGAGTGGCAAATTTTCTTCCTGAAGACTGGCGCCACAATCTGCCGGGTTTCCAGGAACCGGCGTTGTCTTGCAATCTACAAATCGTTGAACACTTGCGAGAAATGGGCAAACGCCACGGTCGTAGCCCAGGTGAGGTAGCCATCGCATGGACGCTGAACCATCCAGCCGTAACTGGCGCGATTGTAGGTTTCCGCAGCGCCCAGCAAGTTGCGGGAATCATCGGCGCGGCCGAATTCCGCCTGAATCCGACCGAGCTTTCTGAGATTGAGGCCCTGCTGAAACTGGCAAAAACAAACTGACGCGACGAAATCGTTCGAACCTCTTAGGCTAAGGGTACCTCATTGACAAAAGGGGATAAGGCTCATAGCCTCTTTTGTAGTAAACGATTGCTCACTTCGGAGGGAGAAATATGGCGGCTGGAGTAGATCGTAGAACTTTTCTGAAGGCAACGGGCGCCACAGCAGCCGGTGCCTATGCTGCAAGCGTTCTGCCCGCCTGGGCCGCTTCCGAAAAGAGCCTGATTGCCATTTCCACTCCTCTCACGACCTTTGCCTACGGCGATGTCCAACTCCTTGACGGACCGATGAAACGGCAGTTTGAGGAAAACTACGCCCGCTTCCAGAACCTCGACGACGATCGCATGCTGAAAGTCTTTCGACAGGTCGCCGGCTTGGCAGCCCCGGGCGAAGACATGGGCGGCTGGTACGACCTCACGGGCTTTAGTCTGGAGGGAAATGACTTTCACGGCTTCATTGCCGGTCACAGTTTCGGACAATATGTCTCTGCCCTGGCTCGAGCATATGCGGTCACGGGATCCGAGGCGACGAAGGCCAAGATCAATCGCCTCGTCAAGGGATACGGCGAAACGTTGGACCCGAAAGCCAAGTTTTTCGTCGACTATCGCCTTCCTGCCTATACCTACGACAAGCTGTCCTGCGGTCTGATTGATGCCCACGAGTACGCTCAAGACCCGATGGCGATGGACATTCATGAGAAACTCACTCGGGCAATCGTGGCCTACCTGCCCGAGAAAGCACTCTCCCGCGCTGAGATGCGCTCGCGCCCGCACAAGGATACGTCCTATACCTGGGATGAAACCTATACTCTGCCCGAGAATCTGTTCCTCGCGTATCAACGTAGCGGCAAGCCCTTTTACCGTGATATGGCCAAACGCTTCCTGGAAGATGACACTTATTTCAATCCACTCTCCGAGGGCAATAACGTTCTTCCCTTCGAGCACGCCTACAGTCATGTCAACGCTTTCAGTTCAGCAATGCAGGCGTATCTCACGTTAGGGAGTGAAAAGCATCTGCGGGCGGCCAAGAACGGCTTCGAAATGATCCAGGCGACCCAAAGCTTTGCGACCGGAGGCTGGGGACCGAACGAAGCGTTTGGAGAGCCGGGGACCGGTCAGTTGGGCAACAGCCTCACCACGACTCACGCCAGCTTTGAAACGCCTTGCGGAGCCTACGGTCACTTCAAGATCACACGTTACCTGTTACGCGTTACGAAGGACGCCCGTTACGGAGACAGCATGGAGCGGGTGCTTTACAACACCATCCTTGGCGCTTGGCCGATTCAGGCGGACGGAACATCGTTCTACTATTCTGACTACGCCACAACCGGCAAGAAAGTCTGGTACGGTCAGAAGTGGCCATGCTGCTCGGGAACCTTCCCTCAGCTTGCCGCCGACTATCACATCAGCACGTACCTGCGATCCGCAGATGGAGTTTACGTGAATCTGTTCACGCCTTCGAGCGTGCACTGGAGCGATCAGGGCGGAAAGTATGGACTGAAGCAGGAAACCCAGTATCCTTTCGACAATAAGATCCAGATTCAAGTGTCGGCTACTCAGCCCAAAGAGTACACACTCTACGTTCGCATTCCTGGGTGGGCCACGCCGAACCCGGTGCTATCTGTCAACGGTAAGAGAGTCTCCAGTCCAGTCGAGCCGGGCTCCTTCGCGAGCATTCGAAATACGTGGAAAGATGGCGATCTGGTTGAACTCGAGCTTCCGATGCCACTCCGCTTAGAGGCCGTTGACGCGAATCATCCAGAGATGGTCGCGTTGGTGCAGGGTCCACTCGTGCTGTTAGCCGTGGCGGAGTCGCAACCGAGCTTTGATCGAAAAACCTTGTTACAGGCTAAGGCGACGAAGAATGCATCCGGTGACTGGCTAGCGAGTTCGAGCGATGGCAGCACGGTCTCGATGCGTCCATTCATGAACATCGACAAGGAAAGCTACAGCACCTACGTATTGCTGAAGACCTAAGAACAGTTGACCTAGGTCGCAAGCTACTTGGCTTGTGCGTCCCCTTCCACCAATTTGTAGCGGTATTGCTCCCGTTCTTCTTTTGTTGCTTGCTGGCGAAGCAGTGCAAGTTGCTTTAAGAGGTCGGGGATCTCGCTCTTATTGCCACTCTTCCTCAATGCCTGGATCAGGTGATATAGCGCTGCTTGATCCTTGGGATCAATCTCGAGCGCCTTCCGGCATTGAACTATGGCGTCCGAATATTGTCCTGACTGTAAGTAGAGCTTCGCCAGCACCCCCCGTGCGGGTCCGAGCGTCGGACGCAATGCAACGGATTTCCTGGCAGACTGCATTGCAGTTTGAAACTCAGGGCTCCCCGGCTCCGCACCTCTCTGCGTGATCACATCGGCCTGCAGGTAGAGCAGAATCGGATCGTTGGGCGTGCGCGCAAGCTTTTCCTGGACACCTGCAAGAGCATGGTCGAGATCGTTCTGCTGGACTGCCGCTAATCCTTGTGCGGCGGTGCTCAAGGATTGAGTCGGATCGAGCTGGTAGGCCGTTTCGAAATCAGACTGGGCCTGATCGTATTCGGCCAACTGAACATGCAGGACGCCCCGGGCAAAATATAACGGTGCCGCCTTGGGTTGCAGGTTGATCCCGTCATTTACGACATTGATTCCAACCTGAAAGGACTGATGCGTGGCCGAAATGGCGGCAAAGTCCAGATATAGATTAACGTTCTGCGGGTCGAGCAGAATCGCCTGTCGTAGGCTCTCGACCGCTCTCTCCGTATCATGTGCCTCTTCGTATGCCGCAGACGCAAGATCCAGCGCACCAGCATCTGCACTATTCGGCCCAAGCAACGGATCCAAGGTCGCAAGCGCATCCTGTGGCTTATGCGCCATCAACTGGATAGCTGCCAGCAGTTGCCGCTCCGATCGATCCGTGGGATTGAGAGCCAAAGACTTCTTGAGAACCGCCGCAGCGTCATCAAATCGCTTCAGCTTCACCAGGCAGGTAGCGTAGGCGTGCAGTCCCTCCGGTTTTGATTCAAACAGGGCGCCTGCCGCCGCGAAATGCTGAACTGCAGCCCTGCAGTTGCCTTGCTGATATTCCAGGACCGCGAGCATTGCGTTCGTGGTAGGGTCCTTGGGACGCAGACGAATTAGATGCTGCATGATGGGGATACCTGCCGGATCGCTGCTCTCGTATTCGATTTGAGCGGCTCCCTGCAGCGCCGGGATGCTGTCTGGCGATAACTTCAGCGCGCTGCGAAATGAAGAGAGCGCTTCTTTCCTTTGTCCTCGCCCTGCGTAAGCCACACCTTGCATGGTCCACAACGCTGCGTTCCCGGGAAATTGCTGCAGAGCTGGATGGAGAAGATTGAGAGCCTGATCAAATTGCTGGTTTCGCAAGGCCGCCGCGATGGCGGCAATTTGGTCTTGTGTGGTCTGAGCAAACGCAATCGAAACCACAAGGACCAGAACCAACAGGACGGTGGTCTTTCGAATGGCAAACATTTCTGTCATTGCCGGCACAGGGATCTTCAAGCAATTCACTCAGATCTCTGGAGCCGCACTGGAAATATGGTAATCGATGGCAGGATGTCCGAATCGAAATGCGAGCCTTAGAGTGGGACGTCAGTGGGTATCCTTATCCGCAAACAGTAAGCGGCTGACGCGCTTCGGAGGATGCGCATCAGCCGCCATACCGCCTTGCGGTAATTTAGAAGGAGATCTTCCCTCCCAATTGCCAGAATCTGGGCTCATGCGATCCCGTGGCTGCGCCGAAGTTTCCATCTGGAAAATTCGTATCGACGTTGGCGTAGTTGGCCCGGTTGAACAGATTGAAGAGTTCGAACCGGAATTGGAAATTAACCCGTTCCGTAATCTTCGTATCTTTGTAGAAATTGACGTTAGTCTCAATGAAGTTTGGCTGCCGGAACTGCATCGGTTTCTCACTCCCGCCGCCCGTACCGAAGGTGGGAATCCCGAAGTCGCTCTTGGGAATAGCTCCCGTCAGCCAGTCTCTGTTGTTAGTCGACTGATGATAACTACTGGCGTCGGGGTAGTCGAGATTGTTCCCGTCGGCGTTGTAATCCCCGCTTCCGGGTGCATAGCCAGTGGCTGGATTGGCAGCCGATGGGCAAGGATTTGCATTTGTTGGATCACAGACGGGTACGTACGCGTTGAAATTGGACGCGGTCATTGGATACCCCGACTGGAATATGCTCGTGCCGCTAATTCCCCAACCACCAGTGATGTAACCAACAGCTCCTTTCCCGCCGTTTAGCCCCTTTATGGAGTAGTTGAAGCTGAGGGAGAAGCGGTTGGGCACGTCGAAGATTGACGGTGCGTAGTACTGAGCAGGATTCAGCGGAGACGGGTATGCGAGCCCGTCATCTTTGCTACTGGAACGAGTGTAGGAAGCGTCCACGTACCCGCGCGAGAAGCGTCCTTTCACATCAAAGTAGATCGCGTTGTAGTTGCCATAGCGGTCATTGTCGGCATAGGTGATCGACCCAAAGCTCTGGTTGAGCCGAGTTGGAGCAACGCTGTTGTGGATGAGCAGATCGTTTGGCAGAACATTGATGTCCACACCGTAAGACACATTGCCGATCGAGTTGCCATTTCCGACAATATCGTAGGAGTGAGACCCGCTATAGCCGACGGTGGCGGCAAAGTAGTTGCCAAGTTTGCGCTCTACGCTGGCCGACCAGACATCCGCCTTCGGCGATTTCAACAGCGGATTAATGCCGCCGATAGCGAAACTGGCACCCACAACGCCACCTTGTGCATTAAGACCACCCGGAAAGGTTGGGAACGTGAAACCGAAAGGCGGTTTACTACTGGTTCCAAGTCCAAAGATCGGTGGATTCGCAGTCCCAGGGAAGAAGACTGGCAGCACCAGGCCTGGAGGGCTACCGCGAAATTCTTCCTGCACGTTTGCAGAAGTAAGCCAGTTGTTGTAGATACCAAAACCGCCGCGTACTACCCAGTCTCCTTTTCCGGTGGGATCCCAAGCGAGGCCAAGACGAGGACTAAACAGGTTGTTCACCGAGTGCAACAGAGCGTTGTGGGTTCCCTTGGCGTAACCGTTTGCGATCTGTTGTTGCTGGGTATCGCCTGTTCCCAGGTAGAAGTTTCCAAACACGGTTGCGGCGCTCTTGGACCATGGGTTGCCGCTATCGTCGTACCGGAGCCCCAGGGTCAGCGTAAGATTTTTTCTCGCCTTCCAGGTGTCCTGAACAAATAATCCGAAGGTTCTAGAAGCCGCGTCCCAATTCCACAATTGCTGTTGCCCGGTCGCGGGATTGTACATGACGCCGTTCTCGTTTGCAGGAGCATCCTGCGCCAAGTTCAACAGATTGTTGAATGAGAATTTCGGTTGTGACCACGGTCCTTGGAACGGTTCGACGTCATCTCCGTACCAACCTTCATAGCCGAACTTCAGGGTGTGAGTACCTTTTACATGCGTAAGGACGTCGCGCCAGTGATAATTGTGCTGAATGAAGTCTCCCTGCGCGAATCCGACGCCGTAGGCCTGTCCGGCATCGGCATTGATCCCATTGACTGAGATTGACGGCACGGTGTAGTCCTTGGCGCCGCTCCCCAGAACACCTTCCACCCTGCTCAGACCGGCTGTGAAGTCATTCAGGGTGTTGGGCGAAAACGTATGCGTCCAGGATGCCTGCCCCGCGACCTGCCAAGTGTTGTTCAACGCCGAGAACTGCGGCATGGATGACGGCGCGCCGGTGAGCAAGAGAGTTCGGAATATGCTGACATAAATCCTGTCGCTCTTGAAGCCCTGATCGATGCGGGCAAAGTACTGCGTGCCGTTGCGTACTGAGGTTGCGCCAAAGGAACCCTGATCAATCACGGGCAGTGTGCACGGCACCCCATTTTGCCCGGCGGTGATTCCGCAACCACCTGGATCCGAGCCGAACACATCTTGTCCGGTTTGGAGGACAGTCGTACCACCAACTCCACTTGGCAGATATGTACTCAACACATGGGTTCCCACAGTATTCGGATACGCCGCTTGAGCAAACTTGATGAATTCTGGGGCCGCAAACGTGACTGACCCGCCCGCGCTCGACGATGATCGTAACGGTTCAACCGCAAAGTAGAAGAAACTGTTGTGATGGGGAATGATCGGTCCCCCAATCGCAAAGTCCATGTTGTTCGAATGGAAGGGCTTGTAAGGACTCTCGGACGAACTTACGAAGTGTTGGTTCGCGTACATCCCCTGGTAGTTGAACCAGTCCGCAGCCGAACCGTGGAACTGGTCGGTACCAGACCTTGTAGTAAACATCGTTTGGAGCCCGGCGGCGCGACTGTATTCGCTTGAGAACGTATTGACCTGAATACTCGTTTCCTGGATCGATTCAGGCTGAGGGGTCAAATTCAAGACACCTTGGCGAATACCGCTGGTCACGTCAAGACCGTCGACCACGTATTGATTGTTGTTTTGACCTTGGCCGTTGGCGCTGGCGTCCACCTGCTCTTCCGTAGAGTAGTTATCGACACCCGATGCCGGACTTCCGGACGTGCTGGTTCCCAACCCGGAAACTCCGGGCGCCATCGTCACCAGTGTGACAAGGTTGCGGCCGATGATCGGCAACTGCGCGACCGCCCGATTCTCGATCGTCAACTGAGTGCGGCTATCGGCGGTATCAACCACCGGGGCCTCTGCAGTCACCACAACCGACTCGGATGTTGAGCCAACCTTGAAAGTGATGGGCACATTCAGATTCTGTGCTGTGAGCAAGGTGACGTCCGCCTCAGATCTCGAGAAGCCAGCCGATTCAGCCGTAATCTTGTACCTGCCGGGCGCGAGACTCACGAAACTGTAGTTGCCTGACTCGTCGCTCGTCGCCACCGCGGTAGCTCCGGTTGCGGTATTCACAAGCTCAATCTTGGCCTTGGCAACGCCCGCACCGCTCGGATCTTTAACGTCTCCCTGAATGCTGGCTGTGAATTGTGCAAGAGCTGCACTGGCGGTAATGACGAGGATGGTGGAGCACAACCAGATCGAACGGCGAGACATCATGCTTCTCGGCATGGATTCCCCTCCAGAAAGCGCCTTACATGGAAACGCAGGTTTCAGAGTTACGAGAAAACGTTTACTTCAGCGGATAATGTATAAATACTACTGCCGGAGACTGTCAAGAACTTTTTTGGTTACAGACGCTTGGAAGAAGTTTCCGTCGAACATCACTCTCAGGTTCTGTCTCCTCTGGGTCAATCAACCGAGGACCAAAAACCTTAGGAGTGGCTCCAGCCTTTGTTGCTTACGACTCCTGAACCTTCCCGCACGGTTATTAGCTGATTGGCAGAAACCTTCTTGAGTTGTTCGTGTAGACCATTGGGCCAGTAAACGTCTACATCGGCCTGCACAGATGCACCCAGACCAAAATGCAGCCGCGAATCGTTACACGAGTAATAACTCGACTGACTGACGACTGCTTGCGCCTGTACTTTGTTGCCATAGTGAACCAAGACTCGGGCGCCGATCGCGCTGCGGTTCGATTTCACGCCCTCCAACTTGACCTTGATCCAGTTCTGCTTCTCTTTCAGATCGTTTCTCAACAGCGATGGAGGCTCATTCATGTTGACGATCAGAATGTCCATGTCGCCGTCATTGTCAAAATCTCCGAAGGCACATCCCCTGCTACTGTGCGGCGTCGTGATTCCATCGCCAGCCTGCGAATCCAGTTCCTCAAAAGTGCCGTTTCCGAGATTACGAAACAAAACACGCGGAGTCTTGTAAGGATATTGCGGCAGTTTGCGTTCCACTTCCGGATAGACACTTCCGGTAACGAACAACACGTCTGGATTTCCATCGTTGTCGAGGTCGACGATTCCCGCGCCCCAACTGGTAAAGCGGGTTTCGACTCCGACCTTTGCCAAGCGGGTCACTTCGTCGAAGTTCCCCTTCCCATCATTACGATAGAATCCACTGGTGTCGCCAATAAAGTGCGTCTTGAACAAGTCGAGGTGCCCGTCGAGGTTGTAGTCCCCGATCCCAACCCCCATACCAGCTTGTTCCATCCCATCGTCGCTCAACGCAACCCCGCGCATTACGCCCTCTTCGCGGAACGTTCCATCATGATTGTTCATGAAAAGGAGGCTGGGAGTGGAGTCGCAAGCCACAAAGATGTCGGGCCAACCGTCCTCGTCGAAATCCGCAGTTACCACCGTCATCCCGTAGCTCTCGGTGGCTGCCGCGATGCCAGCTTGCTTCGTAACGTCAGTGAACGTCCCATCGCCGTTATTGCGGTAAAGAGAATGCCTGCCCGGAGGGAGTCCGCGTGGACCGCAATTGACCGGGATGCCTTTCCAGTTGCAGGTTGAGTTCTCGCCCGGAGCGGGGGCATGCTCAAACGAAAATCGAATGTAATTAGAGACAAAGAGATCCAGATGACCGTCGCGGTTATAGTCCAGAAAGGCGCATCCAGCACCCCAGCGTGTTGGACCAGGCTCAGACAGTCCGGCTTGCTTGGTCACATCTGTGAACGTTCCATCGCCATTATTGCGATAGAGACGATTCTGTCCGAAGTAAGTGCAGAAGATGTCGTCGAAGCCGTCATTGTTGTAGTCGGCAACGCATACTCCATTCGCCCAACCTGCAGCCTTGAGACCAGCCTTCTCCGTCACGTCGGTGAAAGTTCCGTCGCGATTGTTCTTGTAAAGTCGATTGGTCGCTTCCGGCGGATCACCTTCCAGTCGCGTGCCGGAAAGTAGAAAAATGTCCATCCAACCGTCGTTGTCGTAGTCAAGGAAAGCGCAACCACACCCATTGGCTTCCATGATGTATTTCTTGGCGTCCACGCCTCCATAGATGACCGGCATACGCAGGCCGGCTTCCTTAGCAACGTCGGTGAAATGCGCATTGAATGGCCGACCCGAAGGAGCCGGTTTGGCTTGCGCCTTGACATCTCGTGTAGCGATTCCCTGCTGCTGGCCAAGTAACTGCTGGGCCGATGCGCAAAGAGAAAACAGGACGAATGAGCGGCGGGTGATGGCCATAGGTCGGTGCTCTGGTACGCACCAACATTATCGAGGGCGACAAGGGTTTGAGTAAAGGTTTACTGGGCTAATTCGACTCCTTTCCCGGCGAGACGACGAGCTTGTACCGGTTGTGCTCAGCCTCTTGCTTCGTGGCGTCCTGACGAGCTTTCGCCAGTCGCTTTAGTAAGTCCGGAATCTCTGCCTGATCGTTCGTTTTTCGGAGCGCAACGATCAGGTGATACAAGGCGGTCTGATCTGCTGGATTCCCTTGTAGCGCAAGCCGGCACTCTTTTATCGCAGCGGCGGTTTGCCCTGCCTGCAAGTAAAGCTTTCCCAAAACGTTGTGCGCCACCGACAGCGTGGGCTGCAACGCTATCGCTCTTTTCGCCGATTGCACCGCTTGCTGAAACTCGGCACTCCCCGCCTCGGGAGCCTTTTGCGCTAGAATGGCCGCCTGCAGATACCAAAGAAACGCGTCATCAGGTTTCTTCGCGAGTTTTGAGCGAACCGTTGCCAAAGCCCGATCGGGATCCTTTTGGTTCTGCTCCTCTGCGATCATTCCTTGGGCCGCGGCACTCAGCGTTTGATGCGGATCTAACTCTTCGGCTTTTTTGAAATCCGCTTCCGCCTTCGCGAAATCGGCCATCTGCACATACAGAACTCCACGTGCCAGGTAGAGATCTGCCGCTTTAGGTTCCAAATTGAGGCCTGAATTCATCAAGTCAACCCCCGCCTGAAACGACTGATGCGTCATCGCGAGATTTGCAAAGTCCACATAGAGAGCAACATTATGCGGGTCTTTAACTATGGCGTCGTGGAGAATTTTGACGGCATTTGGCGTGTCCTTATTCGCTTCATAGGCATCGGCTGCCAATTGCATCGTGCTCACATCGGGCTCGCCTGCCGACAGAAGAGGCTGCAACGTAGCGAGCGCAGCTTCCGGCTGTTCGGCTTCAAGTTGAACTACCGCAAGACTCCGCCGGGCGCGTGGATCGTCGGGATGAGACATCAAGATCCGCTGAAAGACAGAAATTGCTTTTTCTGTCTCTCTGAGCTGCATCAGACAAGCGCCATACTCCTGGAGAGCTCCGGGCTGCGAATCAAGAATTGAAGCGCTCTGGGCGAAGTGCTCTACCGCTGTCGCACAATCTCGCTTCTTGTACGAAAGAACCGCCAACATGGCATGACTTGTGGGTTCGTTGGGACTTAGCCGCAGCACATGCTGTAACAATGGAACAGCCGACGGGCTTCCAGCCTCGTACTCCAATTGCGCTGCGCCCTCGAGGGCAGGAAGATAATCGGGCGCAATCTTCAGCGCACTCTGATAGGAAGACAGCGCCGCTTTCGCGTCTCCTTTTCCCGAATAAGCCAGCCCCTGCAACATCCATAGTTTCGGATTCTTCGGCGACTCCTGCAACGCGGGTTGGATGAGTTGCAACGCCTTGTCGAATTCTCCGCCGCGCAGTGCTGCGGTAATTGCACGGACTCGATCGTTCGCTGCCTGTCCAATCATGGGAGACAGGAGCATCGCGACCACAAGGGGCAGACCAAGTTTCTTCCAAGTACACACAGACATCGTCGCTTTTGAAGAGACGCGCTCAAATTCGAGTCTCTTGTCTTTATACTTCAGACGGAGCCGCATCGCATAGTAATCTAGCCCGGATCATTCCGATTGAAATGCTCGCAAAACTCAAACGCATCAAGAACCTTTGTTGCTGTCTCCAAAAGGGGCGCATGCTTCGTTCGATGGCTTTGCTCGCCTTCGTTGCGGTAGCCCTGTCGTGGGCACAAGACACTCCAGATGTCGTCAACGTCCGCGTACACGCGGACCAGCCAGATGGAAGGTTGTCTCCGATCTGGAACTTCTTCGGATATGACGAGCCGAACTACACCTACGCTCCGAATGGGAAGAAGCTTCTTGCAGAGTTGTCTGCGCTTAGTCCAGTGCCCGTTTATGTACGCGTGCACAATCTCCTGACCACGGGCGATGGATCGGCATCTCTGAAATGGGGCTCGACAAACGTCTACACAGAAGACGCGACCGGAAACCCTGTCTATAGCTGGGCTATTCTGGATCAGATTTTCGATACGTTTCACGCCACTGGCATCAAGCCTCTAGTAGAAGTCGGATTCATGCCACAGGCTTTGTCTACCCACCCCGAACCTTATCGCCACAGCTTCCCTCAGGGGGAACTCTTTACCGGATGGGCGTACCCGCCCAAAGACTATAAGAAATGGTCACAACTCGTTTTCGAACTTGTCCGTCATCTGCGTGAGCGCTATGGCGATGCAGAAATTAAGTCCTGGCTCTGGGAAGTTTGGAATGAGCCCGACATCGGGTATTGGAAAGGAACACCGGACGAGTATTTCAAGCTTTACGATGTTTCCGTCGATGCAATCTCGCGTGCGCTGCCGGATGCGCGTATTGGTGGTCCCGACAGTACCGGTCCGGCCTCTCCTAAGGCGGCTGAATTTCTGCGTCTGTTTCTGGAGCACTGTGCCCATCAGAAGAACTTTGTGACTGGAGAGATCGGCTCTCGCCTGGATTTCATCGCATTTCATCCAAAGGGTTCACCGACCTGGGAGAGCGGTCACGTTCGGATGGGTATTGCGCATCAACTCGCTGCCATCGAAGAGGGCTTCAGGATTGTGCAGTCGTTTCCTGAGTGGCGGCAAACACCCATTGTTCTGGGCGAGTCAGACCCAGAAGGTTGCGCTGCCTGTTCCGCCAGGAACAACCCTCAGAATTCTTATCGGAACGGCCCCTTGTACGCGGCTTACACGGCGGAGGTGCTCGACAGGATTTATGGTTTGGCCGAAAGCGCTCACATCAACTTTCTCGGCGCGGTGACGTGGGCCTTTGAATTCGAGGATCAACCGCCGTTTGAAGGCTTCCGCGAGTTGGCGACCGATGGCATCGACAAACCTGTACTGAATGCCTTCCGAATGTTTGCCCTGATGGGAACTGAGCGCGTGAAGGCAACAAGTACCGGAGCTCTACCTACCGAAGACGTGGTGCGCGATGGCGTTAGAGGTCATCCCGACATTAACGTGATCGCTGCTCGAAAGAATCACGAAGTAGATCTCTTGATTTGGAACTATCACGACGACGACATTGCAGCTTCCCTTGCTTCGATCGAAGTGCAAATCGATGGGCTACCCTTGCCACCAACATCGGGAGTGCTCGAGCATTTTCGCATCGACTCCAGTCACAGCAATGCTTTTGCTGCCTGGAAGGAAATGGGATCGCCTCAGTCGCCATCGGTCGAACAGGCCCAACGATTGCAGAAGGCGGGACAGTTGCAACTACTCGATTCGCCGCAGCCAATGACGATTGAAAACGGATCGGTGCATCTGCAATTTGGGTTGCCGCGGCAAAGTCTTTCGCTGATCCGCCTGGCGTGGTAGCGTGCCTGCGCAAACTCAGTTCTTTGCTACTGACTTCACAACTGCCGAGAAATCCTGATCACCCAGGCTCTGGCGAACGGCGCGTTTGAAAACCTCGAGCGCAGCAGCGGCAGTTTGCAGCGGAAGACCGCACCGCTCTCCTTCGTGGATAGCGTATCCAATATCTTTCGCCATCAACTTGAGCGGAAAATTCGGAGCGAAGTCATCCGCGGTCATGGCAGTCACCATCCTCTTGATTAGCGGACTTGCGAGCGCGCTGTTTGACAGAACGAAAACGCTCTTCTCCAAATCAAGGCCACTTAGACGGACCAATGCCATGGCCTCGGCGAAAGAGGCTGCTTGCACTCCGCATACGAAGTTGTTAATTAGCTTTAGGAATGCGCCACTGCCATTCGGACCGAGGTGCACCACTTCCCTTCCCATGACCGACAAAACTTCTCGGGCGCGGGCGAATCCCTCAGGCGAGCCCCCCACCATGAAAAATAACTCGCCCGCTGCCGCGTGTGGCTTTGTCCCAGTTACGGGAGCATCGAGAAATTCGCATTTCTTCTCGGCTGCCAAGGCCGCGAGTTCCCTGACCCACTCAACCGACAGTGTGCTGGATTCGAGTAAAAGCGATCCCACAGGCGCACCCGCCAATGCACCTTCGCTCCCAAGCCACACCGTCCGAGATGCGATATCGTCAGCCACCATGCTGATTACGATCTCGGCCCGAGCTACAGCTTCGCGTGGCGAAGCCGCTACGAATGCACCACCCTTAGCAAGCACTGCACTCTTATCGCGGCTTCGGTTGTAGACCGACAACGGAAAGCCCGCGGACAGCAACCGCGTCGCCATTCCTCCGCCCATAATACCGAGTCCTAGCACCGCTACGTGTGGTTTTGACATCGAACCTCTCACCCTAAGGAACTGACTTCGATTGGTGTGGACCCCGACTTCGCGACATGAACTGGATTGCGCAACGCACGCCCGAAGCCCTCAAACCTGACTTCCATCACATCTCCATCCTGCAACTGGACGCCGGCTCCGAAACTTAAGCAGTCGGTTCCGAAAAAATGAACGTGCACGTCCCCCGGGCGGCGATGAGCCTCAAATTTGAAATGATGATGCTCGAGGTTGCGCAGGCTATGACACATCTCGGCCTCGCCCGTCCGGAATCCGCCAGACCAGAGCACATTTCCCTCGCGATCAATCTTGACCTTCGCCGACACCGAAGAAAACTCTGGATCGACGACGAGTTCAGGGCCCAGTGCGCAGGTTCGGAGTTTCGATCCTGCCAGGTTCAAATAGTTCTTCTTCTCGAATCGATGATCCGAGAACTCGTTGCCGCCCGCCATTCCAATGCGGTACGGCAATCCGTCCGGAGCAATCACGTAGACGCCCGCAATTTCGGCTTCCTCACCACCATCCTCGGCGTAACCGGGAATTTCGAGCGGCTGACCATGTCCTCGCAGCATTGCGCCCGAACCTTTGTAAAACCACTCCGGCGGAGTCCCGACCTCTCCGAGTGCGGGGCGCCCTCCATCCTTTCCCCAATGAAACATTTTCATACTGTCCGTCATATCGTTGTTGTCCACGGCATGCATCGATTGCCGATCGCGCGCACTGCCGAGATGGGTAAGGCCGGTTCCTGAAATCATGCACCGAGAACACTCGTCCGGATGGTCAATCGGCGGCAGCAAGTGCCATTCTGATTCCCCGTTGTAAATGCGGTCATAGTCCAAACGTTCGCTCGTAAATCTCTTCCGCACCACATCGGTAAGGCTCGTGCGCTCCCTAATCGCGGATTGGGCCAGCTCGTAGACAGAATTGCAGCCGTCGAGCACACGAAGTTGAGGTTCTTCAACTACCGCCACACGTCGCACGATGCCCTTTTTTATCTGAACCAGCCGCGTCATGAATTATGATTCGCTCCTTGTATTTCTATTCGAGCACTTCAAAGTCTTGCATCGCGGTCTCCGCGACCGTGAGACCAAATCCTGGAATCTGATCATCTAGGTCGATGAACCCGTCTTTGGCCTTCGGCTCACCGGCAAACAGGTACCAGAAAAGTTCGTTCCCAACTTCGACATCCACCATGGGAAAATACTCTGCCATTGGGGAATTCAGGCTAGCCATGACGACGTGATAGTTGTGCATCTGCCCCGCGTGAGGAATCACTGGGATCGAATAGGCCTCGGCGAGTGCGGCAATTTTTCGCGCTTGCGTAATACCGCCGACCCGGTTGGTATCGAATTGAATGTAGTCCACGGCTCGCGCCTGCAACAAATCCCGAAATCCATACAAAGTAAATTCGTGCTCCCCTCCCGCGATCGGAATCCGCGCATACGATTTCAGCTCGGCATAACCCTGAATATCGTCCGGAATAACCGGCTCCTCCAGCCAGCGAAGATGAAACGGTTCCAGGAGAGGAAGCATTCGTTTCGCGTAGTCGAGTGTCCAACCCATGTAGGCATCGGCCATCACATCGATATCGTTGCCCACTGCCTCGCGAACTGTACGAACCAGTTCGACATTGCGCTGCATCCCATCCGCGCCATCCGCCGGGCCCCACCCGAAACGAAGCTTCATAGCCTTGAAGCCCTCATTCTTATAACGCGCAGACTCCACTGCGAGTTCACTGAGCTGAGTGGCATACAGGCGGCTCGCATACACAGGAATGCGTTCCTTCGTTTTGCCTCCCAACAACCGATAGACAGGTTGCTTGGCGGACTTTCCCAAAAGATCCCAAAGAGCGATATCGACAGCACTAATCGCTACCATCCCGATTCCCTTGCGCCCAAATGCCATTGTCTTGCGATACATGTGCTGCCAAAGGAATTCGATATCCCATGGATTCTGCCCGATTAATAGCGGCTTCAAATAAAGATCGATCGCCTGTTTTGTGACCTGCGGAGCGAGAGCAGCGTTTCCTATTCCCGCGAGACCATCGTCGGTGAAGATCTCGACGACGAGCCATCCGTGGAAGGTGAATGTGCCCATCGATACCTGTGGAAACTGCAAAGCATCCATTGGGTTCGTGCAGAAGTGTGGTGGCAACGGAACCGTCTTGCCTCGCCATCGGAACACGCGCGTTCGAATTTCTTTGATCCTCATCGCGCTCCTTGATAGGTCAATCTCCGCTCAATATCCTCGGGCTGGAACATCGGAATTGCGAGCAGAATTACAACAAAGGCAACGACGTGAAACATTCCTGCCAGCGTGAGAACCACACTGTAACCAATGCCATGATCGAGCAGATAGCCAACAAGTTGCCCGAATGCGATTCCCCCCATCGCTCCACCAAACCCAACCAATCCTGCGACCGAACCCACCACACGTCGCGGCAAAAGATCCGTCGGCAACACCATCACCAGCGTTGACCAGCTTTGCTGTCCAAAATACGCCACGCTGAAGATCACAATGGCCCATGACACCTTCACATAGGGAACAAAAATGACCAGGGGCATCACCGCAGCGCTCAACCCGAGCGCCAACTTCCGTGCCAGACTCAGCGAGAACTCCCGGCGCACGAGGTAACTCGAAAACCATCCACCGACAAGACATCCGACGCCAGCTGCCGCATACGGAATCCACGCAAACGCGCCAACTGCCTTGATGTCGAATCCGCGCGCGTCATACAAATATTTCGGCAACCAGAAAAGATAGAAATACCAGGCAGCATCGCTCAGGAATTTCGCCGCCACCATTCCCCAAACCTCGCGGATGCGCAATAGATCAATCCAGCGTACATGCGCCGCTGAGTCGCCACCCTCCGAGTTATTCGCATCATGGCCCTGCTGGAGAGACACGTACGACAACCGCCACCAGGCGGTCCAGAGCAGACCCATTGCGCCCGAGATCACGAAGATCCATCGCCAATTGAAGAAACTCAGAATGACAGCAATCAGCGGCGGAGCTATCACGGCGCCGACAGCCGTTCCCGCATTGATGATGCCCATCGCACTCGCGCGTTCATGGGCTGGAAACCATTCCGTGACTGCCCGTGTGGCCACGGGAAAGCCCCCACCTTCTCCCATCCCGAGGAGGAATCGACTCATAAGGAGCATCGCAAAACTCACCGCCAGCGCGTGGCTCGCGCAAGCCAAAGACCAGAAAATCATAATCACGGCAAAGCCACGGCGTGTTCCCAACGCGTCCGCAAGCTTTCCCCCGCCAGCATACATAAACGCATAGGCGAACAAAAATGCGGATTGCAGCGTAGAGAACTGCTGGTTCGAAAGGGCAATGTCCTTCCCAATCGCCTTAACGGCAACGGGAAGAGTCTGGCGGTCCAGATAGCTGATTGCGATCGCCACGCTGACTAAGACAGCAATTCTCCATCGCACAAAGAACCTGCTCCTCGCTTATGCTGTGCTTTCCAGAATATGTCGATGCCGCAGCTCACTCCTCAAGACCGGACCACCTGAGTCCAAACCTGCATGGCGGTTGCTTGCCGGTTGGCCCACGCATAGTACGGAATGAAGGTCAGTGGAACTTTCTTGGTTTTCTCGTTGGTTCCGGTATACCGCGGATATAGAGTGTTAAGTGACGTCGGGCGGTCGTACGATAGGCCCGTGTGGTGGAGCAGGAGAACACCACCGAGAAGATCACTCTTCGTCTCGGCCTGAAACTCGGAGGCAGGGCGCTTCCCTAACTCGAGCGCGACGTCACTCAACATCACGCCGTTCGCCTGGTCGACTTCTTCGAGACAGTAAACGAGTGGTCCGCGCTGCACGGCGACTCGACCGGTGTCATCCGCCACCCGGGGATTCGCTTCCAGTACCTGCGCCATCATTTCCATCTGCAACTGGACGCGATCGCCAGAAGCCCACCGCCGACGTATGGGCAGATAAGCACCCGGCTTTGCGCCTGGCACAGCCGTGCCGTTCACCTTCACCTGCGCACTATCGGCCCATCCCGGAATCCTTAGGTAGACCACAAAATCAGAGGGCTGCGACGGCGTCACTGTCATCTCGACGTTGCCGTCCCACGGATAATTCGTCTTCTGCGCAACCTTCAGGCCCGTGCCATTCTCCAGATGCCAATCTAGTTCCGAATTGTCGTACAGATGGACGTAAATTCCGTCGTCACTCGTGCTATAGAAATAACCGGGCAACGAACCGAACGTGCGCTCCAAATTCGGAGGACAGCAGGTCGTGTCGTACCACGGATTGCGAATCTTATCTCCACCAGACGGATCAAATGCGAGCGGATTCCGATAGCAGTACATCACTCCATCGAGCGACATCCCCGAATTGATGCCGTTATACAGAGCGCGTTCGATCACATCCGTGAACTTCGCGTCTCCAGTTGCCGCCAACATGCGCCAGTTCCACATCATGTTGCCGATGGCGGCGCAGCTCTCTCCATATGCTCGGAAATTTGGGAGCTCATAGGCATCGCCGAAGGCCTCCCCATCCGCCCGAGAGCCCACCCCTCCAGTGACATACATTTTGGTGGTGGTCATGTCGGTCCAGAGCTTGTTCAGAGTTGACCAATAGGAGTCGTCGCCTGTCTCCATGTAATAATCCGTCGCCCCACAGCACGCATACATGGCCCGAACCGCGTGACCTTCGAGTTTGGTCCGATCAGTGAAAGGCGTGCCCGAGAACATATAAATTGTTCTGCGCTCTGGCAAGTCGATCCGTTTGTCTCCCCGAAGGATGTACCGGGCAAGTTCGAGTTGCCGCTTGTCACCGGTAATTCGGTACAACTCAATCAGCGCCATCTCTATCTCGGGATGTCCTGAAACGATCGCCTTCTTTGGTGCAGGACCGTAGTTAGGAATCAGGAAGTCGTCAACGAATCGAATGCCGGCGTCAAGCAACTTCCGATCGCCGGTTGCGCGGTAGTACGCGATTGCGCCCTGCAACATGTGTCCGATGTTGTACAGTTCATGGCCGGTCGTCTGCGTTTGCGGCAGCATCCTCTGCGACTTCCGATCGTCGATGTAATACGTGTTCAGGTAGCCATTAGGTTCCTGCACCGCCACTACCTCGCTAATCATCTTCTCTGCGCTCTGTCGCAGTTTTGGGCGATCGCCGGACTGCAGGACGAATCCAACTGCCTCTGTCCACTTATAGACATCGGAGTCCGAATATACCGGGCCACGCTGGGCCACATCGCTCTTGCCGACAAGTCGAAGAAAATTCGTCATGCGGCCGTTCGCTTCAAGCAGATCGTGCATAGTCGGGATGCTCGCGTTAACGTTAATTTCGCGCCGAGTTCCCCAAAAGCCACTCTCAATCGTCACCGCCCTCACTGGGATATTTCGAAGTTTTGCGTGAGGCGATTTCGCCAGGTTCTCAACTCCTTGGTCGCGCCAGCCGGGTTTATCGGTTAGAGCAACTTCGCTCTGAGCCGTACCTGCCCTCGCGTCGCTGACGATTGCAGCTATGGCTTTCCGTGCGGGAAGAGATGAGCTAGCGGCCACCGCGGCCGCGGAGGTCACAAACTGACGGCGAGACATCTCTCTTTTCATATCCATGAACGTTTCCCCCAGCTGGGACGAGTCAATTGTTTCGGAATTATAGCGCCATCCACAGTAATCGTTTACTGGAGATTGCAGGACGGTTCATATTTCATTTGGATCCAAGCTCTCATTATTGTGTTGCATCGTCTGCACTTTGTGAAATGATCCTGCCGGCCTGACTGAGTGGGTCTATTAGTTCCTTTGAGATTACGTTTACTTCGCTGCTTTCCAGTATGATCGAAACGCTCCTTAGCACCGGCACCGCGAAGGAAAGAACATTTAGGATCATTCGATGACCAAACTACGCAGTCAATCATGGTTCGGGCGACAAGATCGCGAAGGCTTCATGTATCGCAGTTGGATGAAGAACCAGGGCTGGCCCCATGATCTTTTCGATGGCCGTCCCGTGATCGGGATCTGCAATACCTGGTCTGAACTCACCCCGTGCAATTCCCATTTTCGTGAGCTTGCTGAGTTTGTGAAGCGAGGGGTGTGGGAGGCCGGTGGCTTCCCTCTCGAATTCCCGGTCATGTCATTGGGCGAGACCCAACTTCGCCCGACGGCAATGTTCTTTCGCAACCTCGCCAGCATGGACGTGGAAGAGTCGATCCGTGGCAATCCCATGGACGGAGTGGTCCTTCTGATGGGCTGCGATAAGACGACCCCATCCCTTTTGATGGGTGCCGCCTCGTGCGATCTGCCTACGATTGGCCTATCTGGTGGGCCCATGCTCTCCGGGAAATTTCAGGGGCGCGATCTGGGATCAGGAACCGGCCTCTGGCAAATGTCCGAACAGGTTCGCGCCGGGACGATGCCGGTCGAGGAATTCTTTCAGGCAGAAAGCTGCATGCATCGCTCGAAGGGGCATTGCATGACTATGGGCACCGCCTCGACCATGGCGAGTATGGTCGAAGCGCTCGGCATGAGCCTCCCCGGCAACGCCGCCATCCCCGCGGTCGATGCTCGGCGCAGCACGCTCGCCCAACTCACTGGCCGGCGTATTGTCGAAATGGTTCGTGAGGACCTACGTATCTCTCGCATTCTGACGCGTCAGGCATTCGAAAACGCCATTCGCGCGAACGCTGCCATCGGCGGATCCACCAACGCAGTCATTCATTTGATCGCTATCGCCGGCCGAGTGGGTGTGCCCCTTGCTCTCGACGATTTTGACCAACTGGGTTCGACATTACCCTGCCTGGTCAACATTCAGCCCTCCGGAAAATATCTTATGGAGGACTTCTATTATGCCGGCGGCTTGCCCAGCGTTCTTCGAGAGCTCGGCGGAGCGGACGCACTTCATCGTGACGCATTAACCGTCAACGGAAAGTCGATCGGTGAAAATGTGTCCGAGGCGCCTTGCTGGAATCCCGACGTGATCCACACATTTGCCAGTCCATTCAAGTCCAACGCCGGTATTGCTGTTCTGCATGGAAATCTTGCGCCGGATGGTGCCGTCATTAAGCCTTCTGCGGCGAGTCCACAATTGTTGCAGCACACAGGGCGAGCCGTGGTCTTCGAATCGATCGAGGAATTTCACACGCGCATCAACGACGAAGCCCTCGACGTGGATGAAAGTTGTGCCCTAGTTCTCAAGAACTGTGGCCCGCGCGGCTATCCAGGTATGGCCGAAGTCGGCAACATGCCGCTTCCTCCAAAACTGCTGCGCAAGGGAATCACGGACATGGTCCGTATCTCTGACGCGAGAATGAGCGGCACTGCTTACGGAACAGTCGTACTGCACGCCTCGCCCGAAGCGGCTGCCGGAGGCACCCTCGCCTTGGTTCGCTCCGGCGACACGATCACTCTGGACGTCGCCCGGCGCTTGGTTCAACTGGAAGTCGATGACGCAACCCTGGCAACCCGTCGCGCTTTGTGGAAACCGCCTGCACTCCCTGAACGCGGCTGGCAGAGGCTTTACATCCAGCACGTGCAACAGGCGCACCTGGGAGCCGATCTCGATTTTCTCGTGGGTCGGAGCGGTTCACGTGTCGCTCGCGACTCCCACTAACCAACCATTCTTCGAGTTTCAAAATGAGTAAACAGTCGAGCCGACGCACTCTTCTAAAACAACTCGCAGCACTATCGGCAACAATCGCTTTGCCGACTGAGAAGTTTGTTGGGGAGCCATCCAACCCCGCGGTCGGCCGAGATTGCGAAGTCCAAGTTGCTACCGTGAGCGCACATACAGTCCGCTTGTCGGTCCTCCCGATCCAGGATGGAAAAATAGTAGAGGTTCCCCTCAATGGCGCGCTCGTGCGCGATTCCTGGGGTTTGCCGATCGCTAGACTGCGAGGCGGGGAGGAGGAGAAAGCGATTCAATCCGGCAATCTGCGGGTTTACGCGTCTGCTGACCCTCTATTATTTAGGATTTCAACGGCAAGCGGAGGCACAATCCAAACACTCTCCATAGACCGAGCCACCGGGGCCGTCTCCTTCGCGACCGGTGAATCCCCTCTACTCGGTCTTGGCGAAGGCGGTCCGCAGTTCGATCGGCGAGGTTCCGTCGATACCATGATCAGCGGGCAGGGAGGCTATCACCTTGAAACCCACGGTGGCCGCGTTCCCATCCCGTGGATCATCGGGACTGCTGGTTGGGCGATATTCTTTCATCAACCGTTTGGAACCTTTGACTTTACCGGGCCTCAATCCAGGTTCACTCCCGCGAACCCAAACAGCCAATCCCCGCTCGATATCTTCTTCATCGCATCGACAAACCCCGCCACGATCATGGCCGAGTACGCCCACATCACCGGACACGCAGAGTTGCCGCCGCTCTGGAGTCTTGGATATCAGCAGTCGCATCGGACTCTGGCAAGCCGTGACGAAGTGCTCGCTGAGGCGAAAACATTTCGCGACAAGAAACTCCCTTGCGATGCGCTGATTTACCTTGGTACGGGCTTCTGTCCATCAGGCTGGAATACGGAGAACGGCTCTTTCTCCTGGAATCAGCAAGTATTTCCAGATCCGCCAAAGATGATCGACGAACTGCACAAAGATAATTTCCGCGTTGTGCTCCATGATGTAATTCTCACCGACCAACTCAAAGGTTCAGTTCGCGACACATGCAAGTTGTCAGAGTTCGACGAGTCGAAAGCCAGTTGTTACTGGGACGCTCATCGCAAAGACTTTGCGATGGGCGTCGATGGCTGGTGGCCCGATGAAGGCGACCCACTCGATATTCCTTCGCGGCTAGCCCGCAACCGTATGCACTGGGAGGGTCCCCAACTCGATCGACCTAACGAGCGTCCCTATGCGCTGCACCGTAACGGCTATGCCGGCATGCAGCGGTACGCATCGTTTCTTTGGTCGGGGGACGTGTATTCCAAATGGGAGACGCTCAAGACACAGGTTCCGATTGCGATCAATACATCTCTCACCGGCATTCCATTTTGGGGAACCGACATCGGAGGCTTCGTCCCGACAAAAGACTTCACTGCTGAGCTCTATCTGAGATGGTTTCAGTTCGGAGCCTTCTGCACCCTGTTCCGCTCCCATGGCCGCACATGGAAGTTACGTCTCCCCTGGGGATGGAATACTGGCGGCCCCGGTCCCGTGGAGATTCGCAATTACGACGGCGCAGCGATTCCAGACGCGAGCCAATTGCACAACCAACAGGTGGAACCAATCTGCCGCAAGTATCTCGAACTTCGTTACCGCATGCTTCCCTACCTCTACAGCGCTGTTCGTGAGTGCACGGTTACAGGGTTGCCGGTCATGCGGGCGTTGTGGTTGCACTATCCCGACGATTCAAAAGCAGTCGCGTGCTCGGACGAGTACTTATGGGGTCGGGACATCCTGGTAGCTCCGGTAGTGGAGCAAGGAGCAAACTTTCGCAAGCTTTATCTGCCACACGGCGCCTGGTACGACTTCTGGACGCACGAGAGACTCGAAGGTGGCCGCGAATTCGTGCGCCCGGTCGACTTGGAGACTATTCCCCTCTACGTGCGCGCGGGCTCGATCTTGCCCCTTGGTCCAATGAAGCAATACACCGCAGAGCAATCAGATCAGCCGCTATCCATTTCCATTTTTCCTGGCGCCGATTCTTCATTCCTGCTGTACGAGGACGATGGCCGTTCTTTCAATTACCGCACAGGTGAGTGGATGGGATTGCGTTTGCGCTGGGATGACGCTCAGAGCACACTGACGTTGAGCCTTGAGCCGGGCTCTCGTTTCCTTCCACCATCACAAAGGAGCATTGAGGTGGAACTTCTGAAAATGAAAAAGCATGTTGCGTTCGATGGAAAACCGATCGAGGTGCGCTTCTAGTCTGAATGCGCATTGCAGCCTCGAAAGTCTGTTGTGAGGAATCCGGTGACATCGAACGCAAATCCATACTTCTGCAATCCAGGTTAGTTTGCGGTCATATCGCCGGTTGCAGAAACCGCCCGAATCCCGAATCGCTCTGGCATCAACGAGGACAATCTTAGCCACCGACGGGCCTGCACAGGCTACGTTTGCAATTAGTCGTCCGAGACATTATGGACGACAGCATTGACCAGCAAGTTGGCCTATCCGGGGACGAAAAGAATTGCCATCGACGTCACCTTAACATCCCTGCGTCACTGAACGACGACCTTTCCAGTCATCTTCGGATGGACCGAGCAAAAGTAGGAATACGTTCCGGCCTTCGTAAACGTGTATGAGAATTTCTCGTCTGTGTCCTTGACCTTGGACTTGAACACCCCATCTGTGCTGACAACGTTGTGAGGAATATCATCGCGGTTGGTCCAAGTAACCGTCGCTCCCACAGGCACCGTGAGCGTCTGCGGACCAAAACTGAAGTTGTCGATTGTTACCTCTGCATTCGACCCCGAAGGTTCATTATTAGCGGCAACGCTACGGGATCCGGGAAGCAGGAGTAACATTGCAAGCAATACGGGTACTGGCACACTGGCGAGCCATAAGATTTTCTTTTTCATTGTTTTGTCCTTTCAAGTTGACTTCGTGATTAAGTTGTTAGGGATCCTGTTGTCGAGGTGTCGGTCTTTTACCGTGCACCACGGATTGACTCAACCCTCCTGGCGCTGGCGCCATTCCCTAAAGACGCAGAGCCCGAGTCTCCCAGGGCTGAATCGACGATTGCAAGGCTGCGACCGCTGATCAGGTAGTTCACGTCGGTGATGCCCAAAACACGTTGAAGCTGGTCAGCCGGCACCTTCATGGGACCGGCCGACGGAGCCGTTCCTGGAGTGGGTTGTGGGAATGCCGTGGACACCGCGGTGTGGAACGATATTCTCCCTTCAACTTTCTGCATGATCTGGTGAATATGGCCATTCAACACGGTCACGGAACCGAAACGCCTCACATAAGACAATGCCTGCTCACTGTCATCGGTTCCCCATCCCCAATCGGGATAGATAGTCCACAGCGGGATGTGAGCGAACAGCACGATTGGAGTGCTGTCTGCGCGGCCCTTCAAGTCATCTTCTAGCCACTCCAGTTGTTCGTGACCGAGCGAACCCATGCCACCGGCCTTCAAATTGGCTACATTGATGAGACCAACAAAATGCACACCCTTATGATCGAAACTGTACCAACCTGTTCCTTTCGTCCCTTTACCATAGCGCTGCAGGTATTCCTCGCCGTTGTCGGCCAACATGTCGTGTTCGCCCGGGACAAAGTAAATTTGCTTCGGCGATGCTCCTTTCAATACCTGGTCCAGCGTGTCAAATTCACTCGGCTTTGAAAGCTGAGTCAGATCGCCCGTGTGAATAATGAAGTCCGGTTTGTGCTGCATGGCATTGATCTTGTCGATCGCCAACTGCAGGGTGGAGGTAACATCCGGATTCGCGGGTTTGTTGAAACCGATGTGACTGTCGCTGATCTGCACAAAACTGAAATCCCCGCTTTTCCGGTCGTCCTTACCATGGAGCTTGGCGAATGCCCGCGACGCTGGAATCCCGCCGCTCATCGTCCAAACCAGGCCTGTGCCCGCCCATGCCATGCACTTCAGGAAACCGCGGCGGTCGACACCGTCATTGTTAAGATCCTGTGATTTCTCAGCGATCAAATCTTGCTTCTTGTTTGTCATTTGCACTCCCTCATTTGGTGCTTTCTGAGTGAATAACTCACGCGGGCCGCTTTTATTCCCATCAATGTTGAAAAGCGGTCACTAGCATCTCTAGTTGCCGAACGTTCCGGTTCTCCTCACGGACGTTTTCTCCGGGCTGCCTGGTTGCTCAAATGCAGGCGGCTTAGCCAGTTCCGTTTACGCCGCTCAGAAAGCCGCCGAGGTGCCCGGCTAGAGCAATGAGGAAAACGCCTAGTATTTCAATCGCCAGCCGAAACCTTGGTAAAGCTGCGGAACGACCCCGCGCGCGCTGATGTGTCCACCAAGCCAACCAGATCATTGCAGTGGAAGCGCAAGCGAAGACCATGTGCAGCAGCAGAATTCCCTTCAGTTTCTGACCCTCAAATTGGAACTGCCACGCCAGAACTCCTGTGACAAGCACGGGAAACGTGGAAATCGCTGCCGCCAGCAGGTTGTAGTATGCTGCGTCCGCAAGCCGGGCACGTTTCCACCACTGGCCCATAAAGTCGAAGGCAACTGCAGTAACGAATAGAGCGATTGGAAAATGAATCAACACGACATGTTGAGCATGTTTCGCAAGCAGGGCCGTCGTAAGGTTGAATGGATGTACCATGGCTGCGCACGTCCTTGTTTTTGTTCACATCTCTCGAATTCAAATCGCCTGATTCGTGTCTTAAGCTTTGAACCCAAGAGAGTTTTGCTTTGGCCCTACGCTCGTAATGGAAAACAAATCTTGTACGAAATTATTCCCGCCCGAGAAAACTTACGCTTCGAAATGTCGGCAAACGAATATCTGAAGGATGTTTCCAGGTTTGTCCCGCTGGCAGCGGGACAGAGGTAACGAACCAGTAATTTAGGAGATATGAGCCAGATGTCGCCAAACATACGGCATGAACTGGAAGCCGCGATCGCAGGTGAGAAACAGCAGAATCCAGACGTCAACTGTCAGCGCGGTAGTTGTCGCTGGACGGAGCCGTAGCAGTAGACAAAGGGCCGACACCCAAACCCTGAGGCCTTGAGGGATCAAGTAGGTACGAAACTGAGGGCGTCGTGTTGAACCCTAAAGGAACTTGGCAGCCGCAATGTAGGAAGTGGTCAGATCAGAAAGTGCCCATAAATTAGTCAGCAGCATCTCGACAGTCAAGACGAAATTCCATTTTCATCCAAGAATTCTTTTCACAAATCAGCCGCCAACACACCCGGCAAAAATATAAATCACAAAGCGTACTTGTGCACGCTGTCATCAACCCACAGCTTCGTCCCAGAATTGTGACGTCCTTCAATGCTTAGGTCGACTCCGAACCGCAATCAGCGACACCTGTTCCAGTCCTGGAAAATGATCGTCGGTATCCGGTTTGCGTTCGGTAGGCGCGAGCTGTTGGACCGTGGTCCGCGCTGGCAAGGACGAGCCAAAATACACCGAGTACACTGGGTCAAAGACACCCAAATCTGACAGATCATCCAGGTATACGTTCGTGGCCACAACCTGGCCGAAATTCATTTCCGCTTCTTCCAGGTTGTCGAGAAGATTACGCATCGTCTGACGCAACTGATGCTGTGTACTAGTTGCGTAGATACCGCCGTGTGGTCCAGGAATAAAGCCATCTTTCGCGGAGCAATATAGAGTCTCACCCGCAAAAACGCACGGGCTGGCGGTCGGACTAGGCGGCATGTTCTTCGGACGCACAGCCTTGCGCTGCGATAGATCTCGCACGGCGACTCCGGTGAACTCGATGTGCGCGCCGCCGGGAAGACTTGATACCTCGATTGTGGCTCGCGCCGGAGTGTTTCCGAATTCAAACCGTCGGGCATAGTGCTCGTTCATAACGCGTGTTGGAATATCGGTTGTCAGATACGGATTAACGAACACCATATTTCCAAGTTCAAGGCCGGCCGCCTTGACGACAGCCTCAACTCGGTCAAGCGCCAGATCTACCTGCGCCGCTGCACCATCCGGAACTTTGCCGCTGACCGGATCAATGCCAGCCATGCTCGAAATGAAAAGCCTGTCATGAGTAAGCATCCCGGGCGGAGCAGGATCGTTTGATTTGTAATTCGCTGGATAGACAGGCTTCTTTTCTGACAAACTTCGAACCGCAACGGCGTTGATCTGAATGGGCGACTCGGGGACTCGCGCGACCCCCAGCACGGCTCGCGCAGGTGCCGCCTTCCCAAAGTATTCACCGAAGACCTGATTCAGTTCGCCATACTTGCTGATGTCTTCCAGATACACCTGGGTATAGACGAGGTGGTCGATGGTCAATCCTGCAGATTCGACGGCGACCTTCACATTATCCAGTGCCTGCCTAGCTTGCTCCGAAAAAGTCGACGGCACACTTCCGTTCGGGCGACCCGGTCCACACCCGGAAATGTAAACGTAATCTCCGGCATCCACAGCAGGGCAGTAGACACGATTCCTCTCAACTGCGGCTTGCGCTGAATCGACGGGGCGCACGGGATTTTGCGCACCGAGAGCCGATGGCAGGAAGAGAACCACGGCCAACAATCGCAAACCGAGATTCGGATGAATCCGTCTCAAGACACCCTCGCGTCCTTTAGGCTGCCGACTTCTTCTGTGCAGCGCCTAAAATGGCCCTCAGTCTCTGTCCTACAATGATTTCCTCTCCTGGCTTGATTGTCATGGAGACCAACTCAATGTGGTCGGGTCCTTTTGGCTCTTTGTGGTTGGGATTCCCCTCGCGAACCGCTCTCACCAAGCTGGGATTGTCCGCTCCGAGAACTTCGATGACCGGATCACCGTCCCGCAACTGCTGAACGCAATCGGAGATGCTGTAGCGCCAGGCTTGCTGATCCCATGAAATCTTCAGCGTCGGATAACGATTCCCATCATCGGGAGTGTATGTATCAGTTTTGATGCCGGGCACAGTCTCCACAAGTTTTCGAATGCGATCGACACGGCTGTTCCACTCTGCATATAGTTTTTTCTCGTCCATCTTCAGCCATGTCTCAAGCGCCGTTAGACACCCGATCACCTCTTCTTTCCCAACTTTCATCGGGCGACACACGGCTCCCTCCCGTGGACTGCAATTAAGTAGCGCAGCTTCGATCAGGTCTTTACGACCCAAGAGCAATCCGCTGCACTGAGGCCCAGAGAGTCCTTTGCCGCCAGAAAAACAATAGAGATCGATTCCCATGCGCGCGTAGAGCCTGGCATTGTCTGCGGGGGGAATTCCGGCAGCGTCATCCAGCAGCATCGGAACCTTGTGGTCTTTCGCAATCGACACCTCCTTTTGAAGTTTCTCGCCGAGGTTGGTGGTGTAGATCATCGCGGTATTTTCGTTGATGGCGTTCGCGAGTTCTTCTGGAGAATATGTCAGAACGAGTTTGGCCCCAGTGAGCCGAATGGCGCTGTCAAAGGCGCTCCGTCCCCCGACCATGATCACTTCATGCTTAAGTCCCGTTGTGTCGGGAAGCTGCCAGATGTATTTGTCATCGGTGCCGGCCATGCATCCGGCCGTAGCGGCAGCCATGGCGCCTGCTGCGCCGGACGTCACGATTCCGGATTCGGCCCCCGTTAGTTCCGCCAGGCGCCGGCCCACAGCCCGCTGCAGGTCGAGCATGTTGACGAAATATTGTGATGCCTCCACTTGCGCTTGACGAACTTCAGGAAACTCGAGCGAGCCACTGAGATACGTCCAAGTTCCGCGGCAGTTGATCACCGTCTTCACACCCAGGCGGGTATACACATTCTGGCGCGGATCACGTCCGGCAGCGGTGGCAGCTTGAGCATACAGTTGCCGCACAGCAATCTGGCTTAGAAGTGGTGCCGCTGCCACGAATTTTACAAATGACCTCCGACTGGAACTCCGCATCGCTATCAATCCCTCCTCCGAAGAAACTTTTCCTTCGTCCAACGGTGACTCACTGTTTGTCCAGCAAACGCGTTGACGTCGCTCGGCTTTAGTCTTCTGCTGCGCTCGAAGGAATCTTCGATCGCACGGCGAGGATGTAGGCCTTGGATCCCGGCTTGTTCTGGTTGTAGAAACCTACCGTGCAGTTTGGGCGGAAATAGTAAGCATCTCCCGCCTTGGCCGGATAACGCCCCTCGATTCCGTCCATTCCGCTCCCAGCGACCATCTCACCTTCACCCTGTACGACGAAGTAGATTTCTTCTGCGGCTTCGTGGTGATGCGGGAAGTTTGTACCTCCGGGCGCAAAATCCATCCAGAAAAAACTGATCACAACCGAGGCTTCGTCGATCGCGTCACGCTTCCCGCTCTTCGGACCTACCAACAATTTGTACAAAACCGAGGTTGGGTGACCCTCGACAGTCTGTTCCTTCACGTCTTTCAGATTGATGATTCTCGCCTGTTGTAGCGGGGCTCCGATCATCCCAGGGACCTTGAAGCCCATGACGAGTACGCGCAAGGCCTGGCCGGAATTACTGGACAGCGAATGCCTGACTCCTGGAGCCATGTACACAAAATCATTCGCGCGCAACGGATACGGATCATCACCGTACAGCAGCGCTCCTGCACCCTCCAGAACAAAATCAATTTCTTCTTCACGGTCGTATAGAACACTTTGGCACGCGCCGTGGGGATCGATCGAAACCTCCGCGAAGCGAGAAACGCTGCGTAAAATTTGGTCGTTTGCGTCACCGGAACCGAAGAATGGCTTGTAATGGCAGGTTCCAGAGGAGAGGTCAGTTTTCGTCTCGCTCAGGCGAGGCAAATACCGATGGAGCCAGGTGGGATCAACACTGCGATCTTGGGCCGAGAGATTTACCGAAATCAGCAGCGCAGACAAAACAATCGCCCATTTCATTCCCACCAGAGGTGTGCTCATGCTCTTTCCCCACTTGCGAACGCTGGTATATCACAGAATTTGCTTGACGCAAATCGAAATCTTTCGTTTGATTGGCATTTATTTCGTTTTAAACATACACTCCTTCGTGAGAGAGGTCTGCGTGCTACTCTCAATCCTCGCAACCGCTGCCCCCAGGGAAGAGTGATCATGCCACCCCATTCTGTGTCATTGAGGCGAAGACGAACCGCTTGGATAGGATTTGTTCTACTCGCAATTGTGCCAACCGTCAGATTGTCCGCACTCGGTCGATCCGACTCGCCGAAGAATCCAGATTGCCACCTCGAGGCCGTTGACTATAAAGGCTGGCACGCGCAACAACTCTCGAACCGCTGGGTGCAGTTGATCGTCGTACCGCAGAATGGTGGGCGATTGATGCAAGTGACTTTCGCCGGACATCCGTTCCTGTTTGTGAATCCCAAGTTCGCGGGCAAATACCTTCCCCCGAGCACCGGCGAGTGGTTCAACTACGGAGGAGACAAACTTTGGCTTTTGCCCGAAGGAAACAATGACGAACAGCATTGGGTCGGCAATTCTGACTTATTGGATGACGGGCCGTTCACATTTCGAAAGCTTTCGGAAGGGCGGACCTGCGAGATCGAACTGACCGGTCCCTCGGACCCACAGACTGGAATTCAATTTATTCGAACGATCCGTCTCGATGCCGACTCACCGCGTATCGGATTCCGCGCGGCGATGAAGAACATCACGGGCCACACTCTCGAATGGTCGATGCAGTCCGTTTCGCAATACGACACGTCGACTCCCCCAGCACAATCCGCGGAACAGAACCCGCAAATGAATCATGACTTCTGGACCTTCACTCCAGCGAACAAGTTCAGCGCTTATCTCAACCGCTACCACGTTCGCTTCGGGCCCGCAGAAAATCCTGCAGTTTCGGTAAGAGCCGATGATCTTTTTGCCGTTCACTACGTTCATATGGCTGCCGAGTTGTGGATCGATTCCACAGAGGGATGGCTCGCGGTCGTCGATCGCAAGAGCCAATACGCCATGGTTGAGCGCTTTCAATACGAAGAGAAGAAGCCTTATCCAGGCAAGGCATCTGTCATCTTCTGGACAAACGGTCCGGAGGTCAGGCTGAACGACGAAGGCACTCTCTCCCTAAGTTCCGATCCGGATGCGAGTCCTTACTACCTCGAAGCCGAACTCAACAGCCCGATGTGCCACCTCCGACCCAATGAGAGCTGTAGCTTTGAGACCGAGTGGTTTCCTACTCGATCGGGAAGCGACTTCCGCGGAGTAATCGACGCCGGAATTGTCATATACCCTCTGCAAGCGACGAGTCTCGATGGTGGCAAACTCAAGCTGTCTGGTTCGTTTGGAGTTTTTTATTCTGGTCACCTGCTCGCGCACTTTTACGATCAACACGGGCGCGCGATCGGAATGGCGCAGTTGCTCGAGGTCGATCCGAGCCAAGCCGTTTCGCTTGAGACTGAGATCCTTCCGCCGGCAACAACGTCAAGGCTTTCCATTCACCTCGTTGACGAGAGTGGAGTCGATCGCGGCGCGCTGCAGGAAGTTCGTGTGTGGAACCACAACAACCAATAAAATGAAACGGAACACCGCAGCAATCATTCTTTTCCTGCTCGCCGCCTGTATCGGACAAGAGCGGCTGGATGCGCAATCGCGGACATCCGCAAGTTCCGATCTACGGGTAAGTGCTGAAGATTTACTTACGAAGCCCGTGGGCGAGAACTGGCCCTCATACAACGGAGATTACACGGGCCGACGGTTTAGCAGCCTAAACGAAATAAATTCGGCAAACGTCGGCCAACTGCGAACGGCTTGGGTTTTTCACCCCGGCAATTCCCAAAGACTGGAAGCCACTCCTGTCGTCATGCACGGCGTGATGTACGTGACCTCCGCCAATGACGTGTTCGCGCTCGATGCACGCACTGGACGGGCGCTGTGGCACTACAGCCGTCCCATAAGTTCGGGATTGCTGGATGATTCCGCGGGCCACATCAACCGTGGTGTGGCCGTCCGGGAAAACTTTGTCTATTCCGAAACCGACGATGCGCACTTGCTCTGCCTCGACGCCCGGTCGGGCAATCTGATCTGGGACGTGCAATACGCGGACAAAGCTAAGCACTACGGTTCGACTAGCGCCCCACTCATCGTCAAAGATGAGGTGGTTGTCGGCACATCCGGTGGTGATTCGGGGGTACGCGGATTCGTTGCCGCTTACGAGGCTGCTACTGGAAAGCTCAGATGGCGTTTATGGACCATCCCCGGTCCGGGAGAATTCGGTTCTGACAGTTGGCCTGGAGATTCGTATCTGCACGGCGGTGCCACCACGTGGATGCCCGGCACCTATGACGCAGAACTCGATACCCTATATTGGACAACTAGCAATGCCGCTCCCGATTTCCTCGGAGATTCACGGCCGGGCGATGATCTCTACACCGCCAGCGTCCTGGCAATCGACGTCAACACTGGAAAATTGAAGTGGTACTTCCAGTTCACGCCGCACGACGTGTATGACTACGACGCCAACGAAACTCCAGTGCTCGTTGATATAGAGGAGAATGGCGCGACCCAGCACCTGCTCGTGCAAGCCAACCGCAACGGCTTTTACTATGTTCTCGATCGCATGAAGGGCAGGTTTTTGCGAGCTAGGCCCTTTGTAGAGAAGCTAACCTGGGCGAAAGGAATAGATTCATCTGGCCGTCCCGTTTTATCGGACCGCGTGCCAACAAAAGAAGGCACCACCATTTGCCCCGGCATCGTCGGCGCTACGAATTGGTTCTCTCCCTCATACAACCCTAATACCGGACTGTTTTATGTAATGGCGCTCGAAAACTGCAATATTTATTTCGCGAAATCGCAACCATTTGTTCAAGGCGAGACCTACTACAACACTGGAACTAAATTCCCCCCCGATCAGCACTCACAGAAACTCTTATTGGCACTCTCTGCGGTGGATGGTAAAGAGATTTGGCGCTATCCCCAGACGGGTCGAGGCAACTCCTGGGGGGGAACCCTCACAACCGCGGGTGGGCTCGTATTTTTTGGAGATGACGCCGAGTCTTTGGAAGCGGTGGATGCGAAGACCGGACACCCTCTCTGGCACTTCAACACTGGCCAGTCATTCCACGCTTCTCCGATGACGTACGCAGTCGGAGGGGTTCAGTATGTTGCAATCTGTGCGGGAAGCGACCTGTTCGCCTTTGCGCTTCCGCGCTGATGATTCCAGTTTCGCACCACCGCTTCAGTGGTCCAAGTAAGGCACAAAACCCTTTGTTTTTGTTCTCAGGCGATACACAGAGGTCGTTGCCGTGATGTAAAGCGTCCGGTAGTCCTTCTCGCCCCAGGTCAAATTGGCAGGCTGTTCTGGCATAACGATCGTTCCCAAGTGATTCCCCTTCGCATCCCAAACCCATATGCCCTTCGGCCCGGTCGCAAACAAGTTGCCGTTCGTATCGACTTTGATACCGTCCGGAACGCCGTCGTTCTTGCCCCCGGGTTCCTCGCCAAAAACACGCCCGTTGCTCAGACTTCCGTCCGTGTTCACGTCGTAGACGCGAATATTTCGCCGCTCGCTGTCGTCCACATAGAATTTCTTGCCATCTGGAGAAAAAGCCAATCCATTCGGTTGCGTCAGATCTCGCGTCAGCAAACGAACATTTCCCTTCTCATCTAGCCGATACACCCCTTGAAACGGTATTTCTTGCTTTTCGCCGGCAACAAGATCCAAGGTTGGATCGGTGAAATAGATCGCCCCATCCGGTCCGACGATCACGTCGTTCGGACTGTTGAACCGCTTCCCCTCGAAACGGTCGGCCAGAACTTCATATTTCCCATCAGGAGTTACCTCGATGATCGCTCGCAAGACGCTGGCGCAATCGATCAACCGATGCCTGCGATCGAATGTGTTACCGTCCGGGTCGCCCAGCGCGATGACCTCTTCCTTTTTGCCGTCCGAATAGACCCGATAAATCTTATTAATAGTCTCGTCGCTAACGTACAAAAACCCCGCTGGATCCCACATCGGTCCCTCGGTGAAGCCAAAGCCTGTCGCAACGGCCTCCAATTTCGCATCGCCCGCGATGATCTCCCCAAACTTAGGAGAAAGCGATTCAAGCTTAAAGTCCTTCGCTTTCTGACCGGAAGAACTGAGCGACAAACAGAAAACCGTTATCAGGTACGTCAGGATTGCCTGCCCGGGCTTCATTCGAAATCGTCCTCTCTTTTGCGGGGAGTTGCTGCCTTGCTCGCATCTGGAGTCGCAGTCATTAGATAACTAGCCAAATCGTTCAGCTCGGCCGGGCTTAGCCGCTCCCGATAATCTGTTGGCATCAAAGAGGTCTCGATACGATCGATACTGCGCAATTCCGATTTTTGGAACAAATGAAAGCCGCCATTCTTGTTTTGAAATTGTATTGAGAAGTTGTCTTCGTTGCGAATCACACCCTCAAGCCGATCACCCTCGGATGTAACAAGCACCGCCAATCGATAGCCCTGTGGCGGCATTCTCCGTGCCCGAACAATCTCGTCTCGAATTGCATCCGCCGGCACCGATGCTCCGTAGACAGAAAGATCAGGCCCAAGGAACCCGCCTTCACCGGAAACCGTGTGGCAACTTGAGCATTCGCCTTTACCGAAAAATATTTGCTTTCCTCGTCCTGCGTCACCGGGTAGATTTCGCCGCTCCAGCTTCCCTTGAAGTAACCGCAAGTAACTGACCAGGGAGCGCGTCTGTTTTTCGCTGAGATCGCGAAACGCCGGCATGCCGGTTCCGGGTACACCATTCGAAATGATGCCGGACAGTTGCGCATCGGAGAGATGCTGGACCTTGGCACTTCCGGAAATGTTTGCCGCCTTATCGCTACCACGGCCATCCAGTCCGTGACAGCCAGCGCACGAGGTGGTGTACGTGCTCTTGCCCGCTTCGAGAGCAACAGTTGAACGAACTGACGACGAATTCTGCTGTGCGGAAGAGAATGACGTGTTGAATCCCGACAAAAGAAGATAAGTCGCAAGTAGGCAAAACAAAGATTTGCAGATCGGCGGCATAGGCAAGCCGCCACATTCTATCTCAGGCCGTCGGCAATTCGTGGACAAAACAAGTTCTGGCCTCCCTGATCTGAACTCTCTTTCGAGCGTAGCAGTGGTAATGTTAGAGTCCGCGAAAACATTTGAGCAGGAGGAGAGAATGCTTCCATCTCGCCCGTATTCGAAACTGCGCATCATCTTAGTGACTCTTGGAGCTTTGATCTTTATCTCAGCCTTGGCAGTTCAAGTCCGTCTCGCCCGCGCTCAATCCAATCCGGAAGGAGCGGAGACCGCACGGACCAACGACGATCTGATCGCACAATTCCGGCGTGTAGAAGTCGCTTCCGTTTCCGATGCACTCGAGCAGACGACCGGGAAGAAAATGTACATGAGCCATCACATGCAGCCGATCTTTACTTCCAAATTTGCCGGATATGCGCGCACCGTTCAACTCAAGAAGGACGAGGGCAACAAGGATCCCCAAGCCCTCACAGGAATGCTGGAAGCGATTGATCAGGGATCAACAGATTCGGTGTACGTGATGGCGGTTGAGGACGGAGAAGACATCGCGGGAATGGGTGGCCTGATGGGCACCGCCATGGCAGCACGCGGTTACGCCGGGGCGGTCATCGATGGCGGAGTGCGAGATGTGGCCTATCTGCGCAAGATTGGTTTCCCCGTTTTCGCCACGGGAATTGTTCCCTCCACCTCGGTGCATCACTACCGGTTTGCAGGAGCGCAGATCCCATTGCTCTGCAATGGCGTCCCGGTGAATCCTGGAGATATCGTTGTTGCCGATAGTGACGGAGTGGCCGTTGTCCCGAAAGACCAGGCGCAAGCCGTGCTCGCTCTGGCGCAGCAAATGGACTATAAAGAGCATTCGATGTATGCCGTCATCGAACAATTGAAGTCAATCGTGCAGGCAGTCAAGAAATTCGGGCGGCTCTAGTAGGCGGGATTGCATAAATTTGTGATTCATTCGATAATCCAGAACTTTCGTTTTTGACAACGTGGGTGACCACCCATTTCAAACATCAAAAGGAGCACTTCTATGAATTTGACCTCGACGCGCAGGACCTTCGCTCTACGTTTCGCTTCCCTCCTTTCAGCATTAGGACTGACTGCCGCCATGCCCTCGCGTGGACTGGCCCAAAGTTCCGCCCAAGACTCAAACGGCGTCCGCAAGTTGAACGCCGAAGGTAAGCCAGGCAGTGAAAAAGACGTCATCATGCCGGTGATCGTTCACAACGGCCTGATTTATGTCTCTGGCCAGGGCGCTCACGATTCGCGAGATCCGAAGGAATGGACCATCGAATCCCACACCACCATGGTCATGGACAAAGTGAAGAAGCTTGTGGAAGTCGGGGGAGGCACAATCGACAGCATCGTTCAGACCAGCGTTTTTCTGGTGAAGATCGAGCACTGGGAAGCGATGACTAAGGTTTTCGGCAGCTATTTTCCGCACGGTGGACCAACCCGCACTACCGTTGCGGTCGCTGCCCTGCCCGGCGATTCATTGGTCGAAATTAACTGCATCGCTGCGGTAACGCGCAAGTAACGCTGAAAACAAGCGAAGGAGATCCTCATGCGATTGAAATCGTCATGGAATCGGCGTGGATTCTTAGGGACTGCCGCCGCTATCCTGGCGTCTGTCCTCGCACCTCGCAAGCTTTCTTCGACTTCAAGTGCGGCTGCCGACAGCCTCACCGTGAGCGGGTTCGGCCAGACGGGTAATCCGTACGATGAATTGGGAGTCACGACAGTAATTAACTGCGAAGGCACCATGACGATGCTGGGCGGCTCTATTCTCCGCCCCGAACTCGAAGCCGTCATGGCAATGGCTGGGCGCCATTTCGTAAATATCCCTGACCTGGAAGTTGCAGCGGGCAAGCGCATCGCAGAGATGCTGAAGCTCCCGGATGGCTACGCGGTGCTGGTGACTTCTGGCGCGGCGGCGGCGATCCAGTCCGGACTCGCAGGCATACTGACAGGGGACGACGAGGCTCGTATTCGCCAGATTCCCGATCTGACGGGAATGAAGTCGGAAGTTATTATTCAAAAATCGCATCGCAATCCGTTCGACCATCAATTGCGGAACACGGGTATCAAGCTGATCGAGATTGATACGCGCGACCAACTCCATCAAGCCGTCAGTGACCGCACCGCGATGATGCATTTTTCAAACTTCGCGAACGCCACCGGCCAAATCAAAGTGGATGAATGGGTCAAACTGGCCCAGCAATACAAAATTCCGTGCATGAATGATGCCGCCGCCGACACGCCTCCAGTTTCGCATCTCTGGGACTACGCCAACATGGGTTACGATCTCATCACTTTCAGCGGAGGAAAAGCGATGCGTGGCCCACAGTGCGCCGGCCTTCTGATTGGGCGTAAGGAACTGGTCGCGAATGCCCTGCTCAATAACAGTCCGCATGAAGACACACTGGGCCGCAGCCAAAAGGTAGGCAAGGAAGAAATTATCGGAATGGTGAAAGCGGTCGAGCTCTATTTGAAGGAAGACCACAACGAGCTCGAGAAAGAATGGCAGAACCGGCTCGAACGCATCTCACGCGAGTTAACCAAGATTCCCGGCGTGAGCACTTCCTTCTTCGTTCCTGACATCGCGAACCATGTGCCCCATATGAACATCACATGGGATTCCAGAGTTCCGATGGAGCCGAAGCAGGTCTCGAAGTTGTTGCGGAATTCCAAGCCTTCGATTGTCATCGGCGGCGGTGAAGGCAGGCCTGGGCTCACCATGTGCTCGTTTATGCTGCAACCGGGCGAAGACAAGATCGTCGCTGAACAGCTGTCGGGCATCCTTCGCGGACACTCCGCCTAGGTCCGATCGCGATTCACAATAATGCCCGAGGCGAAGACAACCCGCGTGCGCTGGTTTTTGGTGTTCTGGCTCTTTGTCCTGAGCGCCGTGTCCTACCTCGATAGGGTCAACATCTCGATCGCGGGCGGATCGATCGTCGATTCCTACCACCTGACCGACGTGCAGTTGGGAAAGGTCTTCAGCGCGTTGGTCGCAGGATACGCCCTGTTTCAGACGCTGGGCGGCCGCCTTGCCGATCGGTTTGGTCCGCGACGTGTCCTAACCGCCGGAGTTCTCTGGTGGGGAATCTTCACCGCTCTGACCGCGCTTGTTCCTGCCAACGTTAGCGGCGCTCTCATTCTATTTGTCGCCGTTCGGTTTCTTCTCGGCGCAGGGGAGGCGGTAATTTATCCGGCGGCCAATCAATTCGTTGCGCGTTGGATCCCCGTGCGCGAACGTGGTATCGCCAATGGCTGGATCTTTGCCGGCGTCGGTGCCGGAGCTGGCCTTACACCCCCTCTCATTACTTATCTCATGATTCACTACGGCTGGCGCTCATCGTTCTGGGTGTGCGCCATCATCGGATTACTCGCCGGAGCGGTCTGGTTTCTTGCCGCGCGCGATAATCCGGCGCAACACCCGAAGGTTTCGGCCGCAGAGCTCACGACGATTCAATCCGGACTCACCGTTGCAAGTGATTCACCCAATCTGGGCAAATCGATTAATCTCCCCGTACCGTGGAAACACGTCCTGCGAAGCCGTGAGGTCTGGGCCGTGACCATCAGCTATTTTTGCTACGGCTACGTAGCCTGGATCTTCTTCAGCTGGTTCTATCGATACCTCGCAAAGGTCCGTGGACTCGATCTCAAAGCTAGTGCTTTCTACTCCATGCTTCCCTTCCTTGCGATGCTGGTGTGCTGCCTGCTAGGCGGGACCGTGAACGATCGACTCACCAAGTGGCGGGGACCGCGGTTGGGTCGATGCGGTGTTGCCGCATTTGCCATGGGCGTGGCCGGAATCTTCATCGCTTTCGGTTCTCAAGTACAGGGGGTCAGGTTGGCAAGTATCGTTCTAGCCGGCGGCGCTGGTGCACTGTATTTTTCTCAGAGTTCGTTTTGGTCATTGACTGCAGACATTGCTGGCGCTTCGGCTGGATCGGTATCCGGATTTATGAACATGGGTGGACAGATTGGCGGCGCCTTGACTGGCTCGCTCACTCCCTGGATCGCGGCACGCTACGGCTGGACTGCCTCATTTCTTGTGGCGGCAGCTTTGTGCCTGCTCGGTGCTCTATGTTGGCTGGCTGTGGATCCACTCCAATCATTGACGCAGGACCGAGTTGCCGAAGCGTTAGATGAGGTCCATCGCTGAGATAGAAGCAATCGACCCCCTCCCTTCGAAAGCCACTTTCTAGCTCCACAACCGATCCCAAGAGCGTTCCTGGTCCCACTGCGGAGTCGGTTCGAAGTATCCTGTGCCTGGAGCCAAGTTTTGTCGGACCACCTCTTCATTGACAGTGACGCCGAGCCCGGGCCGGTCCGGAACATCAATCCACCCATGATTGACGATCGCAGATTTGGTTCCCTCGACAACCAAAGATGACCACCAGGGCACGTCCAGCGAATGATTCTCCAGCGCCAGGAAGTTTTGTGTTGCCGCCGCACAGTGAACGTTTGCCATGCAGGCAATCGGGGTGCCCGCAAAGTGCAGAGCCATGGGAACGCCGTACTCTTCAGCCATGTCGCCGATCTTGTGCGTCTCGAGAATTCCGCCTGCCGTGGCGAGGTCGGGCTGAATCTTGCTGACTGCTCGTTTATCACACAGCACTCGGAACGGCTCTTTCAGGTAGATATCTTCTCCCGTGAGGATCGGAGTCGGGCTCTGGTCCGAAATTTGCTTGAGCAGATCCGTATACATCCACGGAATCACGTCTTCCATCCACGACAGGTTGTATTTCTCGTAAGCCTTTCCCAATCGGATGATCGACTTCACTCCTAAATGGCCCAAATGGTCCATCGCGAGTGGGATTTCCATCCCGACAGCATCGCGGACAGCGGCCACATATGTCTCGAGCATGGCGATGCCTTTGTCAGTAACCTCCATGCCCAGCAGAGGATGAGGCAGTTGGTTCGGCTGCCACTGTTGCAGGTCCGTAGGATTGGTGACCGTACCGGCAGTATCCGCCACCATCTCGATTCCCAGATCCATCTTGAGCCACGTGAGACCCATTACGTCCTTACGCTCTTTCAATCTTTGCGCATAGACCTTCGGATCCTTCGACTCGGTGGTGTCGGCATAGATCCGGATCTTGTCCCGAAACTTCCCACCTCCAACAAGCGCGTAGACGGGGGCGTTATAGACCTTGCCGGCGATGTCCCATAAAGCCATTTCGATGGCGCATACTCCGCCACCCTGGCGCGCGTGCCCGCCGAATTGCTTGATCTTGCGGAAAATCTTGTCGAGTTGCAATGGGTTTTCGCCGACGATGCGGCTCTTCAGAAAAAGAGCATACGTTGGACTCGCGCCGTCCCGGACTTCCCCCAATCCATACACCCCTTGGTTCGTATCAATCCGAATAATCGGGCAGGGACTTGGTCCGGGCTTCACGATGGTGGCCACGCGCAGATCGGTGATCTTCAGAGTTGAAGGACTGGAATTCGTATTGACCGTTCTCGGGTAGGCCTCGACCGGATCGTCCAGCCAGGCTCCCCCCAGCGCCAGCGCCGACGCCTTCAAAACTTCTCGACGTCCCCACATCCCCGATCTCTCTTTAGGCATCGTTACTCCCTGTGAGCACCAAGACTCATGCAGACGAAAACCGCCGTTCACTTGCAAAAAGGTCCCAACTTGAGAAATAGAATTGTAAACTCATCGGCAAACCATGATTCCAACGTCTACCGACCAAGGAGCAACGGCAATGACACGCCCTCTAATCGGGAGCACCATATTCCCGATCCTTTTCATCATGACCTTGCTTACATCAACTTGCGCCTATTCGCAGCTGTACACGTTCTCCAAACAAGAATTGATCGACTATACCGCTAAGTCTCCATTCGACAGGCTTGCCGATGGGCGCCCCAAGGTCCCCGATGCCATGATCGAGCGCGCTCGCGAACTGTCCTCGGAAGAAGTATGGGCGGGGCTCCCAGAAAAAGGTTTTCGGAACCAGTATGCCGATGGATTTCAGGTCCTGCATCCCGGAAAAACGATGGTTGGTCGCGCTTTCACAGTACAATTCATGCCCTTGCGGGCTGATGTCAGTGAAATTTCCAATAATAAGGCGAAGCAAAGTGGCCTGCCTGAACTCACCAATCAGACCGCGATTGATATGCTGCAGCCCGGCGATGTTCTGGTCGTCGACCTGTTCGGCAAAAAGGTCGACGGAACTATCGTTGGCGACAATCTCTTCTACTACGTGATGAAAGCCACGAATGGCGGCGGCCTCGTTGTCGACGGAAGCATTCGCGACTTGGATGGCATCGCCAACATGGATATGCCGGGGTATTTCCGTTCTGCGGATCCCACACCCATCGGGAATGTAATGCTGACTGGGATCAACGTGCCAATCAGAATCGGTGGAGTGACTGTTATGCCAGGCGATCTCGTGGTTGGTGACCGTGAAGGCGTCTATTTCATTCCTCCACAATTCGTCCAGGAAGTCCTCGATCACGCCGATGAAACCCATATCCACGACGAATGGACAAGAAAGAAATTTGATGAACGAAAATACAAGTCTTCCGAGATTTACGGCTCACCCAAGGATCCTAAGTTGCAAGAAGAATACCGGGACTATTTGAAGAAGCGGTTGGACGAACTCCATAAACAGCGAAATTCACAATAAAGGAGGTTCCCGCGTCAATCAAAGATTCTCGACCTCAAAAGTCGATTCTGTAAATACGTACACTTTGAGGCGCAACCACTGTCTTTATCGAGAGGGTAGTTCCCCGAGCAGCGATCGGCTGATTGGTCGTGATTTCCCGAATGCTGGAAGGCGGATGTTCCAGCTCTCGGTTGAATTCAACCGGTGCCGGTTTCTCTGAGTGATTGAACAAAAAGACCCAGCGGCCTTTGGGCGCTTGCATTTGTCGAAGTTCGAGCAGAGGGGGCGCATGCAGATCGGCTTGCGCGAGTCCCGCCCACCGACTCAGGATGCCAGCCAGCGGGTGCATAGCTGTCGGGTGCTCATAGTTCTCCTGCCCGGCGAAACTACCAAATACAATCGCCTCTCCTTGGTTATAGCGGTTCCTCCATGCAAGTGGTGTTCTGTCCGATATGAAAGCCACAGGCCGGGCAGACTTATTTTCTAATTCAAATTGTTCTTGGAATCTCGAACCTTTGAATTGCGCGCTGCCCCAGGTGACTTCAAACTCTTTACGGGGGACGAGCTGCTTTTCACGAACCCCAAACATCTCATCCCATCCAAACCCCGGAATCTTGGGTTCGGCATGGCCTCTTTCATCCACCCACCCCGGGCGCGCTTCGACAAAAAGATGTCCACCGTCCGCAACGTACCCCTTCAGAAGCGCCGCTTCCTCCTTCGTCAGCATGAGAGGATATGGAACGATCACAAGCTTGTAGCTCCGCAGGGCGTCTGGCGAAAGTTCTCGCGAACTCACGACGTCAACCGGTAAATTTTTTTCGAAGAACATTCTGTGGTATCCCGCGACTGCTTCATGAATAGCGTTCCGGCTGCCTTCCTCGTCGTAGCCGCCCAACAAGGGAGCCAGCGGGCTGAACACGATTGCCACCTCAGCACGTGTTGGATGCGATTGCAACAGAAGATCCGCATTTTGTTGAATGCGTCGCGAGATCTCTCCTGCATGCCGGCTCCGGTCAGTCAGGGTTCCGTCGAGATTAATCATCCCGTATCCACCCGACTCATACCCAGCGTTCATCGGATAAAACGCGTAATAATTAATCGCGCGTGCGCCCCGTGAAACCATTCCCCATGTCCACAACTCCAGATCGTTTGCCGTTACCGGCGAGCCAATCACCGTCCCATGCACTCCGTAGCCGCTTTGCAGTTCTCCAACATAGAAACCTCTGCCCGCCGTCATGCTGTTCGTCAAATCCATCGCCAAAACGCGCCGCTCAAGGCTCCAATTGTGCTCAGACGCCGTGAGTTTCGGGTAGAAGCTCGTTCCGAAGAAATCGACCGAGTCCTTCATCAGAAAATCATCGCTGGGATCATAAGCATCGGCCAAAGTGCGTACCAGCGGCGAAGGATTTGGCGCATGGCTAGTGGTCACATGTTCTGGGTCAACAGCTTTCACTGCATCGTTCCGCGACTTAAGGTCCTCAGCCAGTTTGTAACCGTAAAAGACGCGCCAATCCATGAAATCGGTGTATGTGAGAATTGTCCCGTAGCGTGGAGGCTCCACCTGATTCCAGTCAGTGAATGTGCGATGCCAGGCTTCGTTAAGCCGGTCGAGCGTGCCATATTTGCTTTTCAACCATAGGCGAAAACGCTCCATGCTGCTGGGGCAATAGCAGAACATCGGTTCCGACTTGTAGCCAACACGTGCCCAATTCAGCGCGGCTGGTTCACTCCACAAGTCCCACCCATAAAACGCGGGATTTCCCGCCACGTGTCGTGCAACTTCCTGAAAGAAGTCGAGAATAGCTTTCCTAACGCCCCGGTGATCGAAGCAATATCCCGGGGCAGCCTGGGAGGGAATGGCCTGGCCATCCTGCGCGGCGTAGCGGCCATTGGGATATTTCTGTCCAACCCACTCCGGAGCAGAATCGACGTAAACCTGCACAATCACTCTCAATCCCGTTTCATTTGCTAAACCAAGCAGCAAATCGAGGTTCTCGAGATGGTATTGGCCTTCTTGAGGCTCGCCGACGTTCCATTCCACCCAGGTTCGAACTGTATTGAACCCCAGGCCTTTGATCTTTAATAGGTCTTCCTTCCACGACCGGGAGGAATCAGGCGTGACGGTCTCCAACATCGGCGCACGTGCTTTGCCTCCGCTATACCAAACAGCGACGGGGAAAAATGTAGGTTGGCTCTTGCTCGCTCGGCTGATTTCTGAGCGACGCGCTGCGGATGTATATCGGACACTGGTTTTCCCGAGAGAAGCCTTCGTGTGCGCCATCGCGCCCAACACGAGGGCAAGCGCGAAAACAAATAAAATACCTGCCCGAGTTCGATTGGTTGGCATTGAGTGCTTTGGAGCGCGATCGTACTATCGGTGGCATCCAAGCAAAGTGGCTTGGGATCCTCCGCGCAAGAGCTTTCGCCGGGTCATCTATCGCATCTTGGACTTTCCTTCGAGCTTGCAAATCTAGTCGCGCGGGAAATCGTCGGCCCTGGACGGTAACGCTCCATCTCCACTTGGGATGGTGAAATACTGCGGACGCGCTTTTTCCCACTGCACCATGCTGAGTCCCGAAGGATCGTACGAAATGCGTCCGGCACGGATTGTCATGCGGGCCGACAATTTTACATTCCCATCCATTCTCGCGACGCCGCAATCAATGTAACTGAAGTGGCCTTGCGCCAGTTCCAGCACAGCAATGTCCGCATCCTGCCCGACCGACAATGTCCCCAGGTCTGGCCGATGAATCTCCTTTGCCGGATTGACTGTAGACCGGCGAATGACATCCGCCAGCGGCACTCCCATGGCCAGGAATTTCGACATCACATTGTTCATGCTAAGAATCAAGTAGTTGTCCACGTGCAAATCGGTAGAGATGGAATCAGGGATAAATCCCTGTTTCTCAGCCGGAACTGCATTCCGAAACCAGAAACTGCCAGCCCCATGTCCCACATCGAAGATCACGCCTCGTGCCCGGGCTTCTGCGATGGCGGGATTGAGCTTGCCGTCGGGAAGGATGATAGGAAATTGCTGCGCGAAAACGTGGGTGTGTATGTCGCCCGGCCGCATTTTCTTGAGTATCAGGTCCTCATAAGTACGCTCTGGCCGCGGCCAGAAATCAAACATGACCGGACTATTTGTGAGAATGCCGCACTCAATCGCACGGTCAACCGCAGCCCAGGGAGTGTGTTCTCCATCCCAAGGTCCCCTGGTCCAGTAATGGGCGGTTTTTACTCCCACGATGAGGTCGGGATATTTCTTGATGGTGTCGACACAAAGTTTCACATCCATTTCGTCCAGGCTTTGTTCAAGCCCACCGTTCATGCCATTTGCCACGATATTCAGGAAGGCCAACACTCGTACTCTGGCGCGGTCAATGACTTCTTCCTTTTCCTGAAGAAACGTCTCCGCCCCCGAGGTGCCCGCATCCACGATCGTGGTCACACCGGACTGCAATGCTAGGTCAGCGGGAATTCCAAGTGGCAGAGCATGTACACGCGCGTCGGGCGCAAACCAGTCCAGTGGCGCCCCGCCATGACCCACATGGTAGTGGATATCAATCAGGCCCGGTGTTACATAGAGATTCGAAACATCCACAACCTTCCCGGCTTGATCCACCGGGATGTTTTTCTCGACGGCAGCGATTTTGCCCTGGAGAACACCGATGTCTCGTATCTCATCGATGTGATTCGCAGGGTCAATTACATGCCCGCCCTTCAACAGCAGGTCGTAACGTTGGCCAGATTGAGCAAGCATCGCGAGCGGAAATGTGAGGAAGCTTGCGATGAGAATAATAAGTGCAAATGGCGATTTGGTCCGGATCTGCATAGGACTTCTCTTGGCCTTTCGAAGCGAAAGTGTATCCATTGGGAGAGAGATTGTCACTCTCTCAAGAATGACAACTGGGCAGGGTTGTAAAGAAGATCGGGCTATCGTAATCTGATCGCTGTTTTTAGCTTCGGTCAACAAGTTGCACACTCCGAATCGGGAACCAGTTCATGGATCGCCGCACTTTCGTGAAAGCCGGCTGTATTGGAAGCGCCTCGCTGCTAATCCAGGGACTCGATCCGATGATGCGAGCCGATGTGGCGCCCACGGCAGTGCCACCCATCGAACTCTATGGTCTGCCCGGCTACAAAACATCTCCGCTTGGGATGCCGGGACTTTTTCCCGGCCGGGTAATCGAGATCCGCGACCCGAACGCCATCGTACGCAATCGCATCTCGCAGCCGATCGTGCACCGTATGCTGGAGCGAGCGATGCAGGATTTGACTGGAGAGAAATCCGCGCAGGCGGCGTGGGCCAAGTTTATCGAGCCCAATGACGTTGTTGGCATCAAGATCAACCCATCGGGCGCGCCCGCTTGCTGTTCCTCTCCCGAGATCGTGCGCGAGATCATAACTGCAGTCCAGTCTATTGGCGTTCCTGCTCGTAACATTTTGATCTATGACCGCTATTCGTACGAAATGGACATCGGCAGCTACCAGGCCCTGCTGCCTCCTGGCGTACGGATCACAGGCATTCAGGACGCATTCGTGGATTCTTCCGGCTACGATACGAATGTTTTTTGCGCAGCCACCTTTTTTGGCGAGTGGGAAACCCGTTCCTACATGGCAAATATCGTGTCGCAGGTGGTCACAAAGATTATCAATGTGCCCACAATGAAGGATCATTCGGCCTCCGGTATCACTGGAGCTCTCAAGAATCTTGCTTACGGCACATTCAACAATGTGGCTCGCTCACATCGCGCTCCCCATTCCTTTACCAACCCCCTGATCGGTCTGATGTGTACGGTGGAACCCTTACGTTCCAAGGCCGTGCTTCATATCATGGATGGTATGCGGCAGGTATGGCATGGCGGACCGCTGACCCAGGTTCAGGATTTCATCGATCAGACGGGCATTCTCCTCGTAGCAACCGATCCAGTCGCTATGGACACCATCGAATTAGAAGCGATTGAAAAGAAACGCCGCGAAAGGTCCGCGCCTTCCCTGTGGCAACGCGATCCCAAGAGCATCACAATCGATAACAACGAATTCTTTCACGACGCGACGAAAAATCTGTTCTTCCGCCAGCCAGGGCACGTTGCCGCCGCTGGAAAGCTCGGCCTGGGCGTAGCAGACCTGAAGCAGATCGATCACCGTAGTCTCTCGGCATAAATTGATGACGACAGAAGCAGCCAAGTCCGATGATCCTGGAGATTGGCCGACACTGCTGAAAGATAACGCCCGCACCGGCGGGCATCAGGAACATTCAGTTCGTTCACCGGAACGTGCCGTTTGGCAGTATCGCGCCGGCAGCTCTGTGCGCTCTGCGCCAATACTTGAAGGCGGCATTCTGTATGTAGCGTCTGCCAACGGAGTACTGCACGCCGTCGACGTGCTCACCGGCACAGCAAAATGGAAGTTTCAGGCGGCAGGTCAGATTCATTCCACGCCTTCGCTTTCCGAAGATCGAGTCTTGTTTGGATGCGATGACGGAAACGTGTATGCACTTGACCGGAGCACCGGCAGTAAGCTGTGGGAGGCCCAAACCCGAGCTGAAGTCTGGGTGTCTCCTGTTGTTCGGGGAGGAGTTGTCTTTTTCGGAAGTGCGGACGCGCGAGTTTACGCAGTTGACACAGATACCGGGCGAACGCTATGGGCCCAGGAACTTGGCGGTCGGATTTATTCCACCATCTATGCCGCCGAGCATCAGCTATACCTCGGCTGTGGCGACGGAAAGGTATATAGTCTCGACTCCTCATCCGGAAAAACACTATGGAGTACGCCCACAGGCAACGGCATCGACTCATCTCCGGCCGTAGCCGGCAACATGGTTATGATTGGCTCCCAAGATTTTTGGTTTTATGCAATGAACTCTGCCTCTGGCGAGATGCTCTGGAAATACGAAACAGGACTGGGCATCTCGTCCTCACCAGCCGTTTCGGAGGATTTGGTAGTCGTCGGTAGCAAGGACGGATTTCTATACGCGCTCCAAACTCAAACAGGTCGATTGCGCTGGAGTACGCTGGTTGGCGAAGTGGTGACCGCTCCTCCAGTGATCCACGATGGCGTTGTTTATATTCAAGCGGGAGGCACCTTCGCCCTCGACTGCGCCACAGGCAGTGTGGTTTGGAGAGCGGCTCTGGCAGGGGCGGTTCAATCGGCTCCCGTGCTCGCGGCAGATACGGTCTATCTGGCAAGCCTAAGTGGTGAGGTTTATGCCCTGCGATAACCGCCGTGCGTCGGCTCTAATCATTTTCCTTCTAATTACCTCCTTCGTCCGAAGCTCGGAAAATCAAGTTCTCGTGTACAAAAAGAAGTACATCATGGGCACGGTCTTCGAAATCGTCGCCTATGATCAATCGTCCGAACATGCCACGCATGCGATCGAGAAGGCATTTGAGCAGATCGTTCGCCTCGACGATCTGATGAGCAACTACAAACCAGACAGCGCTCTCAGTAACCTGAACCGCTCCGCCCACTTTCATTCAGAAAGGGTTCCTCCCGATTTATATCGAGTGATCGATGAGGCCCAGCGGTTTTCCAGGCTATCGGACGGAAAATTCGACATTTCCGTCGCGCCTTTAGTGAATCTGTGGAAGGCCGCTCTGCGCGGCGAAGATACGCCCTCGCAGGCCCGCCGGAAAGAAGTTCGAAGTTGCGTTGGATACGAGAAAATCGAATTGATTCCCCCAGACGAAATCAATTTCCGCTCACCCTGTTTGCAGCTGGACTTGGGTGCCATTGGCAAAGGTTACGCCGTGGATCGCGCCGCTGAAGTCCTGAACTCCATGGAAATTCACAATGCCCTGATCAATGCAGGTGGCAGCACGATTTTCGCGATGGGATCTCCCCCCGGCCAGGCGGCTTGGCTCATACATTTAAGAGATCCATCGAACCGACTCGGCCCGCAAGTCATGCTCAAGGATGCAACCGTATCCACATCGGAGCAGACAGCCCCTAGTTTTCTAGGGAATGACTCTTCCGGCCATATCATTGATCCAGAAACAGGAATGCCGCTGAAAACGGTATTCGCGGTTAGCGCTATTTCAACAACCGCCACAGTCTCGGATGCGCTGTCGACCACGTTGCTTCTGCTCGGTCCAGCGAAGGGCAAGGCGCTGATCAAGACTATGGCAAACGTTTCAGCGATTTGGATTTCACCTGATTCGCGGGTGGAAACAGTATCTGGTGGCCCGCAGATTTTGTTTGGAAGAAATTTTTAGGTTCGGCTTGATCAGGCACTTTCAATGAGCATTCTCCGCACGATCTTCATGTTAGCTTTCGCCTTATCTTCCAGTTCTGCTTGGAGCGATGTGCTTGTACATTGGACAACTTCCACCTTGCCCCCGGCGAAAGAACTTGGTTTCAACACCGTAGTGCTTTCTTGGAACGACAGTTTTTCGTCACAAGCAAACGCAGCGCAACGACAGGGCTATCGGGTATATGCAGAAGTTTCATTAAATCAGGCTGCAACTGCTGCTGAGACAGACGTACCTGACTTGGAAGGCATCATCCTGTCCGTTCGTCAGTCCGAGCGCGCAGAGGTCGAGCGGTCTCTTCCAAAATTGCGTTCGGCCCATCCTAAGCTCAGATTCCTTGTCCTCAACCCCGATGGCAAGCCGCCGCAGATGCGCGGCAATCTGGTGATCAAGCAAGGCTCGGTACTGGAGGTGTCGAGTCCCACCGCGCAGCCTTGGATTGACACCAATCTCGCCCTGATCAAGGTTGAACAGCGGTCTCAGCCCCAGCAGGTCCCTCTGTACACCTTTTCGTGGGTGGGACTGTCGGATTCCGGCCATCCACAACCAGCGCTTACAGCGGACGACTTCTCGCTGGCGCTAGCGGAGGCAGGCGCCTTCCATGCTGACTTGATCCTGGAACTTGATGATCATCTGCAGAAAGCTCTCGGTGAACGTGCCCCAGCAGCCTGGATTCTCTGGAACCAAGTGCGTTCCTGTGCGAACTTTTACTCACCTGCCGCCAAAACACCACCAGAAGCCGCTGCCAACGTCGCCCTGGTCGTCGATGATCTCGACACTACTGACGAAGCCATGAATCTTCTGGCCCGTCATAACATCCCGTTCAAGGTTTTGCTTCCCGCAGATCTAAGGACGAACGACCTCGATGGGTTCGCCCTCATCGTGGTGTTCGCAAAGCCCGACAACGCAACGTGTGATCGGATAGCCGACCTTGCAACCCGTGGCAAGACTGTGATCGTTCTGAAGGCGAAGGGCTCCTATCCCTGGCAAAACGATCATGCCAGCCGAATGAATGAACACACGGTCTCTTATGCCGCCGGAAAAGGGAGGGTACTTGAGGTATCAGAGCCGGTCACAGATCCCGAAATGTTCGCCCAGGACATCCGTCGGCTTCTAGGAAAAGATAATGCGTTGATCAGTCTGTTTAACGGTTTGACGACAATTGCCGTACCCTATCGTGACCATAGCGGAACGATCAAGACCCTCGAATTTGTCAATTACTCGGAAGACTCCCTCCGTTTGCAAGTTCAGGTCAAAGGCTCGTTTGCATCAATTCATTACGAGAGTCCGGAACATAAATGTTGCGAACCTCTCGTTCCCGTCCAACGTAACGGATTCACCGAGTTCGTAATTCCGGAACTGAGGATCGCTGGACGGGTACATCTAGAAGCGAAGTGACAGCAGTGAGCATCGCCGACCTGAGAACCGACGATTGCTGGTGAAGATGCCAGCGCGGATGTAGATCTATCCGCATTGTTCACGGTGAATAGGCTTCGAAACAAAGATCACGCCATTTTGATTAAATCTGTTCCCCAGCCTGCCAAGGCGGCATCTTCCTTAGAAGACAGTCCGCTCACGGCGACCGCACCCACGACTTCGCCTCCCTTCCAAACCGGAATGCCACCGCCCCATCCGACGAACCGTGGATCTCCGTAGTAGGAGATGTCGTGCCCCTTATTAGGATCTTTGACCTTTTCTCCAATTTCCTCGGTTGGCTTGCCGGTTCGTGCAGCCGTCCAAGCTTTATTCATAGCGATTGCGATAGACGGCAGCGGCACTCCATCCATGCGACCGAACGCGATCAGCTCACCGTGCGCATCCGCGACCGCTACGGCTACTGCCTTGTTCATCTCCGCAGCTTTGTTGACGACAAAGCCGACGATCTTTTGGGCCTCGGCGTACTCAATGACACTGACGCTTCTCATTAGTTCGAACGACCTCCAGTCGATTCCACGAACCGTCAAAGTGTATCAATGTCAACCCTGTCCCCGAGCGCATCTTGTAGGCGCAAAAAACGGGCTGGGCAAATGCCCAACCCGGCGATTAGAGGAAATCTCAGAAAATAAACTTCAGCGCAAACTGCACCAGGCGCTCTGGCGAAGCGACGCCGCCTTGCACCGTTGAAGTGATCACCCCGAATCCGGCCGCGCCAAAGCCCGTGGCTGGCATTGAGAAGTACGGATGGTTGAACAGATTGAAGAATTCGGTCCGGAACTCGATCCCCATCCTCTCGCCGATGTTCGTTCTCTTGAAAATAGCCAAATCCCAGTTATTGATGCCGGGACCGCGGAGTACGGGATCGACCCGCGACTCTGTACCAGCGCCCCAGTCCGGCGGCGTGGCGAAGCAAGAGGTGTTAAACCATTCGCTTAGCGACCGCGAGCCCATTCTGCTGCAACCCGGAATAACGTCGGGGCGGATATTGCCGACTCCAAGGTTTGCTGCCTCGAGCGGCGTCGAGCCAGCATATGTGATCTTCAGGGGGAAGCCGCGTTGGAAAGTGGTGATTCCATCGATCCCCCAACCCGAGACCGCGCCGTTGGCGAATCCACTGAGGCCAGACAGATACTTCCTGCCATGCCCGAATGGAAGATCGAGAACGTAGCTGATCACCAGGCGTTGTGAAACGTCTTGGGATGAGAGGGATCTTTCGCCCGCAAGATTGTTCCAATCCTGTACACCACCAACTCCTCCAGTCGGTCCTTCCAGCCAACTGGTCAATGTGTCAGTGTTGGTCAGAAGTTTCGCATTGGTGTAGGCGACCAGCAGCGTGCCACCTCCGTTGAAGCGGCGCGTCACGGTCGCCTGCAGGGAGTTGTAGGTACTCCCGCAGCAACCGTAGCCTGCCAGCGACAGACCGTTATACTGCGGGTAAGGCCGCTCCAATTGACCAGCGGCAACGGTTGGACCGTTCAACGACGGGTTGGGATTGCTTCCGGCCATCGGGTTTGCGACCTGCGTTGTGAGCGCAGCCGCCTGCGACCACAAAGAATCGGGGAGCTGGTCCACATTGGTGGAGTACTGCTGCAGATGTACGCCGTGCGAGCCGGCATACGCGACATCGGCAAAGAATCCTCCAGGCAATTGGCGCTGAATGTCGAAATTCCATTGCTCTACGTATCCGTATTTCGGATCACTGTGGCCGCTAACGCCATAATAGGGAGCCAGCGTAGGGCTGCCGTTTGCGGCCACGAAACTCGATATGTTTGGGGTTGCCAGTCCGGTGAAGTCGCGGCCTGGCGGAGAAATGATTCCAGCGTTCCCGAATGGACCCGACTCCGCACAACCGAACGCGTTCGGGCCCCTCACCGGAAACACGGAAGTGCCTGCGAAATTAAATGAGCAACCAGCCCCATCCAACATGGCCGCGGGAGTGATGAACGAATCGTTCGTAGCGTGGAGCGGCGTGCTCGCGAGGTTCACTACGTCGTTGTCGGGGTTCAGGCCGAATGAGACGTAGTTCGGAATGTAGAAAATGCCATATCCGCCTCGAATGACGGTTTTCTGATTGAACCCATAAGCGAAGCCGACGCGTGGAGAAAATGCCTTCTTGTCCATTGGGATATTGTTTTGGCCGGAGTTGCGGCCAGTTCCAACAAGGAAAGCATCCCCGAGACAACCAGTTCCGGGTCCGCCGCAGCCGGAGATCGTAGCGTTGGGTGCCAAGGGATCCCAGTAGCTCAGCCGCCCATACGCGTCCGACCAAGTGCCCTGCAACTCATAGCGAAGGCCAAGATTAATCGCGAGCTTAGGGGTGACGTGCCAAGTGTCATCCACATAAAACGCGCGGTAGACCTGCAAGCCCTTGGTCTCGGCAGGAACTTGCGCAACGCCTTCGGTCTGGTTGACAAAGCTCCCAGAGTTTTGCGAAAGGCCCAGCAGGAAGTCGGCGAAAGCAAAATTTGGATTCGTGACCAGCCCGGTGCCGCCGGCAGAGGTTGTCCAGTTTCCTCCGAAGGCAAATGCTCCGCTGGCGATATTGGTCTGGAAGTAATTATCCAGCCCGTATTCAAACTGAGCGCCAGTCTGAATCGTGTGTTTGCCGCGAATGAGGGTAAACGCCGGCGTGATGTTGTACTGAGTATTATGGTCCCCGATGGCGCTGTTACCTTGCGACTTGCCTACATCATTGGGGAACGGAAATGCCGGAGTGGGAGGAGTTCGCATCGTGCTGGGAGGAGAGTTGTACGTTGCCGGCCAGCCCAAGGTCGTCAAATCATAACCCGCCAGAAGAGGCTGCCGCCCATATACGAACCGGCTAGCCGACAGATTCACATCAAGGATCGTATTTGGCGTAAAAACGTGGTTATAGCCCAGGACGATCATTTTGGTGTGATATTTTTCCGCGCAGCGATCGAGACAGAGGCCAGTTCCCAACGGGTTTGACGGCAGGTCTGTCAATCCGAAGTAGGCGAATCTGCCAAACAGGCGGTCGTTGCTGCCGATGTTTTGATCCCCGCGCACTACGAACTCATTGGTATTGCCGCCGGAAGGCGCCGCGCTCAAGTAATTGTTTACATCGCCGGCGAGATTCGGAGCCGGAAAATACTTCTGCCACATAACGGTCGTCGCTTGGCTGAATTCCGAACTGGGGATCTGATTGTTCGAATACGGTGTCTGGCGTACACCTGTGGCCGGGTTCACACTATACGGATCGTATAGCTGCCCCGCGGCCACGCTGCATAAACCGCCAGTAAAACTGCCCCCTGCCCCACCTTGGGCGACGGGCGCCGTGCAGAGCGATGAGAAGTCTCCAGTCAGCATTGCTGGCTGCGGGACGGTTGTCGTAAACGGAGATCCCGTTCGCTGACGGTATTGCTCCCAACTGACGTAGAAGAAAGTCTTGTTTTTGAATACGGGCCCGCCTACCTGGATCCCATACTGGTTCTGCGTCCACGGCGGAGCTTCGTTCTTTTCACCACTCGCCAGCTGTACTTGCTTGTTGAAGTATTCGTTCGCATTCAGAACCTTGTTGCGGAAGTATTCGTAAACAGAGCCGTGCCAATTGTTGCTGCCTGATTTCGTACTAAGGTTCACTACGCCGCCTGAGAACTTGCCCCACTCGGCACCCAGGTTGTTGTATTGCACCTTGAATTCGCCGACAGAATCCTGCGTGGGAATGATAATGGGCAAGTTGATATAACCGATGTTCAGCGGCTGGCCATCGAGGTACTGTGCCCCCTGGTTTGCGAACGAACCTCCTACCTGGTAGTTGCCCCAACTGAACGGATTCTGTCCTACCGGCGAACCACCGGAACCGCCCTGCGCGACAGCGGCAGGCGAGACGGTGATGAGATTGAAAATGTTGCGGCCGTTCAATGGAAGTTCGTCGGCCTTGCGCTGCTCAACCACCTGGCCCAAAGAAGACGATTCCGTCTGCAGTAAGGGCACATCCGCGTTTACCTCGACCGTCTCAGTCACCTGCCCAACTGTGAGAGGCACGTCGATATGCGTGTCCTGCTGCACTTGTACCGTTATGCCCGGTCGGCCGAAATGTTTGAACCCTTGCTTCTCGATGTCAATCCGATATTGCCCGGGGAACAGGTTCACGAAGGTGAAGTGTCCGTCGTCGCCACTGGTCTCCGTCCGCTTCTCGGAAGTGCCAATGTTGGTCAAATTCACAGTCGCACCCGATACCGCGGCGCCCGACTGATCCGTAACCAATCCGGAGATCGAGCCGTACGTGGATTGCGCATGCACATCCATGAACGGCATTAAGAGAAGGACGCCTAGTGACAGTACTGCGACACAGAAGCGACGAGACGACATGGTCTCCCCCACAGTTTGGAATTACTTCAAAATCGACACCTCGAACCCTTCGTCGGGCTACACGAAGCCTGACAAATTTTCTAGAGGTATCCCCAATGACAATTACGCGAGTGATGCGAGATTTGTACCAGTCCGAAATCTGTTGGCGGCGTGAAGAGAGTATCTGCGAAGGAACACGGTTGGTTAAGACAGAAGGAGGAAAATAAGAATGCTCACCCGCACGCTAGGGGTGATTCGCTTCTCGACGCAACAACGCATACAGGAAAGGTTTGCCAGTGGGCTTGTGACTTCCACCATGCGGTTCGACCGTAACAAAAACAGCGTCGAGCTCACCGAGTTGTTTCGGATCGTCCAGGCGCAGAACCCAGCGACGGTTCGTTTCACTATCCATGTACAACACACCGAGATTCATTGCTCGATTCTTCTCCCCAGATTCGGCATCTCTTTGTCCCCAGACCTGGAAAGTGCTCGCATTCTTTACGCCCGGTTCGTGATCGAGATCGAACGCATAGAATATCAGGGACTTGTTCTGTGTATAGAAAACACGGCCGAATGGCTTGCGAGTGCGGCTGCCACTGTCGACGTCAAACACGTCGGCGATGTACAGTTTGCGCGCGCCCATGAGTTCACGAATATCACGATCGGACGAAAGATACTGCTCATCGTCTTTCAGCCTGCGTTCCTGGTCGCGGAGAGCGACGGTAAGTTCATCGACCTTCGACTCGAGCGAGGTTGTATGCAACAGAACACGATCGTGTTCGGCTCGCAGAGTATTGAGCTCGGCTCGTACAACCTGGGCCGCTTGCTCGGCGTCGCGTAGCTGTTCGGCTAGTCTGTCACGCTGTTCCGAAACGCGGCGGAATTCCTCTTCCCGCCCGGCCTTGGCTGCGGATAGTACGACCGAACGACTTTCCGCAGCATGCAACGCATCTCTCAATCGGTCGACCTCCCCTTGATAGGCAGAGGCCTGACGTTGCAGGTGGGAGATTTGAGACGACTGATCAGCGATCTTGTTCGCCGCCTCCTTCTCTGAATCTTGACTCAGTCCTTGCGCGAACGGAAGGGGTGGATTCGGCTGCCCATTATCGTGGGCCATTCCTCCAAGATGGTAAGCACCCACGCTTATCAGCAAGCAAGCGGCAACCGCAATACCCGCCCATGGGACTGCCATTTTCTGAAGGCGCTCATGCCCCATGCTGAGTACTTCGGCCTTTGTTCCGGCGACACTGAATTCAGAGCTCGTATCCTCATCTTGAACACGAGCCATGAGTCTATTTCGAACCGCACGATTATCCCAGTCTTCGCTGGCATCGTTGTGATCAAAGGTGGCCGCAAGGAACGGCATCCCCTTCGCGCTGATCAACGCGTATTCCTCGTACGCTTCCTGGCAGGAGTGACAAACGACCAGATGGCGATTCAGTTCCATCCGTTCGAAATCACTGAGCGCTCCCCGTTGCGCCAGTGCGGCTATTTGTTTGAACTTCTGGTGTTCATCCAGTCGTTCGTTTCTATTCATTGTGTGTTTCCCGCAGCCTCTTTACTGCTGGGCTCTTACGCAACCGCTCGAGACCTCGATAGAAGTGATGACGCACGTTGCCGATCGGCTCCCCGAGCCGCTCACTGATCTCCCTCAACTCCATGCCTTCGAAATAGAACAACTCGAGCGTCCTACGCTGTATCTGGGTCAGATCCTCGAATGCAGATAGCAGGTGCGAAAAATCAAGACGCACTCCAACTTCCCGCTCGACGTCGTCTCTCCCTGGCAGTGTATCGTCCAGAGACTCAATATCTGTACCAGAGTAGAATCCTCGACGCAACAAATGTGCTCGCCGGTCGCGCGCACGGCTGAACGCGTTTTGCACCAGCCACCCTTTGGCACTGCCTTTGGCCGGATCAAAAAGCGGAGCTTTCCGGTAAACGCCAAAGAATACCTCCTGCACGACTTCTTCCGCTTCGCTTTTATCATTCAGAATCCTGAGCGCGATACCGAACACCAGTCGTGAATACCGTGTGTAAAGGAGATCGAGGCCTTTGGAATCTTTGGCTTGCATCCAAGCCATCAGCTCCTCGTCGCTGGGAGAAGAAATCTCGGCGGGGTGTGGCCCGGCAACCAGGCGTTCCCTAGCCGATCCCCATACGATAGGGAACACCAATGCGCGACCGTTCGGAGGAGAGCTCATCTGTCGAAGTGCAGCCTACCTGGCTGCAAACCTAAAAGAATGTCGGGCAAATCAGATTGAACCCAAATTGAGCGCCCGAAATCCAGAACCCAGCGCGAACATACATCAGAGCTTAGACGGTTTTCCAGAACAAAAAGCACTCCATGGGGTCAGTAAAATGTTTTGGAAAAGATGGTACAAAGTGTCGAGCGGCGGCGTATCTAATTGATCGAACGATCTGGGTCGATTTTTTCGCCCCGGCTTCGCCGGTGTTAGCTTTTCTTTCGTCGTCGGCGAAAGCAATGTGGTGGAGCAAGGTGGCAGAGCAACTCATGGTCGTCACGCGCAGGGCATTCCCGACGCTTTTGTTCGTTCTTCTACTTTCGACTGCCCTTCTCTGCCAATCTACCAACGCTTCGCTCACCGGACGCATTACCGATCCAAAGAAAGCCATCATTACCGATGCCACGGTTACGGTTATCAACACGGGCACGGGCGTTCGCTATCAGGGCCTCACGAATGCAACGGGCGAATACTACGTTTCCAACCTGCCCCCCGGGAGATATCGCATTGAGGTCGAAAAGCTTGGATTCAAGGCCGTCATTCAATCAGGCGTTGTGCTGCACGTTCAGGATGCGGTGGAAGTGAACTTCGACATGATGTTGGGATCCGCGTCTGAAAGTGTGACCGTCGCCGGTGAGTCATCGCCCCTCGATACCGAGTCCTCCACGGTGGGAACAGTGGTCGAACAGCGCAAGGCAAACGAACTTCCACTCAATGGACGGAATGTCTTTAACCTCATCGTCCTCGCCCCGTCTGTGATTCCTCAAGGAAGTTCCACCGGCACTCCCGTGGGTGTAAATCCCTTCGGATGGAATAACTACCAGGTTAGCGGCTCGTTTGGAAATCAGAGCGCCGAATACCTCGACGGCCAGCCCCTCAATATCGGCTACATCAACTTGCCTGTGCTAATCCCTACGCAAGACTCCATTCAGGAATTCAAGGTGCAGACCAGCAACCTCGGCGCGGAGTGGGGACGCTTTGCAGGCGGTGTAACCAACCTCAGCACCAAGGGTGGGACCAACTATCTTCACGGCGAGGCCTACGAATACCTGCGCAACCGCATCTTCAACGCAAACGATTATTTTTTGAATGCCGCGGGAAAACCACGGCCACCGTGGGTGCAGAATCAGTTCGGCGCAGAAGCGGCTGGGCCGTTGCGCCTTCCTCACTACAACGGGCGCAATCGCACCTTCTGGTTCGCCAGTTGGGAAGGCTTTCGCCTTCGTACCGGCGAGCCCTTCACGGCAACTGTTCCCACTGTCGCACAGCGCGCGGGGGATTTTTCTGCGATCAGGACGCCGATATTGGATCCGTGCGCAGGTGCGGTGAACTCTCAAGGCGCATGTCCTGGAAGCACTGCGACTCCAACTCCATTTTCCGACAACAAGATTCCAGCGCAACGGATCAACCCGACATCCAAGGCTCTACTGAACCTGTGGCCCTTACCTAACAGTCCAGGAATCGTCACGCCCTCAGGCACGGTCAACAACTTCAACACGGTCAGTCCTACCGGTGGCAATCAGGATCAAGTTGTCGCGCGCGTCGACCAGGACATCACGCTCCGGCAGAGAGTGTTTGTCCGCTTCAGTGATTGGAGTGTGAAGGACTTGCCCATCGATCCACTGGGAAGCGGCTTGTGCGCCGATCGCTGTTCAGAACAATACTCGACGAAGGCCGCCGTGGCCGCATACAACTACAACATCTCTCCTGCTACGATCTTCGACTTCAATGCCAGCGTTAGCCGCTTCAGGTACAACCGCTCGCCTAAGAATGCCGGTTTCGACTTGACCTCAATTGGGTGGCCGGCCGCATACAACCAGTCCGTGCCATCCATCATGCGCACTCCGCCTACGCCCTGCGTCGCCAATTTTGCGGATAACATCATGTGCACTCAAGGGCAGAGCTTCATTCAGGATCGGAACACGCAATACAATCTCTCTCCCGGTGTCACGTTGATGCGCGGACATCACCGCTACCATTTTGGCTCGCAGTATGAAGTAGGCTACGACAATTATGCCCAGACTAACGTGGCTAGCGGCGCCTTCGATTTTTGCGCCTCCAGCCAGCCCTGTTTCAGCGGATTCCCGTTCGCCGACTTTCTCTTGGGATACGCCGACAACTTCAGCAACTTCGAAAATCACTTCTTCGCACAGGCTGTGGTCCCTGCGTTTACCGCGGGAAAACAGGCATATCGTGCCGTCTACTTCAACGACACTTGGCACGCAATGGATCGCTTAACGATTAATCTAGGCCTGCGTTACGAAGTGCAAAGTCCATGGTCGGAGCGTTTCGACCGGCTCTCCTATTTCGATTCAGGTGTGCCGAGCTATATCAATCAATATCTTCCGCCAGGCTCTAGCCCGGTCATGGGCGATGTGTTCCTGTTGCCCGCCGGCATCCGCAGCAGTGTCCCGTTGTCAGCAAACGGATTCGCTCCTCGTATTGGCGTGGCGTATAGCCTGACCTCGAAGACTCTGGTCCGCGGAGGCTACGGGATCTTCTGGGTTCCCGACGACGTCTCATTCGCGCTGAATCCCATCAATGACATGGTAAACGCTCCCGGAACTACCTACACGGGGACGGTCGACGGAACACATCCCTATAATTCCATCTCACTCCCCTTCCCCAACGGCATCTCTCCGCCGCCCGGCCGTACCCTTGGGACATCGGGCACGCAACAATTCATGACACAGGTCGTGCAATCAATCACCGAGGTCAATCGCTTTCACCATCCAGAAGGCTACGTTCAGCAATGGAACCTGAATGTCGAACGGCAACTTCCTGTCGGGTTCTTGTTGTCCGTCGCCTATGTGGGATCAAAGGGAACTCATTTAGAGCAATATTCTCAACAAACCGACCAGATTTCAGATGCGCTGCTGTCGCAAGCCGCGCAGCAGTTCGCCGCCGGCGGTACGGCGGCAGTCACCTTATTGAAGTCTGTACCCAATCCGTTTTTTGTGAACGGACAGACGCTAGCTCTCGGAGCTCCCTCTACAACGGTAGGTCAGCTGCTTCGACCTTATCCCCAATACACCAGCGTCGAACTCGCAGGGCAAGGATCGTTCGCCAGCACTTATCACTCTTTGCAGATCACCGCCCAACGACGCTTCGCCGGCGCCGGTTCCCTGCTCGTTGCCTATACCAACTCCAAACTTATCAGTAATACCGACACCCTAACCTCTTGGCTGGAAACCGGAGTGGGCTCGATTCAGGACAACAACAATCTGCGAAATGAGCGTTCGTTATCGTCGCAGGATGTGCCGCAACGCTTGGTCATCAGCTACGTACTCGATCTCCCGTTTGGACAAGGCAAGAAATATCTTTCCAACATCAGCGGGTCGCTGAACAACGTGGTCGACGGTTGGGGAGTCGACGGTGTGACCATATTTCAGAGAGGATTTCCCCTCGTATTCAGTAACGGACAGGCCAACGATGCGACCTTGTTTGGAGCAGGTTCGCGTCCAAATCTAGTGCCGGGATGTAACAAGGCAGCGGGAAACCTCGCGCGCCTCGATGCATGGTTCAATACGGCGTGCTTTGTCGCACCCGCGGATTTCACCTTCGGTAACGAAGCTCGCGTGGATTCAACGTTGCGCTCGGACGGCGCAGTCAATTTTGACTTCGCCGTTTTTAAGAGGATCGTCTTCGGCGGTGACGGACGTTCTGGGATCGAGACCCGAGTGGAATTTTTCAATCTGTTTAATCGCACTCAATTTGCTCCACCGAACACAACGTGTTGCACCACGAATAACCCCAACTTCGGGTCTGTCACCAGTACTGCGCCGGGAACTAACCCTCGCTTAATCCAATTTGCGCTGAAGTATTTTTTCTAGACAGTCCGAATTGACCGTTGGATGTGGCATAGTATCGAACTTTCAGGCGCTCTGGAATGCCGGGCCGATTCCTACAGTCCGTATTGGTCATTACCCTGACAGCCGCAGCTCCATCCGGTGGCACGCCAACATTTCAGGGGAGTTCTCCACGCGGCGTCGATTTCACCCTGCAGAATTCACCCACGCCGCAGAAATACCTCATCGAAACCATGCCGGGTGGCGTCGCCTTGTTGGATTACAACAATGACGGACTCCTTGATATTTTTGTGGTGAATGGCGGTCGCATCAGTAGCCCCATGCCAACTCCCGAAACTTTTGACCGTCATGATCCCCGCTACTGGAATAGGCTTTACCGTCAAAACCGGGACGGCAGCTTCACCGACATGACTGAACCAGCCGGCCTGGCAAACGCTGGAGATGGCAATTACGGTATGGGCGTGGCTGTCGGCGACTACGATAACGATGGCTTCCCGGATTTGTACGTCACGAGCTATGGCAAAAACATTCTCTATCACAACAACGGTGACGGAACGTTCACCGATGTGACGGCCAAAGCTGGAGTCGCGGCCGGCGGATGGTCCGTCTCTGCGGGCTTCTTCGATTACGACAACGACGGCAAACTAGACCTGTTTGTCACGCGCTATATGGAGTGGGACACGCAACACAGCAAGGATTGTGGCGGCAACTTCCACACGTACTGTCCTCCGGGCGAGTTTCCGCGCACAACTAACATTCTCTATCACAACCGCGGCGACGGCACTTTCGAAGACGTGAGTCAGCGTTCTGGAATTGCCGCCAAGAAAGGACACGGCCTGGGTGTAGCCTTCGCCGATTACGACGGAGATGGATTCACGGACATCTATGTTGCCAACGATGGCATGCAGCAATATCTATTTCATAACAACGGCAATGGCACCTTTTCAGAGGTTGGCCTCGACTCCGGCGCCGCATTGAATTCAGACGGCGGCCCACTCTCGGGCATGGGCGTCGTCTTTCAGGACTACGATAACGACGGCCTTCCTGATGTTATCGTGACCACCCTTCCCCGCCAAACCTATGCCGTGTTCCACAACGACGGCCACGGCTCGTTCAGCGACCGCGGACTGCAGACGGGTGTAACGATGCTCTCGGGCGTAACTGCTGGATGGGGTGTCGGCCTGGAAGACTTCGATAACGATGGCCAGAAAGATTTGTTTGTGGCGCAAGGCCATGTTCTCGACAACGTTGAAAAGATCGATCCATCGCTACATTATCTCGAGCCCACACTGCTAGCCCTGAATCGCAACGGACGTTTTGAGGCTGCCGACTCCGGAAGCACAGATCTGATGGCCGCTCGGGGTACAGCTTTCGGCGACCTGAACAATGACGGCTCTGTTGACGTTGTAACCACGGTTCTTGGAGGCCCTTTGCGGATCTTCATGAACCGCGGCAACACAGCTCATTGGCTCACCATCACACTTCATGGCACGCGCAGCAACCGCGATGGCCTCGGAGCGCGCGTACAGATCAATGGACAAACTCGTTTTGCAACAACGGCGGGGAGTTATGAGTCGGCCAACGACAAACGTCTTCACTTCGGACTGGGAACAGCCAAGATCGCGAAGGTAGAAGTATTCTGGCCCTCCGGTATTCATCAATCATTGAATAATATACCGGCCGACCAATTTCTTGAAATTCGTGAACCGGAGCACCCATGATTCACGCGGCAATCGTTCCAATTCTCCTTGCAGCGTTTTTGTCTTTGCAGACGACCTCTCCAGAGGCTACTCAGCATTGGGACGCGGCTCGCCGTGCAGAAGAGCAAAAACACTTCGACGTCGCCGTTCGTGAATACCGTGTGGTTACGGAGCTCGAGCCCACAGTTGCTGCCGGCTTTGTGAGTCTTGGTCAGGCTCTAATGGAACAACGCGACTATGGTTCCGCCTTGGTTCCCCTCAAGCGTGCGATCGAGATCGACTCCAATCTCGCCCCTGCACACCAACTTCTTGGCTATGCTTTGCTGGCCCAAGGCTACGCGGCTGAGGCAATTCCGCACCTCGCTCGGGTTCACGAGGAAGGTGCTCTTGGGATTGCCCAGGTGGAAACAGGCCAATTCGGTGAAGCGATTCAGAACCTTCAGGCCGCTCTGCAGAAAAGGCCGAATGACCCGGACTTGCTCTATTATCTGGGTCGGGCGGCCGGCCTTCTCTCAAAACAATCGGTTGATACTCTCTTGGCGGCCTATCCGGATTCTGCCCGGGCTCATCAGTCCATGGCCGAAAACTATTTTGTGCTGCGACAAATGGCTGAAGCCCAAAAAGAATACGAACAGGCGTTGACAATGCAACCCGACACACCCCACCTTCACCTCGAACTTGGACAGATTTTTGCCGCGACCTCCCGCTGGCCCCAGGCGGAAGAGCAGTTTCGCACCGAGACCAGCCTGCAGCCGGGAAATGCCGAAGCGGCGTATCGTCTCGGAGAGGCTCTCCTGCAACAGGGCAAGGCACACGAAGCGCGGATTGAACTCCAGCGGTCCGACAAGTTGCAGCCGCAGATGCCGGAGACGCTTTACTCTCTGGGCAAGGCATCTTCGCTCGAAGGCGACTCCACCGCTGCGGAAAAGGCATGGACGAGTCTGTTAAGCATCGAGAATCACGGTTCGCTCGCCGCCCAGGCACATTTTGGATTAGCCAACTTGTATCGCAAACAAGGAAAGACTGCAGAGGCCGCCAAGCAGATGCTTGAGTACCAGAAGTTGCAGGCGTCTGGCAACGTTCAAGCCCCCTAATGAGAGGCATCGACTTCCATAGTTTTCACGTTGAACGTTGAGATTCGCCAGTCACGCCAGAATTACAAACCCAAATCCCTGCATGTTCAGCTGCACATTCCTTGTTCCATTTGCTGCGGTGCGGACGTCTGCCGTTCCTGTCCCTCCATATAGGTATTTCATTGTCGATCCATCGCTGTGAAGGGTCGCGTCCACAACCACGAAATCGGTGCGAGGAGATCCCGACACGTTGTATGCGATCAGCACCTCTTTTCCATACAGCAGGCGTGAAAACGCGAGCGTGTATTGGCTTCCGAACGGAAACCCGAAATTCTCGCCGTCGCCAGAAATCTGACGATAATACATGCGGCCAAATCGCAGCGGTTCATTGCTTCGCATCTCTTGCGCGATCTTCGCAATTTCCTTGTAAATGCCGCAATCCGTATTCAGAAGATTCTTGCTCGGTGTTGACTCGTCGAACATCGCCTCCCGGATGTTGTTGTCGCCGCCCTGCCCGGCGAAGCCTTGCTCGGTGCCGTAATAAATGCAGGCGGTTCCCAGGCCGCAAAGCAAGAACCCAACTGCTGCGATCACCTGATCGTCCGGAGCGCCATTCGCAAATCGCCCCGATGGCTGCCAGAACGAATCGTGGTTGTCGACAAAACGAATCAAATAGCGTCCAATCTCGCCCCGGTTCAGAGCCCGCTCTCTCTGTGCTTCCAACCGATTAAATAGAGTCTGCGGTCCCTCGAATCCCTTGAGCACATCTCGCAGGGGAGCATTGTTTTCGTCCCCGTACACGCCTTCTGCCAGTCGGAAGTCCAGCACTGAATCGAGCCCGAAGAATACCGTGCCGTCGTCCGTAGCCGAGGTATTCGGACCGAGATAGCGGTTGTAAACTTCGTCGTCGGGACTGGCCACCTCTCCGAACAAGAAGAAGCCCCGCTTCCCCAGCGAATATGCATACTCACGAATGTTCGAACAGAATCTCGAACACGCAACCGCGTTCATGTGTTTCACAGCATCCACTCGGAATCCGTCCACATCCGCCTCGCGGATCCAGTAACAATGCGCCTTGATCAGAGCGTTAATCACTGCTGATCCGATCCCGTCGTCGTCGTTTGCATAATCTTTCAGCGAGTCGATGTCTCCGTTCTCCACTTCAGGATAGGCGTCGTAGTTTTGTATCCTTCCGCGGCGGTGGTACCACGTCGAATCGCGCAACTCCGTTGGTATTGGACGGTCCGCGCGTCGCCACTCACCGAAGGGAAAGTGTTGATCTTGAAAATAGAAGTACGGGTTGTCGGCCGGATAGGCCCAGTTGTCGCCCGAGTGATTGATCACCACATCAAGGATCACGCGGATCGGCCACATTTGCCCATTCCTGCGGAAGCTATGAGCCGCCTCGACCAGGTCGATCAGATCCTGTTTAGTACCGAAGTTCGGATCGATATTGAGGTAGTTGTTGATGTTGTAACCGTGATATGCACCCGGATTGTTCTCAAACACCGGCGATAGCCAAATCGCAGTGCATCCTAAACCTGCGATGTAATCCAGATTGTTTTTGACACCCTTGATCTTGCCGCCATAGAAATCGTCAGGTGTCTGGATTCCCGCACTGCGTCCGGTCTTCAACTCAGGCGCACGCTTTCGGTCATCGTGAAAGCGATCGACCATCAGAAAATAGATGAACTCTTCCCGCCACTCTCGTTCGAGTGTGAAGTACTGTTTTCCGGCGATCGCAGCGAGATTGATATTCGAAACAGAGGTAGGGTCGGCCACGGGTTTCTGCCTCCTTGGCTTGAGAACTTTGATTTCCGTGGGGATGACTACGAGGTCACATCAATTGTAACTCTGTCAATCGCTAGCCATGACTCTTAATGGATCGATTGACGCCAGCGTAGGCGGAAAATAATGACTACAAAACTGCGCGAGCCCCTAACACAAGTGTTTTGAGAGACTTGTTTTGCCGCCTTGAGTTTGCCGAGCGGGTCGGAAGATTCGCTTCGGCCACGAAAGCACAATACTCAGCGGAAATCACTTAAGGCTTTCTGCCACACCATTCGAATCGATTCGTCATCCCGATGGCGAGTCCTGGTGAGAAAACCTGACATCAAATAAACCAGGAGGAGATGATGGCAAGAGTCCAAGGCGTTGATCCCAGGCAGACCTCATTTCCCATGCGGCAAGTCTTTAAGAAAGTCCGCAAGATGTTGGGCCGAGATCTGACCCCCCAAACCATCGCGGCCCGAGTCCCGCCCGTCTTCTGGTTAAGTGTACTTGCAGAATGGCTACTGGGCCAGAAAGCGACGGTTCCACAACGGCAGCGGATGATATTGACGCTCCGCACTGCGGCGCGCGTTGGGTGTCCATTTTGAATCGACGCGAATTCTGCCGGAAGCAGAATGTATGGTTTGAGCGACGACGAAATTGCAGCGATCCGCGAAGGCCAATTCGAAGCATTTACGCCGGCGGAGGTTGCCTTATTACGCATGGCCGATGCTATGGCTGATACCCCATCGAACGTCAGTGATGAGCTTTATCAAGAGTTGCGCAGGCATTTTTCGGAAGAGCAACTCATCGAACTCGCGGTAACTGCAGCACTCGAAAACTTCCGTGCGCGATCCAACCGTGTGTTCGATGTGGGGAGCGACGGTTTGTATCGCAAAGGACTGAGGTTCAAAGAGCGCTAGACTTCGTTCAGAGGAGCGCAGCTATTTCTTCTTTGTAATTGAGGCCGCTTCCATACTGACCTGCTTATTCCACCCGTGGAAACGCGAGAAGTCACCCGCATTCCATGCCTGGCGGAGCCCGGGAGAACTCAGGTCCCAGTCTGGGCGGATTTCGCTCGACACGGTGCGCAGGTCGTGCCATAGATCAATGACTGATGGACGCCCCCAGAACCAGTAACCGTTATAGATGCTGTAAATCACAAGGCCCGGCTTAAGCACGAGCGTATGTGGGATCATCGGATTGTGCTCGGGGTCGGTGTACTCCTGGATGTCGAGATCCTTCTGAACCTTTCGGTCGGGATCTGAAAGGAAGGTCCACTGGGCCCCGACTGACGCACGGAACTCCTGCAGAGTATGGTGGTCGTCGGTAGCGATGGTGACGATCTGAGTGTACGCCACCGCGATCTTCGGATAGAACGCGGCGAGTTCCAAATGCTGCTGGTGCTCCTTTGGGCAATAGTGGCCGCGCGCGAGCGTGAGGATCAGCGGATCATCGCCCTGTAGTTCGCTGAGCTTGCGCAGTGTGCCCGTGTGATCGGGCAGTTCGTAGTCTGGGAAAATGCCACCGGGCACGATGTCTGAACGCATGATTCAATTCCTTCCATTTCTCTCAGAGATCCAGAGTGACAGCCGCGTTTGGCTGGGAACAGCATACGAGCACGTTTCCGGGAGCTGGCCTCTCCAGCGGCTCAGGGTTATAAGTAATGGATCCGCCAATCAAACCAGTCATGCAGGTATGACAGACTCCAGTCCGGCACGACCATCGGACCGGAACATCGCATGCTTCCGCCAGTTCGAGCAAGCTCGCGAATTTCGGATCCCAAGCAGCGCTGATCCCGCTGCGCGCGAATGAGACTAGCGGACCCGATCCGGGAGGCCCTTGTGGCAGGTGAGGAGTGTGAACAACCTGCGCCATGCCAGGGGTAATGGCCTCGAGAGAGCCGAAGATTTCCGTGTGCACATTCTCGGCGAGCACACCCCAGTTTCGCAGCCCATCGCGCATGTTCTGCAAGAATGACGCGGGACCACAGAGATAGAAGTCGCTACTCTGAGACACGCCGATCCTCTGGAGCAAAGCTATGTCAATGTGCCCGGAAGCATCGAAGTCTGCCCCGACTTGATCGGTTGCAGCGGGCCTACTGTACACGATGTATCCTCGTCCGCGAGAGAGCTGTTTCAATAGCGAACGTGATTCTTCCGCAAATGGATGGTCGACGCGATTGCGCGCTCCATAGATCCACCAGATCTCTCGTTGCGATTTTTCAGCGGCGAGTGAGTGCAGCATCGACAGCACGGGCGTTGCGCCCACGCCAGCGCTCAGCAGAACCGCCGGACTCTGGCTGGGACGCAGAGTAAAGCTTCCGCGCGGCGCACTAACATCCAATACATCGCCTAATTGCGTGCGGTTGCACAGAAATGAACTTCCAATCCCGTCCAATTCTCTCTTGATGCTGATGCGGAAATGATCGGCTGCTGGCAGACCAGATAGCGAATAGCTGCGAAGAACCGGCGGATTATCCGAATCGACGAGCATCCGCAAGACGACAAATTGACCGGCTTGGAAGACAGGAAGAATGGCCCCATCGATTGGTGACAGAATGAAAGAAGTTACACTTTCGCTTTCCTTCTTGATATTCGCGACTCGCATCTGCCGAAATCCCGGCCATGCTGGGGCTTGTTCCTCATGGGCGAGTCCCGGATTCCCCATCGCTGTTTCGGAGCTCAAGTCTTGTTGCAGCATTGCCTGGAACGAACTCCGCCAGCCTTCGCTAAGCGCGGGAATCCGCAGCGCTCCTTGCAGTTGCTCGCTGGAATGTCCGGGCAGATACAGCAGGGCGTCAACCTGGGCCACACTGATTCGCTCTGGACCGTCCGCAATCTTTGCAATGTCATCGCCTGCAGCAACTTCTCCCTCCTGCAACACGCGAAAGTAAAACCCTGGTCTGTGATGCGCTACTAGCAGCGCTGCCATCCTGGGCTCATTCATGCGAATGCCGACGCGGTAGCACGTTACACGTGGCTGCGTTACTTCAAATATCGCACCACCAATGCGGTATCGATCGCCGATGCACACCTTGTCATCAGGAAGTCCCTCGACGGTGAAGTTTTCTCCGAACTGGCCGAAAGTAAAATCGTTGCGGCCCAAAAAGCGCTCCCAGTAATGGTAAGAATCCATCTGGTAGACGAATACGGCACGGTGCTCGCCGCCGTGACCAGCGAGATCGGCTTGCGCATCACCATCGATATCGAGTTTGCGCACCATTCGCCGTCCCGTAACCGGAGATTTCCAGACTGCGGTTCGGACAGTTTTGCCGTTCCATGTCACGTCGCGCGGCAGACCGACATTTACTGAAAGCAATCGGGGCATGCGGACCTCGTCGAAGTCCAGCGTCTAGCAACAAGCGAACTTGCCAGAGAGCCAGTAATCGACACTGAATCTTCCCGGACCGGAGCAGACCAGCCAGATGAAGAAGAGCACGTATAAGACTTCCGGAAGGTAGACGAAATCGTCGAGCCAGCTGAGAGGCGAAAGTCCTTTAGGCATGGTGGAAATCGCGCTGGTCAGGGTGGCCACAATCATATCGATCATTAAAGCCACGCAGGCCGGGCTCGAAAGAAACCCCACGGTCACCAAGAGTCCCCCAACGAACTCGACACCCGACACGAAATAAGCCATCTGGTGGGGAAACGGGACGTTGGCCTTAACGAGCGTTTCATAAACAAGTTTCGCGCTGCCGGCGACGAACAATTTTTTTCCACCGGAGATGGCAAAGAACAGCCCGATTG